>Ga0209341_10005634_pt1 | contig 11277 bp, 9 predicted proteins | sample RifCSP13_2_FD_184020 | JGI IMG/M metagenome (GOLD analysis project Ga0209341, IMG submission 184020) | Soil microbial communities from Rifle, Colorado - Rifle CSP2_sed 13_2 (SPAdes) (version 2) | ecosystem: Environmental > Terrestrial > Deep subsurface > Rock core/Sediment | place: Rifle...
CACGCGGCTTCAGAAATGCGTCGATAACGGTGGTGCTCGTGCGCTCGTACTCCCGCCAGAGGGGAAACACCTCGGAGGAGAGCGACACCGGCAGGCCGGGAGCGAGCTCGTGGATCAGTTCCCGCGTCCGCCGCTCGTGCGCGTCGTTGAGGAACGAGAACAGGAACGAGACCGCGATCGCCTCGCACCCCTGCTCCAGCGCACGGCGCGTCGCCTCGCGGACGGCTTCCTCGACGAGCGGCGCCCGGACTCCGCCGGCGTAGTCGACGCGCTCGGTGATCTCATAGCACCTCTGCCGTGGAACGAGGTGCTCCGGCTTCACCCAGTCGAGACGCAGGTGGTGCTTTCGAATGACGCGCTGGATCTTCAGGATGTCCCTGAAGCCCCTGGTGACGAAGAGGGCGGTACGCGCCCCGTCGCGCTCGATCAGCGTGTTGGTGGCCGCCGTCGTGCCGTGCACGAACGTCTCAATGGACTGCGGATCCACGCCAGCCTTCTCGAGCGTCCTGAACGCCCCCTCCGAAGGATCCGGCCTCGTGGTGAGCGTCTTCGCGATCGAGATGGTGTCGCGCGCTCGGTCGTAGACGATCAGGTCGGTAAAGGTGCCCCCGGTGTCTACTCCGACTTTCACGCCTCCGTTCGCGCTCATATCGGCTCCTTTCACACTTGGCTTGTTCAGTGGAACATGAGTCCGCCGTCGACGTTGATGCTCTGACCGGTCATGTACGACGAGTCCGCCGAGGCGAGGAACGAGACGAGGCTGGCGACGTCCTCCGGCGTCTCCTCCCGACCGAGCGGGATCGAGCGTAGCCGCCGTTCGAGCGGCTTGCCGGGCTCGATGCCCTCGAGTTCCGATAAACGCTCGTCCAGCGTCTCCCACATCGCCGTCGTGACGATCCCCGGGCAGACGGCATTCACCGTTACGTTGTACGGGGCGAGTGCGAGCGCGAAGGATTGCGTCAGGTTGATGACCGCCGCCTTGCTCGCCGCGTACGCGGCGAAGAGTGGCCTCCCTTCCTTGCCCGCGATCGACGCTACGTTGATGATCCGGCCGCGCCTTCGCTCTGCCATCCGGCGCCCGACCGCCCGCGAGCAGCGGAACGTGCCGAAGCAGTTGACGCTGAAGACACGCTCGAAGGACTCGTCGGTCGCCTCGAGGAGCGCCTCGACGTCGATGACGCCCGCGTTGTTCACCAAGACGTCGATCGGGCCCACCTCCCGCTCCACGGCGCGTACCACCTCGTCGACGTCCTCGCTCGAGCGAACGTCGAGGGCGACCTCGAGCACCCCGCGCTCCCCGAACCCTTCCGGTCGCGCCCGTGCCGAAGCAGGGTACTGCGCGTCTGCCGAGACGACGTGCAAGCCCTGGCGGGCGAGGGCTGCACAGATGGCAGCGCCGATTCCTTGCGCTCCGCCCGTGACGAGGGCGACACCGGGAACACCTCCAGGGCTCCGCATGTCGATGTCGTCAGAGGATCCCGTACGTCTCGAAGACCTCCTTGACCGAGTCTCCGCGGGCGAGGTACTCGCGTACTTCGTGCTCTCCGCGAAGCTTCTCCTCGCCCCGCTCGACGACCTCGTCCAGCGCCTCCCTCGCGACGAGGACGACGCCGGCACCGTCGGCGAGGACGAAGTCGTCCGGGCGTACGACGGTGCCGCCGCACTGGATCGGCACGCCGTACTCGAATACCTCGCAGCGCCCCTCTGAGTCGAGCGGGCTCTCGCCGCACGCGAAGACCGGGAACCCGATCGCCGTGATCCCTGACACGTCTCGCGTGAGGCCGTCGATGATCGCTCCTGTCGCACCCCGGGCGCGGGCCGCGATGCTCAACAGCTCGCCCCAGATGCCGACGACGTTCCCGTCGTTCGCGGCCAGTACGAGCACCGTCTCGGGGCCGATGCGCTCGAATGCCTCGAACAGCAGCTTGTAGGGCACGTCCGGCCGGCGTGCGACGGGGGCCTGGAGGATCGGGAGAACGGGGCCCGCGACGACCGCGCCCTCGAACATGGGGCGGATCTCGTGGCTGAGCACGCGCGGCTCGACCCCCATCCTGTCGAGCGCGTCGCAGACGATGGCGGTGTTGAGGGCGCGGAGTCGGGAGATCGGTTCGTTCATGGTTGTCGGGCCCCTTTTGCAGCTCGTGATGGGCGCGCGTGCGTTGGGCGAAGGTTCATCGGGGCTCGCCGGCCTGCCGCTTCTCGTATCTCGCAACGTGAAACACTATTTCACAAAGAGGCAGCATAAAGTTCCACGCGAAGCGAAGTCAAGCCCGCGCGGCGCGGGGCGCTCGGCCGTTTGACCGGCTTCTGCGGGCGCCAATAGAGTTCCCGGATCGCTCTCGTGCTCGGGAGGGACGGAGACCGAATGTGGAAGGCATCTGAAGACGCAGCGGCGGCCTCGCTGCCCTACCTCGTTCAGGCGGTCGCGAGGACGGCAGCGATTCTCGAGGCGTTCGAAGGCGGCGAAGCACTCTCGCTCGCGGAGCTCACGCAGCGGACGGGGATTCCGAAGCCGTCGGTGTTCCGGCTCGCCACCACGCTTGAGAGCGTCGGGCTGCTCGACCGCGATCGGAACGGATCGTACGTGCTCGGAATGCGGCTCGTCTCGCTCGCGCAGTTCTACCTCTCTCTGAGTCTCACGCAGGCGTCGCGCCCGGTGATGGAGGACCTCAACCGCTCGTTCGGCCACACGATCAACCTCGCCGTCCTCGATCACGGTGAGATGGTCTTCGTAGAGGTTCTCGAGAGCCGCAACAGCTTCCGCATGGCCACGACAATCGGCGCTCGCGAGCCGCTTCACGCAACTGCACTTGGAAAGGCGGTCGCCGCGCACCTCCCAGACGCCGAGTTCACACCGATCCTGGGCGAGCATCCGCTGCGCGCGCTCACCGCGAACACGATCGTGACGCGTCCACAGCTGGATAAGGAGCTCGAGCTCATCCGCGCACGCGGCTGGGCCACGGACATCGGGGAGTCATATGCCGGGGCACACGCGGTCGGCGCGGCCGTCTTCGATCGGCACGGAGTCGCCGGTGGCATCAGCATCTCGGCGTCGTCCAGCCAGCTTCCGGTCGACGAGCTTCCTGCGACCGGAGCCGCGCTGGTCCGGGCCGCGGACACGATCAGCAGAATGCTCGGCGCGTTCCGTCCTCCGAGGCCTGCCGTTCAACAGCATCACGTGAGCGTCGTCAGCGACGATCCGCAAGCGGCCGGGCCGCGCCGCACGGTCGAGGTCGTTCAGGCGGTCGCGAAGACGGCCGCGATTCTCGAAGCGTTCGATAGCGGGGAGTCGCTCTCGCTGGCGCAGCTCACGCAGCGGACGGGAATCCCGAAGCCGTCGGTGTTCCGGCTCGCCACCACACTCGAGAGCTTCAACCTGCTTGGCCGCGATCGTGCCGGGGCGTACGTGCTCGGAATGAAGACGGTCTCGCTGGCGCGAGGCGTGCTCGCGCGCACGGTGCCGGAGGTGGCCCGCTCCGTGATGCGGGAGACGCACAGCGCGTTCGGGCACACGGTGAACCTCGCCGTCCTCGACCGAGGCGAGATGTGCTTCGTCGAGGTGCTCCAGAGCCGCAACAGCTTCCGGATGGCCGTCGCCATCGGCGCACGCGAGCCGCTGTTCTCGACTGCGATCGGGAAGGCCGTTGCCGCGCACCTCCCGGACGAGGAGCTGAACCGGATCCTCGCGAAGCGCCCACCGGTGCGCCTCACCCCGAAAACGATCACGTCTCCGGCCCGGCTCAAGGAGGAGCTGAAGTTGATCCGCGAACGCGGCTACGCCACCGACATCGAGGAGTGCCACATCGGCGCGCACTGCGCCGGCGTCCCGCTCTTCAACCGTTCCGGGGTCTGGGGCGGAATGAGCATCTCCGCCCCGTCGAGCGAGCTTCCGGTAGACGAGCTGCCCGTCATCGGCTCCGTCCTCGACGACGCCGGCAGGCGCATCAGCTCCGCCCTCGGGGCGGATACGGCGCATCGGTCGCCTGGTCAACCGGCGTCGGAGTAGGCGACGGAACCGTCCACCGCCGGTGCAGGCGGCAACTCCACCCAGCGGCCGCTCTCACTCGATTCGCGCAGCGCTTCGCTTACCCTGAGGGCCGCCACCCCGTCGACGAACGAGGCCCCAACGCGGACGCCGCGATCACGAATCGCCGCCGCGAAGCGCTCGTGTGTCGTACCCGCGTCTTGGGCGGACGTCGCATGGAGGCGGTCGACCCTCCCGGCGTCGCCGGTTCGACCGCAGACGAGCGTCGTCGTCCACCGGTCGAGCTCGTCCGGGATCGTCAGTTCCGCGAACCCCTTGGAGCCGAAGCAGACGGTTCTACGGTAGCGGGCGCCTGGCGCGCAGCGACTCAGGTGGCCGACGACCTGGACGCCCGCTGCGGTCACGGCGACGAACGCGGCAGCGTCCTCGACCTCGTTCGCCCGCAAGGATCCCCGCTCCCCATCCCACGCCTCGGCGACGATCGTCCTCAGATCCGCTGCGACCCGACCGACTGGCCCGAGGTGCCAGTGTATCTCGTCGAGCACGTGACTCATGTCGCCGAGCACGCCGAAGCCGGCCTCAGCACGGCTGTGCCGCCATGTCCAGGGCGTCGAGGGATCAGCGTGGTAATCGGACATCCACTCGAGGCGCACGTGGTACAGGTTGCCGAGGCAGCCCTCCTCAAGCAGCCGGTGCAGCTTCCGCGCGTCGGGTAGGTCCCGCCAGTCGTAGCACGTGGCATGCACGACCCCAGCGGCCTCGGCCGCATCGAGCATCTCTTTCGCTGCGTCGGCCGTCGTTGCGAGCGGCTTCTCACAGATCACGTGGCGGCCGCTAGCGATCGCCGCCAGCGCGATTTCACGGTGCAGCCCTGCCGGCGCCGCAATGCTGATTGCGTCGAGCGCCTCAAGCGCAAGCACTTCGGCGTACTCCGTTGTGCTGAACGCGACACCATGGCGCTCGGCGGCGGCCGCGACGGATTCCGGTCGCCGCGAGCAGAGCGCCACCACCTCGACGTCCTGCAGCGCGGTCAGGGCGGCGACGTGTCGCTCGCCGTAGCCGACGCCGATGACGGCCACCTTGAGCTTGTCACGGTTCACCGCAGCCGCCTAGTGGGCAAGCCAGCCACCGTCACGGCAAGCACGTGTCCGTGGATGTACTCCGCGCCGGGTGAAACGAGGAATTCGAGCGCCCGGGCGACATCATCCTCGCTCCCCCAGCGGCCGGCCGGAATCCGGGCCGCGATCTCGACCGAGCGGTCGGGTCGACTCGAAGCGGTGTCGTCTGCTCGTTCTCGATGTAGCCCGGCGCCACGGCGTTGACCCTGATCCCCAACAAGCGTCCGCCGTCATGAGGCACGCTCGACGTACTGCCAGAGCCGTCGGCACCGGTGAGTGTCGACCTGCCTCAGTCGATGACCCCCTGACGCAGTTCCCAACCCGGCACATTCAAGTTCAGGAAGACGGGCCGGTAGGGATGCCCTGCGAGAACCGTCTCGTCCGGCTCGACTCCGATGCCCGGCCCCTCGGGGAGCGGAAGGGTCCCTTCCGTGACCGCCGGAAGACCCCGAAACGCGTCCTGCAGCCACGGCTCGTCGAAGTCATCGAACGTCTCGAGGACGAGGAAATTCGGGATGACTGCTCCGAGGTGGCACCCGACAACGGTTGCGAAAGGGCTGTTCGCGTTGTGCACCGAAACGACCATTTGGTGCAGCTCTGCCCAGGCCGCGATGCGTTGCGCCTCGAGCAGTCCCCCACACCAGCAGATGTCGGGCTGGATGATGTCGACAGCGTCTTGTTCGATCAGGGACCGAAAGCCCACGCGGCCGATGCACCGCTCGCCCCCGGCGAGTGGAATTGGAGACGTCGAGCGGAGTTCCCGCATCGCCTCGATGTTGTCGGGCGCCACCGGCTCCTCGAGGTAGCCGACACCGTGCTCGGCCAGATCGCGAGCAGCCATTCGCGCGATGGCAGGCGTGAAGCGCCCGTGCGCGTCGACGTAGATCTCCACCTCGGGACCAACCGCATCGCGAATAGCTCCGATCAACGCGTCCGCTTCGACCAGATCGCGCCGGGTCGCGAGCATTCCAGCCGCGCCGTAGGGATCAACCTTCAGCGCACGGTGACCCCGCTCGACGGCCAGGCGCGCCATTTCGGAGTACGACTCCGGGCTTCGCTCGCCTTGATACCAGCCATTCGCGTACACCGGGACGCGGTCGCGCACCGGCCCCCCGAGCAGGCGGTAGACGGGGATGTCGTGGGCCTTTCCGGCGATATCCAGGCAAGCGATCATGACGCCTGAGGCTGCAGCAAGTCCGACGACGTCACCACGAAACCAGTCGTCCTCGACGATGCGCTTCCAGACCGCCGAGGGCGCCAGCGCGTCAAGACCGCGGACGATGTGAGCGAGGAACTCGAGATGGGCGACAACGGCATGCTCGCGGTACTCCACGGTCGCCTCGCCCCAGCCGGTGATACCAGTGTCCGTGAACAGCTTCACGAAGACGAGGTTGCGCCAGTCCGTCCCCGCCGTGTGCACCTCCAAATTCACAATTCTGAGCTCTTCGGTCACGCCGTCCTCGTCTCTGCGGGAGCTGGTGTCGTACTGCTCGATCGCCCGAGGGCGACTCCGGTTCGAGGATCGAAGAGGCGCAATCCCGCTTCGCGAAACCGAATGCCGACCGGCTCGCCTTTGAGCAGGTTTCGGTGAATGTCCACGCTCGCGACGATGCGATCTCGTTCGGCAAGAGCTCCTGCTGGTTCCGCGAGCGCCACGAAGACGAACGCAACGGGGCCGTTCGGTTCCAGAAGGTCGATTTCGCCTCTCAGGGCCCCCTCCTGCGGCGCGACCAGCGAGATATCCTCGGGCCGAACGCCGACCATGACCGGCCCGTCGCTGCTCACCATCGCCGAACTGACACGCCGCCCGCTCACGTAGATGCCGCCATCAACGAGCTCTCCGTGCAGGAGGTTGATCCCCGGGCTTCCGATGAACGCGGCGACGAAGCGATTCGCAGGTCGCTCATAGACCTCGATCGGCGTGCCCACCTGCTGTATCACCCCGTCGCGCAACACGGCGATGCGATCGGACAGGATCAGCGCTTCCGACTGATCATGCGTGACGTAGACCGTCGTCACGCGCAGGCGCTGGTGAAGCCGCTTCAACTCGGTGCGCATCTGCTCTCGCAGCTTCAGGTCGAGATTGGATAGCGGCTCGTCCATGAGGAACACCGCTGGTCTCCTTACGATGGCGCGCCCGAGCGCAACCCGTTGCCTCTGGCCTCCTGACAGCTTCCCAGGTTTCTTCTCGAGAAGTTCTTCGAGGCCGAGCAGGCTCGCGGTCTCGACGGCGCGCGCCCGCGCCTCCGCCCTCCGCACACCACGGGCGCGGAGATTAAGGGTCAGGTTCTCGAGCACGGTCATGTGCGGGTAGAGCGCGTAGCTCTGGAACACCATCGCGACGTCGCGATCGCCCGGGTCGACGCGCGTGACGTCCCGGCCAGCGATCGAGATCGAGCCTGCCGTCGGCTCCTCGAGCCCCGCGATCATGCGGAGCGTCGTCGTCTTACCACAGCCGGACGGCCCCAGGAGCGTGAAGAACTCTCCGGCGTCGATGTCCACGTCGATGCCCTTGACGGCGAGCGTCCCATCGGGAAACCGCTTCTCGACTCCGCGTAGCGAGACCCCCAAAGTACTCTCTCCTACTTGACGGCCCCGAGGGCGAGCCCACGAACGATGTGGCGCTGCAGCAGGAACACGACGATGACCATCGGGATAAGCTGGAGGACCACAGCGGCGCTCAAGTTCCCCCAGAGCACCGAGTACGCATCGATCATCTTGGAGATCTGAACGGGAACGGTCAGCGCCCGTGCGTCGGTCAGGATCAATGCGAACAGGTACTCGTTCCAATTAAAGACGAAGGTGAAGATGGCGGTCACGGCAACCCCGGGAGCCGCAAGCGGCAACACGATGCGCCGTAGGATCGCCAGCCGCCCGAGACCGTCGAGTCGTGCTGCCTCATCGATGTCCTGCGGAAGATCGAGCAAGAAGCCCCTTAGCAGCCACACAGCGAACGGCAGGCCGAATGCGACGTACACGAGGACCATTCCCGTGTAGCTGTCGGTGAGCCGGAGTTCGCTGAACGTAAGGTAGTACGGAAGCACGACGACGACACCCGGCATGAATCGAAACGAGAGAATGACGAGAGCCAGCGCGTTCGCACCGCGCAGCCGCATGCGGGCGAGCGAATACGCTGCCAATAGCGCCAACGTGATCGTAATCGCAGTGGCGACAGATACGATTACGAAGCTGTTGATCAACACCTTCCCGAATTGAAACCGCTCGAAGATTTCCTGATAGTTGTTGACGGTCGGGTCGAATACGAACTTCGGCGTGGCCGTGTTGATGTCTCGATCGGCTTTCAGAGACGTCATGACGACCCAGTAGACGGGAAACAACCAGGTTGCGACAACGAAGACCGCCAGCACATTCCAGGTGCGGCGCAAGGGGGATCGCATCACACCCTCGCCGCGCGCCGGGTTCGCCGCTCTTGACGGGACAGTGCCCGAAGAAACACGACCACGAGTGCATTGATGAGCAGCAGGAGCAGGAAGCCGAGCGCGGCCATTTTGCCGAGATTCCCCGCCTGGAAGATTGTGAAATCATAGACACTCGCGACGAGAGTGGAAGATCCGGGACCGCCTCGCGTCATGATATACACGAGATCGAACGTTCGGATTGAATCTACGAGACGAATCAACGCCACGACGAGCAGGACGGGCCAGATCAAGGGAAGCACGATCCGAAAGACGTAGATCGGCCCGCGTACTCGATCAAGACGAGCGGCCTCGAGAATCTCCGGGGAGATGCTTTGTATTCCCGCCAGAAGAATGAGCGCGACGAAGGGCGTCCACTGCCAGATATCCGCGATCATGATGGAAGGTAGCGCTGTCTCCGTGCTCGAGATCCAGCGGCTTTCGCCGAGCCCCACGGATCCAAGGAGCCAGTTCCCCAGGCCGCCCACCGGTTCGTAGATGAAGCGCCATGTCAAACCCATCCCGATGGGTGAGATGAAGACGGGAATGATGATCAAGCTTCGTAGAAGTCCGACTCCGCGCAACTTGCGGTCGAGGAGCAGCGCAAGAGCCAGGCCGAGCACGAGCTCGATGGAGACGACGACGATCGTCCACACGAGCGTCGTCTTCACGCTGATCCAGAAGAAGTCCTCTTCGAAGAGATCGGTGTAGTTGCGAAGGCCGATGAAGTGCGTGACCGTCGGATTGAAGAGGTTGCTCAGGTTGAGCGACTGCCATCCCGCATAGAAGAGCGGGTAGACGCTAAGCGCGAGAAGGTAGAGCAGCGTTGGCAAGACGAAAGCGAGCGCGGTCAAACGCTCGCCTCGGGGTAGGAGTGCTGCCGACCGGCGGAGCCGCCGGATGGTAGAAGATGCTCCGGGTACGGCCACTAGTGGACTCCGTGCTTACCGGGCGCCTTCGTCATCTCGTCCGAGGTTCCCGGCTGGAGAGCGCGCCCACTGTCTGTGCGTGGCGCGCTCTCCAGGTTGCGGAATTCCGATTCCTATGACCTACTTGTAGTACCCCGCGTCGCGCATGATCTTCTCGACGCCCTTGTCCATCGCCTTCAGGGCATCCTCGATGTCCTTCTGTCCTGCGAAGACCGCCGTGGCCTCGTTGCCGATCACGTCGGAAATCGTGAATGCTTCGGGGATGATGGACACAAACGAGACTGCGTATGGATACGCCTTCGCTAGCCCATTGAAATACGGACGGATATTTGAGTACTTTTTGAGAAGCGAGACTCGAGCGGGTTGGCCACTCCCGTTGACCCACGCTCGACCGATCGCGGGATCCGTCTTGTCTCCCGAGCAACACCATTTCATCCATTCCCACGCAGCGTCCTTATTCTTCGACCATGTCGGGATGAACATGCCGAGACCACCCATCAGCGGCCTGTGGACACCGGCCTTCGTCTCGCCTCGCGGCGGGAGGTCGGACCTGATCACAGCCCAGTACTTCGTGAACTTCTTGTTGTTGAGAATCGACGTCCCCCACTCGATCGGGGCGTACAGGGCACTTCCGTTCGCCAGCGCCGAGTTCGCCTCGTCGTCGGTCGCATTCAGCGTCACGGGGTGCGCATAGGGCATCAGCTTTCCGAGGACCTCGAGCGCCTTGAAGCCCGCCTCCGTGTTGAAACGTGGGTGCCAACCCCCCGGCGCCTCTTTGTCGAACCACTTGCCGCCGTACGAGGCCATCACGGCCCAGAACGTCCACCCCGCGAAGCCACCGCGCCGTGCCGTCGTGATGAAGCCGTACTGCTTTCGCTTTGCGTCCGTCAGCTCCTTCGCCGCCTCGATCGCCTCGGGCCATGTCTTGGGCACCTTGATGCCCGCCTTCTCGAACTGGTCGGCGCGGTAGTAGACGATCTGGGCGTTCCCGTCGGGCGTCAGGCCGAAGAGCTTCCCGCTCGGTGTCGCCGGCGCGCGGTAGAGCTTGTTGATCGCCGTCGGCACGTCCTTGAGGTAGTCGTCGCGCCACCTGGGATCACGGTCCATGAAGGGCTTGAGGTCGGTCATGGCACCCAGCTTTGCGAGCGCGGGCCACTGCCCGTAGTCGGTGAAGACGACGTCGTAGGCGGTCGACTTGGAGGCCATGGTGACCTGTACCTTCGTCACCGCCTCGCTATGGGGCAGCGGCCGCAGGTTGACCTTGATGTCGGGGAACTTCTTCTGGAAGAGCGGGAGAACGGCACGCTGCGGCAACTCCCAGCGCTGACCGGCTGACGTATAGACGCTCACGGTTCCCGTCGCGGCGGCTGCTGCGGCAGCGGCGCTCTTGCGCGAGGCTGCGGCGAGGGCGGCGCCGCCGTCGGCGAGGAGCCAGAGACCAAGGCCGCCCGCTGCGCCCGCGCTCAGGAGACTCCGACGCGATAGGGGGGCCTCGAAGGAACCGGATTCTTCGTCGGTGCGCATGACTCCTCCTCGTTCCGCTATGTGATACGCCGTCTTGAGATCGGGAGTCTAGGATCCGAGGAACGAGCCGTCAACCGGGGCAGCACGATGCCGTCTCACGCCGCCGCCGACACGACGGTCCTGGCGGCAGCGAGCGCAACCGCGTCTTCCACGCGCCTGTTGCCTGTTCAGACGGCGCAGGTGCGAGCGTCGTGCGAGCGGAACTCGGTCTAACGATGTCGGGCGACGTTTAGCTGGAGACCGTCTATCGGCTCAACCATGCGGGTTTGGTGGGTCGCGGTCCGGTGGCGTCTGGCGTCCCTATG
>Ga0209341_10005636_pt1 | contig 11276 bp, 18 predicted proteins | sample RifCSP13_2_FD_184020 | JGI IMG/M metagenome (GOLD analysis project Ga0209341, IMG submission 184020) | Soil microbial communities from Rifle, Colorado - Rifle CSP2_sed 13_2 (SPAdes) (version 2) | ecosystem: Environmental > Terrestrial > Deep subsurface > Rock core/Sediment | place: Rifle...
AGGCATTGGCAGCCATCAGGACGGCCTTGTATCCGGCAACCGTGCTCATGGTCGAAAGGGCATCCATACGCTGCGCCCGGGTAATCCTGGGGACCATCTCCATGGCAAAGGCCGTAACCTTCCGCCCGGCTAATTGCCTGATGATGTCCGCACTTGAAAAGGGGTTAAGAAATCCGATCCACACTGTCCCCTCTTTCATGCCGTTGATCTCATCCATAGAGGGTCTGTTGACCTTTAATACGATATCCGCCTCTTGCAGCAGGGCCTTTGCATCCCCCATGATCCTGGCCCCTGCGGCCTCAAACTCCTTATCTTCGATAAATGAATTCTTCCCTGCCCCGGATTCAACGATCACCTCAGTCCCTGCCTTGACCATCTTCGCAACCGTCTCAGGGACTGCCGCTACCCGGCGCTCGTGCAGAGAGGTCTCTTTCAGGATTCCCACCTTCATATCTTCCCCCCTCCTTTAGATTTACAGATGGATTTACAGAAATAAAGGCCATAAACAAAAACAGCCGGCTGAACGCTACATGATGTCTCATACTCATGTCAATGCCCAGACGGCCGGCTCTATCTCTCTTCCCGCTTCCCGGTGGTAACCACCTTGATTCCGTCAGTTACGGGAGATACAACCTATATGTCCAATTTTGTAAAAATATCATAATTTTTTGGCGCTTCCTTGTCAAGGATTTTTTACGGATTCTATTTTTTAGATCAGAGGAAGTCATTACACTTATAACCCCCTTGGTAATATGCTGGTAGCGCTGGCTAAAATATACACTGAAATGTTATAATCTGTCCGCAGAGATGGGGGGCTGATGGCAACGCGATCTAAAAAATCCGAGGATACAATAAAGAAGATCCACAGGCTCCTCTCCATCCTTCGTAAGCTCGATATCCGTGAGACGTGCACACCGGTATCCCTGGCCCAGAAATATAGCGCTACAACACGGAATGTCCATCGGGATATAGCAGCCCTCAATGCCTCCGGTTTTTCGATCACCTTTGATAAGAATGCCGGGACTTACCGGTTTACAGACCCCGACTTTACCCTCCGGGACCTCAATCTGAATGATGATGAACTGGCGACACTTCTGGTGGGGAAACAGATAGCGCACCGCATCGGAAAACCTTTTGAGGATGCCTATCAAACCCTTTTAAGAAAGGTTCGCAAGGAGACCACATCCGAGACCCAAGCAAAGCTGAAGAGTCTCGAAGAAGGGAAGTATTTCCTGGCTGATATCGTTCCAGTCGAAGATTTTGAGAAGATTGAAAGGCAGTACCATGCCATTGAAGAGGCGATGAACAGGAAGGAGAAGATTGAGATCGTATATAAGGCGATGAGAAACAAAGACAGGAAAGAGAGCAAAAGGTACATTGATCCCTACGGGTTAATCTTTCATGAGGGGATGTGGTATGTCATCGGATTCTGTCATCTCAAGCGTGAGATACGGACATTTGCCCTGGACTGCATCAGGGATTTTAAGATAACCAATAAGCCCTATACCATACCGGCGGATTTTAATATGACGGATTATTTTAAACCAGGCTGGCATATGATCCGGTATGGGGAGCCGGTAGAGGTCGTCCTGAAATTTGCAGAGAACTATGCCCGGTGGATCAGGCGGCGGAAGTGGCACCCGACACAGGTCATCGAAGAACAAAAGGATGGTTCTATCCTCTTCAAGGTCACAGTCGAGGGGACAAGAGAGCTCAAGTGGTGGATATACCACTTGATACCCCACTGCAAGATCCTCTCCCCGCCTGAACTGAGAGAAGAGGTCATAGGGGAGATGAAGGCGATGTTGAGGAAATATGAGATAGAGGGATAAGATTTGATAGTGAAAACTAAAACGTCTGTGCATCAGGCTATTAAATGGTATAATATTGTGCATCTTACTCTGAGGATTGAATGAAGTTTAGTGAATTGGTTAGATTGTTAGAGGAAAATGGTTTTAAGATCATAAAAGAGAAGGGGTCTATTAGATATTATGGGAAGTCGGGCTGTGTTAGACTGATTAGAGTAGATTATCATGGATCAAAAGAAGTGCCAACTGGCACTTGCTATGCCATTTTGAAAGCAGCAGGTATAAAAAAATAGGAAAGGAGGAAAATGATGATTGAACTAAACTACACCTTGATAATCGAGGCCACTGCAGAACCTGACTATTTTGGTTTTTATTCTCCGGAGTTGGAAGGTTTTTCAGGCATAGGTCATTCCATCGAGGATTGCATTTATAAAGCAAAATGGGGAATGATAGAGCATATCAACTTATTGAAAGAACAGGGCTTGCCAGTTCCGCCGAAAAGTCCAAATCCCAAAATTGTTATCCAGAATGAAGAGAAGCTGGCCGCAGCGTAGAAATGTTTGTCGGCAGGAGGGGGCAAGGTCTTGTATTTTGATGTACGTCAAAATACAAGACCCTGCCCTTTTACTTTTTACATTCCAAATGACGCATAAGACAGACTGACCAAGGGATGTCACTCGCTTGTGCTATTATTGCGCCGTTTAAACGATATACGGCACCCTGTTTCAGCCGGGCATCTCAGACTATCCAGGAGGAATTGGATTGAAAAAGATACTGACATTATCCCTTATATTTGCCCTGATACCTCTGTTCTCAGTAAGAGTCCATGCCGACTCTCCGGTGACATCCACACCCTTTTCTGACGCCTACATGGATATTGAGATCGTGAGAAAGGCCAGGGCCGGGGGGGTGCTTGATTCAGAGATGGCAGGATACCTCTCCTCAAAAAAGAATCCCATAGACAAAAAAGCCGCCGTGATTAACGCCCTTTCCTGGAAATACGGGGGAAAGGATAATGCGAAACGCTACATAGCCTATTTGGAGAAAATATATCGTGCATCTCCCGGGAATCTGGATATGAATACCTTACGTGGAGATGAGATATTCTGTCTCGGCTATCTAACCCTGATGGATGACTATTTCCATCCGGAGAAGGCGCTGCCACTGCTTGAGAAGGCTGGGAAGAAAATGAAAAACAGCCTTACCGTTTCCATGATCCTGGCGATTGCGAGGGCACAGGATGTCATGGATGTGGACACAGACAGGTGTGAGCCGTGGAGGATCACAGAAAAGATTTTACAGAATAAAAAACTCAAATGCGATCTGCGCCCCGGGGCAAAGAAGATAATCGTGAATTATATGGCACTATATAAGGAAGACTGCTGCGAGCATGCCACCCGAATCATGGTACGGCGTGCAGAGGTATCGTCATGAAACTGGATTGGGATGACCTGATATTCAGATTACCCCGAATGCTTCAGAAATTGGAAAGATCTAGGTCTTTACAGGTTGGCGGAGATCTGTCAAGCCTCCCGTCACATTTACCTGAGCGCTGGTCAGAGGAAAAAAAGCACGGAGTCTTAAAAAGATGGCTTCGTATACAAGACGAGTCTGAACAAGATAAACAGTTTATAGAGAAAATAGGGGGTTAAATGGAAACTACAGAACACATTACAGAGGCGTATGTTAGGCATGTTTTAGGATGGTTCACTAATTCTAATATCAAAGCAAAGGGTGGCAAAGAAATAGACATTCTGGCAATAGACGTCAGAGAAAATAAATATCATATTGAAAGTGGGGTTACCCATAAGAAAAATTGGGCATTAAAATCCAAGAGATCGAAAGAAGATTTTGATTTAGAGAAAGGGAAAACAAAATGGAAACACAGAAATAGTGTAGACTTCTTTATAAAAGAAAAATTCAATGATAAAAGGGTCATAGAAAAATTAATAGATTTCGATTTTAATGATAATTACAAAAAGATAATCGTTGTATGGCAAGTTGCAAATAACGAGGTTTTTGAATATGGAAAATCTAAAGGGGTTGAAGTTTGGGAATTAAAAGATAAGGTTAAGAACTTAATGAATAGCTTGGGAGAAACATATTATTCTGACGATATCTTGAGAACTTTACAACTTGTAAACAAGGTCAATGAAGAAAGAAAAAAGGGCTTTTTATCTTTTTTGAAACAAAAAATATACGATAAAAATTTTATGAGAATTGTCAAAGAAGGGCTTAAGGAAGTATGAGTTGGCAAAAAATTCAAGCAGAGATTGATTCCTGCCAAGACTGTCTTCGCATTGGTGGTAAGCTTCTTGCCAGATTTGAGCAAAACCCAGTACGCTCCCCTCAAATCCACTATCGCCCTATCTTATTTATTTCCGAAGCCCCACCGCGTGACGGGGGTTTCTACAGGAAATTCGAGGGACACATTACTTATCATGGATGTCCACATTTCCATCTACATAAGAAAGACCTTGAAGAAGGAGACAGTGATCATGCTTAGCGAGTCAGTATATGTCGAACCAATCCTTATAACCTTTAATGAACTGAGACCACTATACGAGGTTAGAAAGGATTCTATTCAACGGAGAATAGCGGAATTAAGAAAGGGGTGGACTAAGAGTGATGAAGGGGTCTTTGCAGAGCTTTGTTACTGTATTCTAATTGCAGGTACAGGTGCTAAGAAAACCATTCAAGTGGTAGACGCATTAGAGAAGGAAAGGCTGCTTTTTCAAGGATCGAGACAGAAGATTAAGCAATATATGCAGGATAATGCCTGCAATTGTTCAGGCGATAAATTGGAGTATATCTTGAAATGGCGGGAACAATTCAGTAACAAAGGATATATACGGATAAAAAAAGAATTAGAAGACCGCTTTCTAAAACAGAATGGCTGGGATATTCATGGAGCAAGAGAATACTTAGTTTCCTTAAATGAAGAAATAGAGAAAGGTGGGATAGGTTGGAAAGTGGCAAGCCAATTCCTCAGAAATGTTGGGATTGGTTTAGGGCATAATATAGCAGTACTTGATACACATATAAGGAAGGATTTAGATAGGTTCAAATATATTAAAGATATAAGTGGAGGTAGTCTAAAAAAGGGGAAATACCTCTAAATTTATGGGATAAGTAAATGGCAACTGGCTTTATCTACATCGTGAAAAGTGTTGATAAGAATTACGGACAGGAGCACTTCCATAACGTGCCTACTTACTGGGAAGATCTCCTGTTTTTCGGTCCCTGTAAGGATGGGATGCGACAGAGGATGAACCTAGGGGATTACATCTTCGGAGTATCGCCCTGGAAGACCAATCCCCGCAGGGTCGTTTTTGCTATGAAAATTGCGGAGCGCATCACGTTTGCCGAGGTGTACCACCGCTTCCCTGAGCTTCGAGGTCCAAAGGGACCTATCCATGTGCAGCCTGTATCCAGACCCAGACTCGACTTTCCTTGGTGTGATTACCAGCACATCCCAGATGCAATGCATGATAAAGAAAAGGATAGGAAAAATTGGGAAAAAGACCTGGCCAAGAGGGACCTCGATAGATTTTTCGTCGGTGAGCCACAAGATGGTTGGTTTGGAAGGTGGCTCGGCCCAAAGGGGCCGGAGATAGATCAAGATATTCTACGTTTTCTGAAGGTATGCTCCTTATTCGACAGTCATGGTTGCGAACTCAGCAGCCAAAACCATGATGCATCACCGGAGAAACCAATTGCCTTCGGACGTCGATATACGGGCCTTCATTTGGAGATACCTGAACCTGAAAGATTTATTGAACTCTTGAATGGACGAATGGCAGGGATCTCTTTGGACGCTGAGATAGGGGATATAGCAACTGATACAACGAAACATGGAAGGAATAGGAGACCTTCATGCAAATCCTCTTGCTGAGAATAGGGATTGATCTTGGGACTGGAGGTGCCTTGGGACCGATCTTTCCAGACGGCAGTTTCGAGTACATACCGATCCCGGAGAGCAAAGCATCTCCCCGCTCAGTGAGATATTCAGATATCATTGCAAGGTCTGGAGGCACGCTCGACCGATTTGTACCGCCTCGCTATTGTGGTACGGCAGCTCATTTCGATCCGGAGTTCGAGACATTCACATATGGAGACCCCACGAAGTATAAGCGGGGCCAGTTGCTTCGTTTGAGGAGGGGTGACCTGCTCGTTTTCTATGCAGGGCTGCGTCCGCCAAGGCAGAACAATGGTTCGGTTCTGTATCTCATTGGTTTTTTCACTGTGGATTGCATATGCAATGTTTCTCACAAGGAACCATGGCCTCCACCTGATCTACGACATCTATGGGCAAATGCCCACTTTCGGCGAAACACACCTGATGAGGGGCTTGTAGTTATCCAAGGCGCTCGGGATGGAAGCCGGCTTCTTGAAAGAGCTGTTCAACTGTCCGACGAGCACCAGAACATCCTGCCTGGACTATTTGATACTTTAGGATTGGAGGGTTCGATCAAGCGTAGCGGCGCAGGCCGTTGGGTACCCGAGCACCAGGTATGTAGGGCCGCTGAGTGGATTCTCAGCTATTTGTAAGGATTAGAGGGACACTTCCCGTGATTGATAATTACCCCTTAATATCGCAAACGTATTTTGTCTTTTCCAGAGAGCGAAGGATATTGAGATGACGGAAAAGAGATGCGATAGATATTCAGCCGAATGCCTTATTGAAAACGAGTATGAACTGGAAGGCAAAGTTTTAAAAAAAACCAGCTCGGGATTTGGAAAAGAAAAGAGATTGAAGAAATAGAAAGCATGGCGTTTCAAAAGATGCAGAAGTATTTTTATAACCGGTTTTTAGAATATCCGCCGCCCCTATATTTCCTGATGGATATTTTGAGGCTAATGTTCCATAGTAAGCTTTGTTATAGACATTTTTATAGGTCGTGTTCTATAATTCAACTTAGCATGGGATTTATGATATGGAGAAGGGGAACAATCAATGGGGCTAACAGATGTAGGTTTAATAAAAGAACTATCTGACAAAATCAAGGGTCTCCCGGAGGATAACATCAGGGAGGTGATTGACTTTATTGAATTTCTTAAATCCAAAAAAGAAAAAGGGAAAAAAGGCTCTCCTGAAGTAATATTGGAGCATAGTGGGAGTTGGAAATTCCAAAAAGGGGAATTGGATAATATATTGGAAGAGATACAGAAGCTACGGGAAATAGAGGAATAATTTGGATTACCTCCTCGATACAAATCATGCCAGTAAGCTGCTGGAAGGAAATGAATCCATTGCTTCAAAAGTTAATGCCTTTAAAAATAGTGGTTCAAGGTTTAGCATATCAACGAGTATTCTCGGCGAACTATTCTTTGCTGTATTTGCCAGTAGCAGGAGGGAGGAAAATCTATTACAACTGAGAGAGTTTCTGGGGGATATTATCCTCTGGAATTTTGATGCAACCGCAGCTGAGGAATTTGGTAAGATTCAGGCAGAACAAAAGACAAAGGGTAAGCCTGTTCCCTCTATTGATGCCCAGATTGCCGCAGTTGCCCGGATTCATGGACTTACAGTTTTAACAGCCGACCAGCATTTTAGTTTTATAAATAGCCTGAGTGTAGAAAACTGGTTATAGATGTTTATCATTACTTTCAAATAAGTCTGTCCCCCTTTCTGCTCATGCATGGATTTCCCCCTTCAACCACACTGACCAAAGGTTGTCACCCAAGTATAGTAATATTCCCCCTCGTAGGGCTTTATCTCAGATAAAAAAGCTCCTTACAACTAAGGGAGAAACGGTTCTTCTCCCTCCTTTGTCCTCTCCCATCAAGGTGAGAAGGCTTGAGATGGAGGTGTTTTATGACACATCAGCCAACATCAAATGATGAGATGATAGATCTCCTGCTGGAGATCGTAGATGCGTATGAAAAGGATGACCGCCCGAGGAGGAAGTCTGCGGATGAAGGAATAGGAGATAAACTCACGCTCCTCAGGGAGAGGCCGCCATTCAGGGATTATGGTCTTGATGAAAAAGACGTCATCATCACAGCGATCCTCTTCGGGAACTTTTTTGAAGAGGATGATGGGATGGAGGCCAGGAGGCTGTTGAGAAAGATCGAGAGGGATAGAAGATCTGTCTTCAGGAAGATAAAGAGAATCAACCGGTTAAAGGAGCTGGGTATCCTTGAGGCCAGGCGGGGGTACCGGCTCCGCAGCGGTCGGTCTCTGGAAGATATCCAGGAGGATGATGCGTGTAGTGCAGGCGGGATTGAACTCCTGCGCTCTACCCTGAGACTTTCCGGCCACTTCTTAAACAGGCTGTGTAATACCGGTGTCCAGAAGGCCGCACAGCCCCTGGAGCCTTATAAGGATAATCTTGAATATTTAAGTGACCAGTTTACACGGCTTGAGTTTCTCAGAGATGACGATGATTTTCTGATAAGCCCCCGGAGATTCAGACGGCCATTGAGAAGGTTCAGAACAGCAAGGGGAGAGAGGCTGCATGGTATGGACGAGATAAAAAGGCTTGAAGAGCGGATCTCCGGACGGTTACAGAAGACTGAGAGGACGTTCCCCTTTGAAGAGCTTAAGAAAAAGAAAAGGTTAAGCCATAAGGAAGAGTGGATCGTTCTCGCCCTCCTTGAAAGGGAGATAACAGGCGGGGGACATTATTTCTCGGACGAGCTCCTTGATATGATCAGCAGGACACCCTGTGAGCGGCTGACGGATAAGAAGCTCCTCCAGAAGGATGGGAGGCTGGCAAAGGGGAGGATTATAGAAATAGATTCACGGTCTATCGATCCAGACATGGCAGGTATCATAAGATTGAATGCCTCCTTAAGAGATAGTCTCCTTGAGGAAAGAAGGAGAAGGAAGAAGGAGATCGACAGGGACAGGCTCTTTGAGGTGATACGGCCTTCCGTATCCCTCGATACGGTCATACTCCATCCCAGGACCCTTGAAGAGATCACGCTTGCCATCGGGATGATTCAGGGAGGGACATTGAATATCCTGCGAGGGTGGGGTGTGAAGGGAAGTGATCTGATACAATCTGCCTCCGGTAAAAAGGGGAGCCCCTCCGTCACTATGCTCTTTTATGGCCCTCCTGGTACAGGGAAGACGCTGACTGCCAATGCGGTGGCATATATGATGAAAAGGAGGCTTCTGACCCTCGACTGCTCGAGGGTGCTGAGCTGCTGGGTCGGGGAGAGCGAGGAGAATACGAGGAGGATCTTCGACAGGTACCGGGAGATTTCAGAGGGGATGAAGAATCCCCCTGTCCTCTTTCTGAACGAGGCAGACCAGTTTTTGTATAGAAGGATAAGCGCCGTAAAGTCGGCAGACCATATGTATAACCAGATGCAGAATATCTTTCTCGAACAGTTGGAGCAGTTTGAGGGGGTCCTCATCGCCACCACCAACCTGGTGGAAAATATGGACACCGCCTTTTCACGGAGATTCCATTATAAGGTTGAATTCAAAAGGCCCGGGCCTGATGAGAGGCTGAGGCTCTGGCAGGTTCATATACCGGAGAAGGCCCCCCTGGCAGGGGATGTGGATCTGCGCTATCTTGCTGAACGCTATGATCTCTCCGGGAGCCAGATAGCAGTGGCTGTACAAAATGCGGCCACAAGGGGAGCACGGAAAAGCAATAAGATCTCTCAGGGTGATTTTATAAGGGCCTGTGAAGCTGAGCTGGCTGGAAATTTTGATGATAAGGGAAGGGTAATAGCCGGCTTTTGATATACCTGATTGTTGGTGACCACCGAGACATTACGGATCCTGTCTCAAATAGACGGTCCTGTGGGGAAAGGGGATCTCGATGCCCTCGTCCTTGAATCTCTTGAATATCCTCTTCCTTAATTCATGCTGGACCAAATTCTGGTCATCAAATTCCCTCACCTGGCAAGTCAAGGTGAAATCAAGAGAGCTTTCGCCGAAGCCCGGGATGAACCTCGCCAATGGGGGAGGGTCAGCAAAGGAGGCCGGAAATCTCCCCGATCCCCCTCCGGACCTCCTCCAGGAGGACCTTTTCAACCCTTTCAGGGTCAGAGGCATAGCTGACGCTGACGGGGATTGACAGGGCCATGCTCTTCTCAGGGAGATAATAGTTGGTCACAATACTCTGTGAGAGTTTGTTGTTGGGGATGATGACCATGTTATTGGGCCGCATCCTGATCCTCGTGGTCCTCCATGTGATGTCCTCAACATAACCCTCCTGCCCTGTCTCAAGCCTCACGTAATCTCCGAACCTGTCGTCGGGATGGGGAGGTTTGATCTCTGAACATACGAGGTAAATACCTTCCCTGAGAGGTTTGCAGTCGCCGACGCAATAGAGAGGATTACAACGACATGGATCGTCTTACTGATATAAGATATATACCGCTCCGGAAGCCCTGATACGGCAATCCCGATATGGAGGCCGATGGCCACGCACCAGTAGAAAGAAGGGGTCTTAAACGCAGTAATAACGATGTCGTCAATATTCGTCTCTGTCTTCTCAGCCCATCGGTGCAGGACCTTAAAGGTGATGACCCGGATAATCAGCAAGGCCGCGATCGATACAAAGGCGATGATGGAAGGGATGAACATCCCCTTTAAACTATCGTTCATCCCGCTTCCTGACCTCCACAATGTCCCCCTTTCCCACGTTTAGAGTTTTGCTGGCATTCCCCATATAAACATAGATCTCCAGGAGATCAAAGCTGCTGATAATGGCGCCAGGTTCCCCTGCCCCTGCCTCTGCCTCTGCATAATACCTCTTGAGGCCAACGATATCAACCCCGCCTACCCTGATTGAAATGTTTGATGCGGATATTCCCGGCGGCATCAGATGGTTCAGAGCTCCGGCAGATATATTGGTGATCATATTCCCAAACCTGTCTATGTACAGGACACTCCCTGAAATATAATTTGTCCCTTCTGTTATTTTAGGGACATCCAGACGGACATAGTCATGGATTGCATGCCCGAAGGAGTCAGGTTCAATCCCCTTGGAAAGCCATGCCGCCACAGGAGCGAAGATGTCCCGGCCGTGGAATGTGGCGCTGACATTTTTAAGGAAATACTCCTCTGCCGTGACCTCTATGACCCTGACAGCGGGATCGGCATCAATCACCCATGAGAGCGCCCCGTTATCAGGACCCACAAAATAGTGGCCTGAGGCCTTTACAAGGATGGGCCTCCTGCTACCCCCGACCCCCGGGTCTACAATAACAAGATGGATTGTCCCCTCAGGGAAGAACCTGTAAGACGTGCTGATGACAAAGGCCCCTTCAAGGATATCCTGGCTGGTGATACCGTGTGAGATGTCCACGATCTGCGCCGAGCCGTTGATGCTGTATATAACCCCCTTCATCATGCCGACGAAGGGGTCTTTGAGGCCGAAGTCTGTGGTGAGTGTTATGAGATTCATGACAGTTAATTATTAGTTTGACTGATTATTCCACTGATTTTGACCATTGATTCCGCTCAAGTTTGACCCCATGCTCATCTCCGAAAGGCGATCC
>Ga0209341_10005638_pt1 | contig 11275 bp, 10 predicted proteins | sample RifCSP13_2_FD_184020 | JGI IMG/M metagenome (GOLD analysis project Ga0209341, IMG submission 184020) | Soil microbial communities from Rifle, Colorado - Rifle CSP2_sed 13_2 (SPAdes) (version 2) | ecosystem: Environmental > Terrestrial > Deep subsurface > Rock core/Sediment | place: Rifle...
CCAGGTGATCGGCAACGACACCGCCGTCATGCTGGGCGCGCAGGCCGGGCAGCTCGAGCTCAACGTCATGATGCCGGGCATCAACTACGCGATCTGCCTGTCGGCGACGATCCTGGCGAACGCGGTACGCCAGCTCCGCGTCAAGACGGTCGAAGGCATGCGCGTCGACCGCGACCGCGCGAAGGAGCTCCTCGACGCCAGCCCGCCGCTCGTCGTGACGGCGCTCTCGCCGCACATCGGATACGCCAAGGCGGCCGCGCTCGCCAAGCGCGCGCTCGCCGAGCGGCGCACGCTCCTCGACGTGGCGCTCGAGGAGAAGGTCATGCCCGAGGCCGACCTCCGCCGCGTCCTCGACCCGCTGCCGATGACGCGCGGCGGCGTCATGGAGTGACAGAGGCGCCGACAGGCGAGGTCACCGAGCTCCTCCAGCACCTCATCCGCAACCGCTGCGTCAACGACGGCACGACGGAGAGCGGCCACGAGTCGCGCACCGCCGACACGCTGTCGGCTTACCTCTCGGGTACGGGCACCGAGATCCGAAGATACGAGCCGGTCCCGGGACGGGCGAGCCTGGTGCTGCGCATCGAAGGGACCGACCGGGGCGCGCCGACGCTGGCCCTGATGGGGCACACGGACGTGGTCCCTGCCGATCCCGAGGGGTGGGAGCGCGACCCGTTCGGCGGAGAGCTCGCCGACGGCGAGGTCTGGGGCCGGGGAGCCATCGACATGCTCGGGATCACGGCTTCGATGGCGGTCGCCGTCAAGCGTCTCTTGCGCGCGGGCTGGCGGCCGCGCGGGACGCTCGTGTACCTCGCGGTCGCCGACGAGGAGGCGATGGGAACGCACGGCGCGCAGTGGCTCGTCGACAACGCGTGGGACGACGTGCGCTGCGACTTCCTCGTGACCGAGTTCGGCGGCGCCAAGCTGCCGCTCGGCAGCGGCGCACGGGTGATCATGGTCGCGGAGAAGGGCTCGCACTGGGTGCGCCTGCGGACGCGCGGCGTCCCCGGTCATGGCTCCATGCCCTTCCGCTCGGAGAACGCCGCGGTGAAGATGGCCGAGGTCATCCGCCGCGTCGCCGCCTACCGCCCGGCCGCGGACCTGCACGAGACGTGGCGGCGGTTCGTCGAGGCCATCGGCCTGCCCGGAGCCCAGGGGATGCTCCTCTCCAGGCGCTGGGGCCTGGAGCTGGCGCTCTCGCGGGCAAAGGCGATCGGCGTCGCGCGGATGCTCCACGCCGCGACGCACACGACCTTCTCTCCGAACATCCTGCGCTCGGGCGTGAAGATCAACGTCATCCCCGAGAGCGCGGAGGCCGACATCGACATCCGCACGCTCCCCGGCGTCGATGGCCCGGAGGTGCGCCGGATGCTGCGCGAGGCGATCGGCGACCTCTGGTCCGAGGTCGAGATCGTCGCCGAGGGCGACAACCTAGCGACGGCCTCTCCCGCGGATACGCCGCTCTGGCGGACGCTCGAGTCCGTCACGGCGCGACTCATCCCGGGCGGCACCGTCGCGCCGTTCATCGTCGTGGGCGCGACCGACTCGCGCTTCTTCCGCCGCAAGGGCGTGACCGCGTACGGCTACGGGCTGCTGAGCGACAAGATCCCGTTCGACCAGTTCGCGCGCATGTTCCACGGCCGGAACGAGCGCATCGACCAGGAGTCGCTCCGGCTCATGGTCGAGCTCTGGGACGGGACCGCGCGGGAGATGCTCGGCTCGTAGCGGTCGGGTGCCAGCAGACGCCCGCGCCGGATCGCAGGATGCTGCGCGCATGCGCCGCACCGACATCGCGTTCTGGGCCGCCACGAGCGTCTCGCTCGCCGTCTTCGCGGTCCTCGGACCACTGGAACGGCGGATCGAGCTCATCGGCCAGGACGACCTCTCGCGCATCTGGGCGGGCCCGCGCGCCTTCCTGACGGGGACGGATCCGTACGACCCGTCCGGGTGGTACGCCGCCGCGGTCGCCCTGGGCACCCAGGCTCCGGACACGGCCGTCTACATCTATCCGCCGTGGGTGACCCTCGTGCTCCTTCCCCTGGGCGCGCTTCCACTCTTGCTCGCGTCGTTCCTCTGGCTCGGCGCGTCGCTCGCGCTCGCGATCCTCGCGCTGCGCACGGCGCTGGGGACGCTCCTCCCCGGACGCTGGCCCGAGCACGCGCTCCTGGCCGCGACCCTCGTGCTGAGTTGGAGCGGCGTGGTCAACCTGACCATCGGCCAGTGGGGCCACATCCTCGTGGCCGCGATCTTCGCGACGGTGCTCCTGTTGCGGCGAGGCCGGTACGCGGTCGCGGGCCTCGCCGCGGTCGCGCTCGTCGTGAAGCCGCACCTCTTCCTGCTGACCGCGCCGGCCCTCGCGGTGCAGGCGCTCTGGCCGACCGAGGGCCGCGTCCCCGCGCGTGCCGGCGTGCGCTTCGTCGCCGTCGCGCTCGGCGTCGCCGTCGCTCTGGTCGCGGCCGCCTGGATCGTCTTCCCGTCGTGGTGGCCGAGCTGGCTGCAGGGCGTCGCCGGCCAGCAGGTCCAGCTGACGCGCAACACCGTGGCCGGGTTCCTCGGAGTGGTCTTCGGGCCGTCCGGTACGCCGTTCGCGCCCCTCGTCATCCTCGCGCTCGTCGCGCTCGCGCTGCGCTTCCATCCGCGAAGCCCCGGCTGGCTCCCGGTCTGGACCGCGCTGTCGATCGTGGTCGTCCCCTATGCGAGCTCGTACGACCACATCCTGCTCATCGTTCCGGTCGTCCTCGCGGCAGGTGCCCTCCTGCCCATGTCGCCGCGAGCAAGCCGGCTCGTCGCGATCGCCGGTGCCGCGGTGCTGCTCCTGCTCACGCCGGTCGTCTACGCCATCGCGGTTCTCCGGCACGGCGAATCGCACAGCGTCGTCGTCCCGCTCGCCGTGTTCGCGATCGTCACCGTCGGGCTCTGGCGCTTCCGCACGCCCCCGGCGACACTGCCAGCGCCATGAAGCTGTCGGTGGTGATCCCCGTCTACAACGAGGCGACCACGGTCGGTGAGGTCATCGATCGCGTCGCCGAAGTGCCCATCGAGAAGGAGATCATCGTCGTCGACGACGGGTCGACCGACCGCAGCCTCGAGCTCGTCCGCACCCGCGGCGAGAAGATCCGCTTCGTGCACGAAGGCCGGGTGAACCAGGGCAAGGGGACGGCTGTCCGGATCGGGCTGACCTACGTGACCGGCGACGTGGCCATCATCCAGGACGCGGACCTCGAGCTGGACCCGGCGGAGTACGAGCGGCTGCTCGATCCGATCCTCACCGGCGAGACGGACGTCGTGTTCGGGTCGCGATTCCTCCAGCACTCCCGGCGCGTGCGCCTGAAGACGCGGCTCCAGAATCGAGCCATCGTCCTTCTGACTAACCTGCTCTATGGCAGCCGCCTCACCGACGTGACGACCGCGTACCGGCTCTTCCGCACGGACGTGATCCGCGGGATCCGCCTGGAGAGCCGGCGGTTCGAGATAGAGAGCGAGATCACGGCGAAGCTCCTCCGGCTCGGCATCCGGATCGTCGAGGTCCCGGTGACCTACCGGCCGCGCACGTCCGCCGAGGGAAAGAAGATCCGCTGGACGGACGGGGTCAGCGCGGTCCGGGCTCTGCTCCGCTGGCGGCTGGCACCGCTGTCGTCGCTCGCGGTGAGGTCGGAGCCGGCGCTGGCTCGGGCCGACGGCCCAGGCGCGCCACGATCCGCCTCGTGAGGGCGTCCATCGCCGCGTAGCCGGCGCCGATGCACGCGGGCGGATTACCGGCGGGCAGCATCAGACCGGGCAGCACCGGCGCCCACCGCCACACGCCGAAGGCCGTTCCGTAAGCCTCCAGGCCGGCCGTCATGACGAAGCTCACCGCGTAGAGCAGCGGGTAGCGGCCCCGAAGGATGAACCGCAGGAAGATCGCCCACACCACGAGGCCGAGCAGGTCCGGAAGCGGAGGCCGGACGAGTCCCGCCGCCATCCAGAGCGTGGCCGCCGCGGTGACCGCGATGACGATGGGCCGCGACCGCTCGGCGAGCGCCGGGAGCGAGGCGACGCGGAGAGCGCATAGGTAGAAGAGGCCGTGCCCCGCGGGGACGAACAGCGGGAGATCCTCGAAGCGGTACGTGTACGCGCGCCAGACGATCGAGCCGATGACCTCGAGGGCCGTCGCGACGCAGACGAGGACGAGGACCTGGATGCGGACGTCCCGAGGCTGCAGCCGCAGCACGACCGCGAAGAAGGCCCAGGCCGCGACGCCCAGGGCGGTGTGCTCGAGCGGCGTTGCGCGCGAGTCGAGCGCGAGGATGACCGCGGCGAACGCCGTGAACGCGGCGACGAGGACCACCGTCCCTCGCGTGGTGACCGCCGGCAGCGCCCGCGCCGCCGCGCTCAGTCGGTGCGGACCGTCTTGATCTTGTCGCCGACCCTGATGCCGAGGACGACGTCCATCCCCGAGGTCACGCTGCCGAAGTTCGTGTACTGGCCGTTGAGATGCGGCGCGTCCGCGAGCACGACGTAGAACTGGGCGTCGTTGCTGACCTTGATGTCGCCGCCGCGCGCGATGCCGACCGCCCCCTTCACGAAGGGCAGGTCGCTCAGCTCGGTGGGCTGCTTCCCGCCACCGGTGCCGGCGCGCGCGGGATCGGTCTTGCTGAGAGGATCGCCGCCCTGCGCGACGAATCCGGGGACGACGCGGTGGAACGTCGTGCCGTCGTAGTCGCCGGCGTTGGCCTTCTTGATGAAGTTGGCGACCGTGTTCGGCGCCTTGTCGGGCCGAAGCGAGATCGTGAACGAGCCGCCCTTCTCGAGCTCGACCGTGGCGGTCTGGGCCGCCCCGCTCGGGGACGGTGAGGGTGGGGGCGTTGGAGTAGCCGTGGCGACACCTCCTGTGGTGATCGGCCCCGTCCCGTACGCGCTCCCCGGCGCGCCGCCGCCTCCGCACGCGGCGACGAGCACCAGGAGCGCCGCGAGCACGGCGAGGCGCGTCATGCGCGGACGATAGCCGCATGCGATAGCGTCAGCGCGTGCCGCAATACCAAGCCCCAAGGGGCATGCGTGACCTCCTGCCCGACGAGGCGGCGGTCTTCGACCGCCTCGAGCTGGTCGTCCGCGCGCGCGCGGAGCGGCACGGCTATCCGCGGCTCTCGACGCCGATCGTCGAGGACCGCGAGGTCTTCCTGCGATCGGCCGGCGAGTCGAGCGACATCGTGAGCTTCGAGATGTACGACGTCTCGCTGCAGGGAAAGAGCGGGCTGGCACTCCGTCCCGAGGGCACCGCGGCCGTCGCCCGTGCGTTCCTGGAGCACGGCTTCCAGCGAGCGCCGCGGCCCGTGCGGTTCTCCTATGTCGAGCCGATGTTCCGCGGGCAGCGCCCGCAGCTCCTGCGTTACCGCCAGTTCTGGCAATGGGGGCTCGAGTGCTTCGGCGCGGAGGAGCCGAGCGCGGACGTCGAGATCGTCGAGTTCACCAGCTCGTTGTTCGCGGAAGTCGGCTTCACCGACTTCGATCTCGAGGTGAACACCATCGGCGATGCCGCCTGCCAGCCGAAGGTCCGCGACGCGCTCACCGCGTATTTCGGAGCCCACCGCGAGGCGCTCAGCGAGACGTCGCAGCGGCGGCTCGCCACGGATGTCCTTCGGATCCTCGACTCGAAGGACGAGATGGACCGGAAGGTGATCGCGGGCGCTCCGGATCTCCATGAGCTCCTCTGCGCGGAGGACCGTACGCACTTCGAGGCGGTCGTTGGCGGGCTCGATCGGCTCGGCGTCCGCCATCGGGTCGTGCCCACGCTCGTCCGCGGGCTCGGCTACTACAAGCGGACGGTGTTCGAGTTCCACCTGACCGATCCCGAGTTCACGAAGGCGGGCGACATCGCCGTGGCCGCGGGTGGCCGGTACGACACGCTCGTCGAGATGATGGGCGGACAGGCCATGCCGGGCGTCGGGATCGCCGGAGGTGTGGACGTCCTGTACGGCGCGCTCAAGCAGCAGAAGGCCGCGCTGCCGGCCGAGCCCGTGGCCGAGGTGTGGGTGCTCTCGGCTCAGGCTGACGACGTGGCCGACCGCATCCAGCTGGCCAACCCGCTGCGGGACGCCGGCTTCCGCGTGGCCCTCGAGTACAGCACCCGGCCGCTCGAGCGGCAGATCGAGAACGCGGTGAAGCACGGCGCCAGGGTGGCCGTGATCCGCGGGACCGAGGAGGCGCGCGGCGGCCACGTCGTCGTGCGGGACCTGGTGAAGAAGGAGCAGCGGGTCACCCGGCTCGCGGCGGTCGTCACCGAGGTCGGGCGGCACGCGCCGCGCTACGCGAAGCCGTCCTTCGTCGAGGCGGCCGAAGGCGGGGAGACCTAGCCGTGCTCCGGACGCACACCTGCGGCGAGCTCCGCGCGGACCACGCCGGGACCGAGGTCACGCTCTGCGGCTGGGTGCACCGCCGCCGGGATCACGGCGACCTCACGTTCATCGACCTGCGCGACCGCTACGGCCTCACGCAGATCGTCGCGTCGGCCAAGGAAGGCGGGCCCGCGCACGCCGCCCTGAAGGATGTGCGCAGCGAATGGGTCCTCAAGGTGCGCGGGTCGGTCCGCGCGAGGCCGGAGGGCACCCGAAACGCGAGCCTGGCGACGGGGGACGTCGAGGTCCTCGCGGCCAGCGTCGAGGTGCTGAACGAGTCGAAGACGCCGCCCTTCTACGTGAACGAGGAGACGCCGGTCGACGAGACGCTGCGCTGGAAGTACCGCTACGTGGACCTCCGGCGCGAACGCTCGAAGCAGCTCATGCGGCTGCGGCACGAGGTCGTGGACTTCATCCGGCGCTATTTCGTGGAGCGCGGATTCTGGGAGATCGAGACGACCAACCTCATCCGCGGCGACCCGACCGGCGCGCGCGACTTCGTCGTCCCCTCCCGCTACTCCCCGGGGAAGTTCTGGGCCCTGCCGCAGTCACCGCAGCAGCTAAAGCAGATCCTCATGTACGGCGGGATCGACAAGTACTTCCAGATCGCGCGGGCGTATCGCGACGAGGACCCGCGCTCCGACCGCGTCGCCGAGCACACGCAGCTCGACGTCGAGATGTCCTTCGTCGAGCGCGAGGACGTCATGGGCCTCATCGAGGACCTCTACACGCGGGTCATCGAGCGCTTCAGCCCGAAGCCGCTCCTCGCGAAGCCGTGGCCACGTCTCACGTTCGCCGAGGCGATGCGCCGATTCGGGTCGGACAAGCCCGACCTGCGCTTCGGGATGGAGCTGGTCGACCTGGGCGCGGCGTTCGGGAAGACCGGCTTCGCGGTGGTCCGGGACGCGCTGGCGAAGGGCGGTGTCGTCCGCGGGATCGTCGTCGCGGGGAAGGCGGAGGCCTCGCGCAAGGACATCGACGGCTGGACCGACGTGGCGAAGCAGAAGGGCGCCAAGGGCCTGCTCTCGTTCGCTATCGCGGGTCACGAGGTGCGGTCGCCCGTGGCGAAGTTCCTGTCGCCCGACGAGCTCGCAGCCATTCGATCGACCGCAAGCGCCGGGGACGGCGACCTCGTGCTCGCGGTCGCGGATGCCGAGCGGCGCGCAGCTGAAGCCGTCGGTACGCTGCGCCAGCATCTCGGCGAGACCCTCAGCCTCATCGACGGCTCGAAGCATTCGGCCGTCCTCATCCACGAGTTCCCGCTCGTCGAGCGCAAAGCCGATGGTGGCTGGACCTTCGCGCACAACCCGTTCTCAGGACCGCTGACCCCCGACGAGATGGCCGTGCTGGAGACCGATCCGGAGCGGGCGCGCAGCTCGCAGTACGACTTCGCCCTCGACGGCCGGGAGACCGCGGGAGGCAGCGTTCGTATCTACCAGCGGCACGTACAGGAGCGGATCTTCCGGCAGATGGGGATCTCGAGCGCGGAGGCCGCCCAGCGATTCGGGGCGATCCTCGACGCCCTCGAGTACGGCGCGCCGCCCACCGGTGGCTTCGCCGGCGGGATCGAGCGGATCTGCATGACGCTCGGCGGCACGGAGAACATCCGTGAGGTGCAGGCCTTCCCGAAGACCCAGACCGGCTACGACCCGCTGCTCGACGCGCCGGCCGCGATCACTGGACCGGAGCTGGAGGAGCTCGGTCTCCGTGTCGTCACAAGGCCGCCCAAGGGCTAGGGGTGGGCGCGCGAGGCCGGTCGTAACGGTCGCACGCTCGTACACTCGACAGATGGAGCGGCGCGTTTACCTCGATCACGCCGCCACGACCCCGGTCGATCCAGAGGTCGCGGAGGCCATGGCCCGCGTGCTGCGCGAGGTCCCCGGCAACCCCTCGAGCATCTACGCGGAGGGCCGGCGTGCCCGCGCGCTCGTCGACACGGCGCGCGAGGAGGTCGCGGCGGCGATGGGCGCCGACCCGAGCGAGATCGTCTTCACCAGCGGGGGCACGGAGGCCGACAACCTGGCGATCCGCGGGGTCCTCAAGGCGCACCGCCCCGATCCGGACGCCAGCGGGCCGCACCTGGTGATCAGCTCCATCGAGCACCACGCGGTCCTGGACACCGCCGAGGACCTCGAGCGGCATGCGCACGTGCGGGTCGCGGTCGTCGGAGTGGACGGAACCGGCCGGGTGGACCCGCGCGACGTCGCCGACGCCATCGGTGAGGCGACCCGACTCATCTCGATCATGCACGGGAACAACGAGATCGGGACGATCCAGCCCATCGACGAGATCGGGCGCGTCGCGCGCGAGCGCGGCGTCACGTTCCACACCGACGCGGTCCAGACGGTCGGCATCCTCCCGTTCGACGTGCGCACGCTCCCGGTCGATCTCGTCTCGGTGAACGCGCACAAGTTCTACGGGCCGAAGGGCGTCGGCGCGCTCTACGTCCGGAAGGGCACGCGCATCGCCACGATGCAGACCGGCGGCGGCCAGGAGAAGGGGCGGCGCACCGGGACCGAGAACGTCGCGGGCATCGTCGGGCTCGGATCGGCGATGCGCATCGCGACGGAGCGACGGGACGGCGAGGCCGAGAAGCAGCGCCGCCTGCGCGACCGGATCCTGGAAGGCGTGCGCGCGCGCGTGCCGGCCGCGGTCCTCACCGGACATCCGACGGAGCGGCTTCCGAACAACGCCTCGTTCTGCTTCCCGGGCACGCAGGGCGAGGCCCTCATCGTGGCCCTCGACCTGGAGGGCTTCTCCGTCTCCAGCGGGTCGGCCTGCACCTCCGGGAAGACCGAGCCTTCTCACGTGCTGCTCGCCATCGGTCTCGAGCGCGAGGTGGCGCAGGGGTCGCTCCGGGTCACGGTGGGCCGCGACACGACCGAGTCCGACGTCGACGCGTTCCTCGCGGCGCTGCCGCCCATCGTCGAGCGGATCCGCTCTGTCTCCGCGGAGCCCTTGTCAGCGAGCGCAAGGTGAAGGACAGGTCGAGCGAGGATCCGGCTCCGCCGGTCCGAGCGAGTCAGCCGATGATCGAGCGGAGCGAGGCGGCGAGGCCGGAGGCCAGGCGCGAACAGCAGGACCTCTACAGCGCCGCCGCGGTCGATCACTTCACGAGCCCGCGGAACGTCGGCGGTGTCGAGGAGCCGGACGGCAAGGGCTCCGACACCAACCCGGCGTGCGGCGACCGCACCACGATCACGGTCCGCCTGCGTGACGGACGCGTCACCGAGGCGCGTTTCCGCACCTTCGGCTGCGTCGCGGCGATCGCGTCGGCGTCCGTCCTGACCGAGCTCGCGGCCGGGCGGACGGCCGCCGAGGCGCGCGCGCTCGGGCCGGGCGACGTGATCTCCGCGCTCGGGGGGCTGCCCGAGCGCAAGGAGGGCTGTGCCCTCATGGCGGTCGGCGCGCTTCGCGCCGCCCTCGTCGACGCACAGGTTCGAGCACGCGCATGACGGGGGGTGCGTGCGGGGGGCGCACCCCCCTGCCAAGAACAGGCGCGAGCGTTCGCTCGCGAATGGGACCGAAGGTCCCATGAGCGGGCGCACATTCGTCGCCATGAGCGGCGGGGTCGACAGCTCGCTGGCCGCGGCGCTGCTCGCGGACCGCGGCCACGACGTCGTCGGCGTGTGGATGCGGCTCTCGAAGGAGCCCGTCGCCTCGCACGCGCCGCGCTGCTGCGGTACGGACGAGGCGGGGGAGGAGGCGCGGCGCGCGGCCGCGCATCTGGGCATCCCCTTCTATGCGCTGGACTATGCGGACGTTTTCGGGAGATCCGTCGTGGACCGTTTCGTCGGCTCGTATGCCGGCGGCGAGACGCCGAATCCGTGCGTCGCGTGCAACCACTACGTGAAGTTCGAGGCGCTGCTCCGCGACGTCATCGCGAAGTTCGGCGCCAGCCGGCTCGCCACGGGCCACTACGCCCGGGTGCGCGAGGTCGGCGGGCGCTACCGGCTGCTTCGCGCGCGCGACACGGCGAAGGACCAGTCCTACGCGCTCTACATGCTCGGCCAGCACGAGCTCCGCCGGACGCTCTTCCCGATCGGCGAGCTCCGGGCGAAGGACGAGACGCGCGCGCTCGCGGCGGCCTACGGCCTCCCGAACGCCGCGAAGGCCGAGAGCATGGACATCTGCTTCGTGCCCGGCGACCACCGCGACCTGGTCCGCGAGCGCGCCCCCGCTGCGTTCGTGCCGGGCCCCATCGAGCGCGAGGACGGCACGGTGCTCGGCACGCACGCCGGCATCGGGGGGCTCACGGTCGGCCAGCGACGCGGCGTCGGCGTCGCCGCGAACGAGCGCCTCTACGTGCTGCGGCTCGACCTGGAGCGGAATGCCGCGATCGTCGGCCGTCGCGCCGACGTGGCCACGCGGACGTACCTGCTCCGCGACCTGCGCTTCACGGCGGACCGAGCGCCCTCGGAGCGATTCCACGCCCGCGTCGCGCTGCGCTACCGCGGCGATCCCATCGATGCCGAGGTGGAGGTCGACGGCACCAGCGCCGTCCTGCGTCTCGCGGAGCCTTCGCTCGTGGCGCCCGGGCAGGCCGCGGTCTTCTACGGCCTGGCAAGGACGAGGGAGGATCCCGAGGGTCCTCATGAGGACGAGCGACGGACGTATGAGCGAAGCTCATATGGCGCCCGAGCCGGCGCCGAGGTGCTGGGCGGCGGGATCGTCGACCGGGCGCTCGCGGCCTAGCGCATGATCGCGCTCCTGCGCATCGCGGCGGTCGCCGTCGCGGGCGCGGCGCTGTACGAGGCGGGCATCGTGAACGGGTCGGTCCAGCTGCGGCCGTCGCCGCTGGGCGCGCTCTTCACGACGCTGGCCATCGCCGCGGCGTTCGTCCTCCTGGCCATGGCCCTCACCGGCACCGGCCGGGGAGACGCGACCGCCGCGGCGCCCGA
>Ga0209341_10005640_pt1 | contig 11273 bp, 16 predicted proteins | sample RifCSP13_2_FD_184020 | JGI IMG/M metagenome (GOLD analysis project Ga0209341, IMG submission 184020) | Soil microbial communities from Rifle, Colorado - Rifle CSP2_sed 13_2 (SPAdes) (version 2) | ecosystem: Environmental > Terrestrial > Deep subsurface > Rock core/Sediment | place: Rifle...
GCCTAGATACAGACGTTTCTTTCGAACTCCGGTCAGGTTAGATAATTTAGATATGTAGGCTTTTCCACGCTCAGTCCAATCATTCTTTTCGTGATCGTAGAGTGTTGGATTATCCTCGTGATACGATTGAAGATACGTAGTTACATGATCATTACAACGCTGACGGAGCCAGTGGCGAGGCGGTCCAGGGTTGCAGTCGGCAATCAACTGATTATATGGAAGAACTCCATTTCTGGCACGAGTCGTAAGAATCTCCCAATCTTCTTCTGAAAGCTCAGTCGCCTCTTGAACGTAGATAACATCGTAATCGCTGGACAGAACCTTTGAGGATTTGTCCATGCCACCAATCACGATCGTACTTCCATTGCGATATCTGTATTCCTGCTCATACGTTCTGAAACGTACTCCAGAATTCTCCGGCAATACCTGTTTCTCAAATGTTACTAATGCTGATTGTGTCAAGGATGTTCTTGTCTTTCGCACAATCAAGTAACGGCTGTGCGGATACTTCATGGCACATAGATGTATCTTTTCCAGCGCACTCCTGGATTTACCAGTACCGGCTGGACCGCATGTAAGAACTTCAGCATCTTTGCAGTAAAGAAAATCCTCAGCAGACCCGTAAGGCTGATAAACCTTATATCTCGGGTCTGCCAGGATCTCCTTAGGAGGAGCTTCGTCAACGACGTGATGGGCATAAGTACTCATTCTAGATTATCCAGGATAAAACACACGAGGGTGATTCGTTATCGTCGGGTCAGGCGCTCCGGTAATAGAAAATGCCAGTCCACCGATCCAATCGTGACCCCAATCGCGAATTAATGGATTGTAGAACACGAGGCTCTCTGGTCTGATCAATAATGGCGAGGTTGGTTTTGCCAAGATCGCTACTTCAGCATCAGATAGAGCTATATTCCAGATCGCCGCCTCTGCAATGTTTCCAGAAGCACCGCCAATTATTCTTGTTAAATCAAGTGCTGAGGCTGCTGGATTAATGCTGACTGTATCCGTTCCTTTGCTTCCACCATTCAAAAAAGCCGCTCGACTAATAGTAGATGTAAATACTCCACAGGCATGTTGCCACGTTCCTGCCGAATATCCCAATGACGTTGCGGCAGATCGATATGTACCAGTTACGACACTGCTGGCGAAAATCGGATCACCAGCCGTATCCCCTTTGGCGATCAGTGCCCAACGGGTATCTGCCCCGCTGTACTTAATATCCATTAAGGTATTGAACGACGTTATGTCGTCAACGTTGAACCAGCAAGCCATCGTGACTGGATGTGCAAGCACGGCTGCCACAGTAGCCTGAATAAATCCGCCTCCTGCACTTCGGTTTAGAGACACTACGCCTCCTTGAGTTTCACTTCGTATAACCTTCTGACAGCTTACGGGGTTTCTTTGACTTCTACATAGAGCAGCTCAGCGTCTCCAGACCAGTCGTCAGACCCGTTATTAGCATCTCTAGTAACCTTGAGTCGGAATGCACCACCAGCTACCAGACCGTCCATCTGAGCACCTGAAGTGAACGAAATGGTCAACGTAGTTTCTATATAAGTAGCTGGAGCATTAACACTGCCAGATTGTACAGCAGCAAATCCGTCAGCACTAAGAACTTGGGCAGCAATCGCTTCAATGGAGACATCCCAGAAGGATAGATGAGCTGCGTTCGTATCACTGGTAGCGGCAAGGTGAAGAATTACATCAAGTCCACCCCCGCCATATCGTTCAGGAAGAATATCGGAAAAGACAGCACTTTCGTCAGTTGCAGCGTCAAAATCAAGAACAGGGCGCTGATTTGATGTATCCAGCGTAGCAAAATTGGCTGTCGGAGGTTCATTCTGATATGGTCTGAAAACACAAAGAGTATCAGCAGCAGGAGCAGCAGCCGGAAGATTGCCAACCTGCACCATCTTCTTTACGTTGAGCGCAGCACTATCCTCTATCAAAAGCATATCTGCAGCAATAGGAGCAACCTTCTCAGCTACAGCCGCAATTTCTCCGGCAACATTGTCGTGAATAGCAGTAGTATCTGACCCCGCTCCTCCTCCGGCAGTAACCACCGGAGCTTGTATAGAGCTAAACGTATCTCCTTCAACGTGTAATACTGTTGTGGGAGCTGTACCACCACCGGAAACGGCAGCTCTTACTTTAACTACGATACGGTCGGTGAGATCAATGTCAGTGTCTCCGATAGCGGCATGAAGAGTGTACTCCGTCTCAACTCCGTTCAGTGCAGTAGAATCGTGCGTTGTTCCCAGTAGTGTCTCCACCCCACCTGGATCTGTTCGCACATAGATTTCAGCGTACAGAGCTAAAACTTGAGTACCGGCAGATTTATGAGCGTGAATGTGAAAAGTATAGAGTCCATTTAACAAGAAGTCAGAATTAGGACTTCCATTGTTCGTGATAAATTCCTCGATAACGTCATTATCTATAAGACCGGCAACAGTAATCAGTTCTTCAGCGGCAGCAGAATGAGCAGGAAGCATCTGTTTGTACGTAATTGGATCAGCAGAAGCATCGTTGTAGAAAAAGAATACTGCCAAGGCGCTTCCTATTTGATCTTCCCAAGCAACATTTCCAGCGCCATCAGCAGTAAGAACTTGAGTAGCGGTCGCTCCACCGCTTTCAAGAACAGCAGGATCAAATTGACCGCCGTCTCCGACAACTCCTGCATGATCGTGGTCAGGGAGAACAGCCACTCCGCCAGGAATAGTAACTACGGTCGCACCACCAACGTTAGCGGCAATGACGCCAGCACCCTGAAAATCCAAATCATCTTTTGCGGGAAGGTCAGCACCCTCGTCCTGAATCGTGTGACCGCCTTTCTTCTCAGCCCATCCAACAGGTGACATAATAGTCTCCTAAACTTTACTCAGTTATCCGAATATAATAGCGTGAACATGTCCAATAGAATATTCAATCGTTAGTTTAGGACGCTGCGATTCTGTTGCAGCGTCGCTTGACCGAAAATTTTTCCTACTATTGAGAAAACTCTCAGCACCTAAGATAAACCAACCATGATTTGAAGCAACTCCCTCTGCCCAAGCTTCGACATCAGCGGTTACATCCCAATCGAAAGACGCTCCAGTAGTCGTGATAAGTTGAGTATCTGTAGCAACAGCCGCATAATCGCTTCCTGATCCACCTCCTGCACCTCCCGCCCACACGACTGAGCCATTATTATTACGACGATTATACGTAGATCCATCTTCTCCTGCGGGTGGATCTGCCTCATTCTGGATGCCTTCGAACCACTCCGTGAGTGCTCTGTGAACAGACACATTTCTATCATTAACTTCTGCTTCATCGTAACAATAAAGGGTAAGTACGGCAGAGATTACCTTTGCTGCCGAAGGCAACGCAGATAGATTAAATTTCAATAAACCTCGACTTCTTGCTGCGGTAAGACTAGTACCATTTCCAGCTTGAATTCGCGTAGCAATCCCCCAATTTAGATCAGTCCAAATAGCGTTATTTCCAAGAATGAACGTATCGATCCCGGCACTTGCATCAGGTTGAAGGATTAAGGTGGTCATGCTTAATTGTACTCTTATGCTTTTAAGAATTTAAGAGCCAGAGTTACAAGAGTCACATCAGTAGCACTATCAATATTGCCAATAATCCAATCTCCCGCATCAACAGTAACGTCGAGCCAATCAGATAAATCCGTATCCTCGGCTACTTGAGCAGTCGTCAATGTTGGCTCATGACCATTCGTGACTGAGTCGGCATTTGTGGGAGGAAAATTCGCATGAATATCCTTCCACAGATCGATGATTATACTTCCGGATTCGCGAGGAGCGCCAATTGCCCAAGCCTTGATAGTACCTGCAAAGTCAAAGCGAAGAGCAAATTTAACGCCAGATGTGATTACGGCTCCACCGCCATCAATAATAATATCAATTGAAGTTATATCGTCAACTAATTTACGATAACGAGCGTCAGCCTCTTCCACGGTCATACCAATAGCTTCCTGAGGAACACCGCCTTGAAGCGTAATATCGTCAATGTAGAGTCCTAAACTTCCGCCGGAACCACGAACTTCTATTCTGAGCTCGTTTATAAGCTGCGATACTGACACAGCAAATGCGGTCAATGGGATAATTATTTGCTGATAGGCTCCGGTCAAACTGTCTGAGAAACCAAATAGACTATTGTCAATAGAAACAAAGTTGCCGACTACAGCACCCCCGGACCGAAATGCAAGACGCAAGGATTTCTGACTTGCCCAAGCTGCTTTGTTACGGATGAAAAGAATAAGCTGAGCATAATTAGCAAGATTGAGCGAAGCACCAGCAGCAAGATTAAGATAATTGCCATTCACAGCAGCCGTGAGCTCTACGTCTTTAGTGCCAGTTCTAGGATTATTACTACTATTGACATTAATGGTTGCACCGCTGGAGGTTGCATCCCATTCGGTCGGGCTACCAAGATTTTCTTCGTACATGATTGCGCTGGCAACTCCACTTGGAGTCGTAGCTCCAGCAGGAACAAGAACGAAGGTCAAATGAAGTTGCGTAGCCGGATCAACATCCGGTCGAGATGGGTTCGCGCCCGGAGTACCTGTAATCTTAACAACCGTTCCAGTATTATCCAGAGCAATAACGTCAATCCTGTCATCCGCAGGATCAGCAGCATCCAACGTAACTGTCTGCTCTAAAGACTCGTATAGGATGGAATCAATATAATATCTTGCTGCCGATATTCTGAACTGTAAACCCGTTCCAGTCCATGCTACTCCGCCACCTTCTACGACGAAAGATCCTGTTGGCGAAGGCGCAACTGCGGTGATCAAATCATCAACTTCAGCTTCCGTATAGTAGGCTGCATTATGATCATGTACACTTGGAGCATACGCAGGAAGATTGCCGCCATCACCTGGATCTCCAGTATGATCGTGGTCTCCAAGAACAGCCAGACCTCCCGGAATATTTACTCTGGTTTTGTTGCCAACGTCAGCAACAGTAACTCCAGTACCAACGAAGTTAAGATCATCGCGATCAGCGACATCAGCGCCTTCGTCTTGGATTTGGTGACCCTTTCCTTTTTCAGCCCATCCTACAGGCGACATAATAACCTCTTAAACCTTGCTCATATCAATGCCAACATAGACTTTGAAAACGTTGACGCCAGCACCATCTTCGCCAGAAACGGGTCCGTCGAGATGAGAGACAAGATACTTAACGGTCGAGAGCCAGTCTGAATAGGACTCGGGACGGAGTTCTTTTCCGTCGGCATAGGTGGCGTAGCCCTGAGTAATAATGTCCCACAGGATAGTAGCCAGAATATCCTTGTTCTTAACGTAATCTCCGGCGTTGGGGAAATACGCAGTCGTAGCCTCAGCTTTTACGGTCAGGGCATCGGCGATAATTCGCCGAGCAGTAGTAACGATGTCGGGAGTCGTAATGATATCGTCCATGACTGTATTGTACCACAGGTTGACGTCGGAGGAAAGGGGTAATTTGGGGTTGGAAGCTGAAATTTTCGTCCACTATTTTTGGAGGCGAGATCAGTGCGTCGTGGTATTTTTAGTGCTTTTACGGCTATGCGCAAGCACAAGGCAATGTTTAGTGGTACACTAACCATAGTGGTTAGGGCAAACGGCTAGCAACACCCAAAGGGCTAGCACACACCCCACTAACCCAAAAGGTAACAATGGCAACAAACGGCAACACCCAAGCAACACCCGCAACACCCGCCAAATGCGCATACTGTGGCAAAGTACTAACACGCGCCGCCAGTACTGCTGCTGGCATTGGGCACAAATGCGCACAATTGCAGGCGCAGTTTACCCCGGCACAATTACAGGCGCATTATGCTACCCTTACCGGCAACGTGCCCGCGGGCTATGTTACGGTTGCCAGTTTTAAGGTAACCATACCCGCAAATGCGCATAAAATACCTGGGCTAACCATTAGTAAACTGGTTAGGGCAATTGGGGGCGACAGGGCAACCGGCACACTGGCACACCCCATTTGTAAGCCGGTGTACAATGGTAGGCAACGTTGGGTAAACAGTTGGTTAGCAACACCCCAAGGGTTGCAAGCAATTGCAAGCGGTAACTACAGCAAAGCACCAAAACCCTAACCCTAACCCTAACCCTAACCAATAACCCAAGGGCTAGCCCGCAAGGGCTAGCCCTAAAGGTAAACCCCATGTATATACCCCAATTGCAAGCATTTGTTAGCGCTAACCCATTTTTAGCCGCCGGTATAGCCATAGCCTTAGCCATGCTTATTAGTAGCATACTGGCTAGCCCTTACCGCCGCCAGTAATGCGCTAACCCCCACAATTACATAGCCCGCCATTGCCCCATGGCGGGTATTTTTATTACCCAACACCCCACGACCCTCGCACGTACGGCGTCATGCGTCCTGCATCGTGCATCACGCCCCACGACCATCGTGAATCACAAATGACGACGAATGAGAATCGTCGCGAATCAAACGATTTTTGCGAATCATCGTGAATCACGAATTACGAGAATCGCGAATCACGAATGATTGACGATAACTGCAAATCGTCGCGAATCGTGCATCAATGAATGCGAATCATCAATCGTCTACCTTAAAATATTGGCAAGACTATTGCATTACGACTTAGTTTGTGCTATAATGATAACAATGGCAAGGCAAAAGTCTTGCAAAACCCTATGATTAAGGAGACTCACAATGGCAATACAAGATGAATCAGGCAACACAATCGTAGAGGGTCAGCATGTTGCCCTCGTATATGGCGATGATCAGGGCGGCTACCTTTACGAAGGTACAATAACCCACATCAGCAATGCTGGCATCATAACCCTGCATTGCGACGATGGCAGTACGGTCATGCTTAATGCCCAGGTAGTTCACGAAGCATAGCCGACGAATCATGACTCGGGGGCTGGCAACAGCCCCCAGGAGAATCACAATGTCACAAACCTTTAAGATTGGCGACCGTGTACGAGTGCTGAAAGACGAGGGCTATGACCTAAAGCCCGAATCGCAAGGCAAGATGGCAACCATCGTTGGCTTGGTCAGCGAATCAGAGTTCCGAATCATGACCGACGACGGTGTTGATGATGTAGCAGCCTTTTACCACATCATACCGCTGCCGAACGTCCGCAACCCGTACCTTTTAGATAATCAGATTCAGGAGCTTGACCCCGATCTTCACGGATACATCGTCAAGGCTATGCACGACATACCTGAGCTTCAGCACACAACGTTCACGACCGCGTTGCTCGTATTAGCCCACCTTGGCTATGACGTTATACAAGATAATCCCAACGTCTTAAAAGGCAGTTTGATCGTCGAGAAATAGCCAACCCGAATCGTGGCACGATAGTAGTACTTAAGTACTATTGTGCCACGACCTACTTTATGCTACAATGAAGTTGGCAAAAATAGATCGTAAACCTAACACCCAATAGGAGGCAAGATGAACGATCAACCGTACGACCCCAACGTGTACCACCAGCATCATGCAACACACTACGTCTTTGCTCGGGTATATTTACCCGAAGAAGGCATTGGTAGGCAATTTGATGCCGAAGTTGTAGCAGCAAATGACGATCATTGCGCAGTACGAACTGCCGCAGTACAACAGCCAGTTCGTGACTTCATCATACCAGCATCATGTGTTCGCTACATTTACGTCGGCGCCAAGAAGTAATAAGAACCCGAACCCGCGTGGCGCGATAGTAGTACTTAAGTACTATTGCGCCACGATTTGTTATATGCTATAATGAAGTTGTACCAAATAGCGTCATAAGCCTAACCCCCAACAGGAGGCAAGATGCCCGAAACAAGAAAAACACCGTGGCAAAGTTACGAAATGCCGCCCAGCCAAGCGGTCAAGAAAAAGTACCACCCCCCATCAAGAGCCAAGATTCGTGAAGCAGCCCTGCACAGTTACGAAGGCGGGCGCATGAAATGCGATTACTGCGGTTATACCTTCGCAGCAGCATACGTGCGCCTCGTTCGTCCCGAATCGTGGCTTCAAGAACCCAAACCCGCCTGTCGCGATTGCAGAGAATCGCACAACCTGCTTACCCTATAGGAGAATCCCGTGTCTACGATTCATCAGCAAGTAAACCCAAAGACGCAAGACCTGGCTACCATGCCAGATCATAAAACTGCGTCAGAGGTCATGAATGCCATTAGCTCAACGCTCTGGAACGTAAATAACGAGCCTGAGTATCGGTACTTCCATGACTATTGGAACAATCCCAGCGGTCGCAGAGGCGTTCGTACCCTACGGGTACGCTGCGAGCATACGATACACGTTCGCGCCGCCACTGCCCAAGTGCAGAAGCTCTTGCAAACATTGCCCGAAGGTTGTTACAAGACGTACTTTTGGTCAAAGTGGCGGCACGATCACCGGATCTTCAATGTGGTCATTTACTACCGCAGCGACCTGCGTTTTGACCCAAACAAAAACGGCAAGATCACTGCTCTTAACATAAGGCAGTACGAAAAGTGGCTAAACGATCCTGAACTACGAGCCTACGAAGAGCAAGATCCTGCACATGCCCAAATGCACGAAGACATGCGCAGGGATCTTCCAAACCACATTGCGAGATGGGAAGCAATAACCGGTCGTAAGTGGCAAGGCTAACCATGCGAAACGTCCACGGTCAAGGAGCCGTGGGCGTCTTAGCGGGTGGCGACCGCTAACTGATGAGCAGCCATACCCTATGAGAAAGGAGATAAAGATGACTGAGCAGATTGTACGAAGTAAGTTAGTGTCGTATGACGACATGCCCGAATCGTTAATCGACGACATGATTGACGAGATGGGCAAGATGCCGACCGAGTTCTTCGAAACACAGATTATCGTGACCGTAATTGTGACCCCGCTCGAAGACGCCTAACGATTGAAGATGCAACCATACCCTAGGAGAAAGGAGGCAAACCATGGAGATGACGCAAATACGACTGGACGAGGAAATGCTCAAGAATCGTGCATTCAATTGCATACGAATGGGCTTTCGTCGCGAGGAAATTCTCAGCTTCTTCGTAGCCGAGAAGTACAGCGAAGAATTTGCGATTGCCGCGATCGATCAGGCATTTGCCCGAATGACCGAAGAGCCCGAATCACCGTTCCGAATCGTCGACGAGTTGGTTGGAAATTAGCCAATCACAATAGTACTTAAGTACTATTGCATTACGACTGAAATAGTGCTACAATGAATCTGTAAGCAAATTCAATCGAGACTTTAGCCAGTCTCACCAAACTCTATGAAGGAGGTTCACAATGGCTAAGAAGGTTAATTCCGCGAAGGTAACCGATCGTGCGGAAGAAAAGAAAACGATCGTGACTGACGCTGGTGGCGTGAAACGCTACAAGTGTCAGTATTGCGGCAAATGGATCAAGTTCGAGACCTGGGAAGAGTTCGAGGCTGGCGACTACTGCCATCAGCTCCGGGACGAGAAAGGTTGGGATGAGGTCTCCCTCAAGGCTCACCGTGCCAGCATGAGCTCCGAGAACGTCCCCGTTGCCGAAGATGGACGGGAGTACGTCAAAGTTGCAGTTCTCGGTAGAATCTGCACCCGCGAAGGCATTCCGGTCAGTCGGTTGGTGAAGGCATTCGGTCGTGACCGCACCATTGATGGTGCGATGCACCCGAAGTTCCAGCCGGTCTACGTAGGGCGCGCACGATACGTGCATCCCGACTGCGCTGAGAAGTGGGGTCTGGACTTCATGCGCGGTATCAAGGGCGGCAGCAAGAACGGCGTTGCGAGCGAGCTAGCGGAGGTCGAAGCAGCTCTGAGCTAACAAAGACGAAACGAGGGCGGGCAGGATAATCCCCCGCCCTCTTCGCTCTGGAGTGGTGTCCAGAGCCTGATGATGTCAGCCAGCGAGAATTTAAAGAGAAAGTAGGCTAGCATGGAATACCGACTTGTAGTGGCGGAAAAAGAACGTCCGCACAAAGCTCTGATTTTAGCTCATTCAGCAGATGCGGATGCTCTAACGAACTTCGCAAAAGCAGCAGGTCATAAATATTTCAATGCAATGGTAATTGACGAATCCGACGAGCCAGTTTGGTCGCTCTACGGAGTCTTCAGATACCTACATGCTAGAGATATAAGCTCATGACACAAGCAACAATGAGCATTGACCCTCGACTGATCAAAATGGTTGGGCGAAAACTCTACTCGTCACACCCAATCCCCATCATCGTACGAGAATTGCTCCAAAATAGCGTGGATGCCTGCAAGAGAAAAGGCGTCGAGCCACGAATCACTATTATAGTTCGCGAAATTCAGAAGCGTGATAACGATTGGCTAATCTCTTGCGAAGATAATGGCATTGGTATGACCGCAGATCAAATCGTTAATGACTTCTTGTGCTTAGGTGGCAAGAAGGCAGAGATGAACGGTCAAACCGGCGGCTTCGGCATCGCGAAGGCTGCGATAATGGGCTGCGATAACTGGAGCGTCAAATCGCTTGATAACTTCGTTGATCGCGATACGCTGCTTGAAGGCAAAAATATTCAGAAGCGCAAGTGGCGCGATGGAACGAAGGTCACTGTACGACTGAAGGAGCAAGCCTGGGGAAGTCATCTTCGTCTTGCTCTGCAAATGATTTACTACTCTGACGTAAGCGTAACGCTGACCGTTATTCGCAGCTCATGGCCTGAAGTAAAAATCATTAAAGTAGTCGCAGGACTTCCACAGAACGGCAAACCTCGCAAGATTTTGGACGAACATGACTGGATTACTGTCTGGGGATCAACTGATCTTGGGCTTGACGACCGACTGACCGACGTCAAAGACGTAGGTTGGAACGTAGTCCGTCTGAATGGTCTGATGCAATTTCTGCACGGATATAAGAGCGGTCAGCGTAAGACCACTCTGATGTTCGATGTAAAAACGAACAAGTCGCCTGAGGATGCAGACTACCCATTCAGTATGAGCAGGGAGTCAGTAACCAGTACGTACGAAAACTTAATCGACTCCATCGTTAAAGCTCACGATGCCAACGTCATGCAGAGCATCTCGACAGTTGCTCGGGAAACGCCAGCGGAAGAACGAGTTGACGTCATTCCAGGCAAGAAGTTGAGCGGTACACGCAAGACGTCATATCCCATGAGACCTGCAGATCCGGGCAGCATGGGAAATCAGTCTGCATCGCGACTGATCGCCAACGAACAAAAGATTGCCAGCCTACGAAATGGACACGGTCGAGTAAAGATGGCGATCGTGCGTTACAAGCGAGATCCCGAAAAGCGTGAATGGCATTCCAAGGTCTTGCTTGCATGGCAAGACATAATGCAA
>Ga0209341_10005642_pt1 | contig 11271 bp, 10 predicted proteins | sample RifCSP13_2_FD_184020 | JGI IMG/M metagenome (GOLD analysis project Ga0209341, IMG submission 184020) | Soil microbial communities from Rifle, Colorado - Rifle CSP2_sed 13_2 (SPAdes) (version 2) | ecosystem: Environmental > Terrestrial > Deep subsurface > Rock core/Sediment | place: Rifle...
AGGGTGCGGACGGACACGAATAATCGCGCCATTGGCACCCATCCGTGCAATCTGTTTCATCCGTTGACTAAGGCGTGAGCAGGGGGCGAGGCAGACCCTGTTCCACGAATTGCCTGGCGAGGGGATCGGCGAAATAGCGCAGATACCGAACGACGAGCGCGCGTTCCTGCGGCGAGAGCACATCACGATAGTCGGGCATCGCGGTCTGCGGGACGCCGTCGGCGATGACGGCGAAGAGGCGCTCATCCAATTGCTTGGACATCCAGGCCACGTCGGTGAAATCGCGCGGCGCAGGCCGCAGCAACTGCCCCACTATGCCGATCCCGTTGCCGCCTTCGCCATGACAGCCAGCGCAGTGTGTCTGGTACAAGGCTCCGCCCGCGCGATAGTTCTCCACCGAGTCGCCGATGGCGAGCATGGTCTCTGGCGCGCTCGTCGTCTCCGGCGACTGGCTCTGTGACTGAAGAAACGCAACCAATGCGATGAGGTCATCTTGTGAGAGGTGTGCGAACGAGGGCATCGCCGACCCGCCGACGACGGCTCCCGGATTGATCAGATGCACCACCTGCCAATCGTCCGTCCGGCGTCCGCCTTCGTGTCCAAGGTCGAGGCCGCTCCGGGCCGGGTCGAACGCAGCCGATGCTGGCGTTTCATTCAACGTGTGGCAAAAGAAGCAGCGCTCGCGCCGGAAAACCCGCGCGCCGCGCCGGGCGACTTCGGCCGCGGGAATGGGAGCTGGAGGCGCCGCGGCGCCGAGCCACGCGCCTCCAATCAGAAAAATCCCTGCGGACGCGACCAGCCAGACTTCCCGCCACGACCAGTTCGATACGCGATGTCGCATCTTGGCTTAATCAGAACAACTGCGAAACTAATTCCATCAAATCCACGATCTTCAAGTCCGTGACCATGCCGCCCTGCGCCAGATGCATCCGCTCGAAGCACGCCGGGCAGTCAATGACCAGCGTGTCCGCGCCGACGGCCTCGGCGTCGGCCATCAGCCGCCGCGCCATCTCCACCGACAGCGCCGGATCGCAGCGCCGCAGCCCACCCCCCGCGCCGCAGCACCGGGACCGTTCGCGGCAGTGGGCCATCTCCACGAAGTCCACATTCGGGATCTGCGCGATCACCGCGCGCGGTTCGTCAATAATCCGCACGCCCCGGCTGAGGTAGCACGGGTCGTGGTAGGTCAGGCGGTCAGAGACGCTCTTGGTCAACTTGAACTGTCCGGCGGCGATCATCTCGGCGATGAATTGCGTGGTGTGGACGATCTCGAACGGCAATTCGGCCCCATAAAATTCCGGCCAGCGTTCACGCAGCATGAACGTGCAGCAGGGGCACGAGACGAGCAGTTTCTTCACCCCGCGCGCCGCGAAGCCCTCGACGTTGTGCCGCACCAATTCGGCCACCTGCTCATTCTCCCCAATGATGAAGAGTGGAAAACCACAGCACCACTCGTCAGGGAAGAGCGTGAAGGGGATGCCGCGGTGCGCAAACGCGCGCACCGCGCCGACGACCATCGGCTGGGCGACGTAGGCTCCGGAGCAGCCGACGTAGAAACCGATCTCGGCGTGGCCGGCCACCTCGACATCCGGCGGCAGCCAGGCGAAGCGCTCGGCGTGCGGGCGGCCATAGGGGTTGTGGTATTCGGCGGTCAGGGGGCCCGTCTGATCCTGCGCGCCCATTGGGCCGATCCCCATCTCCACCAGCTTCTCGCGCATCGCCGGCCAGAGTTGCTGGGTGTTGATGCCGACCTCGCACACCTCGCCGCAGCGGCCACAGGTGGTGCAGGTATAAAGCGCCTCCTTCAGCCTCTCCAGCAGCGCGTTCTCGACCTCCGGCGGCCCGGCCAGTGTGGAGAGCAGGCCGTGCCGCGCCCGGATCAAATCGCCGTAGATGCGAATTTTCTCTGGCGTAGTCAGCCTCTCGTCGCCGGTCACGTCGAGCACGGGACACCAGTTGAGGCACTCGTTGCACCGCGTGCAGGCATCGAAGGCGATCAGTTGGGGTGGGGTGAGGTTGTCCACCAGTGAAAGTTCAATGCGCGTTTTCATCGTGCGGTTCCCGCAGCGTGAGATTGAAGCTCGCCCTACGCGCAGCAAACGTCGTGATCTGCGCGGCGAACAGGTGAAACAGTTTCGAGAACGGCAAATATGCCACAAGGCTGAAGCCAAATCCGGCATGGGCCAGGTAGGTCGCCAGATACAGCCGTTCCCAGAACTCGGGCTGCCGGTTGAGCCAATTGAGCGCCGCCCCCAGGCTCGCGCCCACCGGCCAGCGCAGCCCGGCCTCCCATCCCGACCCGGCCAGCCGTAAGCCTTCCAGCAGCAGCCCTGAAAACACCACAAGCGTAAAGAGAATCAACAGCGCGCCGTCGGCGCTGACCGAGATCCAGCGCTGGGGCGGAAACAGATAACGCCGGGCCAGCGCCGCCAGGAGACCGAGCAGGAGGATCAACCCGGCAGCGTCGAGCACGGGCGAGGCCCATTGATCGAGGCCGGCCGGCATCGCACGGTTCAACAGGTAGAAGCCAGTCGAGAGGAACACAGCGGCGGCGAGCGCCAGCGATCCCCACACGAACGCGATCACCATCCAGCCGCGCCATCGGCTGCGCACGAACACGCGCCGGGCGAAGAGACAATCCGTCGAGAAAAGTTTGGTCAGGCTCAACCAGATCAAGTGGCCGAGGCCCGCATCGGCCAGCGGCCCGCGCCCATCTTTTCGTCCCATGCCCCACAGCCGAACCCTGGCCCACGTCCCGCCGAGCGCCAACAATACGGCCAGTATCCCGGCGGCATAGAAAGGCACGCGCCAGGGTGAGGGGATCACGCTGAAACTCTGGAAGAGCGATTGCATGTCTACTTGAGACTCGTCAAATAATCCACCAATGCCATCAACTGCGCCTCGCTCAAATCATAGGCAGGCATTTGTCCATTGGGGAAAACGCGCGCCGGGTCGGTCAGCAAGTTCCGCAGCCAGGCCGCATCGCGCGCTCGCCCGACGTGGGACAGCGCCGGGCCGACTTCGCCGCCCGTTAGCCTCACGCGATGACAGACAGAGCATGCCAGACCTTCGAACAGCTTTCTGCCGTCGTAGTCGGGTGCAGTCTCCCCTCCCCTGTCGGCGCCTCTCGCGACGGGGGAGCCCCTTCCGCTTTGCTTCAGGGGGGCTTCGCGCGGGGCAGGCGTGGGGGTGATCAACACCGGCTCTATGGTCAGGTAAGTTACATCCGAGACATGGTCGCGCGGGTTGAGCCGTGTGAGCAGAAAAGCGGTGATCGCCGTCGCTTCGCCCCGGCGAAGGCCAAAATCGGGCATCGTCGAACCGGGCACGAGCGCGTCCGGCTTCAGCAAGTGCGCGTACAGTTCCGCCCAGTTGCGCTGCGAGGCGATGGCGCTCAAGTCCGGGCCGACGCTCCCGCCTCGGGGGCGCGACCTTTGGCCGATACCGTCCAGTTGGTGACAGCGCAGGCACTTGTACTCGTTGATCAACTTGATCCCCTCGGCTCCAGTAATGATTGTCACGTTGACCGTATTCCTGCGTCAGATTCAACTGGCATTCTATCTTTTGGTAGACGACAGGCGGGTGGGTTTACACCTATGCTGACAGTGGTCACGGACTTGGCGTGGCGCCAGGCAACCTGGTCATTTTGGACTTCCTTTCTCCAAGTTGATCAACGTTGTGACAGGGCCGCCCTGCTGTGACACACGGGAGGCCGCGTGTGTTGTTATGAATAGCTTTCTGCTACAAATCGTCGCTGAGCTTTATGGGGTGTCTGCCGAGCAACTCGCGCCATTGCGCGGCGGGCAATTCAGCCACGTCTACGCATTTCAGCGCAACGGCCAGGATGGCGTGCTACGCCTGCCGCCGTCGGATGGCGAGATTGACGAGCGTTCGACCTGCACCAGGACTATGACCCCCGCACCTCGACGGGCTGGGTGGGCGCGTTCATGGCGGGCCGCAGAGCCAGGATTGAAAACGGCCTCCCGTTTATCGGCCTGGATTGGGAGGATATCCTGGAAAAAACCGGACGACGTAATCGCGCGGAATAGATCTCCACAATCCCTTTATGCCGGAGTTTGTCGCGCGGGCGCACCAACTTGAATTGGCGTCGTCGAATTTCGTGTTTGGGATGTTGTTGGCCGGGTTGTTGTTGTGGCGGCCTCGACGCGTGCTCAGGCCTTCAGCGCCTTCGAGGGTGACCGGGCCAAGTACGCACTGATGCGAGATACGTGCATGGAACAAGCGGGTGGGCTGGATGTGGATTTCGCCCTCAACCCGGCGAGTGGCTGGAACACATCCCGTGTTCGCCCATTACGACCGCAAGGACATCGCTCGCGCATTGTGGGCGACGATGGCGTTGTTCCGCTGGACGGCAATGGAGACGGTTCAACGCTGGCAGTACGCTTACCCAGCCTCCAGCGATCAAGCCGTCACAAATTTGGTCGAGCAACTGCTGGCCGGGATGAACGAAGCCGCAGCGCGAGGAGTCGCCATACGGAGCTAACCTGATGCTCAAACCAACTGCTCAATCGGTATCGTGATTGGAAGTAACCTGCTTGGAATCGGATCGGCGGTGGGCGGCGGTATCTTCACGCTGGCTCTCTGTCCACTCACCTGGACGTTGCTGCGGGGCGAAGCGTCTTCTCAACCGCAAATCAAGCCTGCCACGGTGTGAAGTTGTCTAGATCGGGTGATCCCTCTCCCGAAACGTTCAAGCGGCTCGCCAGGCGCACGCTGTTGCGAACCGACATGAGCGGCAACATTACGCTGTTCGCCGACGGCCGGCCATTGTGGGGGGAGACGGAACGGTGGAGATCGCTCAGCAAATGCGGGGCAAGAGTTCACCGGCGGGCAGGTCCACCACGCGCGAACTGCCAATCAGCGTTCGGGCGGCGACCAACCCCGGATGTTCGGCGGTGACGCGCCCGATTAGCGCGGCCTCGCGCCCGAGCGGGTGCGCGCGCATGGCGGCCAGCAGGGCCTCGGCGTGCGCTTCCGGCGCGATGGCGACAAGTTTGCCTTCGTTCGCCACGTAAAACGGATCGAGACCCAGCATTTCACAGGCGGCGTGCACTTCCGCGCGGACGGGGACGCGCCGCTCCTCGAAATCAATGCCCGCCTGAGACGCGGCGGCCAATTCGTTGAGCACTGCCGCCAGTCCGCCGCGCGTCGCGTCGCGCAGGCAGTGGATGTCTGGAGTGACGGCCAGCATCGCCTGCACCAGCCCGTTGAGCGGCGCCGTGTCGCTCTCGATCACCGTTTCAAACTCCAGCCCCTCGCGCACCGACATGATCGCCATGCCGTGATCGCCCATGGTCCCGCTGACGATCACGGCGTCGCCGGGGCGAGCGCGGTTCGGCGCGATGTCCACACCGGGCGGGATCACGCCAAGGCCCGAGGTGTTGAGGTACAACCCATCGCCGTGTCCTTTGTTGACCACTTTGGTGTCGCCGGCCACCAACTGGACTCCGGCGGCCCGGCACGCGGCGGCGACCGAGGTCGCAATTTTCCCGAGGGTCTCCATCGGCAGTCCTTCTTCCAAAATGAATCCCGCGCTCAGAAATAGCGGGCGCGCGCCGCTCATCGCGAGGTCGTTGACCGTGCCGTTGACGGCCAGTTCGCCGATGTCGCCGCCGGGGAAGACGAGCGGGCTGACGACGAAGGAGTCGGTGGTGAAGGCAATGCGCGTATCGCGCAGGGCGGATGGCGTATCGTCAGGCGATGAACCATCCGCCATACGCGATAAGCCGATGACCGTTGAGTCCCCCAGTTGGGCCAGCAGGTCGTTGTCGAACAGCGGCGCGAACAGGTGCTGGATGAGGTCGGCCATCATCTGGCCGCCGCTGCCGTGCCCCATGACGATGGCGGGGTAGTTTTTCAGCGGAAGCGGGCACGTCCACCCGCTGAAGTTGACTCGGGCTGGAGCAGTCATGCGGACACCTCGCTGGGCTGAAGGCTCGCGGCGTAGCGGCCATAACGGTAGTAGGCGGCGCAGGCGCCTTCCGCGGAAACCATCGTCGCTCCCAGCGGAGTCTGCGGCGTGCATTCTTTGCCGAAAGCCGGACACTGGTTGGGTTTCTTGAGCCCCTGCAAAACCAACCCGCTCAGGCACAGGCTCGATTCGCGCGTGGCAATGGCTTGAACGCCGGGGAAGCGCAGTTCGGCGTCGAATTCGGCGTAAGCCTCGCGGAACTTGTAACCGCTCTGCGGGATGACGCCGATGCCGCGCCAGGGGCGATCACAGGGCTTGAAGACCTCGTTGATGATGGCTTGAGCCGGAACATTGCCCTCGCGGCGCACGGAACGCGCATAAGCGTTTTCCACTTCGGCCCGCCCCTCTTCCAGCTGCTTCACGCACATCAACAGGCCGCGTGCAATATCCACCGGCTCGAACCCCATCACCACAATCGGCACGCGATATTTCTTCGCCAGCGGCTCGTACTCCCAGTAGCCCATCACCGTGCACACATGCCCGGCCGCGAGGAAGCCATTCACGCGCACGTCAGGCGACTCCATCAGCACACACAGGGCCGGCGGCACGGTGACGTGCGAGACGAGCATGGCGAAATTCCGGAGGCCTTGCTTTTTGGCTTGCACCACCGCCATCGCATTCGCCGGGGCGGTGGTTTCAAAACCAATGCCGAAGAAGACGATGGTCTGGTCCGGGTTCTCGCGCGCGATCTTGAGCGAATCGAGCGGCGAGTAGACGACGCGGACGTTGCCCCCCGCGGCCTTGACGCTGAACAGGTCGCGCTCCGAGCCGGGGACGCGCAGCATGTCGCCGTAGGAGACGAAGATCACGTCCGGGCGCGAGGCCAGCGCGATGGCTTTGTCGATCAATTCGAGCGGCGTCACGCACACCGGGCAGCCGGGGCCGTGCACCAGTTCAATCTCCGGCGGCAAAAGTTGGTCGAGGCCGCTCCTGAGAATGGAATGCGTCTGCCCGCCGCAGACCTCCATGAGTTTCCACGGGCGCGTGACGGCGACCCGGATTTCGTCGAGCAGGCTGCGCGTGAGCGCTTCGTCGCGGTATTCGTCGATGTATTTCATGATGCACCTCGCGCCACAACAAAAAGGGGAACCGCGGATGACGCCGATTTCACGGATTTTGCATTGGGCTCAGCATCAGCGTAATCCGTGAAATCCGTGGTTAAGAATCTGCCAGCTCAGGAAGTTCACTGGCCAGCATGTCCATCTCCCTCAGCAGGGCGAGCGTCTGCTGGGCTTCCTCTTCGTCCAGTTGGCTGATGCCGAAACCCACGTGAATGATGGTGTAGTCGCCGACCTGAATATCGGGAAGGTATTCGAGGCAGGCCTCCTTCACCACGCCGCCGAAATCCACCCTGCCCATCTTCAGGCCGTTGGCGATGTAGATTTCCGTTACCTTGCCGGGGATGCCGAGACACATTTTGACCTCCAATTTCGGATTGCGGATTTCAGATTGCGGAACAGAAGATCAATCCGAAACCTGCCTTGGGGATTTTACTGTCACGTGCGCCGCGATGATGGCTTGCCCAAGCGCAAGCCCGCCATCGTTCGGCGGCACGAGGTGATGCGTGAAGACTTCGAGGCCGGCGCTGCGTAATAACGCCAGCGTTTTGCTGAGCAGAGTGACATTCTGGAACACGCCGCCGCTGAGCGCCACCTGCTTGATCCCATGCCGTTCTTGCAGCCGGAGACAAATGTCGCGGATCATTGCCGCAACCCCGTTGTGAAAACGCGCCGAGATAACCCGCGCGGGCACGCCAACACGAAAGTCATTCACCACAGCGCGAATGAGCGGGTGGGGCAAGATAGCGTCTTGTCCTGCATCAAAAGCGTATGCGGCCGTCTCCGCCGGATCGGCGATGGCCTCCAGCTCAATCGCCGCCTGGCCTTCGTAATTCACTTCCTGCCGCACGCCGATGATCGAGGCGACCGCGTCGAACAATCGCCCCATGCTGGAGGTCGGCGGGGAGTTGAGGCCGGCGGCGATTTGTCGTTCGACGAGGCGCCGCTCGTGAGCCGACAAGGCGGCGAGGGGCGGGAGGTTGTCGTCGAGCGGGACTCCGGCGGCGAAGAGATGGGAGAGCGCCACCCGCGCGGGTTTGCGCGTCCCTGCGTCGCCGCCGGGGAGGGGCACGTAGGCGAGGTGAGCCACACGCTCAAAGGTTGAATAATCGGCAATCAGGAATTCACCGCCCCAGATCGCGCCGTCGGTTCCGTAGCCCGCGCCGTCGAAGGCGACCCCGACGACGGGGCGTGACCCGTCGTGACCATTCTCGGCGAGGCACGCGGCGATGTGAGCGTGATGGTGTTGCACACCGATACGTGCTGCGCCCCGACGGGATGCTTCGCGATGTGGCGTGTTGCGTAACGCGTAACGCGTGCTGAGGTAGTCGGGATGGAGATCGTGGGCGATGATTTCGGGCGTGACGCGAAAGAGATTCTCGAAATGCCGCACACCCGCCTCGAACGAGCGCAGAGTCTCGAGGTTTTGCATGTCGCCGATGTGGTGGCTGAGGAAGGCATATTGATCACGCGCCACGCAGAAGGTGTTTTTGAGCTCGCCGCCGACGGCGAGAATGGGCGGCACGGCCAAGGGCAGCTTGACGGGGTAGGGGGCATAACCGCGCGAGCGGCGGATGGGCAATTCCCTGCCCTCAAAGATGCGCACGACCGAATCGTCGGTGCGGACGTGAATGTCGCGGTCGTGCAGGAGAAAAGCATCGGCCAGCGGAACCAGCCGCGTTAACGCCTCGTCGTTGCGGGTGGCGATCGGCTCTTCGGAAAAGTTGCCGCTGGTCATCACTAAAGGATGAGGGCCGAAGGCTGAAGGCTGAAGCGAACCGTTGTCGGTCAGCGGTTGTCCATCGGCAAACAGCAGGTAATGCAGAGGCGTGTAGGGCAGCATGACGCCGAGCGTGCGCTGGCCGGGAGCGACGGAGGCGGCGATGGGCGGAGCTGCCCCATCCCGTTTCCACAGCAATACGATGGGCCGCTCGCGCGACTCCAACAGGGCGCGCTCTTCGGGTGAGACGTGACAGTAGTGTTCGACGCTCGCCATGTCGGCCATCATCAGCGCAAAGGGTTTGTCCACTCTCCCTTTGCGGCGGCGCAGTTCGGCGACAGCAGTTTCGTTGACCGCGTCACACGCCAGATGAAACCCGCCGAGACCTTTGACGGCGACGGTCTTGCCATTAGCCAGCCAGCGCCGTGCTTCTTCAATGGCTGATGGCTGATGGCTGATGGCTGATGGCTGGCGACTGGCGACTGGCGACTGGCGACTGACCTCCAGCCACACCTTCGGCCCACACGCCGGGCACGCCACCGGTTGAGCGTGGAACCGGCGATCCAGCGGGTCGTGGTATTCCCGCGCGCAGTCCGGGCACATCTCGAACGGGGCCATCGTCGTCTGAGGCCGGTCGTAAGGAATGTCTTTGATGATGGTGAAGCGCGGCCCGCAGTTGGTGCAGTTGAGGAAGGGATAGCGGTAGCGGCGGTCGTCAGGATCGAATAATTCGCGGAGACAATCGGGGCAGAGGCAGATGTCGGGAGAGATCGGCTGGAATGCGCCGGGCACCGGGCGGCTCTCACGGATTTCGAAACGTGTGAAGCCTGCGGGTGTAAGAACCTCGGTGGTGATGTCCTCGATCCGGGCGAGGGGCGGGGCGTCCCGAATGAGCGCGAGGCCAAATTCGTCCACCACGGCCGGCTGGCCTTCGACCTCGATGGTCACGCCGGCCGAAGTGTTGCACACCCACCCCGCCAGGCCGAGGCGCGTCGCCAGGCCGTAGACGAACGGCCGGAAGCCGACGCCCTGCACGACGCCGGTCACCACGAGCCGATCGCGGATTGCGGGATGCGAATTGCGGTATGCGGATTGCGGCTCGGTGTGCTTTGCGATAAGCGATAGGTCATCAGCCATAAGCCATCCGCCATCAACCGTCATGTCTCAACGTCGAGACTGTCCAGGTAGACCGCGTTTCCGCCAGTGACGACGAGCGGGAACGCGCCGCACGCGGGACACGCGGCAAAGAGTTCGGCGACGGCGACATCGCGCCCGCAGGCGTTGCAGTGCGCCTGGCCAGGGGCAGTGCTGAATTCGAGGATCGCGCCTTCGGCCAGCGTGCCGGGCGCGAGCGTCTCGAAGTAGAAACGGATCGAATCGGCGGTGGCGTCCGAAAGCGCGCCGATGACGACCTTCACGCGGAGGATGCGGCGGGCGTTGGCCTCCTGCGCGTGCTGGAGGGCGTGGGTGAACAGGTCTTCGGTGAGGCCGCTTTCGTGCATACCCTGAAATCCCCGATTATCTTGGTGTAATTGGGGGAATTAGGGTACTGACGAATGCCACTAGAAAAGAGGATGAAAATCATGTCGCGCTCTGGGGCCTATCCGCCGGGTTGGCTCCAATTGGCGGCAGCCGGAAGCAGGGACAGGCGCCGGGCGATTTTCTGGCTGGCGGCGAGAATCGCCTCGTGTGTTCCCTGAGTCAAGCCCGGCTCGATCATCTGGGGGACGACACCCACATCGCAGGCGATGACCGTGACCCTGATTCCGCAACGATCCTGCAATTCGCGGAGCAGGTTGGACGTGGGGACCTGATGGAGCGAGAAGTCGTCCACCTTGGTGGCGGGCAGCGCCTCAACTGGAATCTCGAACACCTGCCCAGGGTCCTGCCCCCAATCCACGGCGTCCACAATAATGATCTCCTCGGGGCGGGCCTCGCTGAGCGCGAGATTGAAGAGTATTTTGCGCGCGCCCGTGCCCACATCCATCACGTAGACGTCGTCGGGGATGTGATAATGGCGGCTCAGGTAGTTCACCGCCTCCGGCCCGAAGCCGTCATCGCCGAACAAGACGTTGCCCACGCCGAGGATCAGCACGCGAGCCCGGCAAAAGGCAGGAAGGTGATCGGGGTTGATATCGGTATCAGTCAGCATAATCAAAGGTTAGCCGTGTCGGCTGCAGACAGGGGTGGGCAGCGCATCAGCCGCGCGGCGGGTAGAGGGCAACCCGCGTTAGTTCTGGAATGGTCATTTCTCCGCGACGGCACATAAGCCCAGGCCAGCTCGATGAACCCCCTTCGCCTCGAATCTAGCCTGGGAGAATCCCACCTCCTTGAGCAGTTGCACCGCTTCACCGCCGCTGTATAACGTGAACACTCCCGTCTGCGTGAACTCCTGTTTCTTGAAACCCTCCTTGTCAATGAAGCCCAGCGCCATGCGCCCACCGGGTTTTAGCACCCGTTTCGTTTCACGCAGGGCCGCCAGCGGATCCTCCCAGAAATAG
>Ga0209341_10005644_pt1 | contig 11267 bp, 10 predicted proteins | sample RifCSP13_2_FD_184020 | JGI IMG/M metagenome (GOLD analysis project Ga0209341, IMG submission 184020) | Soil microbial communities from Rifle, Colorado - Rifle CSP2_sed 13_2 (SPAdes) (version 2) | ecosystem: Environmental > Terrestrial > Deep subsurface > Rock core/Sediment | place: Rifle...
CACGAGCAGCAGGATCGGCCGTCGGGTGGCGAGCGACCCGAACGCGTAGCGGAAGCCCGAAACGATTTCGTGCCACAGCGCGGTGTGGCTGCCGCCCGTCACGCGCGGCGCGACGCGGATCGCGGAGTAGGCGATGACGACCGCCAGGTACGAGATCCCGTTCAGCAGGAAGCACAGCGCCTCGCCGGCGACGGCAAGCAGCACGCCGGCGATCGTCGGCCCGACGAAGCGGGCGCCGTTGAAGAGCATCGATTGCAGCGCGATGGCGTTCGGCAGGTCGGCCTTGGTCTCGACCATCTCGAGCAGGAACGCCTGGCGGGTCGGGGTCTCGACCGCGTTGACCATCCCCAGGAAGAGCGACATCGTGATCACGTGCCAGACCTGCACCACGCCGGCGTAGGTGAGCGTGGCCAGCGCGAGCGCCTGCACGGCGGCGAGCGACTGCACGACCATGAGCAGGCGCCGCCGGTCCAGGCGGTCCGCCCAGACGCCGGCGATCGGCGACAGGAACAGCATCGGGAGCTGCAGCGCGGCTGCCGTGAGCCCCAGCATGAACGCCGAGCCGGTGAGCCGGTAGACGAGCCAGCTCGTTGCCAGCGTCTGCATCCAGGTCCCGAGGATGGAGACGCCCTGCCCGACGAAGAAGACGCGGAAGCTGCGATACCTGAGGGATCGCAGCGCGGGGTGAATGGAATCCGTTACGCTTTTCCTTTGAGTCTATTCAGCTGGGTCTCCACCTTCTCGAGCGTGGAGCGGAAGCCGGCGAGCCGCTCGCGCTCCTGCCCGACCACCGCTGCCGGCGCGCGCTCCAAGAAGTTTTGATTGGCGAGCTTCGCTTCGGCCTTGGCGATCTCGCCCTTGAGGCGCGCGACCTCATTCTCCAGGCGCGCCACCTCGGCAGCGAGGTCGACTACGATCTGCGGCGACAACCGAGCGTTTCCTACGACAGCTACGGGTGCGCCTGTATTCGGGAGGTTATCCTTGACTTCGATGGCGGACAGGCGGGCCATCGAGATAATGGCCGTAGCGCTCGCCTGAATCTCCTCAATGTCTATCTTGTCGCCAGCGACGAACAGCGGGATTCTCTCGCCGGGAGGAACCTTCATCTCACTTCGCAGGTTGCGCGTCGCGTCAATCCTGGCCATGAGGCGCCCCGTTCTCGCCTCGGCCTCTTCGTCGATCTTCGAGGGGTCGGACTTAGGGTAGGGTGCAATCACGATGCTCGGGCCGGTCTTCCCGGCGAGGGGCGCGACTTTTTGCCAGAGCTCCTCGGTGATGAACGGGATCACCGGGTGCGCGAGGCGCAGCACCGTCTCGAGCACGCGCACGAGCGTGCGGCGCGTGCCGCGCTGCTGCGATTCGTCGCCGCTCTGGAGCTGGACCTTCGCGAGCTCGACATACCAGTCGCAGTACTCGTCCCACACGAAGTGGTAGATCGCGTTCGCGACGTTGTCGAGCCGGTAGTCGGTGAAGCCCTTTGCGACCTCGGCCTCGGTGCGCTGCAACCGGCTCACAATCCAGCGGTCGGACGGGGAGAGTTCGACGGGCTTCGAGTCGTCTAACCCGCAGTCCTTGCCCGCGGTGTTCATCAGGACGAAGCGCGTCGCGTTCCAGAGCTTGTTGCAGAAGTTGCGGTAGCCCTCGCAGCGCTTGAAGTCGAAGTTGACGTTCCGTCCGAGGGTGGCGTACGCCGCCATCGTGAACCGCAGCGCGTCCGCACCGTAGGCAGGGATGCCGTCCGGAAACTCGCGCTTCGTCCGCTCGCGGACGAGCGGCGCGGTCTCGGGCTTGCGCAGGCCCGTCGTGCGCTTCTCGAGCAGGGCTCCCAGCGCGATCCCGTCGATGAGGTCGACCGGGTCGATCACGTTGCCCTCGGACTTCGACATTTTCTCGCCGTCGTGGTCGCGGACGATCCCGTGGATGTACACGTCGCGGAACGGCACCCGCCCGGTGAAGTGGGTCGTCATCATGACCATGCGCGCGACCCAGAAGAAGATGATCTCGTAGCCGGTGACGAGCACCGACGAAGGCAGATAGAGGTCATAGGCGAGCTTGTCCTCGCCCTGCGGAGCCGGCCAGCCGAGCGTCGAGTGACACACGAGCGCCGACGAGAACCAGGTGTCGAGCACATCGGGGTCCCGCGTCAACTCGCCGGTCGAGCCCGCCACGCGCGCCTGCGCCCGGGCTTCGTCCTCGGTGCGCGCGACGAAGATGCGGCCGTCCCTGTCGTACCAGGCCGGAATCCGGTGCCCCCACCAGAGCTGGCGGGAGATGCACCAGTCCTGGATGTTCGTGAGCCATTGGTTGTAGGTGTTGACCCAGTTCTCCGGGAAGAACTTCACGTCGCCCCGCTGGACGACGTCCAGCGCCACCTCCGCGATCGATTTGCCGGGGAAGAGCGTCCCGCCAGGTGCAGGCTTCGACATCGCGACGAACCATTGGTCGGTGAGCATCGGCTCGACGGCCGCACCGGTGCGGCCGCAGCGCGGCACCATCATCCGGTGCGGTTTCACCGACTCCAGCAAGCCCTCCACCTTCAGGTCCTGGACGATCGCCTTGCGCGCGTCGTACCGGTCCATGCCGCGGTACTTCGCCGGGCCGTTCTCGTTGATCTTCGCGTCGAGGGTGAAGATGCCGATCTGCGGCAGCCCGTGGCGGCTCCCGACCTGATAGTCGTTGAAGTCGTGCGCTGGAGTGATCTTCAGGCACCCGGTGCCGAACTCCTTGTCGACGTAGCTGTCGCCGATCACCGGGATCTCGCGGTTCGCGAGCGGGAGGACGACGCGCTTGCCGATGAAGTGCTTGTAGCGATCGTCCTCCGGGTTCACCGCGACGGCGACGTCGCCGAGCATCGTCTCGGGCCGCGTGGTCGCTACGGTCAGCCCGCTCAAGGCCCCGATCGGCCCATCCTTGAACGGATAGGTGATGTGCCAGAGCTGGCCGTCCTCCTCTTCGCTCTCCACCTCGAGGTCGGACACCGCGGTCAGCAGGACCGGGTCCCAGTTGACCAGCCGCTTGCCGCGGTAGATGAGGCCCTGCTCGTAGAGCCGGACGAAGGTCTCGGTGACGACCGGCGAGAGCTTCGCGTCCATCGTGAAGTACTCGCGCCGCCAGTCGCAGGAGGCGCCGAGCCGGCGCATCTGTTGAGTGATGATCGAGCCGGACTGCTTCTTCCAATCCCAGACCGTGGCGATGAACCGCTCGCGCCCGAGCTCGGCACGCGAGGTGCCTTCGGCCTCGAGCTGACGCTCCACGACGATCTGCGTCGCGATGCCTGCGTGATCGGTGCCGGGAAGCCAGAGCGTGTTGAACCCGCGCATCCGGTGATGGCGGGTGAGCGCGTCCATGATGGTCTGGTTGAACGCGTGGCCCATGTGCAGCACGCCGGTGACGTTTGGCGGCGGCAGCTGGATGCAGAACGCCGGCTTCCCGGGGGCGAGGCCGGCGGCAAAGTAGCCGCGCCGCTCCCATTCGGCGTACCAGCGCGACTCGACGGCGCGCGGGTCGAAGCTCTTCGCGAGTTCCATGGGCTCCCGGTTCAAAGCGAATCGCGCGTTGAGCGGCGCCGCCGTCTTGGCGTCCGCTCGAACGCGCGACGGGGAAATTATATCGGAGCGAGCGCCTCAGCCGGGCTCGCCGCCGCGCTGGAGCCGCGCCACTTCCTCGGCGATCACCTGCGCGACCGCCTCCCGCACGGCGGCGCGAACCTCCGCCTCGAGCACCTTGCGGGTGAGCGTCAGCACGTCGTCGACCTTCGCCCCGAGACGTTCGTGCACCTTCGCTTCGACCAGGCGCTCGAATTCCGGCCCGAGCAGTCCCAGGAGCTCCAGGCGCAGGTCGCGCTCAATCTGGGCGAGCTCGGCTTCGCTCAGTGGCGGGGACGCGGCCTCGGCCGTGGGCGCGCCCTGAACGACCTCGGTCAGCACCGGGAAATCGACCGGCGGGTCGGGCGATTTCGCCGCGCGCGCGGCGCGGTGGCGCTGGAGCAGCGCGTCGGCCTTGCCGAGGACGTCGGAATCAGCCATCGGGTCCGGCCTTCGTTCTTTCGGCAAGGCTATGCGTGCGCATCTCGTACCCGCGGTCGCGGTAGAAGCGGTACCGCTCGCGGGCCGCGCGGCGGTCTTCCTCGTCGCACGACACGATCTCGACCAGCCGCTGGAAGCGCGCGAACGAGGGCGGTGATTCGCGCGCGAGGTTGACGAGCACCTCGTCGTGCGGCAAGTCGCCATTGCCGCGCGCGATCACGACCGGCGTTTCGGCGGCAAGCCGGTGCTCGGCCATGACGTGCGGAACGAAGCCGATGGCCGGGGTGGTCCACATGAGCCGGTCGAGCGCAGCCGCCACCTCGCCGTCGGGCGCGTAGACGAGAACGCGCAGCTGCTGGGCGACCGCCTTGGCGGCCAGGCGGCAGGCGACCCGCAACTGGTCGTCGGCGTCGACGTAGAAGTCGATGCGGGTCATCGCGCGCTCACGCTCGCGCCGCCCGATTCAGCAGAAACGTGGTGAGGAGCGGCACGGGCCTCCCGGTCGCGCCCTTGTTCTTGCCGGAGGTCCAGGCCGTGCCCGCGACGTCCAGGTGGGCCCAGGCGTACTTGGCGGCGAATCGGGACAGGAAGCACGCCGCCGTCACGCTCCCGGCGGGACGCCCGCCGATGTTGGCGACGTCCGCGAACGGGCTCTTGAGGCTCTCCTGATAATCGTCCCAGAGCGGCAGCTGCCACGCGCGATCCCACGCCTCGCGTCCCGCCTCGAGGAGCTCCTCGGCGAGCTCGTCGCGGTTCGAATACAGGCCGCTCGCGACGTGGCCGAGCGCGACGACGCATGCACCGGTGAGCGTCGCAACGTCCACGACCACGGCCGGATCGAAGCGCTCGGCGTACGTGAGCGCGTCGCAGAGGATCAGCCGCCCTTCCGCGTCGGTGTTCAGGATCTCGATCGTCTGCCCCGACATGCTGGACACGATGTCCCCCGGCTTGGTCGCCGCGCCCCCGGGCATGTTCTCGGTGGTGGGGACGAGCCCGATGACGTTCAGCTCGAGCTTGAGCTCGGCGATGGCGCGTAGCGTCCCGAGCACGCTTGCCGCGCCGCACATGTCGAACTTCATCTCGTCCATCTCGGCGGCGGGCTTGAGCGAGACGCCGCCGGTGTCGAAGGTGATGCCTTTGCCGACGAGCACGATCGGCTTGGCCGCTTTCCCGCGGCCGCGGTAGCGCAGCTCGATGAACTTGGGCGGCTGGTGCGAGCCCTTCGCGACGGAAAGCAGCGCCCCCATGCCGAGCTTCTCGATCGCGCGGCGCTCGAGCACGTCGACGCCGAGCTTCCACTGGCGCCCGAGCTTTCCCGCAGCTTCCGCGAGGTACGTCGGGGTGCAGACGTTCCCGGGCAGGTTGCCGAGGTCCTTGGCGAGCGCCATTCCGGCGGCGGTCGCGCGGCCCTCGGCGACCCCGCGGGCGGCATCGGCTTCGCCGGACTTCCGCGCCAGGGCGAGCGTGATGCGCTTCAGCGCGCGCGCCGGGCTCTTCTTGCTCTTCATCGCCTCGAAGCGGTACAGCACCTCGGCCGCGACGACCGCGGCATGACGCGCGCGCCAGGCGACGTCGTGATCGGCCACCGGTAGCTCGACGACGTAGAACGCCGCCTCGGCGGCGCCCGTGTCGGCGGCCGCCCCGGTCGCCGCCCGGACCGCGTCGCGGTACGCTTTCGGCCCGAACTCGGTCTCTTTGCCGAGTCCAACGAGCAGAACGCGCTCGGCCGGCAGGTGTGGGACCTTGTAGAGGAGCCGCGTCGTGCCGAGCTTCCCCTCCATGTCGCCGCCCCTGAGCACCGTGCGCAGCGCGCCGCGCGCGGCGCGATCGAGGGCATCCGCGGCGGCCGACAGCTTGCGGGACTCGAACACGCCGACCGCGACGCAAGGTGCCGCGGCCCGCTCCGGCGCGAGGGTTTTCGTGCTACAGTCGAGTGGCGTTTGCATGCGTGGCTTCGTTCGATGCTCGTCGAGGCGAGGCTGATTATCCACGCACCGAATCACCCGCGTCAAAGCATGTCCGCTCGCCGCCCGCGCCCCGGGAACAAGGGGGCAGATCCGATCGTAGAGTCCCCCCGTAGCCGTAGCCGCCCGGTCGTCGAGTGATCTTCCAGCGCTCACTGCTGCGCGAGCTCGGCGGGTACGCCGCCGCCACGTTCTCGGTGCTGTTCGCGCTCGTGGTGACGGGGCAGCTCGTGCGGATGCTCTCGCGCGCGGCCGGCGGCAAGATCCCGACCGATGCGATCGTCGCGCTGATCGGTTTCACGGCGCTCAACTACCTGCCGGTGCTGCTCGCGCTGACGCTGTTCGTGTCGGTGCTGATGGCGGTCTCCCGGAGCTATCGCGACTCCGAGATGGTCGTCTGGTCGAGCTCCGGCGTGTCGCTCGCCGCCTGGGTGCGGCCCGTGATCGCGTTCGCGGTGCCGATCGTGCTGCTCGTCACGCTGCTCGCGCTCTTCCTCACGCCCTGGGCGAACCAGCGCGCCCAGGAGTACCGGCGCCAGCTCGAGAACCGCGAGGAAGTGTCGCGGATCGCGCCCGGGGTATTCCGCGAGTCCGCGAATGCCGAGCGCGTGTTCTTCGTGGAGGGCGTGGACGGCGAGGAGGGCCTGGTGCGCAACATCTTCGTCGCCAGCAACCGTCGCGGGCGCAGCGGCGTCCTCGTGAGCCGCGAGGGCTTCATCGAGCGGGCCGACAACGGCGATCGATTCGCGGTGCTGCTGAACGGACGGCAGTACGACGGCATTCCGGGCACGGGCGAGTACCGCGTAATCGAGTTCGAGCGCTTCGCGCAGCGCATCCAGGCGCGGGAGGTACCGGTCCGCGGACGCCATCCGAAGACCGTGCCGACGCTGGAGTTGCTGGAGGCGAAGAGCGGCGAGCTGCGCGGGGAGCTGATGTGGCGCATCGGGCTGCCGTTCGTCGCGCTCAACCTGGCGCTGCTCGCGATCCCGCTCGCGTTCGTGAACCCGCGCGCGAGCCGGTCGGTGAACCTGATCTTCGCGGTGCTCGCGTACATGGTGTACAGCAACCTGCAGGGCATCCTCCAGGCATGGGTGGCCCAGGGCAGGGTCCGCTTCGAGATCGGGTGGTGGGTCCTGCACGCCGCGATGTTCGGGCTGACGATGTTCCTGTTCCTCTGGCGCAACACGCTCGGCTTCAAGCTGTGGCTGCGCCGATGAGGACGGTCACGCGCTATCTCGCCCGCGAGATCTACAAGGCGACCGCGTTCGCGTTCGTCGCGTTCCTCGGGGTGTTCGGGTTCTTCGATCTGCTGAACGAGCTGGACGACGTCGGCCGGGGCGCGTATCGCCTGCCGCAGGTCTTCCTGTTCGTCGCGCTCGTCGCGCCCGGCCACGCCTACGAGCTCTTTCCGATCGCGGTGCTGATCGGCACCCTGGTGGTGCTCGCGATGCTCGCGGCGAACTCCGAGTACACGGTGATGCGCGTGTCGGGCCTCTCGCCGCTGCACGCCGCCGGGACGCTCGCGCGGATCGGCACCGTGTTCGTCGTGCTGACGGTCCTGGTCGGCGAGGTGATCGCGCCGGAAGCCGAGCGCACCGCCCAACGGCTCCGGCTCGAGCGGCTCGGGTCGGCGGTCGGGTCCGAGCTCCGGACCGGCCTGTGGGTGAAGTCGGACACCCGCTTCGTCAACGTCGGCGAGGTGCTGCCCGACACGACGCTGAAGAGCGTGAAGATCTACGAGTTCGACCAGGACTTTCGCCTGCGCTCGATCAGCCAGGCCGCGACGGGGCGGTACGCGGGCGCGAACACGTGGCGGCTGTCGGAAGTGCTGGAGACCCAGTTCGGCGAGGCGGGCGCGACGGTTCGGAGCCTGCCCTCGGTCGACTGGGTGTCGGTGATGACGCCCGACATGCTGTCGGTGCTGCTGGTGGTCCCGGAGAAGCTGCCTGCGTGGGGCCTGTACCAGTACATCCAGCACCTGGCCGCGAACAAGCAGCGCACCGAGCGCTACGAGATCGCGTTCTGGAAGAAGCTCATCTACCCGTTCGCAGCGCTGGTGATGATGGCGCTAGCCCTTCCTTTCGCTTACATCCAGGTGCGCACTGGCGGTGTCGGCGTGAAGCTCTTCGCCGGACTGATGCTCGGAGTCCTGTTCCACTTCCTGAACGCCCTGTTCTCGCACCTCGCGGTCCTCGAGCGGTGGCCGCCCTTCGCCGCCGCCGCCGCTCCGAGCGCGGTCTTCCTCCTCGCCGGGGTCGTGATGATGTGGTGGGTCGAAAGGCGGTGATGCGTGGTGACGGGTAGGCGGTCTCCGCCCGTTTCTCACCCATCACTCATTGCGATCTTCGTCCCCGCGAGCCGGTCGTGCAGGAACCGCCGCTCGGCGTCGACGAGGGCCCACAGGAGGATGAGGGCGCCCGGGGCCAGCGCGGGCCACGCGAGTTCCGCCCCGGGCTCGCGGCAGAGCACGGCCGCCGCCACCGCGCTCGAGCCGAGCGTTTACCGCTGCTGGAGCCCGGTGGCTCCCGACGGGGTTGCCTCGGATTCGACCGCGCTCTCGGCAGGCTTCTCGCTTGGTGCGTCGGACGCGGCGGCGCTTTCGGCGGGTTTCTCTTCAGGTGGCTCAGTCGCCTTCTGGGCGTCTTGCGCGGCGCGCGCCTCCTTGTATTCCTCCCACTTCTTGCGCACCGCCTGTCGCTCCTGGGCCGGAAGCTGCTCGAACTCCTTGTACTTCTCGCGCGCCGCTTGGCGCTGCGCTGGCGTCAAGTTCGCCCACTCCTGCATGCGCCGCTGGAGCCGCTCCTGCTCTTCCTGCTTCATCTTCGGATAGCGCTGCGCGATCCCGAGCCACTTGCGCTTGCGCGGCGGGTCGAGCTTGTCCCACTCGCCCTGGATCGGCGCGAGGATGCGCTGCTGCTCCTGAGTCAGCTGACTCCAGGGCGGACTCTGCTTGGCGGTCTGGGCGTGAGCGAAGGAGATCCCGAGGCAGAGCGAAAGGGCTATTCCGATGAGCGCTTGAGCCATGACTGGAAGTCCTCATCGAGATAGGCCTTGATGGGCAGGTCGCCGGTCAGCAGCCCGGCATCGGTCTCTTCGATCTCCGCGGCCTGCTGAGCCGCGACCCGCGTCGCGCGCTGGTATTCCTGCCATTGCTGCAGGCCGATCGCCGCCGCGACGAGGAGGGCGACGGGCAGGAGGGCGCGGGTGAGCCGCTGGGCGGGATTGCCGAGGCGGGCCCTCCCGTGGCCGGCGGTGGCGAGCCCCATTTCGGTCGCCGGCACACGATGGCGCTCGAGCGCCCGCTCCCGCGCGACCACGAGGCGTGCCGAGACCTCCGGTCGGAGCTTCAGGCCGGCGTCAAGGGCGTCCCTGATTTTGCGGGCAAGCAACGGCTCGTTCACAGCTCGATGCCTTTGGCCTTGAGCGCGGCCGCCAAGGCGTGCGTGGCGCGCGAGCAATGCGTTTTCACGCTGCCCTCCGAGCATCCCATCACGGCAGCGGTTTCGGCTACGTCGAGTTCCTCCCAGTAACGGAGCAGGAACGCCTCGCGTTGACGGGCCGGGAGCTTCTCGATCTCCTTCTCAATCAAATCAAGCAATTGTACCTGCTCGACCTGGGCTTCCGGTCCGCGCTGCTGGGTAGGACCGGCCACGCTCTCCAAAGTTTCCAGCGGGTCCGCGTCGTCGTCATCGCGATGGGGCGTCAGCGCGGAGAACAGCGTCGTCCACAGCGAGCGGACCTTGCGCCTGCGAAAAAAGTCACGGATGGCGTTCTGCAGGATGCGCTGAAAGAGGAGCGGCAGCTCGGCGGGCGGCTTGGCACCGTACTTCTCCGCGAGCCGGAGCATTGCGTCCTGCACGATGTCCAGGGCGGCCTCCTCATCGCGGACGGCGAACAGGGCCTGCTTGAAGGCCCGCCGCTCGACACCGATCAGGAAGCCGGAGAGTTCGCTGCGCGAGGCCAGGGGGGCGTCCTTATCGTCGGGGCGCAGCAGGCGCACGACCCGCTGGTGGGTGGCGCGGCATGTTAACAAACCTCCCTCGGCCAAGAGGCCGAGGGAAAATTCTCTCGTACGAACAAGGGGGCAAGCCCCATCGTCGATCCCCCCCGGCGCAGGTCGGCGGACGCGCCATAGGCGACGGCTTGACCAAACCGCACCGAGCCTTTACCGTTCATCGTTTTCGTCAAATATTCAACGCAATAGGGACTTGCATGGATCGCCTCGGCCTGCACGCGGCTGGCCGCCCCCGAACTCACCGGTGCCGAGATCGTCATTCGTTGCCTGCAGGCCGAGGGGGTCGAGGTCGTCTTTGGCTACCCGGGCGGCGCAGTGCTCTTCATCTACGACGAGCTCTTCAAGCAGGACAAGGTCAAGCACGTCCTGGTCCGGCACGAGCAGGGCGCAGCCCACGCGGCGGACGGCTACTCGCGGGCGGGCAACAAGGTCGGCGTCTGTCTGGTCACCTCGGGTCCCGGCGTGACGAACGCGGTGACCGGGATCGCCACGGCCTACATGGATTCGATCCCGATGGTCATCATCACCGGCCAGGTGCCGACCCACGCGATCGGGCTCGACGCCTTCCAGGAGTGCGACACCGTCGGCATCACCCGGCCCTGCGTCAAGCACAACTTCCTCGTGAAGGACGTGCGCGACCTCGCGGTGACGATGAAGAAGGCGTTCCACATCGCCACGACCGGGCGCCCGGGCCCGGTGCTGGTCGACATTCCCAAGGACGTGACGACCCAGACGTGCCGGTTCGAGTACCCGGAGACGGTCAGCATGCGGTCGTACAACCCGACGGTCAAAGGCCACCCCGGACAGGTGAAGAAGGCGGTCCAGCTGCTCTGCGAAGCGAAGCGGCCGATGGTCTACACCGGCGGCGGGGCGATCCTCTCGAATGCCGCGCCCCAGCTCACCAGGCTCGTCAAAATGCTCGGCCTCCCGTGTACCAACACGCTGATGGGGCTCGGCGGCTTCCCCGGCACCGATCCGCAGTTCCTCGGCATGCTCGGCATGCACGGCACCTACGAGGCGAACATGGCCATGCAGCACTGCGACGTGCTGCTCGCGATCGGCGCGCGCTTCGACGACCGGGTGATCGGCAACCCGAAGCACTTCGGCCAGGTGCCGCGCAAGATCATCCACGTCGACATCGACCCGTCGTCGATCTCGAAACGCGTCAAGGTCGACATCCCGATCGTGGGCAACGTGCGCGAGGTGCTGGACGACCTCATCAAGCAGCTCGAGGGGCAGGCCCAGAAGCTCGACCAGAAGGCG
>Ga0209341_10005645_pt1 | contig 11266 bp, 10 predicted proteins | sample RifCSP13_2_FD_184020 | JGI IMG/M metagenome (GOLD analysis project Ga0209341, IMG submission 184020) | Soil microbial communities from Rifle, Colorado - Rifle CSP2_sed 13_2 (SPAdes) (version 2) | ecosystem: Environmental > Terrestrial > Deep subsurface > Rock core/Sediment | place: Rifle...
AATTAATGGCGCTGTAGCATAAAGAATGCTTGCGAAAAAAGCAGGCCATAAACCTACCGTATCTTTCAAGAATTTAAATAATAATAATACGGTCAAAACTCCTATCGCCGCCACAAAATACGCCGGTCCCACCGGATCATAATTTGAAAGCCACAAAAAAGGAGCTGCCATCCAGTAATAAACGGGGCCAAGGTAAAAACCGCCTACAGACGCGGATGGTCCCAAAAACGGTATGTCGCCATTTACAAAAATATTGCGCATCACAATCATATCCCTCCCTTCATCACCTAAAAAAACAACGTAATCCCTTATTTGCCAGAACCGGAAAAAAACGGAGACTAAAAGTAAAATTGTCAGAAGAACAATTTCCAGACTGATTTTTCTTTTAAACATATTCTTTTAAGAAGCTTGAGAAACAGGATATGCTTTCCAGATCCAAAGAGTGTTTGCCAGATAATTTACAAACAACCCGACTCCAACACCTATTACCAAACCTATTTGCTCATGCAATGAAAAAATTCTGAAAGCAACTAAAATTGAAATAAGTTGAATGATAGGACTGCCGGCGGAAGTTAAGTTGAACTTTAAAAATCTTGTGATCAAAAGTCCGTCTTTTTTGCGGGTTTTAAAAGTCCAGTTGTCATGAAATAAAAAATTAAAAATTATCGAAAGCTCAATCGAAATAACAGAAGCTACAAAAAGCCTATCTAAAGTCAAAAATAAAAACCGAGTGGCTTCCTGATGCTGCGGAATGAAAGACAAAACCGGCTGAGAAAGAACTACAAAACTATAAACTTGTCCCCTATTTAAAAGACCTAAGGCGATAGCATTTGTTAAATAACCGCCTGTGCCAACCATTAAAAATTTAACAAACATTTTGGATCTTTGAATTCGCACTTTCACACCAAACTTCAAAACATCAAAAGTATAGGCTACAATTTGAGCCTTAGAATAACCCTTTTTCCGGTCAACGAATTTTATCGGTACTTCTTTAATCTTGGCGCCGGCCTCAACCGACGCATAAAGAAAAGCGGGCTGGATGATATATGTTTTTGCCCTCCAGGGAACTTTTGTAAAATCAATCTTCTCAAATAGCTCTTTTGTAAACATCCTGTAAGAATTTGTGTACTCGGATAAATTGAAAGTCCCCCAGCTTAATTTACAAAAAAGAGCAGAGCCCCTTGTAAAAAGCCTCCTGTGCCACCCTAAAAGATTTTTGCCGCCCGGCATTAAGCGCGAACCGTTAACAAGATCATATCCTTTTTTGATATAGTCAAACATTATAGGCAGTGTTGAGGGCTCGTGCGAAAGATCCCCGTCCATTTGCGCCAAAACGTCTGCTTTCAACTTGTCAACAGCAAACCTGTGTCCTTTAACGACCCCTACCCCTAGTCCGCGGACTTTAACGTTAAGATAATGGACTTTGGGATTTACGCGGGAGACTTTTTTTACAATGTCGCCGGTACCGTCCGGCGAGGCACTATCTGCAACCAAAACGTGAACATCGGCATCAATTTTTTTGCAAGTAGAAAGAACTCTTTTTATGATCTCCTCGATATTATCCCGCTCACAATAAGTTGGGATATTTACAACAAGCCTCATTTGGAATTCTTTTTGAGAAGCTCAATGTCGGTTTCAACCATCATTTTTACCAATTCCTTAAAGCCTGTTTGCGGCTCCCAGGCTAATATTTTCCGGGCTTTTTTAGCATCTCCGATTAAGAAATCAACTTCGGCGGGCCTGAATAATTCTTTGGAGACTTTTACATATTTTTCCCAGTTATCAATGCCAACGACACCAAATGCCTCTTCCGCGAATTCGGCAACAGTATGATTTTGACCTGTTGCAACAACAAAATCCTGTGGTTTTTCCTGCTGGAGCATTAACCACATTGCCCGAACGTAATCACCGGCAAATCCCCAGTCACGCTTTGCTGATAAATTACCCAAAACCACATGATCTGATTGACCTAAATGGATTCTGGCAACACCGTGGGAAATTTTTCTGGTAACAAACTCCAAACCCCTTCTTGGTGACTCATGATTGAAAAGTATTCCGGATACGCAAAATAAATCATACGATTCTCGGTAATTAATCGTGATCCAATGCCCATAGACTTTGGCAACTCCATAAGGGCTTCTGGGATGAAAAGGCGTATTTTCGTTCTGGGGCGTTTCTTTAACCTTTCCAAACATCTCAGAAGAAGAAGCCTGGTAAAACTTCGCCTTGGGTTTAACCTGTCTTAGGGCTTCCAACACCCTGGTTACCCCCAAAGCGGTAAATTCGCCGGTCAAAACCGGCTGCGACCATGAGGTTTCGACAAAACTTTGGGCCGCCAGATTATAAATTTCGTCAGGATCCGACTTTTCAATCGCGGTAATTAATGACTGCTGGTCCAAAAGGTCACCGGGTATCAGCTGGATTTTGTCCTCTATATGCTTAATTCTTTCGTAATTAGGGGTCGATGTTCTCCGCGTCAGACCAAAAACTTTATAATCTTTGGAAAGTAAAAACTCGGCCAGATAGGAACCGTCCTGACCGGTAATACCTGTAATTAAGGCTGACTTTTTAGCCATTTTGCTTGCTTCTTTCGTAATCAATTGTATCAGAAAGCGTTTTTTCGATGTTAATTTTAGGCCTCCATCCGGTTTCTTTTCTAAATTTTGAACTATCGCAGTATATTTTTACAATATCGAGAGGCCTGTAAAGTTTTTTATCAACGACTACTTTGATTTTTACTTTAGCCAAGGAAAGCAGAATTTTAAGAATTTGTGCGATTTTTATTGGTTTACCAACTCCGATATTATAAACTTCACCGCCCTTTCCCTTTTCAAGTGCCAAAAAATAGGCGCGTACCATATCCCGCACATCGGTAAATTCCCTCCAAGTCTCAAGATTACCCACTCTGATTGTGCCGCCGCCTTTTTTCTCCAGGTTGGCAATCTGGGATGCGAATGCTGAAACTACAAAATGCTCGGATTGTCTTGGGCCGATGTGGTTAAACGGTCTTACTCTAACGATATTCAGATTATGATGCAGGAAAAATTGAAGACCCAAAAGATCCTGGGCAACTTTAGAAACTGCATACGGAGAAGGCGGCGTAAGAGGCGTATCTTCGGCAATTGGTAAATCGGAAGCATCGACATTGCCGTATTCATCGGCAGAGCCGACAATCAAAATTTTGCCTTGAGATTTAATTTCGACAAGCGCCTCAAGAAGATTCAGCTGCCCGACAATGTTATTTTCCAGTGTTTGGCGGGGATTTTTAAAGCTTTGGGCGGGTGAGGCGAAAGCCGCCAAATGAAAAACATAATCGGGATTGATTTTGGAAACCTTTTTCTCAACATCCTTTTTATTTAAGAGATCACAGGCAATTAGGTTAATATTGTTTTTAATATGGTCGACATTTTCTGTCGAGTGGCCGGGCAGATAAAATCCGAAAACTTCGATTTTGTGGGAAAGTAAAAATTCTGAAAGATGACTTCCGGCAAAACCGGCTATGCCTGTGATTAAAGCCTTCATCGGCCGATACCGGTATATTTAAATCCTAAATCCAGAACTTTTTGGCGATCAAACATATTGCGGCCGTCGACAATTATTGGCTGCTTGAGAAGTTTTTTAATACGAACATGATCAAGCTGGCGAAACTCCGGCCATTCGGTTATTAAGAGCAAGGCATCTTGACCACCCAGAGCATCATAAGCGTCCTTGGCATATTTTATCTTTGGCAGGATTTTTTGCGCATTTGGCATGGCCTGAGGATCGTATGCTGTTATTTCAGCCTGCAGGTCAATCAATTGACTGATAATTTTAACCGAAGGCGCATCCCTCATGTCATCGGTGTTGGGTTTGAATGCCAATCCTAAAACAGCTAATTTTTTACCCGCTAGATTTGTTGCTTTCCCTTCCTGAGCATTAAGAGCCGTCCTTACTTTGTTTACAAAAATCTCAACCTGACGATTATTGATTACATCGACTGCTCTTAAGATTTCAAGGTCATAATCAAAACGGTCGCCAACGGTGATAAAAGCCAATATATCTTTGGGCAAACAGGAGCCGCCATAGCCGATACCCGGATAAAGAAAAGGCCGCCCTATCCGCCTGTCGGCGCCAACGCCTTCCAGTACTTTTTCAACATCTGCCCCCATCTTTTCGCAAAGATTGGCAAGGGCATTGGCAAAAGAAACCTTTGTGGCAAGAAGTGCATTTGAGGCGTACTTGATAAGCTGAGCACTTCTTATATCCGTGACGATTCTTTGCCCCGAAATAGGCGCATGCAGTTCCAAAAGGATTTTTTGGGCTTTTTTTGAAGTTGTACCGATTACTATTCTGTCGGGATGTAATGTATCCTCGATAGCTGTTCCCTCCTTTAAAAATTCAGGTGATGCAGCAAACTCATAATTAATCTTGGCATATTTTTTCACGGCCGCCTCAAGATCGTCTTCAAACCCAATAGGAATTGTGCTTTTTATGGTAATTAATGTGTAGCCGGAAAGATTTTTGGCTGTCTCTTCAACTGCTGAAAAAAGATAGGAAAGATCGGCTTCCCCGTTATTTTTCGGAGGAGTACCAACACAAATTAAAACTACCTGCGATTTGGGAACAGATTCCCTGTAGCTGGTTGTAAAAATCAGTCTTTTTGCTAAGATATTCTTTTTAATATAATCAGAAAGAGAAGGTTCAAAGAATGGAATTTTACCCTTTTCCAAATCTTTAATTCTGTCTTTGTTTATGTCAACACAATAGACTTTATTTCCCAGATCGGAAAAGACAGCAGCTGAAACAAGCCCTACATATCCTGCACCGATTACCGTCAAATTCATAGTTTGAAGTTTATTTTAGCCATATTGTGCTTTTTAAATCAATCTTCCCCCGGATTGCGAAAAGACGACCTCTATAGCTTTTTCCCAGTCGGTCGGCAAAAACCCGAGCTTTATTAACTTTTCTACTTTTAAGCCGGCGTTTATTGGCCGGGGGGTCGCCGAAGGGTTTTTTAAAAAGTCAACAATAGACCCCTTTTCCAATTTCGCAGGTTCGCGGCCGAATATTTCAAGCACTTTTTTGGCAAATTCGAAATGGTTTGTTGTTCTTGGGCTTGCCAGGTGAAAAATTCCATTTTGATTTTTGTTTATAAGAATAGAAATAGCAGGAGCAAGATCGTCTATGAAAGTCGGCGTGATAGTCTGATCAGAAAACATCGGATAAAGATTACCGGCATCATAAAGCCTTAAGATCCGTTTGACCTGATCATCTTTTTCCTTGAATGGACCGCGGAACGGGTAAGAAATTCTCAAAATAATGTATTTGTTGAGATTTTTGCCAATTAATTTCTCCGCCTCGAGTTTTGTAATCCCATACCAGGAAACTTTATCCAAGTCTCCGCCTTGGGGTGAATTTTCATCGTAGGGACCACGTGCTCCGTCAAAAACAAAATCGGTTGAGATAAACAGCAGCTTCTTTTTGTGCTTTATGCACTCGCTTGCCACATTTTTTACACCTTCGACATTTATCTTCCAGCACAGCCCGCTTTTGCTGCTCCTTTGCTTCTCGGCCTCATCAACATCGGTAAATGCCGAAAATAGAAAGACCCAATCGAATTTATGATTTTTAAAAAAATCGCTGACAGACTTTTCTCTGGTAATATCAATTGAGATTTTTCCGTTCAAATCCCCTTTTACTAAAGCAAGATGATTTTTGGCAAGATCGCAGAATCTCGAAGCAACCATGGAAGAAGCGCCAATTACAGCACAAGCTGTCATGCCACTAGAAGCCGAAGTCATTGGCAACTTGCCTCCAGTCAAGCTGGGAATTGTTTACTCTTCCTTCATCCTCACCCGTATACAATTGTGTTGGGAAATTTAAAAGATAACCTGGTTCTTTAGAAACAACCATAAAACCGTGATAGACATCTTCCGGAATAACAACCATATACATTTCGTCCTGTTTTTCCGGTCCCATTAAAAACAAATTGATTTTGCCCTTGGTTTTTGATTCTTTACGCGGATCATAAAGCGCTGTAACAATTTTTCCGGAAACACAAATAAAGCGGTCTTTTTGCCTTTTGTGGACATGCCATCTGTCGCTGTCTCTAATTTCACCTGGCGGAGTTACCGAAATATACTGCATGGCAAAATCCAGCTCTTTGCCGCCAAAAACGTCATTCCAGTCGCGTCTTAAAGTTTCGACCAATATTCCCGATTCGTCCTTGTGGATTACAAGTTTTCTTAGAACAACGCCTTCAATTAAATTGCGGCTATTTTTAAATGTTATGTATTGCATGATTAATTTGACTTGTACTGCTTGTTGTAATAATCCATATAACTTTTATTCTTCAGCTTCTGCCACCAGCTGTTATTATTTTTATACCATGCAACCGTTTCCCCCAGTGCTTTTTCAAGGTCAAAAACAGGCTTCCAGCCGAGTTCATTTTTGATCTTTGTGCTATCTATGGCATACCTTCTGTCATGGCCCGGTCTGTCTTTGACATATTCGATCATTTTTTCATCCTTGCCCATTATCACAAGTAACCTCTTAACCAAATCAATATTGGCCATATCACTGTCCGCACCAATCAAATAAGTTTCACCAACTTTGCCTTTTGCAATCACAAGATCAATTGCCCTGCAATGATCCTCAACGTATAGCCAATCCCTGACATACAGCCCGTCACCGTAAATCGGCACCTTTTTGCCTTCCAAAATATTGGTGATGGAAAGAGAAATCAGCTTTTCCGGATACTGGAAAGGGCCGAAATTGTCGGCACAATTGGTAATCGTTACCGGCAGCTTATAAGTAATATAATAGGTCCTTACCAGGTGATCGGCCGCCGCTTTGGAGGCAGAATAAGGGCTTCGTGGACTGTAGGCTGTGTTTTCGGTAAATCTTTGCGGATCGTCTAAATCCAAAGCTCCGAAAACTTCGTCTGTTGAGATATGATGGAATCGCCTGACTTTGGCGCGAATAGCTTCATTTAAAAGCACCTGCGTTCCCAAAACATTAGTTTTGACAAAGATGGATGGATCTATTATCGAACGGTCTACGTGGCTTTCGGCGGCAAAATGGACAATGATATCGACGTTCTTCATCGCTTTTTTGACAATTTGAGGATCGCAAATATCGCCTTTAATAAATGAATAATTGGGATTGTTCTCTATATCTTTTAAATTATCCGGATTCCCCGCGTAAGTTAATTTATCCAGGTTGACGATAAAATCGCCTGGGTGATTTTTTAACCAGTAGTGGATAAAGTTCGAGCCGATAAATCCGGCGCCTCCTGTAACCAATACCTTACTCATACTTCGTTTGTGGAGATAGTGAACATGCCATTATATTGATCACTCCGTTTTGCGCTTATTTCGCTATTATGGGCATTTTTGTAAAAAGCCCATAACGGCTACAAAAGACTAGAAACCGGCTCCACCCGTAACTAAAAGCCGCATAGCAAGAATTTAATTTTGCTCTTCCTGAAGCCTTTTTCCGGCTATTTTGTTTGCCCAAAATACGTTTGTCCTGTAAAGGCTCTCAAAAGTGCCGGCATCCGACCAATAACCGGAAAGAGCCGCCCACCTGAGGCTGCCTTCCTTAATATATATATTGTTGACGTCGGTAATTTCCAACTGCCCCCTGCCGGACGGCTTTATCCGGGATATATGGTGAAAAACATGAGAATCGTAAATATAAACACCCGTTACTGCAAGATCGGATTTGGGATTTTTGGGTTTTTCGACAATCGAAACAACTTTAGTTTTGTCGGCAGGGTCAATTTCTGCGATTCCGAAGCGGTGCGGGTCGTGAACTTTTTTTAAAAAAATCAAAGCCCCGTCTTTAAAATTTTTAACCTCCTCGGAAATGTCGGCATCGGTACAATTATCACCCAAAATTACGGTTATTGGGCCGTTATCCGAAAAATCCTCGGCAAGCTTCAGGGCATCTGCAATTCCCCCATCGCCTGATTGCTGATAAGCAAATTCCAAATGGTCGATGCCAAATTCCTTACCGTTTTGCAAAACTCTGATAAAGTCCCCTGCGTGGGGGCCGCCGACAACTATCAAAATATCGCGAATCCCCGCATTTACCAGAGTTTGGATGGGATAAAAAACCATCGGCTTGTCAAAAACCGGAAGCAGGTGCTTATTGGTTGCATGCGTCAGAGGATAGAGCCTTGTTCCCAAACCGCCTGCTAAAATTACACCCTTCATTGGATTAATTATATATTACTCGACTTTCACTCTCAATAATTTTAGATTTTATATTTTTTCAATTTAAACTAAGCGGCTTGTTTGGCAAAACTACTTAATTATTGATGAAAAACCGCTTTATAGTATTTTTGCAATATATCTGATGCTTCCTTTGGAGTATTATCGTCGTTAAAAATTGCCGTGGATCCTCCGTGTGAAACCCAATAATTAATACCAATTACATTTTCCTTCTGGGATAAAAGGTCTAATGCATCATTAAGCCATTCGGCTTGACTCTGATCTGTCATATTTTGGTGTATGTTTTGAATTGGCACCCCAATCTCTCCCAGAATCACTTTAGAATTTTTATTCCTTATTAAGTAATCGATGTCGCTGGAAAGTTTTTGGGGTGTATTAACATAGTGATCTACAACAATTATACCTCCCATTTTTCTCAAGGTTTCCTGATCCATTACAAGTTTTGCAACATCGTAATTCATCGAAGCAAAGTTTGTAACAACATCTTTCTTTAACTTGTAAAATTCTTCACTCGCAATTGAGTTCTCACTGATCATAAATTTCCTGAAATCATCTAGATTTGTATCACTTCTTGGATCTCCCGGTCCTCCATTTTCACATTCCGGGCAAGGAGTAAAAATATCTCCATCTTCAAAAAGGTCAGGATTGTTTCTTATGAAGGATTGTATAAATTGTATATGCTTCGCCCGATTTAAATTTTTAGTCTCGCCGAACCAGCCTTCCCAGCCTGAAAAATTGCCTCTGAACCAAACATTGAGATTGTATTTTCTGGCAACAATTACCCACCTTCGAAGATACGGAATAAATTTTTCATCATATGGAGTCCCAATTGCTATATGCGTAGCCCCGGTTTCTTTTATGAATCTTACCTGTATATCTATTGTTTCATCGAATGAAGGCTCCTTTAATTTTTCTTGTGCCAAATCACGGGAAAATTTCATGGTGTCTATAGACTTTACCGTCCAAGTACGATTTGTTTCTTTAGGAACCTGCGTCTTGCGATTTTTAATGGCGACTAGAAATAAACTGCCGCTTACAACGATTAAAATCAGAATAAAAATTAATATAGTTTTATTCCCCATCATAAAATCCGGTTATTTCTGCTTTCCCAGAATCGGCTCAGTAACCAAACCTTCCAAAAACTCCGATTTCAGCTGATAAATATCGGAGAAGGGAAATTTTTCAACTAAGTCGTACTTTGACAAATCCGGATTATTTTTGATTTCGCGATAAGTAAAATCATTATCATCATAGGTTCTCATAATGATCCAGCGTGCCCAATGAGCCGGATTTGTAGTCGCTTCGTCCCAATAGCCCCCCGTACCTTCATGAATATATTTCTTCATAGGAAGACCCGAAGAAAAAATGATTGCATCATGAGATGCAACGGATATTAATACAAATCCTTTTTCATTCTTTGCATTTTTGTTAAGCCAACCGCTTACCTCGGTGACGTTTTTTTGACTTGAGCCGACTTTTGCATCGTCAATTGTAACGGCATCCACATTGGCAAAGGAAAAAAATGTTACAAACAATATTAAACCGATTATCAGAAAGCGGAAATGGCTGATCCTATGAATTAAATAACCTATAAATACAGCAAATGCCGGGACGAGCATAACCCCGTATCGTGCATTAAACCAGGTCTTTCCGGTTACCCCTTCAATAAACAGGACAGAGTGACCCATAAAAAGAGCTAAGATATTAAAAATAAGCGGTGCCAGAAGAGCACTGCTGGCAATCCTGACGCTTTCTTTAATGCGTTTGTCAAACCAAAAGGTAACCATACCAATTGTTCCCAACACAACAATTAACGCGCCCGAATTATAAATTAGAGCATATAGATAAGTTTTTACTGACAGAAATAGATTACCTTTTGTTACTAACTCTCCCGCTTGTTCAATTTGGGCCTGCTGGGTATGCGCAGAAAAAGGACCAAATGCAAAATACAGAGGGTCTTTGAAAATCAACAGGTTCCATAATAACCAAAGACCAATACCCAACCCTGCCAAGGTACTAAAAAAGATAAAATTGCCTTCACTTATTTTATGAATTCTTTTTTTACTTGTATGAAGAACGATCAGAATAGCCGAAACCAAAATCAGAAACCAGCCATCGTAACGAACTAAACTTGATAAAAATATCCAAAAGGCCGCTTTTATTAAATGAAATATTTCTTCAGTGTTATGCCACATCATTAGTTCATAGACCCCCGCCATAATAGTAACTATTAACAAGAGTTCCGTCATTGCCGTAGACTGTAAATATAAAATGTTTATATTGGAAATAAACACAAATACTCCCATTAATCTTCCTAGTTTCCCTACACCCATTTTTTGAAGATATAGGTAGATTAAATAACCCGTTCCCACAAATGAGATCATGGAAATTAATGCTCCGGAAAAACCCGAATGCCACATAAAATCATTCCATATTGTTGGGATCATAAGAAAATGTTGAAGCGGTAACCAAACAGATCCAATTTGGGCGAGTCCGGGCTTTAAACCTTCTACTACTCTTCTTCCTATATCAAGATGGGACCGGGCATCATTGTAGGCAAGGCCTAAATTATTATTGTAAAACCAAATAAAGGCTAAAATTGAGACTATACTCAACGCAAAAATAACTGTTAGATCTAAGTACTTTTCGACAAGAATACGCAGATTACCCAAGTTATCTTTTTTATTAAAAGAAAACTGAAATACAAAATTAGTAAAATCTAACTTAATCATCTATTTTCTCCTTTGAGAAAAAACGGTAATACGAAAGCATTGCGGCTAATGTAAGAATAAGAGTGGTTACAATCATCCGGTAATATTGCCAGGCAGAAATTTTTTCCTTATAAAACATCCGGAAAACAAAAGATTTTACCTTGTTTTGATTTAGGTCAGTCACATTTCTCATGAATGTATATTTTTGTTCGGTATTTGAAATCTTTTCGAGGAATAAAACTTCAGGTTTCGGGGGAATACGGTTTGTTGTGACCGCACCCAGTGTATTAACCCCTGAAGAATAGCTTGCAATGACAAAGAATAAAATTAAGAACAAGG
>Ga0209341_10005656_pt1 | contig 11257 bp, 4 predicted proteins | sample RifCSP13_2_FD_184020 | JGI IMG/M metagenome (GOLD analysis project Ga0209341, IMG submission 184020) | Soil microbial communities from Rifle, Colorado - Rifle CSP2_sed 13_2 (SPAdes) (version 2) | ecosystem: Environmental > Terrestrial > Deep subsurface > Rock core/Sediment | place: Rifle...
CACGCATCGATGTGCAGCGTGCCCTCGATCGTGGTCGTCTGGATCCAGCTCGATCCGTCGGGCGGGATCACCTCGACCTCGTACCTGTCCGGGCCCATGTCGGGGATCGTCGCGTAGCCGTCCGCGTCGCTCACGCAGAAGCCACCGGTACCCGGGATGGGGTTGCCACCGGAGTCGTACTCGGTGCAGATCGGGTCGCCGTACCAGTTGGTTGTCACCTCGCCGACGCGGTCCGCGAGCGTCACGTGGAAGCCCTCGAGGCCGTCCTCGAGGGGAATGTCGTCTTCCGCGTTGACGAGCTGGTTGTCGTGGAAGACCCGGACCTGGACGGTCGCGAGCGGCAGTGGATGCGGCTGGAGCTCGACGACGACCTGGCCGGAGGAATTGAAGTGCGCTCCGCCGATCTTGTAATCGGGGTCGCCGAAATCGGCGCCGTCGTTGGCCAGAACAGAGACGAGGTAACCCCGATCGTCCGCTGTCGCACCGTCGACCATGATCCCGGTAGCGTTGCTCTCGTCGCCGGAGGCCACGACCGGACTGAAGCTGGCCGGTGCCTCGAGCGACGAGCCGTCCATTCCAGGGGTCTGCTCGTCGTGGCTGTTGTCGACGTTGATCATCCACTTGAAGTGCGGAATCGCGGCGCCCGTGTCCGCGTCCTTCGCGACGATGGTGACGGTGAGCGAGGCAGGAGCGGCCGAGGCGCCCCTGCCCCCGAGCACACCGGGGCCGAACGGCGAGAGCACGACCAGCGGGAGGACGGCGAGCATGGGGAGGACGTACCGGAGGGCAAGCTCGCGCGACGGCGGCAGGGGTGTCACTCGGATGGAGATGTCCCGCCGGGTCTCGTCTCGCCTGAACCGATCGCCTCGAACTAGCCTTCGCCGCACGCGTCCTCCCCAGGACGGCTGTTCGCCTCGAAATTCGCGCGCAGAGCGTAAGCCCGTCGACTGGGGGATAGGCCGCCCGTGACGGGAACGTCATCCAACTGTCATCGTCCAATCACGCGCGTAACGCTCGCGGCGCGCACCACGTCGTTGATGCGCGCACGCTGCGCCGCGGCCCTCAGCTGAGGCGGCCTCTGAACGCGACCTTGCCGGTGTCACAAGCGACGTGGGTCGCTCGGATCGTCCCGCGCGCGACGTGGTCCGAGGTGAACCTCCCCTCCAGCCGGACGCTCGCCTGGCGTCTTCCACTCGCCGCGATCCGCAACCGGTAGCTGCCGTCCCGCGCAATCGGAATATTGGCCAGCGTCAGCTGCCTCCAGCATCCCAACGATGCTTGGAGCTGCACGATCGTCCGGCCGCGCTCGTCGACTTGGAGACGGCCGCTGCGCCCCATGGCATAGAAGGTGTAGACGCCGCTGGGGACCAACACTCTCGGGCGAGACTGGCTCGCTGAAGACGTGGCAGGACGCGGTCCGGTCGCAGCGACTCGGGGTTGTGACTTCTGCGGAGGAGACGAGGCCTTCGACGCCGGACGCGAAGACGGACCGGGAGGTGCCGCGCGCGTCGTCGTGCTCGTAACCGCCCCGCCCCGCTGAGCCGGCGCGCGAGCGGTCTTTGCAGCCTGCGACTTGTCGGACTTCTGACGATGCGACGGCGACGTCGGAGCGAGTGTCGGTACGTCTCTCGCAGGCAGACTGGAGAGCGCGAGCAAGACGCCGATGCCGAGTAGGCAGGCGACGCGGGCCGCAACGTACGGCCGAGTCCAGCGCGACGGCCAAGCCTGTCGCGCCGAGCGCTCGGAGGGGCGGGTCGCTCTCGGCGCAACTGTCGCGTGTCCCCCTGGCCCGGGCGCACGAGAGGGAACGAACTTCTCCCATGGCCGCTCGGGGAGCGCCGATCGGGCACGTTCGGCCAGCGCGGGACAGACGAGTACGAGCTCCGGCGACAGCTGCTCACTTGGACGAGTCACGCGGTCAGATCCCAGGGTCAGGACGGGGTCAGCGTGAGGATGGGGTCAGGACTGGAGTCGGACGGCGGGGCCGGTTCGGGCGGGGAGTCCGTGCCGCCGTCGGTCTCGTCCGCGGTCGTGGCGACCTCGGGTGCCGGGGTGGCTGGGATGGGGGCGCCGAGCTCCGGCTCCAGCTGTGCTCCGGGCAGGCTGGACGCGGGGATTGGTGCCGAAGACGGCGTCGGGGAAGCTCGTTCAGGCGAGGCGCGCGGAGCTCCCGAGCCACGCCTCGATGTGTTCGAGTCGGTCTGCGTGCTCTCTCGATCGGTCAGCTCGTCGGCGCCGATGTCGAACGTCGAGACGCCGCTCGGGCCCCTCGGCGAACGGACGTCGATCGGGCGCGCGTCGCCGTCGATGTCGACCGTGGGTGCGGAGACGGCCGTCGACGGCGCCGGCACGACGGTTCCGGCAAAGGCCGCCGCCGGTACGCCTGCGGCGCCGGTGCCGAGGGCCTTCGGGGAACAGGCTCCGGCGTCTGTGGGATAGGAGCTCGGGCTCGGGCCCCTCGGATCGCAGAGGTGGTAGTCGCCCGGCACGCCGTCGTAATCCGGCGACTGCGTGTCCTCTGCGAGCGGATTGAGGATGCTGACGGCAGCGCGGCCCGTCTTCGCGTTGAACCCGACGTCGAGCTGAGTAACGGACGCGCTCGTGAACGGGTCCTCGCCGCCTCCGGGGCGGCTGAAGACCTGGTTTGTCGTATTCGCGGCGGGATAGCCGGAGTCGTAGGGCGCGCTCAGTGTCGAGTACCACGGTTTGAATCGGAGGTCCGGGCGTCCGAGCACCTCGAAGTCCCGGAACTCGACGAGGTCGAGCGGATCGAATCCGTACGGAGCGGGTAGAAGGGCGGGATCGAACCCGTACGACCTGTTCTCATGGAACAGGTTGTTGAGGAGCAACGGGTTGGAGAACACTGCCGAACCTGCGGGCAGTGTCCGCAGGAGCCAGTCCGAGTGGGGTTCGCTCGCTAGGCCGCCCGAGTGCGGCGACCCCCCGAGACAGCCGTCGCAGCTCGCGCTGCTTGCGTTCCGGGCGATCGTGTTGTTCACGATCCAGACGTTCGGGGAGTCGCGGAGTGCGATCGCGCCGCCGGCGCCGGCCGCGACGTTGTTCGTCAGCTGGTTGTTGACGACTGTGATGCGATCGGGGGTCGCAACCGCGTTCGTGGATCCGGTCACCCGCACCGCCTCGAGCACCTCGATCGCGCCTCCGCTGCCTCCCGACTGATTGCTCGAGAAGACGTTCCGCTCGACGGTGACCTGGCCGGCACCGTTGGGGTCCACTCCCTGAAGTGGCTGCTGACCGGCGATGAGCAGCCCGCCGCCCTCGCCGGCGGCGGTGTTGAAGGAGATCAGATTCTCGGCGATACGGCCGCCGGGGCTCCTCCCATGGTGGGAAATGGCCCCGCCGCGCTCGGCCGAGAAGTTCGAGCACAGGTTGTTGTGGTCGACGAGGTAGTCGTCGCCGCCGTTGTAGATCGCGATCCCCCCGGCCCAACGCGTGCCACCGTTGCCGAGGATCCGGTTGTAGGCGATGCGCACGTTCGGGTTGTTGTTGTCAGCGTCGCCGTCCTTCCCTCGGTAGGGCTGACCGAGGATGATGCCGCCGCCCGTCAAGCCGTGGTTAGCGGCGATGAAGTTGTTCGTCAGCCAGAGGTCGCGCCCGTTGCCGTTGACGAAGATCCCACCACCACCGCCGGTGCCGAAGACGGCGTCGATCTGCGCCGCTTCGATTCCGAAGCCGTCGATCGCCCCTCGCTCGAGGTCGGGGTCGTCGACCCTGTAGGTGCCGGTGCTACTGACGACCGTGATCCCGGCGCCGGCGTGAGTCTTGACGCCGAATCCCTCCAGCGGGCCGCCCGGAAAGTGCTCGTTCGGGCGTGCGTTGATCCTGTCTTGCCAGGTGCTCTGGATCTCCGGGTCGTAGTTGAAGAACGAGGCGTCGATGACGGTGCCGGGACTGCTCGAGCGCACGTCGTCGGCGGACGCATCGGCGACGATCCTCGAGCCGTTGATCCCGCCCGGGCCGAATCCCTGCAGCTTGGCCCGGACGTAGAGCACCGGATTTTCCCGGTAGACGGCCGGCTTGACGATGATGAGGCGGCCGGGCGCGTTCTCGACGGAAGCGCGATCGATGGCGCCCTGGATGGTCCTGTACGGCGCGCCGAGCGACCCATTCCCCGGCGCGTCGGTCCCGCCGCTCCCGTCGACGTAGCGCCTCGCTGGGTTGTATCCGCCCGACTGGATGTAGTGCAGCGTGATCCCGGTGGGTGCGGTGAGCGCCTTCGCCGGATCGGACGCCGGCGGGGGCGCCGTGATCAGCACTTGGTAGGGGGCTCCCGAGAGCAGCGCGCTCCCGATCATTCGTGGGAACCGAAATGTGATCTGCTCGTCGGACCAGTTCGGGCTCTCCGGGCCGCCGTAGTAGGAGTCGTCGTCGAGGACGTAGCGTGTGCCGTTCGGATGGATGAGGGCGACGTAGCCGGGCTGGCTCGGGAAGAGCGCGTTGGTCCTGGCGACCCCGAAGCCGAGACCGCGGATCGTCACGTTGCGGAGCTCCGAGGTTCCCGGCAAGTGCCGCATGATGACCAGGCCGCTGTCAGCGTCGGCAGGATCTCCGTCGCCGTTGCTCGGCTCCACCGCGAAGAACTCGGGGCCTGTGTAGTCGGAGCATGTCGCGCCGGAGATCGGGTCGAGTGGCGTATCGAGGAAGGTCGTCTTACCCGGCATCACCTCGAACGCGAGCGAGTCCGTCAGGTAGTTCGGGTTGAAGCTCGGATTCGCAGTCAGGACGTACAGCGCCTTCCCGGTGCCGGCGCGTGCCCAGGCCTTGTCCACGGACAAGAACGTGCTGTTCGTGACGTCGGTGACGACCCTCACCTCGTTTCCGACCCTGATCCGGTCGCCTACTGAGACCTCTGTACCGAAGTGCGTTCCCGTGCCTCTGACGACCGTCCCGGGCGCGTTGACTGTTCCTGTCGCGGTCCTCTCGCCGTGGGGGTCGTTGATAACGAAGACGTACGTCGCTGGACACGCGCCGACCGGGGTCTGGCAGGGGCCGGATTGCGTCGACGGCAGGACCGCCTCGTAGAAGCCGTACTCGTCGGTATAGACCGTCTCCAGCAGGCGGGACGAGTAGTCCCGGATCCCGACCGGGATGTTGGGGATCCCACGCGGCTTGCCGTACCGCGGTGAGTCCGGGTCCGTCTCGACCCTCAGCCGGTCGGTGACCAGACCGGAAATGCGGCCGGGGATCGGTGTGTCCGTGAAGAGGAAGAAGTCAGCCTGGGGGTTCGACTGCCCCAGGCTCAGCGTGACCTCACGATGCGTACAGAGCGGCCGCTCCTGGCCGTCGGAAGGACTCCGCGGGTCCTGCACAACGTGGTCCGGGCCGACGCACGGGAACGTCGTGACGTCCGGGACGACGGACTCGCCCTTGTTGGTGTTGACGTTCTCCTCCTTGACGATCTTGTATGGGAACTCCGGCGTGCTCGGGTTTTCGGCGGCCGCAACCTCCACCACATAGTCACCAGGGGCGAGAGCGATACGGCGCGAGCACCCCGTGTGATTCCTGTCCGCGTCGGTGTAGGCGTCGTTCCAACCGCCGCGCTCCGGGTTGCACATGTCGATGAACGCAAAGGCGCCGTCGAAGGTGCTGTCCTTCGTCTCGTTGGCAGTGACGCCGAGCTCGAGGCAGTTGGGGGCGACTCTCAGCCCGAAGTGCGTCTCTGGAGCGGGGTAGACCGGGTTTCCGGCGGAGTCGCGCACGTCACAGCCGCCGTTCTTCCCTTGGTTGTCCGCGTTCGGGTGCTCGAAGATGTCCGTGCCTGCGCCATTCGCATATCGGTTGACGAGAACGTCGTCGCTTCCCGGCCCGGGGCCCCCGTCCCACTGGTGGTTCGCCCCCGTCCAGTAGAGATTGACCGGGACGCCGGCTATCCCCGGCTCATAGGGCTCAGCGCCGGCGAAGCGCGGGTCTGTCTCCTTGCGCGTCGTCGCGTAGTAGACAACACCCCCGATCTGGCCCGTCTCGTCCGGCTCGTAGCGATACTTGCCCCAGTCCACCACCGAGCGATGGCCCTCGCTGGTCAACTGGCCGGTGTGCAGGCTCCTGCCGAGCTTGCTCGTCAGCACGGCACACGTGGCGAGCGGGTTGTACTGCGAGTGCGACCAGTCAGGATCTCTCCTGCTCGTAGCCTCGCTGTAGTGGCACGGGCCGGAGTTCCCGAAGCTGCTGGACCCGACCTCGCCGATCACGAACTTGTAGAGATTCGAGAGCTCGGTCGGGTACTCGTAGCGGCCGCCGGCGTCGGTCACCGTGGCTTGCTTCGTGCTTCCGTCGCGGAAGCGGATGCCTAGAGCTTCGTTGGGAAGGCCGCGCTCACAGGTGCTCTGGGTACCCGGATTGACACAGTCCCGGACCCCATTGCGCGCCGAGCCTGGCCCGAGTTGCGTCCCGTTCTCGGCCACGCCGCTGTCGTCGAAGACCCGGCCCGAGAGCCAGCCGAACCAGCGGAAGACGCCGATGTTGCCCTCTCCGTCATCGCCTGGCAGGTCGACGACGGCGCCCGTGCCTTGCGCGCCCGCCGCCACCGAGACGTCGATCGTGCGGAAGACGCGCTCCAGCCGCTCGTCCCAGATGAGCATCGTGTAGTTCCCCGGCTGAACGCCCTGGATGTCGATCACACCGCCGGGGCAGTCGACGCTCGAGCCAAGGCGCGCTGCATAGACCTGCTGGTCGGTGTCGAGCTCGCTCAGGGCCGCCCAGCCGCCGACGATCGGCTCGTGCGTGTTGATGACGGGGCTGTCGAAGGGTGGGAAGGCGACCCAGTGCGCCGCGCAAGCCCGGATTCGCCCGGTCGGGCCGGCCGGAAGTGCCCTCGGCTGGACGAAGCCGAACCAGTACGCCGTCGGCTCGGCGAGCTGTGGCACGGCGCGCGTTTTGATCGGACTCGCTCCGCCGCCCTTCTCCGTGACAACGCCGGCGATGGTCGAGCCACCCTCGATCGTCGTCGTCTGGATCGCGGCGTGCCACGGGTCGGACGAGCTCTCGGGCGCACGAACGGAGATCTCGTACCTGCCCGGCGCCAGGTCGGGGATGACGACGGCGCCGTCGTGCCCCGTCAGACATCTGCTGCCCGTACCGGGCTTCAGCTTCCCCCTGCCGTCGTACTCGCTGCAGATCGGATCGCCGTGGAAGTTCTGCGTGACGATGTCGCCGCTGACGTCGCGGATGACGACGAGGAAATTCCCGAGGCCGGCCCGGTCGGTCCCTGCGGTGGCCGTCTCGGGAGCGTCCGGCGCACCGTTCGTCGGGTTCGTGTCGGAGAAGACGTGGACGATGAGTTTCCCGAGCGGAAGCGGAAACGGGGTCTCGTCGACCCACTTGACGACATTGCCATTCAGGTCCGCGTCGCGTGGCTCGTACCCCGGGCCCGGTTTGTCGACCAGGTCGACGTGGGCACCCCAGATCTTGTGTGAGGTCGAGGTCCCGCGCCGCTTAAGGCTCTCGTCGACGTTCGCCTGGATCGTCACGAGCCAGCGACAGTGTCTCGGGAGGCCTAGCAGCGTGGTCTTGCCGGTCGCCACGCCCTCGGTCAGAACCGGGCTCGAGCTCGCCATCGGGTGGACGCCCGGATGGTTCGCCGGATCCGGATCGGCAGGGTCGCCGGAGTTGTCCAGCGATACGAGAAAGCGGAAGTTGTCGATCACATGGTTGTTGTTGTCCGGCCCGGGAGCCTGCTCGGGGATGCCGTAGGGCCCTGGATCTGGCGGACGGTACGTTCCGACGTTGATCCGGACCGGGAACGTCTCTGCTTCGGGTTCGAGGCACCCCTCGGTCGCATGCGCGGAAGATGCGCTCCCCGCCGCGAGGGGGGAAGATGCCCACGGCATAACGAGGGCGGTGCAGATCCCGACCGTTACGAGTAGCAGAGCGGCGGCACCGCCGAGCGCATGGGGACGAGTGTGCGCCCGATTTCTCGCCGCGCAGGCTGTGCGCGAGCCGTCCGTCTGGAGGCCCGTCGATGGAGCGCTCCCCATCGTCTCCCTCTCCACTTGGATACCCGCTGTTAATGCGGCACGATGGCGCGATTCTCGGCGCGGATTCGCGCCGCATGTCTCTTGTGACAGAGCTGTAACGGAACTCTCATGGCTCCGACAGGAACTCGGCGGGTGCTACGACTTCGGCGTCCGCCGACGGCGCGGTCGCGCAGCACGTTCCGGGACGAGGCTGAGCACGTCTCCAGGAGCCGGTGAGGCCCCTGCCAGTGGCAGCTCGACGAAGAGGGTCGTGCCGCGTTCCGGATCGGGCGCGACTTCGAGTCTCCCATTCAGCCTTTCGACGAGCTCACGGCAGATGTAGAGCCCCAGGCCGACCCCGTCCGCCCCGACGGCGCGAGCGCCCTCGCCGCGGAAGAACTTCTCGAAGACCTGCTCCCGTTCCTCGGGAGGGATTCCGATCCCCTCGTCTTCGACGGATAGTCTGACGCTCGTCTCGTCGGCCTCGAGCTGGACCCTGATCGAGCCCCCCTCAGGGGAGTACGTAATCGCGTTGTCCACGAGACAAGTGACGATCCGGCGGATGGTCGCCGCATCGCCGGCGGCGTACACCTTGTCTTGCGCGAGTTCGAGGTTCCACGCCGACGGAAGGGCGCCCCGGATGGTCTCGACAGCCCCGCGGACCACCTCGACGACGTCGCACGTGTCGGCGAAATGCTCGACCTGCTCGGAGTGCAGCTTGCTTGTCAGAACGACGCTGTCGACGACACGCGCAAGGCGCTCCTCTTCCTCGGTGAGAGTACTCAGCAGCTGCGTGCCGAGGATCTCCGGGTCGAGCAAGGCGATGCCGTTTGTCACGCCTGCGATCCGGGGAAGAGCGGGCACCTCGTGACCCTTCCCGAAGAAGAGACGCACGTTGTCGAGGGCGAGCGCGGCCTGGGAGGCGAATGCGTCCGCGAGCATTACGTCACCCTCGTCGAAGAGCCGCCTTGCCTTTTGCGCGATCAGCGTGATTGCTCCGAAGATGTGTCCACGAGCGGCGAGCGGCGTCACGATCGCGGCTCGAAAACCCGCGGCTTCGATGAGTTCGGCGGTCACCTCCTCCTGCCCCGGAGGGACGGAGAGCGCAGCGCCCAGGTCGAAGTGGAACTCCGCGACTCCGGTGCGCACAACATGAGCGATGCCGAGTTCCGCCGCCGGGTCGATGCGAAGGCGCTTCCGGAGAGCGGTCACGCGGGATGCGAGCCGAGGGTCGGTGTGGGCGATGCCTACGGGTTCGATCGTGCCTTTCGGCAGGACCACGTCGATGCAACACCAGTCGGCGAGTTGCGGCAACGCCATCTCCGCGAGCGTGGCCACGCTCCCGCGGAAGTCATGGGCCGAGACAAGGCGCACTTCGGACTCCGCGAGGAAGCGGCAGGCGGCCTCCACGCGTGCCCGCTCGACGGCGGGTACGAGGAGAGTCCCGGCGCTCTGAAGGAAGTCGGCTAAGTCCTCGGGCGAAACGGCGGGGCGGCTACTCCAGCCGACCTCGAGGACCCCGTAGGGTCGGGCACCGCGGCCAAAGAGCGGCACGCTCACTGCGGTCACGACGCCCAGGGCCCGTTGTGTACGGGAGGGGCGGAAGCGGGTCTCCCGGCCGAGGTTGGGAGCGATCACCGGGATTTTCGCGTCGAGCGTAAAGCTCGCCTGTGAGTCAGCGAGCTCTCGGGCCTTGACGCGATTCACCGCCCTCCGCTCGCCGCCGAACGCCGCGCGCGAGAGAAGGGTGGCTCCGTCCGGGAGCAGCTCGAAGACCTGCACGTGCACGGCACCGAGCGACTCGGCGATGCAGATGACCGTACGCTCGAGCAGCCGCTGGACGTCGCGCTCGGAGAGCGCAAGCAGCGCGAGGCGCGCGATTCCTTGCTCGTGCACGAGGTGGGCGAATCGCTTGCGGGTGGCGTCATTGGGAGACATGTGGCCTCACGCGATCTGGCGTTCGGCGGGGCCGCGCATCATGCGAGGGTGAGGGCATGACCCGATTCGTTCTCGCCGAGGGCCGGCTTCCCTCTATCTCACCGTGAAGGTACTGGTCGTCTGCCACTCGGGGCTGCTGAGGTGTAGCGCCACGGGAACCGACGGGATGACGTAGGTCAGCACGGCTCGGATTCTGGGGGGGAGGGCGCGGCGGCAACGCCTCTGTGACAGAGGCGTCACGCCTCTGTCATCGATTGCTCAGATTCCCGATCACGCGAGCGGCCTAGGCGTGAAGGCCTGGGCCGCTTCTCGTCGCACCGATGTTTTCTATTTGAGCGTGAGATCGGCGCGCATGCCGTCGTGGTAATGGCCTTCGATGTTGCAGAGCAGCACGTAGTGCCCCTTCTTCATCGGCAGCACGATAGTGACCCGGTCGCCGGGCTCGACGTCCTCGAGCTCGAGCACGAAACCTGGCTCCACGACCTTGTCCGGCTCCTCCGCGCGCGGCTTGAGGTTGGCGGCTTTGATCGGCGTCCGCAGGAGGATGAACTCGTGCGTGATCTTGCCTCTGTTCCGGACTACGAGCGCAACCTCGCCTGCCTTCGCCGAACTGGGACCCGCTTTGAGGGAGTACTCGCCCGGCTTCCCCATCGTGACGTTGATCTCGCTGTCCGCCGTGGTGCGAGCGCTCCCGGCTGACGCGGAACCGACAACGACCGCGACTGCCATAGCGCACAGCGCGATCACGACTGCAATGTGGGACCGGCGGTGTCGAAACCGCTGCATCTACCTCCCCTCCTCTTCTCTGTGGCCGCTACCAGATCCACGTTGGACCCGGATCGGCCAGTCAGTCATCCGCCGAGTCTGAGCGCGTCGACCTCAGCCGATCGCCGATATGACGGAACTGTCAGTAACTGTAATCCGGTTGGGCCCGTACGTCGGTTACTCCTGAAGCCCACAGCGCTCGGCCGGGGGGTCCGCCGGCTCAGCCGGCGGTAGCCTCAACACCGGGCACGTGGCGAGCCAGGAAGTCGAGAATCGTCCGAATCTGCCGGACTCGCTCGTCGACGTCGAACGACGAGTGCCCAGTTGGAAAGACGTACACCTCGTGGGGATGGCCCCGTGCTTCCAGCTTCTCGACGTAGAGCATGGCCTGGCGATAGGGGCAGCGGCTGTCGTTCTTCCCGACGATGATGAGGACGGGCGCGCGGACCGAGTCGGCGAAATTGATGGCGTTGCGGTTGCGCATCAGCTCGGGGAAGTCCTTCGGCTCGCCGCCGCCCAGGAGCGCCCGGTCGTATGCCTGCAGGATGGGGGAGAGGTCCTCGTACCCGGCCTCGTAGTCACCG
>Ga0209341_10005657_pt1 | contig 11256 bp, 14 predicted proteins | sample RifCSP13_2_FD_184020 | JGI IMG/M metagenome (GOLD analysis project Ga0209341, IMG submission 184020) | Soil microbial communities from Rifle, Colorado - Rifle CSP2_sed 13_2 (SPAdes) (version 2) | ecosystem: Environmental > Terrestrial > Deep subsurface > Rock core/Sediment | place: Rifle...
TGATGAGAACCGCGGGGGGATCGTGGCGGCGAAAGTGGGGACGGCGGGTGATGGGAGGCGGGGTGGCGACCATGCTCATCTCTCAAATATTACACTAGTAGGGATCGGCGAAGTCGTCGGTGTCGGGGATAAGGGTGGTGATGGGTGGTTTGCTGATGACGGTCGCGAGCGGGGCGGCGACATGCGCGCGGATGCGGGCGAGAAGTTTGGCGTAGGCGGCTTCGCTCATCTGTGGCGCCCGCTCGGCGGCGAGGAAGGGGAGCGTGAGTTTGACGGCGGTCGGCGTGAGGTTGCGGACGTGGCAGGCGAACTGGGTGGCCGTGTCCCGCTTGCGCACGCCAAGCAGAAAATCGGCGGTGGTTCGCATTTCAGGTGCGAGTGTGGAGGCATCGGCCGCGGAGACATCGCCGCAGAAGCGGAGGGCTGGCATGCCCAAGACTGAGGCCCTGAGGCCGCCGGTTTTGAGCTGGTCGATGGTCTGGTGGGCGAGGACGATCCCGGCCTTATATTTCCTCGCGGAAATCAGCAGGCTGTCGATATTGCTGTCAAAATACTCGTGGCTTTCGTCGATGTAGACGAACAGCGGATGGCGTTTGTGCTCGGGCTCGGCGGCGCGTTCGAAGACGGCCTGTAGGATGCGGGCGATCATAAAGCGGCCGAAGATCGCCGACCATTCGGCCTTGAGGCGCGCCTTCGCGGTGTTGATCAGGAGAACCTTACCCGGCGCGAGCGCATCCTTCATGTCGAGACCGTTCTTGGGATGGGAAAACATCCTTTCAAAGGTTGGATTAGAGAGAACGTGGAACAGGCGACGCAGCACTTGGCGACGCGTCTCGCGGTACTCGCTGTCCTTATTGGCGAACAGATGCTCGGTGAGAAACGTGCGCGCGGTCGGCGGCAGCTGATCGAGGTGGCGCACGTACGGGCTGGGGTCTTTGAGCAATTCGATGAGGGTGTGAATTGTGGCGTCTGGGATCGTGATCATCAATTGCGCCAAGAAGCGGAAGACGACCGACTGCTTGGCGGTGAGGTCGGCGCCTAAAAGTGCCCCGAAAATGTACTGGTAGAGCTCAATCACGCCGGCCAGAATTTCCTCGCGCTGACCCAGCGAGAGCCTGTCGATGCGGGCGCGGTTGATGTCGAACAAATTGAGCCGCAGCGGCCACTCCGTGTCGGCGGGATCGAGAATGGTCAGACGATTGTTGTTGGCGAAGCGCTCGAGCCGCGAGAGGGTGTTGATCATGTCACCCTGACTGTCGATGGCGACCACGGCCGGACGCAGGGGATCATCGAAATCGGCGAGCATCATGGTCTGCAAAAGTTGCGTCTTGCCGTGCCCGATCCGGGCCAGGACGTGGGTATGCTCGAAGCGCGTGCGATGGCCAACGGGGAGCGGGATCGAGGCCTCGAAGAGCGCGGCGAAAGGCGTGGTGCCGAGGTAGCGCTCGATCAGCTCCTGCGGCGTTGCCTTCTCGCTCGTTGGCCAGCGCAGGCGCTCGGGACGCTTTTGCGCGTCGTCGAAGGACATGCGGGAAGCGGCGAGCAGATTGCTGGCAAGGCGCTGCGCGAGCTCGGTGCCGGGACGCGTCAGGGGAGCGGCCGGATCGGGCGCCAAGACGATGAGGTCGGAGACGAGCTGGGAGATGAGCTCGGCCGGCCGATCGACGAGGTTGACGATCGGAACCGGAACCACAAGCGCAGCGGGCTTGGGGTCGATGGTTGGCAGCGCATTTGCGATCGCCGTGAGGCAGCGGGTGAGGCGGGTGATCCAGTCCGCGACGAGCTCTTGCTCGCGATCAAAGAAAGCCAGACGTTCGCGCAAGCGGGCGCGGGCGGCGACGCCTTGCACGACGGAGTGCGCGGGCGGCAGAGCAGGGGGATCGAACAATTGAGCTTCGCACGCCACAAGCTCGCGGGCGCAAACCTCGAAGGCCTGACGCAACGTCTCGGGGAGCTGGCGCGAATTGAGCGCGGGCGCGAGAACATGCGCCGCGAGCCGGTCGATCAGCCGGGGGCCGGTATAGGGCGACGACCAGCGGCGGTGCTGCAGCTGGCGAAAGAGGGCCTCTGTCTCGGCATTGGCGCGGGCCGGGACCGGGCCGGCGAGGGATTGGAACAGGCCTTCGCCGTGCACGGTGGGTCTGGTGGGTACGATCTTGGCCATGGCGTTTAGCGGCGTGAGAAGCGCGGCCAGATCGACGGCGGCGCTAGCGTGTCGTTCTCGTCATCGTCGGGGGCGAGGACCATCTCACGGCGATGTTCGAAGGCGCGGGCGTGGTCGACGAGGCATTTCAGAGCGTCGAATGAGCGAATGATGGCGGTCTCGACTTCGAGGAGCTCGGCGAGGTCGCGGCCTTCGGCGACGGTGCCGGCGAGGAGTTGGTCGACGGTGATGCGGAAGGCGCTGTGGACGGCAAGGTTAGCGCGGATCGCGAGGGCCACGACCTTGGCGTTCTCCCACATGATGGGCAGTTGGTCGTCTTGCTTCCAGACCGAAAGTTTTTTCTGCCGCTGGTAGGCGGCTTCGGCGCGTGCCTCGAGCTCGGCGACGTGATCGAGCGGAACGATGTAGGCGTGCTTGCCGGAGAAGGCGTGGCTGTTGATAATACGCACGTCCTCGGGCTCGGCCTCGATGTGGGCGGTCAGCACATAGATTCGGGCACCGAGCCAGCTGCGGCGTTGCGATCGCTGCAGACGCAGGAACATGATCTCCTCCTTATCGCCACCAAGGCGCCCGCGCGGGCTTGGGTTGAGCGGCAAGCGGAACGGCGCGCAGGCCATGCGGGGCGGGCGTGCGGACTTCGACGGCCTGGGCCTCGATAGTTGGGGGTGGCGTTGTTGGCGGCGGCAGGGCCGGAACGGGGCGGGCGGGAAGTTCGGGGACACTGACGTGGTCGAGCTCGTGCAGATCGGCCGGCAGATAGGCGTTGCCGAAGCGCAGCTCGCCGCGCTCCAGCATGCCGATCAGGCACCGCTCGGCGAAATCGAGATTGGCGGTGAGCCTGACGTCCATGACTTCGTGCCAGTCGCTTGATGATGAGAAGCTGTTGTAAGCGTCGGCGCGGAGGGCATCGGCGCACCACCAGATTTTGAACCATGCCGAATGGTCACGGCGGATGACGTAAATCGCCGGGTATTTGTCCGCGGCCTTGAAAGCGAGAAACAGATTGTGGCGTGCGAACAGCTTGCGGTGGCCATGCAGGCGTTTGGCAAGCGCGGCGAGGGTATAGGCCTGCTCGACGGCTCTGGCGTGCTCAAGCTCGCGCTCGAGGTGCTGGCGCAGCGCAGTGGGGTCGACGGGGCGCTGGATGAGACTGCGCATGGCTATGGCCTCCGTGCTGGGGCGATGACGAGGCTCGAGCACCAGGCCGCGTGCAGCCGGGCGAACGGCACGAACATGGAGAAGCCGTCGGCGAGGTTCGGGTCATTGACGACGGCGTGCCAGGCGCCGGCGTCCTTGATCATGCCGCGCAGCAGGACGGCATGGGTGACGAAGCCTTTGCCGACGGTGAGCGAGACAATGAGCGGGCGGCGCTGCGCCAAGTATTCGGTGAGGAGAACGGGCGAAGGGTTGTTGTTCTCGAGACAATGGGCGGGGCCGAGGCGCTCGAGGAGCTTCGCCATGTCGCGGACGGTTGCGCCCTGGTCGGGGCGGATGCGGGCGGTCGCGCAGAGCTGCCGCTCGCTGATGGCGCGTCCGGTGAGGAACGCGATGGCTTGCCGGACGCAACTGGCCCAGCACGTGCCAACGTCGCTCTGCTGACGATTTTCGATTGGCAGGACGATGGCGGTGAGCGGCCGGCGCGCGAAGAAGAGAGCGGTCATCGGTCCTGGCCTTCATGGGTCAGAGGCTCGGCGAGGAGGACTTGAGCGGGGGCGATGCGACGATCGGCATACTCCGGCGGGTGCGTGATGCGGGCGACGCAGACGCCGTAGCGATGGATCGCCACGACCAGGCGGTCGATGGCGGCAGAGACGACGAGCTCGTCGTGCTCGAACCAGCCCTCGACCTGGTTGACGATGCCCATCAGCGCCTCCGCTTCCCCCAGTAGAGGTCCAGGCCCTGGCGGGGATCCTTGCCGGGCTTGATCGAAGCCACGCAGATCATGTCGATGCCGTCGGCGGTCGCGACAGGGGACGCATCGACGATGCCGAGCTTCTCGTTGTGGCGAGCGCGCGCCGCGGGATCGTTGGCGATGTGATCGACGTAGTGGAAGCGCACGAGCGGGCGCAGGCCCTTGCGCTCATACCTGGCCTTGGTCCTGCGCACGGCTTCGGCGAAGCCCTTGTCGGTGCGCTCGATCATCGAGCGGCTGTCGTCGTCCTCGACGCTGATCACGTCGTCGCCGTCGCCGGCGGCCTGGTCGACGCTGAAGGCGGCGCGTTCCACTTCGTGATCGCGACCGTCGACACCGTAGACGATGACCTTGGCGAAAATGCCGGCCGCGAAACCTTCCTGGGCGATCCTGACTTCGCTATCGCTGGCGCCAAGGTTGCTGGCGAACTCGCCGGCGTTCTGGGCCCGCACGAGGGTTTTCGCGAGCGGCCTCACCGTCAGGCGGGCCTGAACTTCCAGTCTTATTTTCCCGGACATGACACCCTCGCAGTGGTGAGAAAGTTTTGGGGGACGGCGCCGGCATTGGCGGCGCGGAGGGCGAGAGCGCGCAAGTGGGCGAGATCGGCGGGGCGCTGGCTGGTGTCGGTCAGCACGTTTTGGATCGCCGGCACGTCGAGGCCGTGCTTGGCGATGACGGCGTCGAGGGTTTGATCGGAGAGCGAGGTCTTGAGCGCCGAAAAAAAGGCGATCGGCTCGTGCCGGTGCTCCCAGACCAGGGGCCGCACGGCGGTACGGTCGGGGATGGCGAGCAGGGCGGCGACAATGGCGACCTTCTCGTCGAACGAGGGCGCGAAGGAAAAGAAATCGGCGCGTCCCGGCCGCAGGAGAGAGCTGCGCATGGGCGTGAAGTCATTGCCGGTCATGACGATGGGCGCGCTGAGGCCGTCGGCCGTGCGCAGGGCGCCGGTATCGGCGATGAACTGGAAGTATTGCGTCAACAGCTGGCTGTTGACGGTGTACTCGGTCGCGGCCAGGCGGGCGACGGAGCTCAAGTCGAAGTCGTCGAAGAGGACGAGGAGGGGACGGCGATGCTGCTGGCTGATGAGGCGGACCGCCTCGGACAGGCGCTCGAGGGCCTCGACGCCGGCGTTCTCCGTGGCGCCCGCCAGCTCGGCCGCGGCGACGATGATGACATCGACGCCATCGCGGGAGCAGACGACCTGGACGGTCTCGGTCTTGCCCTCGCCCGGATTGCCCTGGATGCACAAAAAGCGGGGCGGGCGTGACGTGGTCTCATACAGGACGAGGTGGCGGGCGATGTGACGGCGGAGCCGGCGCTGGAACTCGGCACTGAAGATAGTGTCCGGCCGGTCGCGCGCGCCGGCGGCATGGTAGCCGGGGTGGGTTGGCACCTCCGGTTTTTTGTCGAGCGGCAGGGGCGTCAGGCGATCAAGGCGTCGCGGGATCATGGGCTTTCTCCCTACTTATTCCACTCGGGGCGGCCGTCCGTGACCTCGGTGTCCTCGTCCTTGGCCGCGGCGATCGCGTTGAGCATCTCGTCGAGCTCGGCCGCCTCGTCGTCGGCAGGTTCGGGATCGGCGGCGGGATTGGCCGGTGGATGGCCGGCCGGGTCCCAGGGCTGCTTGTCGTCGACGGGCAGCGGCAGGTCGTCGGTTGAGGCGATGATCTTGGCCATTAGGACGTCTCCCGCTCGGCTTGGCGGTAGAGTTCCATGATCGTAGTCATCGACATTCCGCGCTTGCGGCGGGGCCTGATGAAGGCGCTGATGCGCGCCTGACGTCGCCACACATACATCTTGAGGGCGTTGAACACGGCCGGATCGCTGGCGCCGAGAACGATACTGTCCGAGCCACACACAGTGTCCTGAGCGAGTCGTACCAGGACCACCTTGCACGACGTAAAGCGTGACTGCTTGATGGCACTCATTGGCTGTTCCTTTGCTGTTCGATGAGGTCGTCGGCGTAGGCGGCCAAGCGCCCACCCGGTGCGGTCTTCGCGCACACGTGGAGGCCGGTGATCTTGACGGCGCTCCTGATGGGCTCGAACTCGTGCATCACGTCAAATTGTGTTTGAGCGGGTATCGCGATTTGTCCTTTCAGGAGCGAGATGAACATGGGAGCTATCTTGCCGACTGGTTATCGATACGACACTATTGCGTGTCGCTATGTTTCAGTCAAGGCCGTGATTTGGGGTAGGCTTATTGGTGCCGGACTGACCGCCTACGGCCTATTGTGTTAAGCTTGGGGAGCAGCGGCGGGGACTAGTCGTCCATTGGCGGTTGCTGCCGTGTCGGTGGACACCTACCTGCGGTTTCTCCTTTGGGAGGCCGCTTTTTTAATGAGGAGGTCGCGCAGGCGACCTGCGGCTCGCGGGGCATGGGCGAGCGTTCGTGAAAGCGCGGGATGCGCGCGGTCAGCTCAAAGTCGTCATCTTCGAAGATGACGGCGGCTCATCCTCGGCTTCGGTTGCCGGGAAGGTCGCTTCGAGGATGTCGAGGTCAGTAGTGAAGACCCAATCCCAGGTCTCGTCGTTGTTGGCGTCAGGGCATCCGGAATAGGAAGCGATGACACGGTCGGCGTAAGCATCGGCGGCCACTTGGCCGCCGATGCTGAAGTGGCGAGCGTGCTCGTCGAGAAAATGTTCGAATGCTTTAGTGAACCTGACGGGGTCGGCGATCAAGCGGCGCATGATCGTCTCGATCTCGGTTACGCTCATTCCGCACGCGGGACGAGTGTCCTCGTCGTCCATTGGAATATTCCTTTTCCTGTCGCAGCGCGGCCTTCGCCATGATCAGTGTAGCGGTGATGGCCGCACGGCCAAGCGGGGCGACTGTATAGACGATGACCGTGCGGCCCTTGCCGGTGGGCGGGGGCCGCTCGGTCGGTTCGATGAAGCGATGCTCAATCAGACGTTCAGCGGTGCCATAGAGTTGTCCGACGTTGACCTCCTTTTTGCTGCGCAGCTGTAGCCACTTCAGCATTGCTGCGCCGTAGGCCTCGTTGCCGAGGCGATCGATTGCGTACATGAACATGCACTGAAAAGATCCCAGGGGGAGAACCTTGACAAGGTAGAGTGGAAGGTTGGGTAGGCACGCGACGAGGGCCTCCAATTCGGCGCGCTGTCCGCCAGCGTAGCCGGCGCGTGGCCGTGCCCCTTTGGCATCCGTGTTTTTGGTTGTCATCACACGTATCTTTCAATGAGAACCCGTTCCTGCCTGCTAGCCGGGTGCGGGTTGGTTGACATTCGGTACGCTTACGCGTGCGACGTAGCGACACGATGTCGGACAGCTAGGATGATGTGTGTCATGGAGAGCTCCTTTGTGACGATTGGCACATGCCATAGTACAGTTTGGGAATACTAGCGGACTGGTATGTAATAGGTCAATAAGGGCCACATAGTGACGGTTTATTTCCGCCCAGCCTGTTGCAGGAAACGCGCAATTTTCGCCTCGACGACGGCGCGAGGCCTGGTGGTGCGGGCCCGGGATCGGTTGCGCACGGCCTTAAAGCGGCCGCTGACGGACGGGTCCGGCGGGAAGGTCGCGATCGGCCGCGGCTCGGTTGGTACGCCGTCGCGAATGAGCTTCGCCCACAGCGCGAAGTTGGGCGTGTCGGTGAGCGCCGACTTGCTTTCGATGCCGAGCTCGGCGGCGAGGAGCGGCGCATCCTCGGCGCCGACGCGGAAGGCCAGAACGGATGATGCGTTGCCGATCACCGCCTGGCGTAGGAGATCGGGCAGCTGCCCTAAAAATTGATGCGATAAGATTAGCGACAATCGCCACTTCCTGGCCTCGCTCAAGATCGTGGCGAAACTGTCGGTGGCAAAGTGCTGGAACTCGTCGGCGTACAGCGTGAAGTCGCGCCGTTCCTCCTCGGGCGTGTCATCGCGAGCCTGGGCGGCCTGTGCGAAGGCGGTGGCGAAGAGCGCCCCGAGCAAATGGGCCGGTCCTTCACCGAGCCGCGCCTTGGAAAGATTAACGATCAAGACTTGGCCGCGATCCATCACGTGTCGAATATCGATGGTCGAGCGGGTCTGGCCAAGGACGAAGCGGATGGCTAACGGCTGCAGGAGCGCGCCGACCTTATTCTGCACCGGCATGACGGCAACTTGGCGCTCGTGCAGGGGCCACGAGGGAAATTCCTCGCACCAGAAGCCGCGCACGACCGGATCGCGGCTGTGCGCCAGAAGGCGCGCTCGATACCCTTCGTCGGTGAGGAGCCGTGGCAAGCCGAGCAAGGTCGAGCCTGGCGCGTCCAGGAGCAGCCTGAGAGAGTGCATGAGGATGTAACTGAGCCTCGGCGCGTTTTCGGCGCTCAGGCCCCAAATATGCGCGAAGGCCGCGGCGACGTTGGCGGCGACCAGGGGTCGCTCATCGGGTGCGACGTTGTGCAGGGGATTGAAGCCGATCGGATGGGCGATGTCACTCGGGTCGACGTAAATGACGCGGCTCGTTTGTTCAGGCGGGACGCTGTCGGCCACGCGGACGGCAAGATCGCTGTGGGGGTCAAGCAGGGCGAAGCCGGCGCCGCGCTCGAGATCGGCGAGCATCAGGTTGTACAAGAGGGTCGACTTGCCGGTGCCGGTTTTGCCGATGACGTAGAGGTGGCGCCGGCGATCGGCATGGCTAAGGACGGCCGCGGAGCCGTCGGGGAAGCTGCCAAGTTCGACGTAGTCGTTGCTCTCGAGCATGGGTCGCCACCGGCGCCGGAGCGAGGCCCGCAGTGGGCTGCGCAGGTCGTGGCACGCAACGTGTGTAGGAAGGGCCAAGCCGGGTGTCCGATGGCGGCCGCTGATCGCGGCCGCACGCTGGCTTCCTTAGCTCGAAGTGTAACAGGGCAATCAATCAGTAGCCGGACTGTTGCTTGTGTGCATAACAGGCCGAGGCGGGGCAAGATCGGTCGCGAGCCCGCTGGGCGATCGTCGTCGTGATCGCCGACGATCGCGCTAATCGGTTTTGCGCGCGTGCCGCGCGATGGTGATTTCGCGGGTTCGCCAAATCTCGATTTCGTCCATTCGGTTCGGGTCGAGCGTCGCGCCCAGCTGTCTGCTGGCTCTTGTGACCGTTGCGGCTTGAGAGTCGTCGTCAGCTCTTGCCAAGCCATCCGGCCCGACGCCGCTCCACCCATCCTCATGAAGCGAGGTCAAAGGCAAGGGGCGTTAGCCCCGGCTTGGCCGAGCGGGTTGGTGCATAAGAGGAGTCGCGACGATCTTGAGGGAGGGGGTGTATCAAGAGAGGAGCGGCGTCGGGCCGGAGGGCCCGACAGCTGGGCGCTCGAGAAAACCAGTCTTTTCAGGCCGGAAAGCCGGTCAGGTGGGTGGGGATTATATGTATCCCCCCGCTAATCCCCACCCTTACAAATCACTGTCCGATAGGAATCGATGGCTCTTGCACTCAGCATACCTGAACATGACCTCAATAACGAGCGCGTTTATGCGCATTGATGTGCAGCCCGTCGCATAATGTTTTTTGCGACACGAATTCCAGAAACGTCAAGGCCGCTGACCGTTTTCTTTTTTATAGGAATTGAATTTTGCTGGGTATTTTCGCTATGAGTATTCTCAAATGCGTATTCTTCTATTGAGTGACCGGCAAATTCAGCCGCTCAGAAGCGGAAACCTTTGCCGTTCTGGACCGGCAAAATTTGCCGGTCAGGCCCGGCAGCCTCGAGTTATCCACGTTTCTTGACCGTCAGGAACAGCCGGTAGAGGTTGGTCTTGCCGAGCCCGCGCTGTGTCACTTCGAGGAACGCCGCGCCCTCAAGCTCCTTCAGATATGTGCGCACACTGCGCGCACCTGATCCCATATCCTCGGCCAGCTTCTGCTGTCCGGGAAAGCAGGCATCATCGGTCCAGGCGTATTTGAGGAGCATGGCGTAGGCGAGCTTGGCGCCGACCGAGAGAGCCGTGTTGGTCAAAACGAAGTTGGGAACCTGGGTGAAGCCGTAACGCGTTGCTGGATCAGCGCCGACGATCTCAATATTGCGTTTGGTGTTGTCGAGCTGCGCGCCGATGTGATCCATAGGAGGGTGCGGTCATTATACCACCGCGTCTTGCCTGTCATCCGCGTTATCAACATAAGGGCTATGGCGGGAAGCAATCGGCGGCTCACGGCGCGATGGGCCGAGCAAGGGGGTCAACATTTCCTGCAGGCCGCGCACAAGAATGTTGGTTTCGCGATCGCGCTCGATCAGGGAGTCGATGGTCTTGTCCTTACGATCGATCTGCTCGCGCAGAAAATCGCGCTCGTCTTTTGCCTGCTCGACTTCCCTTTCGAGCCGCGCGATATCGCGCGACACGTCAGTGGGCGCCGTCGCTGTCGGTCGCAGGCTGTCGCTGCCCATCGCTTGGGATGCGTCTTGTTCTGGAGGGCTCTGGTGTGCGGCGCCAGATGTCGCGACCTGTCGCGGCTGGACGCGGTCGGTCGCGACCGTGTCGAGGGCTTGCAGCTCTTCGATTTGCGCGAGATGACGTGCGACCGACTGCGGCGTCACCAGGTACTTGTCGCCAGTGGTCGTGGCGACCTTTTGGGCGTCGAGATGACCGCTGGCGCAGTACCTCTGCAGTGTTCTGATGGTGCGAGCGTGGCCGGCGTCGAAATAGCGCTGGGAGACCTCCTCGAGCGACAGAGTGAAATCGTTGTCGCGACTGGTCGCGGCCTGTCCGGGCTGGTCGCGAAGAATGTCGTCCATGCTGGGAAGTGTAGCAGTAGGGAACTATGCGCCGAGGCGGTTATCCCCACCGGGAGCGGTATGAAGGTCAGGCTCTCCTTAGGCTCTGTTAGGTTGGGCGAAAGAGGCTGCTATGGAGTTGCCGGTCGCATGGGCCGGCAACAATATTGACCTTGGTGGTGGATGGCCCTAAGGAGCGTGGCCACCTATGAAGGGCGGGGCGGAGCTTATGTGAAAGAGCCTAGTAAGAGTCTAAGACTAAATGGCCACTAGACTAAGTTATTGAAAATATTGACAAGCGCCCGTAGCTCAGCTGGATAGAGCACCAGACTACGAATCTGGGGGTCGGAGGTTCGAATCCTTTCGGGCGCGCCAATGTTTTCAATGTCCAGCCCGGAGACATGGGTGACAGTTTGTACCTAAGACATAGGTAACAACCTGGTGCCGAACGGGTTGTCGAGTGGCTGCAAAGTCCTCTGCTCGAGATCGATGTAGCCGAGATCGTAGGTC
>Ga0209341_10005659_pt1 | contig 11253 bp, 11 predicted proteins | sample RifCSP13_2_FD_184020 | JGI IMG/M metagenome (GOLD analysis project Ga0209341, IMG submission 184020) | Soil microbial communities from Rifle, Colorado - Rifle CSP2_sed 13_2 (SPAdes) (version 2) | ecosystem: Environmental > Terrestrial > Deep subsurface > Rock core/Sediment | place: Rifle...
TGTCCGGCCGCGTAGCCGCCGCCAAAACGAGGGCCGGCGGCGACTGACGACTGACGTGTCCACTGAACTGGCGCACGTAGGCTACGGCAACTTTGTGCCGCGCCACCGCGTGCGGGCAGTTTTCAGCCTGGCGACCACGCCCGTCCAGCGCCTGCTCCGGCAGGCGAAAGACGAGGGGGTCTCGCTGGACCTGACCAGCGGGCGGCGGACGCGGGCCATCGCCATTCTGGATGACGGCAGGGTGCTGCTGCTCGGGCTCACGTCCCGGGAACTCGCGAAACGCGGGCTCCCCTCTGAACCCGGTGGCCCGACGCCACGCAAGCGGGCCCGGTGACGTCGGGCCCGCCTCTTCTAGCCGTCCTGACGGGGCCCTCGGCGGTGGGCAAGGACAGCATTCTGGCGCGCGTCCGCGCGCTGTTGCCGGGAGCGCACTTCACCACAACGGCGACCACGCGCCCGCCCCGCGCGGGCGAACGGGACGGCATCGACTACTACTTCTACTCAGTCGCCGAGTTCGAGGCGATGATCGATCGCGGCGAGCTGCTGGAGCACGCGCGGGTTTACGGCGACTGGAAGGGCGTGCCGAAGGCCCCGATCGCCTCAGCGCTGCGGGCCGGCCGGGACGTACTGATGCGGACCGACGTGCAGGGGGCGCGCTACATTCGGTCGGCGCTCCCGGGGACCGTTACGATCTTCATCAATCCGCCCTCCACCACAGAGCTGGAACGCAGGCTTCGCGACCGGGCAGCGGACGACGAGGAACAAGCGGGGCTGCGCCTGAAGATAGCCAGAGAGGAGATGGCGAGCGCGGGCGAATTCGACTACTCGGTCGTAAACGATGACCTGGAACGCTGCTCACGTGAGATCGTTGCAATACTTGAGGGGGAACGAGCCCGGCCTGACAGAAAGGCGGTGGTTATTGCCTGAGGGGGCGCCCGGCTACGAGTGGTGGCAGTGGGGGATCATCTACCAGATATACCCACGCTCCTTCATGGACTCGAACGGGGACGGCGTGGGTGACCTGGCGGGGATCACGAGCAGGCTGGAGTACCTGCAGGGGTTGGGGGTAACTGCGATCTGGATATCGCCGATCTACCCGTCGCCGATGGCCGACTTCGGATACGACGTCTCGGACTACTGCGGCATCCACCCGCTGTTCGGAACGCTGGAGGACTTCAACCGGCTTGTAGGAGAGGCGCATCGACGCGATATCCGCGTGATCCTGGACTACGTGCCGAACCACACTTCAGACCAGCACCCGTGGTTCGTGGCGTCCCGCTCAGGACGCGACAACGCGAAGCGGGACTGGTACGTCTGGCGAGACGCCAAGCTTGATGGGTCTCCGCCGAACAACTGGGTAAGCCACTTCGGGGGCGGCGCCTGGACCCGGGATGAGGCGAGCGGCCAGTACTACCTGCACTCGTTCTTAAAGGAGCAGCCGGACCTGAACTGGCGCAACCCGGAGGTGGTGAGCGCTATGCTGGACGTATTGCGCTTCTGGCTGGAGCGGGGCGTAGACGGCTTCCGCGTGGACGTGATGTGGGAGACGGTGAAGGACGCCAAGCTGCACGACAACCCGCCGAACCCGGGGTATGTGGAAGGCAAGACGCACCCTTACTTCAAGGTGCTGCCGCAGTACAACCACGACCAGCCGGAGGTGCACCAGGTGGTGCGGCAAATGCGCTCGGTGCTGGACGAGTACGAGGACCGGGTGCTGATCGGCGAGATTTATCTGCCGGTGCCGCGGCTCGTAGCCTATTACGGCGAGAACGGCGACGGGTGCCACATGCCGTATAACTTCCAGCTCGTGATGCTTCCGTGGAACGCCCGCAAAATCGCGGAAGCGATCGACGCCTACGAGGGACACCTGCCGCCCAACGGCTGGCCGAACTGGGTTCTGGGGAACCACGACCGGCCGCGCATCGCGACACGGGCAGGGCGCGAGCAGGCGGGGGTGGCGGCGATACTGCTGCTAACGCTACGCGGCACGCCGACGATGTACTACGGTGACGAGCTGGGGATGGAGAACGTGCCGGTGCCGCCGGAGGCCGTGCAGGACCCGGTGGAACGGAACATCCCCGGGTTTGGCGTGGGCCGCGATCCGGAACGGACGCCGATGCAGTGGGACGGCGGCCCGGGCGCCGGGTTCACTACGGGTAAGCCGTGGCTTCCAGTCAGCGCGGACTACGCGCGATTGAACGTGGCGGCGCAGTCGGAGGACCCGCGCTCGTTGCTATCGCTGTACCGGCGGCTGATCGCGCTGCGGCAGTCGGAGCCGGCGCTGATGGTGGGGTCGTACTCGCCGATACCGGCGGAAGGGGACGTGATCGCGTATGTACGGGAGCACGGCGGCCAGCGCTTTCTGGTGGTGCTGAACCTGGGCGCGGAGGCGGCGTCGGTGAAGGCCGGCGAGCGAGGTCGGGTGGCGGTGTGCACGGACGTGTCGCGGGAGGGGGAAGCGGCAACGGGCGAGGTGACGCTGCGGGGGACCGAGGGGATGGTGGTCTATCTCTCCGATTGACAGATTTTATTCTCCCTGCTACACTCCGCCTACAACTGAACATCTATCGGCAACGATCGGGACTAGTACCCTTCACAGGAAGGACTCAGAGAGCCGGGGCGAGGTGAAAGCCCGGTTCCGGACCGGAAGGCGAATGGACCCGGGAGCCGCTTGGTGAAAACTGTCAGGCTGAGAGCCTGACCCCCAGGGAGTAGCCGGAGCCGGAGAGGGCGCCGTTAGAGGCCCAGTCCTTCCACGGAAGGATGGAAAGAGATGCCGCGCGGCTTCGCGCGGTAATTAGGGTGGCACCGCGAGAACGCCTCGCCCCTTACGGGCGGGGCGCTTTTTATTGTCCGACAGCAGGCAGGCAAGATGAGCACAGAGACGAAGACAGAGGCAACGAAGAAAACGGCAGCGCGCAAGCGCATACTCACGGGCGACCGGCCGACAAGTGAGTCGTTCCACCTGGGGAACTACGTGGGAACGCTGGCCAACCGCGTGCGGCTGCAGGACGAGTACGACACGTTCCTGCTCCAGGCGGACCTGCACTTGCTGACGACGCGGACGACGAACCTGGACGAGATCGAGCGCAACATCCATGGGATGGTGCTGGATTACCTGAGCGTGGGCATCGACCCCTCGAAGACGACGATCTACCTGCAGTCGCTGGTGCCGGAGGTGATGGAGCTGACGTGGATATTCATGTCGCTGGTAAGCGTGCCCCGGGCGCAGCGCATCCCGACGCTGAAGGAGCAGGTGCGGGACCTGAAGCTGGAGTCGGCCTCGATGGCGTTGCTCAGCTACCCGATCCTGCAGGCGGCCGATATCCTGATGGTGAAGGGCGACCTGGTGCCGGTGGGCAAGGACCAGATGTCGCATATCGAGCTGACGCGGGAGATCGCGCGGCGGTTCAACGAGAGCTATGGGGACGTGTTTCCGGAACCGGACGGCCTGGTGGGCGGGGCTGCAATTTTGCCGGGGACGGACAACCGGGGCAAGATGAGCAAGTCCATGGGGAACGCTATCTTCCTGACGGACGACGCAGAGACGGTAGAGGAGAAGGTGCGCTCGATGTACACGGACCCGAAGCGCATCCGCGCCGACATTCCGGGCACGGTGGAGGGCAACCCGGTGTTCATCTACCACGACGCCTTCAACGACGACCGCGCGGAGGTGGAGGACCTGAAGGAACGCTATCGCAAGGGTACCGTCGGAGACGTCGAGGTGAAGAAGAAGCTCGCGGCTGCGCTCAACCGCTTCCTCGACCCGATCCGAGAGCGCCGTGCGGAGTTCGCGAGGCGCAAGGGGTTGGTGGAGGAGATCATCCACCAGGGGTCGGCGCGCGCCCGCGAAGAGTGCCACCGCACGCTCTCAGAGGCCCGTGAGGCGATGGGGTTGACGTACTTCCGGGAGATGGCGTGATGACGGCCGGCACAGGACGTGGCGCCAGTGCTCCGCTCGCCCTACGAGTGCCTCAGGGCGAGCGGGACGAGGCGTTCGTTCGAATCGACGCGCTGGAGCAACGCGCCGTTCCGCTCATGGTGAGGTACTCGTACCATGAGCGGCGGACGGACGTCACGCCGTCTGAGGTACGCCGCAGGGGCGAGGCACCCCCGTTAGCGGGATGCTTCACGTCCGCGGAGCTACTTTCAATATCGGGACGTCGCCTCGAATCGAGGGGTGCCTCGTCCCTACAATCGCTCGTGATCGGAGCTAGCCGATGAGCTACGAACCCGATCTCGCGACGATACAGCGCATCGCGCGGACGACGGACAACAACCTGGCGCCCGTCTACCGGGATGTGCCGGGCGACCTGGAGACGCCGGTCTCGGCGTTCCTCAAGGTGGCGCGCGGCGAGCACTCGTTCCTTCTGGAGTCGGTGACGGGCGGGGAGCACGTGGCCCGCTACAGCTTCATCGGCACGGAGCCTTATCGGGTGTTCCGCAGCGGGCCGTTCGCCGACCCGTCAGAGGGCGAGGACCCGCTCCGGGAGATCGAGGCTGAGCTTTCGCGCTACCGGCTCTCGCACCCGAAGGACACCGAGGGACACACCTCGCTGCCGCGCTTTACGGGCGGGGCGGTCGGCTTCCTGGCCTACGACGTGGTCCGCCACTTCGAGCCGCGGGTGGCGGTCCCGGCGGCGGACCCGCTGGGATTACCGGAGGCGCTGTTCATGTTTGTGGACACGCTGCTGGTGTTCGACCACGTGAAGCAGACGATCAAGGTGGTCTCGCACTGCCGGCTGGACGGCGACATCGAGACCTCGTACCGGCAGGCCTGCTGGAGGATCGACGAGCTGGCGAAGCGCCTCCAACAGTCGCTGCCGGCGACGCCTTACCCTCTAGCGCCGCCATCGCAGGAGCAGCAGCCGGTCGAGTCCAACGTCGGCAGGGAGCGCTACCTGGAGATGGTGGAGCGCTGTAAGGAGTACATCGTCGCTGGCGACGTTATCCAGGTCGTGCCCTCGCAGCGGCTCTCGCGGAAGACCTCCGCGCACCCGTTCTCGGTCTACCGGGCGCTGCGCAACGTGAACCCCTCGCCGTACATGTACTACCTGCAGATGGGAGACTTCAACATCGTCGGCGCCTCGCCGGAGATGCTGGTGCGGGTGGAGGACGGCGTCGTGGAGACACACCCGATTGCCGGGACGCTACCGCGCGGACGTGATGAGGACGAAGACGCGGCCCGCGAGCAACAGCTACTGGCCGACGAAAAGGAGCGGGCCGAGCACGTGATGCTGGTGGACCTGGGAAGGAACGACATCGGCCGGGTGAGCAAGCCGGGGACGGTTAAGGTGCGGGACTTCATGGTGATCGAGCGCTACTCGCACCTCATGCACCTGGTCTCGCGCGTTGAAGGCAAACTCAAGCCGGAGATGAACGCGTACGACGCCCTGCGCGCCTGCTTTCCGGCGGGCACGCTGAGCGGGGCGCCGAAGATCCGGGCGATGGAGATCATCTCTGAGCTGGAGTCGGACAGGCGCGGCCCGTACGGCGGGGCTGTGGGCTACTTCGACTTCTCGGGCAACATGGACACCTGTATCACGATCCGCACGACGGCGATGAAGGACGGCGTGGCGTACATCCAGTGCGGCGGCGGCGTGGTCTACGACAGCATCCCGGAGTCGGAGTACCAGGAGACGCTGACCAAAGCGCGGGCGATGCTCACCGCGATCGACCAGGCGGAGGCGATGGAGGAAGGTGTGACGACGGTCGGGAGTTTGGGGTACTGATGCGGGGAGAACCTAGAACTGAGAACCTAGAACCGGCGGCGCCCGACAACCGCGCGGGGTGGGACGCTATCGCCGTGGACTACCAGCGGGAGCGCGGGTGGCCGTCTGACCGCCTCGCCTGGGGGGTGAAGGCACCGTTTGAGGACGAGCTGCGGCTGCTGGGCGGCGTCCGCGGGAAGAGTGTCGTGGTGCTCGGCTGCGGCGGCGGGCAGGATATCGTCGCGTTGTCGAAGATGGGCGCTAGAGAGATCACCGGCGTCGACCTGTCAAAGCCGCAGCTCGAGCACGCGGTGAAGCTGCTGGCGGGGCAGGGAGTCCAGGCGCGCCTCATCCATGAAAGCGTTGAGGACCTCTCGGCGATTCCGAAGGAAAGCCAGGACGTCGCCGTCTCTATCCACACGCTAAACTACGTGGAGCAGGCAGACCGCTGCTTCCAGGAGACGCACCGGGTGCTGCGGTTCGGCGGCCTTTTCGCCTTCAGCGTGCAGCACCCGGCGGACGCCTCTACGCAAGACGAACCGCCCTTCGGCTTTGAGAAGCCCTACTTCCAGGTGGAGTTCGACTGGAGCTGGCGCGGTGTCGGCGGCGAGCCGCGCTTCCGCTCTTACTACCGCACGGTAGGAGACTGGTTCGACCTGCTCCGCGAGTCACGGTTCACGGTCGAGCAAGTGCTGGAGCCGCGGCCGGTCGACGACCCGGTCTGGCATGAGCTGGCCTGGGCTTCGATGAACGACTACGAGAAGTACGACACGGTGCCCGGGACGCTGATCTTCGTGGCGCGAAAGCCGAAAAGGTGAACGAGATGCAACTGAAAGACAAGATCGCGATCGTGACGGGGGGCGGCAGCGGCATCGGCCGCGCCATCGCGCTGGGGTTCGCCGCTGAGGGGGCGTCCGTGGCAGTCACGGACCTTGACGGCGCGCGCGCAGAGTCGGTGGCCGCTGAGGTAGAGGCGGCGAGCGGGACGGCGATCGGTTTCGCGGCGGACGTGTCGAAGACGGAGGACGCGGACGGGATGGTGGCGCGGACTGTTGAGCGCTTCGGGCGGCTGGATATCCTGGTGAACAACGCTGGCCGGGCAGGCCGCGGCTGGGTGACGAACATGGCGGACGAGACCTGGGACGGCGTCTTCGCGGTGAACGTGCGCGGCACTTTTGTCTGTTCGCGCGCCGCGCTGCGCCAGATGATCCCGCAACGGGCAGGCCGCATCGTGAACACGGCGAGCGGCGCGGGACTGCGGGCCTTTCCGGGCGCGGCCGTCTACGGGGCCTCGAAGGCGGCCATTATCAGCCTTACGTACTCCCTGGCAGGGGAAGTCGCGAAATACGGCATCACCGTCAACGCCATCGGCCCCGGTCCCACCGACACGCCGTTCTGGCGTAGAGGGCGCAGCGAGGAAGATATCGCGGCGGCGATCCGGAGTGGCCGGGTCGGTCAACCCGAGGATTTCGTGCCCGTCGTAGTGTTCCTTTGCAGCGATGCGGCTGGAGCGTACACGGGCCTGATGGTGAACCGCGACACGTTCATGCAAGGAACTGCTCCATGATCTTGCTAATCGACAACTACGACAGCTTCACCTACAACCTCTACCAGTATCTGAGCGAGCTGGGCGCGGACGTCGAGGTGGTGCGGAACGACCAGATCACGATCGAGGACATCGAGGTGATGACCCCGGAGAAGATCGTCATCTCGCCGGGGCCGTGCACGCCGAAGGAGGCGGGCGTCAGCGTGCCTGTGGTGAAGCACTTCGCAGGCAAGACGCCGATCCTGGGTGTCTGCCTCGGGCACCAGTCCATCGGCGAGGCGTTCGGGGGGAAGGTGGAATACGCGGGGGAGATCGTCCACGGCAAGACCTCGATGATCACGCACGACGGCCAGGGTGTGTTCCGCGGCCTGCCCAGCCCGTTCGAGGCGATACGCTATCATTCGCTATCGATACAGAAGGAGGGGTTCCCCGCAGAGGAGCTGGAGATCACCGCTGAATCGGACAGCGGCGTGATAATGGGTGTGCGCCACCGACGCTATCTGCTGGAAGGCGTGCAGTTCCACCCGGAGTCGATCCTGACCGCCGTGGGAAAGGATCTGCTGAGGAATTTTCTGGAAGGTAAGAGGTAAGAGGTAAGAAGTAGGGGTTAGAGGTAGGAAGTAGGGAAGTAGGAAGATGGTCGAACAACGAGGGAAGATGGGGATCCTGCTGACGGTCGCGGCGGCGTTTGCGGTGCTCTTCGCAGCCTGCGGCGACGACAACGGCGGCGACGAGCCGACGCCAGAGCCCAGCGCGACCGAGGAATCGACGGAGACACCGGAGCCCACCGACGATGGCGTGACGCCGTCGCCGACGGTTGAGCCGGCAGACTCCACCGCCGGCATGTCGCTTATCGAATGGGCCGTGAGGCCGGACAAGACGCGCGCGCGGCCCGGCACAGTCACTTTCAAGGTGCGCAACGAGGGGACGGTCACGCACCAGTTCCTCGTAATCAGCAGCGATATCGAGAAGGACGAGCTGCCGCGGGACGGCGACAAGGGCGCGGACCTGTCCGACCTGGACGTCGTTGGGAGCATCGAGGCGATAGCTCCGGGCGCGAACGACGAGGTGACGGTGGACGTGGAGGAGGGACAGTACATCCTGCTCTGCAACCTGTTCTCGGGCGGCGAAAGCCACTACCTGAACGGGATGTACAACGAGTTCGAAGTGACACCCACGGCGTCGCTGGACGAGATAACCCCGGCACCGACGCAATGAGCATTCGGCAGGCCCTCGACGCCATCGTCAATCAACGCCGCGACCTCTCTGAGGACGAGGCGGCCGCCGCCATGCAGGAGATGATGGGCGGTGAGGCGACGCCGGCCCAGGCCGGGGCGTTCCTCACCGCGCTGCGCATGAAAGGCGAGACGGCGGACGAGGTGACGGGCATGGTGCGCGTGATGCGGGAGCATTCGCTGCGCGTCGATGTGGAGGGACCGCTGGTGGACACCTGCGGCACCGGCGGCGACGGCAGCGGCATCTTCAACGTGTCGACGGCGGCGGCGTTCGTCGTTGCGGGTGCAGGCGGGCGGGTCGCCAAGCACGGCAACCGGGCGATGAGCAGCGCCTGCGGCTCGGCGGACGTGCTGGAGGCGCTGGGCGCCAGAATCGACCTGGGGCCGGAGCAGGTGGCGGAGTGTATACGCAAGACTGGATTCGGCTTCATGTTCGCACAGGCGTTCCACCCGGCGATGAAGCACGTCGCGCCGGTACGGCGGGAGATCGGGATACGGACAGTGTTCAACATCCTCGGCCCGATCACGAACCCGGCGGGAGCGCAGGCCCAGGTGCTGGGCGTGGCTCGCCCCGAGCTGGCGCCGCTGATGGCGGAGGTACTGGGACGGCTGGGGACGAAGCACGCGCTGGTGGTGCACGGGCACGGCGGCGTGGACGAGCTGTCGCTCAGCGGGCCGACTAGCGTGCACGAGTTACGCGACGGGAACATCACGGAGTCCACCGTGAGACCGGAGGACGCAGGCCTGACACAGGCGCCGATCGAGGAAATCAGGGGCGGTAGCGCCGAGGAGAATGCGGCGCGGCTGCGGGCGGTGCTGTCCGGTGAGGCGGGACCGGCGCGGGACGTCGTGGTGTTGAACGCGGCGGCTGCGCTGGTGGCCGCGGACATCGCTCCGGACCTGAGGAAGGGAGCACGCCTGGCGCAGGAGTCGATCGATTCGGGCGCCGCCAGGGAGCGAATGAAGGCGTTCGTCGAAGTCAGCACCAGTTTCGGTTAGAGAGACGATGACACAGCGCACCGAAACCATCCTCGACCGCATCGTCGCGGACAAGCGCGGGGAGCTCGCTGCCGCGCGGGCGGCGACACCGCTCGCGGAGTTGCGCTCGCGGGCGGCGGAAGCACCAGCTATCCGCGACTTCCGGGCTGCGCTGCGGACGCCCGGCGTAGGCGTCATCGCCGAGGTCAAGAAGGCTTCGCCGTCGCGCGGGGTATTGCGGCCGGACTTCGACCACGTGGGGCTCGCTGAGCGGTATGCGGAGGCGGGCGCTTGCGCCATGTCCGTGCTGACGGACGAGGCACATTTCCAGGGGACGCTGGATCACCTGGCGGCAATCCGGGAGGCGCTGCCAGACGGCCCGCCGTTGCTGCGCAAGGACTTCCTGTTCGACGAGTACCAGCTCTACGAAGCCCGGGCCAGCGGCGCGGACGCGCTGCTGCTGATCACCGCGATCCTCGAGCCATCGCTCCTGCGAGACCTTATCACTCAGACGCGATCATTTGGCATGAGCGCGCTGGTGGAGGTGCACGACGAGGCGGAGGTCGAGCGGGCGCTGACGGCGAGTGCGGAGGTCATCGGCGTGAACAACCGCGACCTGCGGACATTCGAGGTGGACCTGGCGACGACAGAGCGCCTGCGGCCACTGGTGCCCCGCGACCGCCTGTTCGTCGCCGAGAGCGGCATCTTCACACGCGAGCATGTGCAGCGGATGGCCGCCTGCGGTGTCGATGCTGTGCTGATCGGCGAGGCGCTGGTCACGACGCCGGACCCGGGCGCGAAGCTGCGGGAGCTGCTGGGGTGAACGAGAACGAACCGCGCGACGATCGGGAACGGGCGCAACGCCGCGTCAAGCGCTTCTACAGCATCTCCGCTCAGCGCGAATGGGGGCGGCTGGAGCATCCCACCCAGGGGGCTCTGGAGTTCGCTATCAACAAGGCCTGGATCGCCCGGCACCTGTCGCCGCCACCGGCGCGCGTGCTGGACATAGGCGGCGGGCCCGGGCGCTACAGCATCTGGCTGGCGGAGCAGGGGTACCGGGTGACGCTGGCCGACCTCTCGCCGGACCTGCTGGCGATCGCTCGCGAGAAGAGTGCGGAGGCAGGCGTGCGGCTGGAGTCGGTCATGGAGGCGAACGCGACAGACCTCGAAGAGCTCGCCGACGCGTTCTTCGACGCCGTTCTCTGTCTGGGGCCGATGTACCACCTCCTGGAGGAGCGAGACCGGGGTTCGGTGGCGCGAGAGTTGTTCCGTGTGACACGAGAAGGTGGCGTGGTGTTCGCCGCCTTCCTCAACAAGCTCAGCGCCCTGCGCGCGGCCGTTGACCAGGACGTCCCGTTTTTCACCCCCTACACTTTCGACATCGTGAAGAAATGGCACTACGAGGGCGTCCAGGACTTCCCGCTCCCCGGCGTTTTCTCGCCAGCACACTGCATTCACCCGCGTGAGGTGCCTCCGTTCATGGAGTCCGCCGGCTTCGAGACAGTCGCCCTCGTCTCCTCGCAGAGCGTCGCCGCTGATAAGCAAGCGCACCTGGCGCTGTTCAAGGAGCGGCAGCCGGAGCTCTACGACTGGATGATGCAGGAGCTGGTGAAGCTTGCGGACGACCCGATGATTGTGGGCGCTTCGTGGCACATCCTGTACATCGGGCGGAAGCCGTGAGCCCCTTTCTTTTGCAGATGGCCGGCGACCCGGGGAGCGGTAAAAGTACGCTTGCGCGCGAGATCGGCAGGGAAACCGGCGCGGTGGTGTTGGACAAAGACAT
>Ga0209341_10005664_pt1 | contig 11248 bp, 8 predicted proteins | sample RifCSP13_2_FD_184020 | JGI IMG/M metagenome (GOLD analysis project Ga0209341, IMG submission 184020) | Soil microbial communities from Rifle, Colorado - Rifle CSP2_sed 13_2 (SPAdes) (version 2) | ecosystem: Environmental > Terrestrial > Deep subsurface > Rock core/Sediment | place: Rifle...
CTCGCTGCCCGAAGCGCTCGTAGATCCAGCCGATGACGAGCCCCGCGACGGGGAGCGTGTAGATGATGATCTCGTGCCCCGTTCGGAGCTCCGTCGCGCGCTCGAGGAGCCACAGGAAGAGCGCGGACGCCGCGCCGCACAGCACGCCCACGAGCGAGCCGAGGAGGATCCACTGGCCAAGGGCTGCGAGCCGGTCGCGTCTCGTCATGCGGGCACTCCGCGCAGCGAGACCTGCACGCCGTCGAGCCGCAGGAGGACGCTGAGGGGCTGCGCGGGGTCGGTGTTGTTCGTCACGTGGCTTCTTTCCTGGCTCTGCGCCGGAGGGGCTCACGTGAGCTCCTACGGCGCCCTCGTGGGCGGCATCGTAGGAGTCATTGGCGGTCGCGAACGGCCGCGGTTATCGGCGGACTCCACCGCCATCGCAAATTGTGGGCCAAGGTTACGCCGGAAGCGCCGGTTCTGTCAAGGGAAGCGCGGTGGTCGAGCCACCCGCCACGTTCAAGGTGATGCCGACGAGGAAGGCACGACCGAGGTCGGCCGACTTCCCCGCGGGCGGGCGAGCATGGTCGTGGCTCATGAGCGGCCTTGTTTCATCCGCACCCCACGCTGGCACGAAACATGCGGAGCCCTGATCGTGAGGTCCTGCGCCGTACTTCTGTCGTTGATCATCGGTATGGCGCTGACCCGGCCGGTTTACGCCCAATGCACGTCGAACGCCTCCTCCTGTGTGACCTGCCACGAGGCGCAGGGTTTGCGCCCCGTGCTGCAGAGCGCGCAGCCTCGGCACGGCGATCACGGCTTCGGGGACCTGTGCGCCTGATGTCACGGGGCGACCCCTCCGCCTCGGCAAAAGGACCGGCGCATCCGGGTCTGCGCCAGCCTTGGCTGGTCCCGCTGGTCTCCGGGCAGGCTGTCGTGTCGGTGCTCATCCTCATCGCTCGTGTAGGAAGGAAAACCATGTGACGAACACGCCCCGCTACCGAACGCTGGATGCCAACGAGGCCGTCGCCGACGTCGCCTATCGCCTGAGCGAGGTCATCGCCATCTACCCCATCACGCCGGCCTCCGTGATGGGCGAGCACGCAGACTCCTGGTCGGCCGATCGACGGGCCAACCTCTGGGGCACGGTGCCCGAGGTCGTGGAGATGCAGTCCGAGGGGGGCGCGGCCGGCGCGGTGCATGGAGCCCTGCAAGCAGGCGCGCTCACGACGACGTTCACCGCGTCGCAAGGGCTGCTGCTCATGCTGCCCGACCTCTTCAAGATCGCGGGCGAGCTCACGTCGTTCTGCATGCACGTCGCGGCGCGCACCGTCGCGACGCACGCGCTGTCGATCTTCGGCGATCACTCCGACGTCATGGCGTCGCGCAGCACAGGCATGGCGCTGCTCGCCTCCGGGTCCGCGCAAGAGGCCCAGGATCTTGCAGCGATCGGCCACGCCACGACCCTGCGCGCGCGCGTGCCCATCCTGCACTTCTTCGACGGTTTTCGGACCTCGCACGAGATCACCAAGGTCGTCCCCATCGAGGACGAGATGCTGCGCGCGCTCGTCGATGGCGACGCCGTCCGCGCGCACCGCGAGCGCGCGCTCGATCCGGACCGCCCGATGGTACGTGGCACTTCGCAGAACCCCGACGCGTACTTCCAGTCTCGCGAGGCCGTCGAACCTTTCTACGCGCGCTTCCCGACCGTGCTCGATGAGACGATGGCGCGCTTCGCCGAGCTCACCGGGCGTCGCTACCGGCTCTTCGAGTACGTGGGCCACCCGGAGGCCGAGCGCGTCGTCGTGCTGATGGGCTCGGGCGCCGAGTGCGCGCATGAGACCGTCGACCACCTCGTGAAGCACGGTGAGCGCGTCGGCGTGCTCAAGGTCCGGCTCTTCCGGCCGTTCTCCGTCGCGCACCTGCTCGCCGAGCTGCCGGCGTCCACGCGCGTCATCACCGTCCTCGACCGAACGAAGGAGCCCGGCTCCTCGGGCGAGCCACTCCTTCAGGAGCTGACGTCAGCGCTGGTCGAAGCCGTCGCGCAAGGCTCTCGGCCGTCGCTGCCTCGGTTGTACGGTGGTCGCTACGGGCTCGCGTCGAAGGACCTGACACCGGCGATGGTGAAGGCCGTCTTTGACAACATGGCCGGTGACTCACCGAAGCGACGCTTCACGGTGGGCATTCGCGATGATGTTTCCGGTTCGTCGCTCGCCGTCGACCCGAGCTTCGACCTCGAGCCGGAAGACGTCTCGCGCGCGCTGTTCTTTGGCCTCGGCGCCGATGGCACCGTCTCGGCCAACAAGGCGAGCATCAAGATCATTGGCGAGGAAACACCGCTCTTCGCGCAGGGACACTTCGAGTACGACTCGCGCAAGGCGGGCTCCACGACCATCTCGCACCTGCGCTTCGGTCCACGTCCAATTCGCTCCACCTATCGCATCTCGCGCGCGCAGCTCATCGCGGTGCATGACCCCGAGTTCCTCGAACGCCGGGACGTGCTGTCCGCGGCGATGCCGGGAGCGACGGTGCTTCTCAATACGTCGCTCGCTCCCCAGCAGGTGTGGGGGTCGCTGCCGCGTGAGGTGCAAGAGACGCTCGTCGAGCGACGCTGTCGGTTGTTCGCCATCGACGGCTATCGGGTCTCCGAACAGGCCGGCCTCGGGCGCCGCATCAACACGGTGATGCAGATCTGCTTCTTCGCGCTCTCGAAGGTGCTCCCGATCGAGGAGGCGATGCGGCATGTCCGCCGCTCCATCGAAGAGACGTGGGGCCGACGAGGCCCCGAGGTCGTCAAGCGCAACGTCGCAGCGCTCGACGCGACGCTGACCGCGCTGCACGAGCTCGAAGTTCCGACCACGGTCTCCTCGGAGCGCCGCCGCGCCGCCGCGGTGCCGGCGCGTGCGCCTGACTTCGTGCAACGCGTGACCCGGCTGTTGCTCGAGGGACGCGGGGACGACCTGCCCGTGAGCGCCTTCCCGCCGGACGGGACCTGGCCGAGCGGCACGAGCCAGTTCGAGAAGCGCGCGCTCGCGCGGGAGATCCCCATCTGGCAGCCCGACGTCTGCGTGCAGTGCAACTTCTGCTCGATGGTCTGTCCGCACGCAGCCATCCAGACCAAGGTCTTCGATCCCGCGCAGCTCGCCAGGGCACCGGCGAGCTTCCGCTCCGTGCCGGAAGCATTCGAGCCGGCGCTGGAAGGGCTTCACTATGCCGTGCAGGTCGCGCCGGAGGACTGCACCGGCTGCGGGCTCTGTATCGAAGTGTGCCCCGCGAAGGACCGGCTCAAGCCACGGCGCAAGGCGCTGGTCTCGGAGCCGCTCGCCGACCATCGCGACGCTGAACGCGAGGCCTTCGCGTTCTTCCAGACCCTCGAGTCCGCGCCGCTGACTGCGCTTCCGATCGACAAGCGCACGGCGGCGTTTCGACTGCCGCTGTTCGAGTTCTCCGGCGCCTGCGCCGGCTGCGGAGAGACGCCGTACCTTCGGCTGCTCACGCAGCTCTTCGGGGACCACCTCCTGATCGCCAACGCTACCGGCTGCTCGTCGATCTACGGCGGCAACCTGCCGACGACGCCGTACACGAAGAACGAGGATGGACGCGGCCCGGCCTGGTCGAACTCGCTCTTCGAGGACAACGCGGAGTTCGGGCTCGGAATGCGGCTCGCGGTCGACGTGCGAGCGGAGCGCGCCCGGACGGCGCTCCAGTCGATGGCGACGCGACTTCCTGCGACGCTCATCGAGGCGCTGCTCGAGAGGGGGGCGGGCGAATCGTGGCTCGATGCACAGCGCAAGCGCGTGGCCGAGCTCGACGCGCTCCTCGAGCGCGACGGATCTCCCGAGGCTCAGGCGCTTCGCGAGGTAGCCGCCGCGCTCGTCCCGCGCAGCGTGTGGATCGTCGGCGGCGACGGCTGGGCTTACGACATCGGCTACGGCGGCCTCGACCACGTGCTCGCCTCCCACAAGAAGGTGAACGTCCTGGTCCTCGACACCGAGGTCTACTCGAACACCGGAGGCCAACAGTCGAAGGCCACGCCGCTCGGCGCGGCCGCCAAGTTCGCGACCGCCGGCAAGGCGACCCGCAAGAAGGACCTCGGTTTGCTCGCGATGAGCTACGGCCACGTGTATGTCGCCGAGGTCGCGATGCAGGCCCGCAGCGCTCAGACGGTGGAGGCCTTCCTCGAAGCAGAGCGTCACCCGGGCCCGTCGCTCATCATCGCCCACAGCCCGTGCATCGCACACGGCTACGACCTCGTTCACGCGGCGACGCAGCAAAAGCGCGCCATCGACAGCGGGATGTGGCCGCTCTATCGCTTCGACCCGAGCCGGATCGAGCGCGGGGAGGCTCCGCTCGTCCTCGACTCGGGCCCCGGGAAGCTCGACGTCGCCGCGTACATGGAGAGCGAAGCGCGCTTCCGCATGGTCGAGCTGCGCTCTCCCGAGCGCTACGCGATGCTCGTCAACGCCGCGCGCGAGGCCGTCCGGCAGCGGCGTGCCCTCTATGAGCAGCTCGCGCAGGTCCACCTGCCTCCGGAGAAGACCCATGGTTGACCTGTCCACCACGTGGCTCGGACTGCCCTTGCGAAGCCCCTTCGTCGTGGCGGCCAGCCCGCTGTCGAGGGACCCGGACGCGATCGCCCGTGCGGTGGCCTCGGGGGCCTCTGCCGTCGTGATGCATTCGCTCTTCGAGGAGCAGCTCATTCACGAGCAGATGGCGGCGCATCGGTTCATCGACGCGCGGATCGACATGGACGCCGAGGCACAGAGCGTCCTTCCCCGCTCGGATGCCTTCTCCGTCGACGCGGAGCCCTACCTCGCCGAGCTCGAGAGGCTCAAGGAGCGCGTCGATGTGCCCGTCGTTGCGTCGCTGAACGGCACGACCCCCGGCGGCTGGACCTCGTACGCCAGGCGCCTCGAGAGCGCGGGCGCCGACGCCCTCGAGCTCAACCTCTACGAGGTCGCCACGTCCCCGGATGAGAGCGGCGCAGCGGTCGAGCAACGACAGCTCGAAGTGGTCCGCTCCGTCGTCCACGCCGTCAAGCTGCCGGTGAGCGTCAAGCTGACCTCGTTCTACGCCTCGGTGCCCGCGTTCGTGCGGAGCCTCGAGCAGGCGGGCGCCCGCGGCGTCGTCGTCTTCAACCGCTTTTATCAACCCGACATCGCGCTCGACACGCTCGACGTCGATCGTCGGCTGGTCCTGTCGACGTCCGCCGAGCTTCCGCTCCGGCTGCACGCGCTCGCGCTGCTCTCGCCGACAACGAAGCTCTCGCTCGCATGCACGGGCGGCGTGCACTCCGGGCTCGATGCCGCCAAGGCGATCCTCAGCGGCGCGCACGTCGTGCAGCTCGCCTCCGTGCTGCTCGAGCGCGGCCCGCAGCACGTGGCGGTGCTTCGCGACGAGCTCGCGGGCTGGCTCGACGCGAAGGGCTACAGGTCGAGCGCCGAGGCGCGCGGCGTGCTCGACCTCCGCTCCGCACCCGACCCGCACGCCTGGGAGCGGCTCAACTACGCGCGGATGCTCGACGGCTGGCGCGCACGAGACGGATGGAGGAGAGACCCATGAGTGACGACAAGAAGAAGACCTGGCACGGCATTGCGCGCGAAGAGATCCCGTGGCTCCCGACCGTGGATGCAGAGGCCTGCATCGGCTGCCAGCTCTGCTACGTGACGTGCGGGCGTGCCGTCTACGAGATGCACGAGGGTGTCGCGGTGGCCGCAGCGCCGATGGAGTGCGCCGTCGGCTGCTCCACCTGCGGGAACATCTGTCCGACGAACGCCATCAGCTTCCCGACCCTCGACGCAGTCTGGAGGCTGGAGCGCGAGAAGCAGATCTTCAAGACGGTGAAGAAGGAGGCCCTCCGCAAGCACGAGCGCGAGGACACGCTGAAGGCTCGCGAGGCTTCTCAGAAGGCCGTCGCGCACCTGTCCACGCGGGCCAAGGTGGAGGTGGCCGGCGAGTTCGGTGACAAGCACTTCCTCGTGCGGCTCGAGGAGCTGATCGAGAGCAAGCCGTTCGATGTCGTGAAGCTGCGCCTCGAGGTCCCCACCGTGAAAGGGGCGCGGCAGAAGGCACCGTCCTACATGAGCTTCGAGGTCACCTCGGAGCGGCAGGAGGACATCACGCCGTTCCTGGATCAGATCCGGGCGCTGGTGCATGACGCGGGGCTCGTCCTGGTGTCGGCAACGCCGGTGGGATGAGCTCGCGCTTGACGGGGGGGAGGCTGATGCGCTATCGTATATTCACGATGAGCGAACGGCCGCTTGATGACTGCTGCCCTGCGCCGGGCGCTGAGCCCGACCTCCGGCCTGTCGAAGGCAAGGAGGCCGACGACGAGCTTGCTGCGCTGGCGAAGGCGATCGCGCATCCGGCGCGCGTCCAGATTATCCGCATCCTCGTTCGCAAGACCGCTTGCGTGTGCGGCGACATCGTGGACGAGCTTCCGCTCGCCCAGTCGACGGTCTCCCAGCATCTCAAGGTGCTCAAGGAAGCCGGGCTCATCCGGGGCGAGGTCGACGGCCCTCGCGTCTGTTACTGCATCGAGCCTCGCGCCCTGCGCCGCCTGAAGGTGCTCGTGGGGGGGATGTGACCGAGCTCTCGCGCTGTACCAGTCGGTCATCGCCGGTGAACAAGTGATCGAGGTGCGAGAGGCGCTCCGCGCTCTCATCGAGGCCTGGCTACCTACGTTACCAGGCACCCCGTCCCCACGGCGTACCCCGGCGCGACCAAGGAACTGACGCTCATGCCGAATGCCAACGCCGGACTGCTCGGCAAGCTCTCCTTCCTCGATCGCTACTTGACCCTCTGGATCTTCCTCGCGATGGGTCTCGGGGTCGCTCTTGGCTTCCTGGCCCCGGGCTTCACCACGGCGCTCAACAGCATGAGCGTGGGCACGACCTCGATCCCGATCGCAGTCGGGCTCATCTTGATGATGTACCCGCCGCTCGCGAAGGTCCGATACGAAGAGCTGGGCAAGGTCTTCCGGAACAAGCGCGTGCTGACCCTGTCGCTCGTGCAGAACTGGATCATCGGTCCGCTCTTGATGTTCGGGCTCGCCGTCGTGTTTCTGCGCGACAAGCCCGAGTACATGCTCGGCCTCATCCTCATCGGGCTCGCTCGCTGCATCGCGATGGTCATCGTCTGGAACGACCTCGCGAAGGGCGACACCGAGTACTGCGCCGGCCTCGTCGCCTTCAACTCCATCTTCCAGGTGCTGTTCTTCTCGATCTACGCGTACTTCTTCGCGACGCTGCTGCCGGCGTGGCTCGGGTTGGAGGGCGCCATCGTCAACATCACCATCGGCGAGATCGCGCAGAGCGTCGCCATCTACCTCGGCGTGCCCTTCGCGGCGGGCTTCCTCACGCGGCGCGTGCTCGTGAGCGCGAAGGGGCGCGACTGGTACGAGAAGCGCTTCGTGCCACGCATCGGGCCCATCACCCTGGTCTCGCTGCTGTTCACCATCGTCGTGATGTTCTCGCTCAAGGGCGAGGCCATCGTGCAGCTGCCGCTCGACGCGCTCCGCATCGCCGTCCCGCTGCTCATCTATTTCGTCGTGATGTTCGCGGTGTCGTTCTTCATGAGCAAGCGCGTGGGCGCCGACTACAAGCAATCGGCCACGCTCTCCTTCACCGCGGCGTCGAACAACTTCGAGCTGGCCATTGCCGTCGCCATCGCGAGCTTCGGCATCCACAGCGGAGTCGCGTTCGCAGCGGTGATCGGACCGCTCGTCGAGGTGCCGGTCCTGATCGGCCTCGTGAACGTCGCGCTGTGGGCGCGGAAGCGCTTCTTCCCGAACACCCCGCTCGAGGTCGCCCCGGCCGCGTGCGCGGCTCCGACGAATCCAGAGACGGAGGCCCGATCCCGATGAACACCGACAAGACCATTCTCTTTCTCTGCGTCACCAACTCTGCGCGCAGCCAGATGGCCGAAGGCCTCGCGCGAAAGCTGTTCGGCGCCCGCATCGCCGTGCAGAGCGCCGGCAGCGAGCCTTCCCGCGTCAACCCCTACGCCATCGAGGTCATGCGCGAAGTCGGAGTCGATCTCACGACGCACCACTCGATGTCGGTGCAGACGATCGACCCGGCCACGGCGGGCACCGTCATCACGCTCTGCGCGGAAGAGGTTTGCCCGGTCTTCCTCGGCAAGGCGCGCAGGCTCCACTGGCCGATCCAGGATCCTGCAACCAAGGACTCATCGCTGCCGCGAGAGGAGATGCTCTCCCGGTTCCGAACGGCGCGCGATCAGATCCAGGGCCGGCTTGACGTGCTGGACGCGCTGCTGAACCTCCCCGAGGGTCCCGAGGCGCTCGAGTTCCACGCCAGTGTTCGAGTGAAGAGCCTCGCGACGAGCACCCGCTTCTACGCCTGGCTCCTCGGCGCGGAGCCGAAGGAGTGGACGCATCGCTACTCGACCTTTGTCCGCCCCGAGCTGCACACGAACTTCGTGCTCGTGGTGTCGGACGGGAAGGAGCTGCACCAGGATACGCTCTACCACCTCGGAATCGCCGTTTCGGACAAGGGTGCGGTCATTCGAGCGTACGAGCTTGCGAAGGCGGCTGGTGTGAGCATCGAGAAGCCGCCGCGGACCACGTGGCGCGGAACCCCGCTCCACGAGCTGTGGCTGAAGGATCCGGACGGAAACCTCGTCGAGGTGTACGCACGCCTCACCGCTGACGAGCTCGCCGGGAAGCCGGACGACCTCGAGCCCACCTCGCTTGCTTAGCCGCCCGGCGAAGGTGGCCAGCCGGCGTGGGCCGTGCGCCTCACGGGTCGGCCGGATCGAGTCTGCGTCCTTTCCGGAAGGTGACCGTCTTCAAGAGCAGGAGGCCACGAAGATGAACGAGCAGTCGAAGGATGAGGTTCGCGCCGCGGTGCGCGAGCAGTACGGGAACATCGCGCGATCGACGACGGGTGCGAGCTGCGCACCTGGCTGCTGCGGGCCCGGCGCAGACGCGAGCCTGAAGCTGGGGTACTCGGCCGAGGATCTCGCCGCCGTACCCGAGGGGGCGAACATGGGGCTCGGCTGCGGAAACCCGCAGGCCATCGCTGCGCTCAAGGCGGGCGAGGCGGTCCTCGACCTCGGAGCGGGAGGCGGCTTCGACTGCTTCCTCGCCGCGAAGCGGGTCGGACCCTCCGGGCGCGTCATCGGAGTCGACATGACGGCCGACATGGTCGCGAAGGCGCGGGCGAACGCCCGGAAGCTCGAGGCGAAGAACGTCGAGTTCAGGCTCGGGGAGATCGAGCACCTCCCCGTCGCCGACAACACCGTCGACGTCATCCTGTCCAACTGCGTGATCAACCTGAGCCCCGACAAGGGCGCGGCCTTCCAGGACGCCTTCCGCGTGCTGAAGCCGGGTGGTCGCCTCGCCATCTCGGACGTGGTGACCACGAAGCCGCTCCCGGAGGCGCTCGCCGGCGACGTCGCCGCGCTCACCGGTTGTGTGGCAGGCGCCGCGAGCGTCGAGACCATCCGTGCGCTGCTTCAGGTGGCGGGCTTCGAGCGCGTCCGGGTCGACGTGAGGGAGGAGAGCCGCGAGTTCATTCGCGACTGGATGCCGGGGTCGGGTGTCGAGGACTACGTCGCGTCGGCGACGATCGAGGCGGTGAAGCCGGGCGGGCAGTCGTGCTGCGGCCCCTCCTGCTGCGCGCCGGAGGCCTCGGCATGATCGACCCTGCGGCGCGCGGTGCGTGGCGGGACCTGGAGGTCAAGCTGCGTCCGTTCATCGCGCGCCGCGTGCGCGCCGACATCGACGTGGACGACGTCGTCCAGGATGTCTTCCTGCGGATGCAGCGGGGCCTCGCTGGGCTTCGTGACGAGGAGCGCTTCGGCCCGTGGGTCTACCAGGTCGCACGAAGCGCCATCATCGACCACCAGCGCGTCGCCGCGAAGCATCGTGTCGTGGACGGCGAAGCTATGGAGGAAGAGGCGCCGGAGGTGGACGAGGACGACAGCGCCGTCGAGCGCGAGCTCGCGAGCTACATCGCCCTGTTCGTCGCGATGCTTCCGTCGCCGTACCGCGAGGCGCTGACGCTCACCGAGCTGGAAGGGCTCACGCAGAAGCAGGCGGCCGACATGCTCGGCATCTCGCTCTCCGGCATGAAGTCCCGCGTCCAGCGGGGCCGGCAGCAGCTCCGCAAGGCGCTCGAGGACTGCTGCCACATCGCCCTCGACGCCCGCGGGCGGGTCGTGTCCTGCGAGCCACGGGCCGACGGCAAGCTGCCGGGCGGGTGCTGCTCGTAGGGCGCAGGTTGGCCACCTCGCGACCGCCGCGGAAGACGCTCAGCTCGGGAATGGCCCGTACTATCCCGAGGAGCGCGCCGCGCGCGCCCGCGAGAGGATCACCACCCCGGAGATCACGATCGCCGCCGCCACCCAGGTGACGGCCGAGGCCTGCTCGCCGCCGAGCCAGATGCCGAGCGCGATGGCCACGAGCGGGTTCACGTACGCGTAGCTCGTCGCGATCGCCGGCCTCGTGCTCCGGATCAGGAACCCGTACGCGCTGAACGCCACGATCGAGCCGAACACGATCAGGTACGCCACTGCCGCGAGCGAGCGCCCCGAGGGCGGCCCGGCGAGCCGCTCGCCGAGCACCGGGCTCAGCGCCAGCATCACCGCGCCCCCGACGAGCATCTGCGCCGCGGTCGCCATCGGCCCCTTCGGGAGCGGCAGCGAGCGGCTCCACACCGACCCGAGCGCCCACGCCACCGGCGCGAGGAACGCGAGCAGCGCGCCCGCGTGCGCCGCGTGGAGCTGGCCGCCGAGGTTCAGCAGCGCCGCCCCGGCGAACCCCACGAGCAGCCCGGCCCACTCCCCGCGCGACGGCCTCCCCAGCGCGTCCGCCTCGCCGCTCCGGCCCGCGCGCCGCGCGGCGATTGCCAGGCCCGTCGTGATCAGCGCGACCCAGAGCGGCATCGTCGACGCGATCACCGCGGCCACGCCCGAGCTCACCCACTGCTGCGCGATTGCCAGGAATCCGTTGCCGCCCACCAGCAGCAGCACCCCCGTGCGCGCCGCCGCGCCCCACTCCCGCCGCCTCGGCGCCGGCGTTCCGCCGAGGCGCAGCGCCGCATAGAGCAGCGTCCCCGCGGTCAGGTAGCGCCCCCCGGCCATCAGGAACGGCGGCAGCGTCTCGAGCCCGACGCGCATTGCCAGGTACGTCGAGCCCCAGATCAGGTAGAGCGCGGCGAGCGACAGCACCACCAGCCAGCGCGCCCGGAGCGCCCCGATCGCCCCGCGGAGCATCTCCTTGAAATTGCTGGCCGTCACCGCGATC
>Ga0209341_10005667_pt1 | contig 11245 bp, 8 predicted proteins | sample RifCSP13_2_FD_184020 | JGI IMG/M metagenome (GOLD analysis project Ga0209341, IMG submission 184020) | Soil microbial communities from Rifle, Colorado - Rifle CSP2_sed 13_2 (SPAdes) (version 2) | ecosystem: Environmental > Terrestrial > Deep subsurface > Rock core/Sediment | place: Rifle...
CGAGACCGAGCGGCGGCTCTCCGCCGACACGCTCGCGAAGGGCGGCAGCGTGCCCTTCGAGGCGCACATCCTCGAGGTCTGGGGCGCGTGGTACCGTGGCGCGCTCGCGAGCACCGAGGACATCGAAGTCGGCGGCCCGAGCGACGCGACGCGCGCCGCGATCGCGGGGGCGGTGAAGCGCGTGGAGGAGACGACGGCGCGGGCGATTCTGACGCTCAAGACCAGGGGAGACTAGCGATGCAGCGGACCACCCTCATCCTGGCCCTCGTCGCGCTTGGCGCGTGCGAGAAGGCCCCGCCCCCGCCCGCGCAGGCGCCCGCCGCGGGGACGACGACCGGCGACACGTCCGGCGCGCAACGGTCGCCGGCGGTGGCCGCCCGACTGCTCACCCCGGATCCCGCGAAACTCGACGCGGCCGGGCCCGACAGCTTCACCGTGCGCTTCAGCACCTCGCGCGGCGACTTCGACGTGATCGTGCACCGCGCGTGGGCGCCGCGCGGCGCCGACCGGCTCCACTACCTCGCCGACAACGGCTTCTACGACGGCGTGCGCTTCTACCGCGTCATTGACGGCTTCATGGCCCAGTTCGGCGCGCACGGCGATCCGGCCGTCGCCCGCACGTGGGAGGGCCTGCGGATCGCCGACGATCCGGTCCGCCAGAGCAACACGCGCGGAGTCGTGACCTACGCCACGTCCGGCGCCGACAGCCGCACCACGCAGCTCTTCATCAACTTCGGGAACAACGCGCAGCTCGACGGCATCGGATTCGCGCCGGTCGGCCGGGTCGCGAGAGGGATGCCGGTGGTGGACTCGCTCTTCAACGGCTACGGCGAGGCCGCGCCCGAGGGGAACGGGCCGATCCAGGCGCGGATCGCCGGCGAGGGCAACGCCTACCTGCAGCGCGAGTTCCCGAAGCTCGATTCCATCGTCACGGCGCGCGTGACGAAGGAGTGGCGGGGCCCGTGAGCTATCACGAGCTCCACCACCGTCGCTGGCGCATCGCGATCGCGCTCACGCTGGCGGTGGCCGCGGTCTACTTCGGGTTCATCGCGCTCATCGCCTTCCAGAAGGAGCTGATGGGAACGCTCCTCACCAGGGGGCTGAGCATCGGGATCCTCCTCGGCGCGCTGGTGATCGTGCTCTCGTGGCTCCTCACGTGGGGCTATGTGCGATGGGCGAACACGCACTACGACGCCCGGCTCGAGGAACTGCGCAAGGAGGGCGACTGATCTCCTCGCGGCTCCTCGCGCACGCGCTCAGCACGGCCCTCGCGCCCGCCGCGCCCGCCGCGCCCGCCGCGGCCGCCGCGGCCGGCGTGCCGGCCGCCCAGAGCGTCGCCCAGGGCGCCGCCCCCGCCACCGCCATCGGCCAACCGAACTCCGTCGCGATGGCGTTCTTCTTTCTCTTCATCGCGATCACGCTCGGCATCACCTACTGGGCCGCCAAGCGCACGCGCACCACCGAGCACTTCTACGCGGCGGGCCGAACGGTGAGCCCCGTGCAGAACGGATTCGCCCTGGCCGGCGACTACATGAGCGCCGCGAGCTTCCTTGGCATCGCCGGGCTCGTCTCCACCACGGGATTCGACGGACTCATCTACTCCACCGGATGGCTCGTGGGCTGGCCCGTGGTGCTCTTCCTGATTGCCGAGCCGCTCCGCAACCTCGGCAAGTACACCTTCGCCGACGTCGTTGCCGTCCGGCTGCGCCAGACCCCCGTGCGGCTCGCCGCCCTGCTGGGCACGCTCTCGACCGTCCTCTTCTATCTCATCGCGCAGATGGTCGGCGCGGGCACGCTCATCCGGCTGATGTTCGGCCTGAGCTACGAGATGGCCGTCACCATCGTGGGCGCGGCGATGATCGCCTATGTGCTCTTCGGAGGGATGCTCGCCACGACGTGGGTGCAGATCGTGAAGGCGGGGCTGCTCCTGGGCGGCGCGGCGACACTCGCGCTCCTGGTGCTCGCGAAGTTCGGGATGAACCCCGTCGCGCTCTTCGCCGCCGCCAGCGCGAAGTACGGCGACGCGGTGCTCGCGCCGGGCAGTCTCGTCTCGGTGCCGCTCGACACGATCTCGCTCGGGATGGCGCTGATGTTCGGCACCGCGGGGCTGCCGCACATCCTCATGCGCTTCTACACGGTGCGTGACGCCAAGGCCGCGCGCACGTCGGTGTTCTACGCGACGGGACTCATCGGCTTCTTCTACCTGCTGACCTTCGTGCTCGGCTTCGGCGCGATGGTCTTCGTCGGCCCCGACGCGATCCGGGCGATCGACAAGGGCGGCAACATGGCGGCGCCGCTCCTGGCCGAGTTCCTGGGCGGGACGCCGTTCCTCGGGTTCATCGCGGCGGTCGCGTTCGCGACCATCCTGGCGGTGGTGGCCGGGCTCACGCTCTCCGGGGCGGCGGCGCTCTCGCACGACCTCTGGACGAGCGTGATCCGCGGCGGGCACCCGCGATCCGGCGAAGAGCTCCGGGTGGCGCGCGTCGCGACATTCGTGCTCGGGGTGGTCGCGGTGCTCCTCGGGATCGCGTTCAAGGGGCAGAACGTCGCGTTCATGGTGGGTCTCGCGTTCGCGATCGCGGCGAGCGCGAACTTCCCCGCGCTCGTGCTGTCCATCTTCTGGCGTCGCTGTACGACGCACGGCGCGGTCGCGAGCATGGTCACGGGCACGGTCGCGACGCTCGTGCTGATCGGGCTCTCACCCGTGATCCAGGTGGACATTCTGCATCACCCGGGAGCGTGGTTCCCGCTCAAGAACCCGGCGGTGCTCACCATGCCGGGGAGCTTCCTGATCGGAATCGTCGTGTCCCTGCTCACCTCTGACGCACGGGCGATGGCCGAGTACGACGGGCACGTGCGCGAGATGATCGAAGGCGCACGAGCGCATTAGCTCCCGACGGCCGGCTGCGATCGCCCCCGCGCGTCCACCGGCCAGCTCGTCTCGACCCGCTCCCCGCGCACGCCGTACGTCACGTCGTTGAGATGAACCACGTAGCACACGTGGTTCGGCACGACGCGCACGAGCTCGCCGACCGCGGGGCGCCAATCGGAGCGCGAGAGGTCGAGGATGCCGTGCTCCTCGCTCATCCGGGAGACCGCCACGTCGGGCCGGTCGAGCAGCACGCCCCACCCTTCGCCGGCCGTGCCGCGGGACGGCTCGCGCCCGAGCGCTTTCGATCCGGCGTCAATCACCGCCTGGAGCGGGACGCTCGTGCTCACCACCGTCGCGAGCACCGTGAAGGCGCAGTCGCTCCAGGTGCACGCCCCGATCGCCGCGGTGCCGCGGTCGTTGTAGACGTAGGTCCCCGGCCGGATCTCGGTCACGGCGCCCGCTTCGTGCGAACGCCACATCGTGGGCGTGGAGCCGCCGCTGACGGCCGGCGGGGCGACCCCGGCGCGCGCCAGCGCCGACGTCGCGCTCGTGAGCGCCTCGCGCAGCGCGTCGAGCTTGGCGTCCTGCGAGCCCACCTCGTCGCGGATGTGCCCGGGATAGAAGGCGATCCCCGCGTACTCGAGCGGAGGCCGCTCGCGCACGAGGCGCGCGAGCCGGGTCGCCTCGTCCCACGCCGTCACGCCGACGCGGTGCATCCCGACGTCGAGCTCGACGTACACGCGCACGGGTCGCTGCGCCGCGCGCGCGGCGGCGGCGAGCCCTTCGATCGCCGCCGTCGAATCGAGCGCGACGGTGAGTCGCACGCGTTCGGGGAGTGCCACGAGCTTCGCCACTTTGGGGCCCACGGGCGGATACGCGAGCAGGAGGTCGTCGCTCACCGCGCTCATGACGGCCGCCTCCGCGGGCGTCGCGCAGGTGAGCCCCGTGGCTCCCGCCGCAAGCTGCGCGGCCGCCACCACCGTCGCCTTGTGCGTCTTGACGTGCGGCCGGAGCGCGAGGCCGTGTTCCCGCGCATACGACGCCATCCGCGCGATGTTGCGCTCGAGGCGGTCCAGGTCCACCAGCGCCGCCGGCGTCTCGAGTTCCGCAAGCGGCGCGCCCACGCGCAGCGGCACATCGTGCATCGGAAACAGCATCTGAGTGTTCTGCGTGTTCTGCGTGTTCTGCGTGTTCTGCGTGTTCTGCGGTGAGGTTCGCCCGGCCGACCGGCGCCCGGCCTCGGCCGTCTGCCGTCTGATGTCTGCCGTCTGATGTCTGCCGTCTGATGTCTGCCGTTTACAGTCTGAACAGATAGCTCGCCTTCACGAAGAACGCGTCACTCTGCCGCACCAACTTCCGCAGCGAAAACGCGTCCGGTTCCGACAGGTCGGCGCCGTATCCCACGTAGAACACGGTTCCGGGCGTGGGCTTGTACGAAAACAGGAACTCGCCGTGCACGGTGTTGTCCGTGTGTTCGACCGTGCGCACCCACCGCGTGCTCGACGCATCGTAGACCAGCAGCGGGTGGTTCGTGCGACTGTCGTCCCGCAGCGCGTCGGTGTAGTCGGTGAAGTACTCGCCGATGGCCCGCACGAAGACACTGCGGTTCACCTGGTACTCCACCTTGAGCCGCGGGTCTCTCCGGCGGGCGACGCGCCGGTCGTTCGTGTGGCGGATGTAGTCGTTCTCGACGTAGCTCGCGGTCACGCGCAGCTGCTCCGACGCGCGGATGGTGGCGCTGACGTTCCAGTGCACGATGTGCCCCGGCGACCACTCCTCGAAGTTCTCGTCCTGCCCGTTGATGTAGAGCACGCTGAGCGACAGGTGTTTGAGCTGCGGCGTCGCGAACGAGACCACCCAGTCGCGGTTGGGGAGCCGTGGCGTCCCCGTGAACGGCAGCGTGTCGCTCGGCACGCCGCCCGCTCGCGGCACCTCGATGCGGTACCGGCCACCGTAGAACGCGGGATCATAGCCGAACGTCTCGAGGAGCAGCGAGGCGCCCGCCGTCCATCCGCCCCGGAACTGCGCGTTCAGGTTGAAGTGGAACTTCTTGTCGCGCGCATCGCCGTGCCGCTTGAAGTTGCCGTAGTCCCAGATGTCGTCGAACACGAGGTTCACGCCGAACTGTTGCAGGCGCGACGCGCGCTCGCCGAACCAGGTGTACCGCGGGGAGAAGTTCGCCTGCACCTGTCCCACGCGCGACAGGAATCCGCTTTGCGTGCGGAAGTCGCTGGAGATTCCCTTGAAGAGCGACCGGAAGCCGAACGCACGCCCGTTGCGGTTGAGATTGGCCTGCCAGAGGGGACCGGTGGTCCGCACGCCGGCGCGCTCCGTGGCGCTCCCCGCCAGCTGGAACTGCAGGGAATAGACCCGCTGCCACACGAGGCGGCCGTCCACGTCGAGCACGCGATTCCAGTTCTTGCCGTCCAGCCGGTCGGTGTACGCCATGCCGATGCGGGACTGACTGCCGACGTCGCGTTGCAGCCGGATGATGTTGAAGATCGGATGGTCGCGACCGGTGGTGGACGCGCTCGCGGCGTCCGCCGCGGAGAGGAAGGCGAGGTCGAAGCTCCCCGCCTTGCCGGCCAGCTTGACCGCGGCGACCGGCTGCACCACGCGCCGCGTGTAGATGAGCGAGTTCGGCGTGGAGAACTGCTCCAGCCCGTCGAGAAAGAAGGGGCGCTTCTCCGGAAACGAGAGCGCGGCGCGGGGGTCGAAGTTGATCTGGCCGGCGTCCGCCTCAACCTGCGAGAAGTCGGGATTGAAGGCGCCGTTGAGCGTGAGGTTGTTGCTGATTCCCCACCGGATGTTGGCTCCGACCTCCGGCCGCCGCGCGTCAACGCGCCACGCGCCCGCCGCCGTTTCTCCGGCGTCCGGCGTCCCCTCGGTGCGCTGCGTCGCCTCCGGCGTCAGGTCCACCACGAGACCGCGCCGGAGGCCGGTCAGCCCCTCGAGCCGGCCGGACTGCGCGAGGAACGACGCCGCGGCGCGCTGCGCCGGCGCCCAGCTGTCCTCGTAACCGCGGTACTGCACCTTCCGGACCGCGTTGATCCCCCACGTCTGCGCGAGCGCCGGCTGATAGCGCAGACTCTTGAAGGGCACGCGCAACTCGACTTCGTATCCCCACGCCGTGATCCGTCCCTTGGACTGGAACACGAAATCCTGGCTGAGGTCGGCCGCCTCGCGCGCCTGCGCAACCCCTCCGCCAAAACCGCCCCCCGAGATGTTTCCGCGCTCCAGCAGCGTGCCGTCGGCCTGCACGCCGAGCGGATTGACCATGAACACGGTGGCCTGCCGGCCGTCGTTGAACGTGCCGAGCAGGATCTGGACGTGGTCGTCCTGCGAGATCCGGTCGCGGTCGGTCAGCGTGGCGCGCACCTGTTCGCGCGGCTGAAACGCCCGGACGCCGAAATGGATCGCGGTGGACGAGTACCACACGAGCACGTGCGTCGAGTCGGCGGCCGGGACGCCGTCCTGCGGAGCGTACTGCGAGAAGTCGGTGAGAACGGCGGCCGCCTTCCAGGGCGTCTCGCTCAGGTCGCCGTCAATCGTCACGGTCGTGTCCAGGCGCGGCGGACGCACCGCCAGCTCGCGCGCGCGCCCCCGAAACACGGGGGCGGCGGTGCCCACGGGCGCCGCCGACTGCAGCGCGGCGAGCAGCAGGAACCGGACGAGCATTCTGAACGCTAACGCATTGCGAACGTGCCGGCGACGGCGGCCTGCGGGCGCGCCGAGCGGGCGCGCCGAGCGGGCGCGCCGAGCGGGCGCCGAGCGGGCGCCGAGCGGGCGCGCCGAGCGGGCGCCGAGCCTGCGCGATGCGCTCAGCCCTTGTGCCCGCTCCTCGCGTGCGCGTGCGCGCGCGACGGGCGCCCCGGCCGGCCCGCCGTCGCCGCGCGCCGTTTCTTCTCCGCGCGCGAGAGCGGCCGCAGGAGCGTTCTCCGGCACTCCAGTGATCCGCAACGGCACCCGTACTTCGTGACTTCGTCCGCCTCGGTTTCCGTACCGTCGCGCTCCAGGGAATAGTCGTACGTCAGCTCCTCGCCGGGGCAGATCGTCCGAATGGCCTCGATGAACACGCGCGAGCGCTCGATCACCGCCTCGCAGTTCGGCTCGCACGAGTGGTTGATGAAACGCGCGTCATTGCCGCTCACGGCCGCATCGATGACCGTCTGGCGACTGACGCTGAAGAGGAACGTGTGATGGTCATCGGCCGCGGTGTCGTCATACCGGGCGTCGGCCTCGGCGTGCGTCAGGCGCTCGCCGACGTACTCGATCAGCCGCTCTCCCTTCCGGATCCGGCGCACCGCGAATGCTCCCCTCCCCGCGATCCGCGACCGGCGCACGACAAACGCGCGAGGCGGACCGGGGGTCACTTCACGAGACCCCATCCCAGCTCCATCCCGAAGTAGTAGTGCCGGAGCGGCGACGGCTCGAACACCCGGCCGCCCGTGCCGTTCAGCGTGACCGCGCCGACGTACGCCTGGTCGAGCACGTTGTTCACCCCCACGAACGGCTGAAAGCGCCGGTCGCCCAGCGTCCCGACCCACGAGGCGCGCAGCGTGAGGCTCCCCCGGCCCCAGTCGTCAATCCGGATCGTGTTCTTGTCGTCGGCGAACAGCGCCGCGCTCCACGTGTGGTCGAGGTCCACGTGCGCCGCGCGCCACCGCGCCCGGAGGCCGAGCCGGACGAACCGATCGGGGACGCCGGGAAGGGACTTGCCGTCCAGTGTGTCGGTGACGGTCCTGTTCTGGACGCGGTAGCGCACGAAGCGGTAGCGCGCCTCGGTCCACGCGACGTTCACGTCGAGCCAGCGCGCCGCACGCGCCTCGAGCCCCACTTCCAGCCCGTCGTTGCGCGTGCGCCCCGCGTTCCGGAAATACGCCCGGCCGTTGTTCTCGAGGTACTGGATGATCGCGTCGTCCGCGAGCGTGCGAAACGCGCTCACCGTGTACCCGATTCGCCCGCCGACCGTGCCGCGGGCCCCCGCCTCCACGGTGTGGATGCGCTGCGGACCGAGATCGGCATTGAAGCCGCCGCTGCCGTCGGGCTTCGCGTTCAGCTCCGTCGTCGTCGGCGTTTCGAACGCCGTGGAGTAGTTCAGGTACGGCGTGAAGGCCTCGGCGACGACGTACGACGCGCCGACGTGGCCGCTCAGCGCCGTCATGTCGCGCACGCCGCTGTTGTCGAGGCCGTCGCGCAGGAAGTGATCGGACACGCGAAACGTGAGGTCGTCCCAGCGTGCGCCGGCGCTCAGCGTGAGCGCGGCGACCGGCGACCACTGCACCGACGCGAACGGTCCGAGCGAGACGACGCTCTCGCCCTGATCGAGGAAGAGCGTGTCGGTCGGTGTCACGGGGTGTCCGCCCGTCGCGCGCAGGTTGCGCCGGACGTCGAGCGAGCGCTGCACATCGAGCCCCCCGCTGAGGCGCGGCGTGCGCGCGGTCGGCGTGCACGCGCAGAGCGGGCGTGTGCCGTCGAGCCGTACGCCCGTCACCCAGCGGTTCAGCTGCGTGTACGTTCCGACGGCCGCGCCCGCGGTGCCCGGCGGCGGCGTGGCGATCGGATTGTCCACGAACCGGCGCACGACGTACGCCAGCGCGGACCAGTCGGACCCTCCAGACGCGCCGTGATACAGGCGCACCGCGAACTGCGATTGGGCGAGCGCCTTGTTCACCCCCCGCGCCACGCTCGTCGCCGCGGCGGAATCGCGGTTCTTCGCGTATTCCGCGCTCGTCAGCGCGCCCGGGTTGAGCGCCTGCGGCATCCGGGTGTAGCTCGCGCGGAGCGCCAGCGTGGTCGCGCCGCCAAGCGCATAGTCCATCGCGCTGCTCAACTGCGTGAGCTCGGCGCGGCTGTACTGGCGGAAACCCGTCACGGCCGTGTGCGACAGCGAGACCGCCCCCACGGCGGGGCCCGAGCGCCCCGACGTTCGGAGCTGGAGCTTGCGCGTTCCGAACGCGCCACTCGTGAGACGCACCGTCTGGCCGAGCGGATCCGGGGCGGACAGGTCGGTCGTGAACGCGATCACCCCGCCCGATCCGTTCCCGAAGAGCGACGACGCCGATCCGCGCAGCACCTCCACGCGAGAAACGGCGGCGAGATCCACGTTGGTGAGCTGGGTCTGGCCGTCCGGCAGCGACTGCGGGACGCCGTCGAGGAGGACCTTCACGCCGCGGATGCCGAAGTTCGCCCGTGAGCCCGCGCCGCGGATCGAGAGTCGCTGGTCGAGCGAGTAGTTGTAGCGGTTGGACACATACACGCCCGGGATGTTGTTGAGCACCTCGTCAATGCCGAGCGTGGCCTGGCCGCGGGCGATCGCGACCTTCTCCTGCAGGCCGACGGCCCACGGCGCGCGCTGGGCCGAGGCGTCGGTGCGCGTGACCGAGACGCGCACGTCGGCGAGGCGCTGGGCGCGCAAGGAGTCGCCGGGCTCGCCCGCCCTCCGCGCGGAGTCGGCGCGGGCCGCGCCCTGCGCGTCGAGTGATGCGCCAAACGACACCGCGAACGACGCGATCAGCATCACGACGCGCAGCGCTCGCCTCACACCGGTTCGCATGGCGGGAAAAGTAACTCGCCCGCGGCCCCCGCGTCCCCCGCGTCCCCCGCGTGCGCCGCGTGCGCCGCGTGCGCCGCGTGCGCTTCGTGCGCTTCGTGCGCTTCGTGCGCTTCGTGCGCGACGCGCGCCTCGATTAACTTCCGCGGGCCGATCTTCTCGCGCCCGGAGACGCCACGCCCCATGGCGATCGCGACCGTCAACCCCGCCACCGGCGTCCTCGTCCGGCGCTTCGAGGAGCACGACGCGGTGCGCGTCGAGGCGGCGCTCGTCCGGGCCGCGGCCGCCGCGCAGGGGTGGCGACGCGCGCCGATCACCACGCGCACCGCGCTGCTCGAGCGCGTCGCGGCGCGCCTCGACGCCGAGCGCGAGCGCCTCGCCCGGCTCGCCACGCTCGAGATGGGGAAGACGCTGCAGGCGGCCCGCGACGAGGTCGCCAAGTGCGCCTTCGCGTGCCGTCACTACGCCGCGCACGCCGCGACGATGCTGGCGCCGGAGCGCCGCGAGCTGGACGACGCCGCCGCCACACTGCACTTCCAGCCGCTGGGCGTCGTGCTCGCCGTGATGCCGTGGAACTTCCCGTACTGGCAGGTGATTCGCGCGGCGGCGCCGGCGCTCGCCGCCGGCAACGTGATGCTCCTCAAGCACGCCTCCAACGTGCCGCAGTGCGCGCTCGCGCTCGAGGAGACCTTCCGCGAGGCGGGCGCGAGCGAGGGCCTCTTTCAGACGCTGCTCGTCGGATCCGCTCGCGTCGCCGCGCTCATCGCCGATCGCCGCGTGGCCGCCGTGACCCTCACCGGAAGCGACGCCGCCGGCCGCGACGTCGCGGCGCACGCCGGGCGCGCCATCAAGAAGTCCGTGCTCGAACTCGGGGGCAGCGACCCGTTCGTCGTCCTCGCGAGCGCCGACCTCGCGGCGGCGGCGGCCGCCGCGGTGAAGGCCCGCATGATCAACAACGGCCAGTCGTGCATCGCCGCCAAACGCTTCGTCGTGGTGGACGCCGTCGCGGACGAGTTCGAGCGGCGATTCATGGAGGGGGTGCGCGCGCTCACGGTCGGCGACCCGATGGACCCCGCCACCGACGTCGGGCCGCTCGCCACCGAGCAGATCCGGCGCGACCTCGTCGCGCAGGTCGAACGCACCGTCGCGCGCGGCGCGCGCGTGCGCGTGGGCGGCGCCCCGCTCGACCGCCCCGGCTGGTTCTACGCGCCGACCGTGTTGACCGGCGTGCCGCGCGACGCGCCCGCGGCCACCGAGGAAGTCTTCGGCCCCGTCGCGCCGATCTTCCGCGTCCCGGACACCGCCGACGCGATCGCGCTCGCGAACGCCACGCCGCTGGGCCTCGGCGCCTCCGTCTGGACACGCGAGCCCGGCGAGGCCGCGCGCGCGGTCGAGGAGATTGACGCCGGCATGGTCTTCGTGAACGCGATGGTCGCCAGCGACCCGCGCTTCCCGTTCGGCGGCGTGAAGGCGTCCGGCTACGGGCGTGAGGTCGGGCTCGAGGGGCTGCGGGAATTCGTGAACGTGAAGACCGTCCGCGGCACCGCCTGACCGCGCGCGCGCCGGGCCGCGGCCGTCACGCGCGCCCGAGCAGCCGGCCCAGCGTGTGCGACACGCGCTGCGCGAACGCCCGGCGGGGGTCTCCCGCCTGCACGGCTCGCGCGACCCGGTTCCACTCCGCCTGCATCGTCGCTGCATCGCCGAAGCGCTGCTCCGGGTCCGCGGCCATCGCCTTCGCGAGCCACTCCGCGAGCGCCGGGTGGAACGCCGAGACGTCCACCTTGCCCGCGAGCTGCTGGGCGAGGATCGCCCGCCCGTCG
>Ga0209341_10005670_pt1 | contig 11240 bp, 8 predicted proteins | sample RifCSP13_2_FD_184020 | JGI IMG/M metagenome (GOLD analysis project Ga0209341, IMG submission 184020) | Soil microbial communities from Rifle, Colorado - Rifle CSP2_sed 13_2 (SPAdes) (version 2) | ecosystem: Environmental > Terrestrial > Deep subsurface > Rock core/Sediment | place: Rifle...
CGGGACGCGACCGCGGACGTCCCTGTCCCCCCGTGTCCGGCGTGCGGGCAACGTACGCGCGTGCAGTACTTCGGGGACCGCGTCTCAGGGGACAACGCTCCCGTCCGCCTGTTCGGCTGCCGGGCGTGTGGGACCCGCATCCGCGTCCTCGTCCGCGGGGGTCCATTGCGCGGCGCCGCAGTTCGAGCAGTAGGCGCGGGCGCCGGTGAGCTCGTACCCGCATCGGACGCACCATTCCCGGTCGGGGACCCGTGAACCCACGGGCCGGTGGTGGGCGGCGATCCGATGGCGCGCGAACTCCTGCCGGAGCCGCTGGAGAGCCGCGAACTTCGCGTCGTCGAGGATGCGGAGGGACTCGTCCCGCACGACGACGTCCTTCACCCGCAGGACGCCCAACCCTGTCGGATTCCCGTCGTGGTCGACGGCCTTTTCCTACGACACGCGAGGCCGGCTCTGGACGATGGACCACCGGAAGGACGGGGCGTCGCAGCTTCTGCTCTCCTACGGCTACTATCCAGACAGCAACATTCAGACCATCAACAACGGCGGGACGCTGGAATCATATGTCTATGATACCCTAGACCGTCTCGCTCAGGCAACAGCACCCGCACCGGTCGGTTGGGGCACTCTTACCTACACCTACGACGGCGTCGGCAACCGGCTCACGAGGAACGGAGCCTCCAGAACATACGTCCATGGGGCGTACAACAAGCTGACCGAGATTTGGTTCTCGGGTGTCCGGAGCGTCACGTACGGATATGACAACAACGGGAACGCGATCTCCAAGACGATACTGCCAAGCGACACCTGGGAGTACAACTACGACTCAGCGAACCGGCTCCTCTCCATTGAGCATCCTCCCTCGACCTACGTGCAATGTCACGGTTATGACACGGACGACCGACGCGTGCGCATCGAGCGACCTCCTTCTGGTCCGAGACTTAGGAACCTCTGGCTCGGCGATATTCTCCTCGCGGAGGAGCAGGTCGGGGGCGGGGTCGCGACCACGGATTACGTCTATCTGGGTGGCCGCCTAGTCGCCCGACTTGATGCATCGGGGACGTACTTCTATCTCCAGGACCACCTGGGCAGCACGCGTCTCATCGCGAACCGGGCTAGTGGTGCGACTGTCTTCTCCACTCGATACCAGCCCTTCGGCGTCGAGATGCTTGGGTTCGGCGCCGAGACCGTCAAGTACATCCAAAGGCAGGGCGACCCAGCGACTGGTGGGCTATACTACCTTCTGAGCCGGCACTACGATCCTGAGATTGGTCGTTTTCTAAGCAGGGATTCCATCTTCGGTTCGCTGGCCCTCCCACAGACACAAAACAGGTATTCCTATGCCACGAACAACCCAATCGGGCTATCAGATCCTAATGGCGATGTAATTCCACTCTTGATTATCGTGGGCGCTCTCATCATCGCAGGCTCCGCAGCTGCCCTTGTATCGATTGCGATTCCTGAAGCGCGGCCGTATCTCGACATGTTCTTCACGGCCGTGGGTTTCATTCCCGTGTTTGGCGATGCCGCAGCCGGAGCCTATTTCCTGACTCAGGATGCCATCGAGTGCGCCCAGGGAAGGTGCAACGCAGCTAACGTCGCCCTTGACCTGTTCGGTCTGGTCCCGCTCGCGGGGGATGTCGGAAAGCTCGCGCGCGGAACTCGTGTCGCCGACCTCGTGCCCTTCGCCGGAAGACTTGGGGCAAACGCGAACAACCTTGCGCCGATCGTTGGTCGTTCTGGGAACGTATTCGACATCTCCGAAGAAGCATTTCAGGCAGCCTACCAAGCTGGAAGGTACGGAGACATGCCCGAACGCCTTGCCCGCGGCCGATTCGCCCACGAGGCAATTCAGGACGCACTCCATGGGTTCAACGTCGGACCGGCCATCGGGCCGAGCGCAAGGGGTGGCTCCCTCTTCCCCGATGCTTGGCGTCAAGGACATGTCATCGAGATCAAACCGTGGCACGGAGGGATCATAGAGCGCTCCTGGCAGGCTCAAATTGACAGATACATTGGTGCTCATGTCACGCGGTTCGGCACGCCGCCGTACGCTGAGTTCTTATTCTACCGATATGTTCCGTGAGAACAGCGATGGCGACACCTCAGGAGGTGCGATTCGTGGGATTCTTTGCGAGCTTCCCATTGGATCCCGAAGAGCGCAAAGTGGATCTGCTCCGAGGCGTTCTCGCACTGGAGGACCCGCTCGGGTTCCGGAAGATGGATGTGGGCAAGGTCATGGGCAGTCACTCCACTAAGCCGTTCAGCGAGTCAGGCCTGAAGAGAGCCCTGAAGTCCCTCGAGGAAGGAAGTGCCGACTTCCTCTATCTTCTTCCGTTTTGGAGAAACAGGGAGTGGGTGAGATCATTTGAGAATTCGGTTTCCATCTATTGGACATCATTCATCCCCCCTCGCGGCCACCGGGACCTATCCCCTTATGAGAAGCGATTTGGGGACGCGGGAACACTGCTCGTCGAGTACCCTCTGAGCCGTTTCACCGCCAATGCCGAGTCGCCTTTTCAAACCCAGCTCGTGCGCTTTGCGAAACAACATTTTGTGGATCAGGGTCTCCACTGGGCGTTCATCCATCTGGGATCCAAACCGCTCGACTACACCGGCCTAGGGTTGGATCCTCACGATCTCGGGAAGGATGGCCCTTTCCTGCGAACTCGGGGAAGCTTCCCGTTGACTGCATTCGACACCGATCTGAAAGTGGCGGCAGGATACTTTAAGGAGCATGTGAAAGGCGCATTCTGGACGAACTTCTTAAATCCTTTCCATGTGAGCATCCTCGGCGGCTGGCAAGTCCTTTTGCCTCAGCTTTCGTGCGAGGTGGCCGAGCAGCTGAGTCATTTCGGAGCTTTCTTGCGGGTCACTCGCTCCCCCTTGGACCCTCCAACATCGCGCGCCATCGAAGCCTACCAGCGGCTTCGGCGACTCTTGCGTCCTATCCTCCTCGAGACGCCCGAAGAAGTGTTCGGCGTTCAGCGCGCCATCATGGGCGACTGGACTCCAGAGTCAGTGCGTCCGACATGACCTATGGGGTGTCCCGAATCTCGTTAAACATCGTAGTCCGCTGGACCCGGTGGGAGCGCGGGAGGAAGGGAGTCATGTATAGAGAGGGTCGGTTCGCGGCCGATGAGGTCGCTATGGAGCCAGAAGAGCTGTCGAACATGGTCGTGCGCCGAGTAGTTGCCGCGGAAGGACATGGCGACTAGGACGCCGAAGGGTTGCTAGTGTGGTGTCCTCGCCAGATCTACGTTTAACCGGTTCCAGCGGACCTTCGCGAGGATCTGGTCCGCTGTGGCGCGCCAGATGAACGGTCGAGGGACCTCGTTGTACTGCTCGATGTAGAGCTTCAGCGCCCCGATCAACTCCAGCTCGCTGTGGGACGTTCCCCGACGAATCCGCTTATCGGTGAGTTTCTTGAACCATCGCTCCACCTGGTTCAACCATGACGAACTCGTGGGTACGAAGTGAAAGTGGAACCGAGGGTGGCGCAAGACCCATCGCTTCACCTTCGCCGTCTTGTGGGTGGTCAGGTTGTCGAGGACGAGGTGGAGGTCGAGCCCCGGAGGGGTCGTGCGGTCGAGCGTTCGAAGGAACGCAAGGAACTCCTTCGCTCGATGGCGCTTGTGGCACTCCCCCACGATCCGACCGGTCACCACGTCGAGCGCGGCGAACAGGTCCGTCGTTCCGTTCCGACGGTAGTCGTGGGTTTGCCGTTCGGGAACCCCCTCCCGCAGGGGCAGGACCCTCTGGGTCCGGTCGAGCGCCTGGATCTGGGTCTTCTCGTCGACCGAGAGGACCAAGGCGTGCTCGGGAGGATTGAGATAGAGGCCCACCACGTCCCGGAGCTTCTCCTCGAACCTCTTGTCCCGACTGAGCTTGTAGCGCTCCAGTCGGTGGGGCTGGATCCGTCGGGCCTTCCAGATCTGATGGACAGTGTTCGGGCTGACGCCGTACCTCTCGGCCATCGTTCGGGTGGACCAGTGGGTCGCGTTGGGAGGCTTCGCGTGCAGCGTGTCGTGAACGATGGCGCGGAGGGTCGCGTCGGGGAGACGGAGAGGACCTCCGGCTCGAGGCGCATCCTGCTCGATCCCGGCGAGACGGAGGCGGTAGAATCGGTTCCGCCACAGGGCACAGGTGTTCGCCTGGGTGCCGAGCTCCTCGGCGATCTGCTTGTTCTGGGCTCCGTCGGCGGCCCGTAACACGACCTGGGCACGGAGGACGAGGCGGTGGGGAGTGGAGCGGCCGCGGGCCCAACTCATCAGGCGGTCGCGTTCCTCAGGGGTCAGGACGATGGGAGGGGCCTGCCGCATGCAAAGGGAAGAGGCCTCCTCGGATATAAACGTAGTCAAACAGAGGACACCACAATAGGATGAACGCTCCTCACCTCTATGAGAAACGCTGGATCGGTAGTGCATCGACAAGTGATGAGCCCATCAGAACGCTATCTCAAGTGTCGGGATGGAACACGGCTACAGTGTTGGCCCCGACGGCTCGGTCGGCTAGTCCCATCCCAAGGAGCATTTGCACGTTCAGGTAGTAGACATATGTCCCCGCGCCGACGTCGTCGTACGCCGTGAGGATGACGCCGGACTGCCCGTAGGCTGGATCGCTAGCGAGTTCCGCCCCAATCGCGTCGACGTAGTTCACGGCATCTGGACTTGTGTCGCAATTGCCAGGCGATGTGGCGTGCCTCGCATGCCAAAGGTCGCGCGTACCTTGGGTGTGATCGATGAGGAGCCGCACCATCGAACTGACGACGATCGTGCCCGCAGAGGGCACCATTATCGTGACTGCGTTCACGTTCGTGCACCCGCTCAATAGGACGTCAAGTATGACCGTGCTTGTCGCACTGATGGCGCCAGGGCTTTCCGGTCCTGGAGGACCAGATGGCCCGGGTATTCGTGGCAAGGCAAGCGCGGTTGCGAGCGCGACCACCGCGACCGCCAGGCCTATCGCACCGAGAGTCCGACCGTCAACCCCCTTCCTTTCTCCGGATTCATGGCCTTCAGATTGCATGACTTTGTGGACCGCAGGAAGCCCCTTATGGTTTTGCTTCGGTGTCGGCCACCGTTTGCCGAGACAGGACTTCTCGGCGACCTGCCGCTGCACTGCTTATCGCGGCCCGGACAGTCTGATGTGGCCGGAAACTCCCTTTCGGAGCACCTTCATCGGGGCCGAAGTTGCTTATTCCGGGGTCATCTGATGCACAAATACAGGCTCGCGGGCTGCTTCAGCACTGACCTTTTTTTGCCCGCACCAACCCGGCCGAGCTTCGCTTCTAAGGATGGAGTTTTCGCTTTTTTCCCGCGAGTGCCCGAACCATCGAGTCTGCCTGGGCAACGGTTACATACCTGCGGGTACATGACGACTTCAAGGGCTCGAGAGGGCTCGAGGAAAAATGATAGCCACAAGGCGTCGGCTGTGGGGAACGGCGACATCGTTCTTCCTCCTTGTTGCCTCCGGTCTTGTCCCGCTTGTAGGCTTGCCCACAGAAGGTGGCGAAGGTGTCACACGGGATTGGTGCTTCGTAGACATTCCCGCATACACTCAGGCTCCTTCGATTGCCATTGGTACCGAGGGAGCCTTTATCCTGCATGCCATGGTCGGTAACGCTTCGACAGTCATTTCGATGCCTCGGAATGGGACTCTAGTTCAGCGCAGCCTTCCCACTTCGAGTAGCCCGGTCGAAAGCGACGGGCTCGCGGTCGATTCTTACGGTGTCCTTCATGCGCTTGTGGCTCGAGGTCCCCCCGGGCTGGAAATCGAGCACTTTAGTGGTACCAACGACAATTGGACATCTGAAGTCGTACCACTGGAGTTGACTTCCAGCGCAAGTGTGGAACTGGACGGTCGTGACTTCCCCCATGTCGCGATAGCGGCACAGAATAGGACTACCCGACTCTTGGATATTTACCATGGCATGTATGATGGAAGCCGATGGTACCTCGAGATCGTTGATGCCGTTGAGGGCTTCGGCCGCGGGCCTACGCTAGCAATTTCTCCGGATGGAACGCCCAGCTTAGCCTACGGCGTTTCCCAGGGTCGGACAACGGGTATTCTCAGATACGCATCCCTTGAACATGGCTCTTGGGCGTTCTCCGACCTGACGAGCAATTTCACGGGCCCGCAGCCTCCGGGCCTTGTGGTTGACTCACTCGGGAATCCTCACGTGGCGGGTGGTTCCACCGAGGGAGTGGAGTACTTTTCACAAGTCGGGGGAACGTGGTCCCGAGAAGTGGTAGGAAATGGGACGACCGTGAATTCGGCCATCGGGATTTCCGCAGGTGGCGAGCCCGCCGTATCATACTTCCTGACCAATCCCGATGGTTTTGCGTTGAAGTACTCAATCAGGACTCCTACGGGTTGGGATTCTGAAGACGTTGTAACCGGCGACCACATCGGGGGAATCCAGCTCCGAATGGACAGTGTCGGTTCACCTCACCTGGCTTTCTTCGACATAACGGATGACCGCGTGGTCTACGCAAGCCGACCTCCATGCCCCACGCTGAACTCGCGTCCGCTTGCAGATGGTGGTCTGGCTTACGCCAGCTTCGAGGCCGAGAGGATCACGTTCTACGCGGGCGGCAGCACGGACCCCGAGGGTGATCTTCTCACGTACCGGTGGGACTTCGACGGGGACGGGACGTGGGACACGTCGTGGTCCTCTGACCCGACGACATCGTACACCTGGGGCGACGACTGGACGGGCGCGGTGATCCTCGAGGTCAGCGACGGGGAGCTGACGGACACAGCCTCCGTCCCCGTCACGGTGGTCAACGTGGCTCCGACGATCGCGTTCACCCTCATCCCGACGGGCGACGAGGGCGAAACCCTCGTCTTCGAGGCGCAGGTTACTGATCCCGGGAGCGACGACCTCGTCGTACGGTGGTCCAACTTCCCCGGCCCCGACACCTGCAAACTGTCCGTGGAAACCACGTACCCGAACGATCCCGCGAGCTTCCCCGACCCGGACCCAAGCACGGACGTGCACCCCCGTGATGTCACGGATTCCCAGTCGACCCTGTGCGGGGACGACGGCACGTTCAACTGGACGTTCATCGCCTTCGACGACGATGGCGGCGAGTCCACGAAGAGCGGCACGTTCTCCATCGGGAACCTCGCTCCCGCCCTCATGGTCCCGCCGCCTACGTTCGTGACCGTGGACGAGGGCGTTGCGTGGACCCTCACCGCCATCGGGGAGGACCCGGGCAGCGACGACCTGACATTCACCTGGACTTGGGAGTTCGGACCCACGGACACGCACGCGCACTTCAACGACGGCGTCGGTCCGGACCCCGATCCATCCCCCGGACTCACATTCCCCTTCACCGCCACGGACTCGTCCATGCACGCCTATGGAGACGATGGCACCTACGAGGTCATGCTTCGGGTCGAGGACGACGATGGCGGCTTCCTCGAGGTCACGACGACGTTCTCCACGTCGAACCTCCCGCCCGCGCTGACGGTCTCCCCGCCGACGTCCACGACCGTGGACGAAGGGACGCTCGTCACGCTCTACGCGACCGCGAAGGACCCCGGCAGCGACGACCTCACGTTCACGTGGACGTGGACCCGCGGCCCGACGGAGGCAGGCACGTACTTCAACGACGGCGTCGGTGCCGACCCGGACCCGAGCCCGGGCGGCACGTTCCCCTTCACCGCTACGGACGCGTCCTCCCGCAGGTACGGGGACGACTGCGCGTGCACGGTCTACCTCCGCGTCGGGGACGACGACGGCGGCTTCCTCACGTTCGAGACCTCTGTCACGGTCGTCAATGTGAATCCCGTCGTCCTCGCGGCGGACGCCTCCGGCGACGAGGCCGCGACGATCGCCTTCGCGGCCACGTTCACGGACCCCGGCTTCGACGGCGGCGCCGGCCCCTCCGTCGAGGACTTCACCGCGACCGTGGACTGGGGCGACGGCTCCTCGGAATCCGTGAGTGTCTCCGAGGTCCCCGGCGGACCCGGCGTGCCCACGACCGGCTCCCTGGCGGCGACCCACGTGTACGGGGACGACGGCGCGTTCACGGTCACCGCCACGGTGTGCGACGACGACGACGGATGCGGCACAGCGTCCGCGACGATCACCGTCCGCAACGTCGCCCCCGCGCCGTCGATCGACACGGTCACCCAGGAACGGGACCGTCACCTCCCCGCGGCCCGGTTCTACCCCCTCGACCCGATCACGCTCAACGGCTCCGCGGTCGACGTCGGCAGCGACGACCTCACCCTGTCGTGGTCGTGGGGCGACGGGACCCCGGACACCGCCGGTCCGACGCACTTCAACGACGGTCTGGGGCCCGACCCCGATCCTTCCCCCGGCGGCAGGTTCCCGTTCGACGCGGCGGACTCCGTGGAGCACGCGTACGCCCTCCCCGGGGACTACGTCGTCACCCTCACCGCGACGGACGACGACGGCGGCTCCGCGCGGGTCACGTTTGACCTCCACGTCACCGCCGCGGACGAGCTGAAGGCGGATGCCTCCTCCCTCCTCCGAGACCTCAAGCGGGAGGCGCTCGACCGCGCGGACTGGCGGTTCGTCCAGAACCTCGACGACGCGGAGCGCTTCGTCCTCCGGAGCCTCGGGTACGCGGACCCGTTCCGACCGTCGACGATCGACGTCGAGCTCGGGCCCGGCGCCTCGATCGCCCGGAACGAGGGCGACGGGGTCGACATCACGATCAAGGGGCCATTCACGAAGACCTACACTGCCCTCGTCGTGACGTGGGACGACGACGAGGTCACGACGATCGCCCTTCCCTCGGGATGGCCGGCGAAGTCCCTGCGCTACGAGGACCGCCTGTGGATCGACGCGTGGGAGCAGGACCTATCGGTCCGATCGAAGCGCGACAGGACGACGGGGGACGTCACGCTCAAGATCCACGCCCACGACGCGAGCCTCGGCTTCTCCCTTCGTTTGGACACCGAGTTCGTCGCCCACCTCGCGTTCGCGTACGAGGTCCTCCCGTACTGGATTGACGGCGCGCACCTCGACCCCGAGCTCGGCGCGAACGTCTTCGTCTGCGAGCGCGCAGCCGTCGACCGCTTCGTCAAGCTCGTGGTGGTCTCGGACGACGATGACGATGATGATGACGACGACGAGGGGGATGACGACGACCATGACGGCGACCGCGTCCTCGGCGGCGATGGGGATGACGACGAGGACGACGACGATGACGGCAATGCCTGCGGCTGTGGCGGCGGCGATGAAGAGGACGAAGACGACGACTGCGGCGAGGATGAGGACGATGATGATGACGATGGCGGGGACGACGACCGTGACGGCGACCGCGGTGACGCGGGCGTCCTAGACGACGAGGACGACGACGACGACCGCGGCTGCCGCTGCGGCGACGGGGACGACGATAACGACGAAGACGACGACGAGGACGACAGGGACGACGACGAGTCCCCGGAGACCCGGACGATCCTTTGTCGCCTCACCCCGAAGCTGTGGACGGCCGAGGAGCGAGCAGCCCTCGACGCGCGGTGCGCCCTCATCGCGAACCTCCTCGTGAAGGCGGACGAGATCCTCGCCCGCATCGCCCTCGGGGAGGCGCAGGAGACGCCCGTACGGGACCCGGCGAACCAGACGCGGTACGAACGCGCGATCGCGAGGTCCGAGAGGTCCGTAGGGAACGCGAACGATGCGTGGGGCCTGTTCGAGTACGGCCACGCGATCTGCGGCTTCCTGCGTGCTTGGGAGTATGCGGAGCGCGCGATCGAGATCGCCCGTATGTGAACTCAGAGAGGATCGAGCCGTGGTCAGTAGGCCTACCAACTGTCCACACGCTACGGGGGCTGCCTACTACCTGGAAGACGGCGTCGTAAGAGCGTCCTTTGCAGCATCGGCAATGCTACGCACATGTTCTGGGGCGCACAGTACGACGAGTCGCTCTTGAGGATGGTTTTTGCTGAGTTCGCGACCTTGTTTCAATTCGCCGAAGGGCACGTACTCCCCGCCCACGTCAATGATCTGCTCGAGAATTGAGTCCAGCATCCGAGCTGCATCTTGAGCAAGCTTGGGTCCCCACACATCAACCACAACGTGAGGCGGCTGCACATTGGCGCGCTCGGCAATGTCTGCGCCAAGGGCGTCGAGACGTTGCCAGTATTCTCGAGGGCTGTGCGGACTGACAAAACGTCTCAAGCTCTCCAGGCTCAGCGGTTCATCGAGGGCAACCTTGTACAACTGGCGACGCAAGACGCGTTGGGCCAGCAGCCCGACGTCGTTCGGGGCTGATAGCACGCTCTGCAGGAGAGTCCGATCATCGACCTGCAAGTAGCCGGCCACGAACCTCTCATTGTCTTCGAGGAGGAACGGTGCCTGAAGCGGAACGCCTTCAGCGACGGCTAGCCTTGCAGCTCGACCCAACATGGAGAGGGCAGCTAACCGGACGCGATGCAGATAGACTTGGTCTAGGAGACGAGCTAGACCGAGATATGTGGCTCCGATTGCTGACAAGATGTCAAGCCGCCGTCCATCGAAAACAAGCTTGGTCGCTCCCGATCCGATTGTGACAAGGGACATCCGACTGAGGGGGCGCAAGTCAACGGATCCGGGTAGTCCGACGAACATTCGGTCCCTCGCAATGTAATCCAAGAGATCTGCCGACACTCCTGTCGATAGTACTTCCGAAGCGAACGACTCGGATTCTCCCCCAGGAAACGCAGTCTCCTCCGTGACACGTTCCAGGATCGAGGCCAGTTCGCCTTCGTTCCTGATGATAATTGGCGTGAGGTCGGCGGGCGAAAAGATTCGGTCATTTGCAAGTTCAAACATGCACGAACCGACGGGGCCCAACGGACTCTGCCCGATGTCATGAAGTAGTGCGGATAACCGAAGCGTTCCTCTATCGAATTCTGATACCCCTCGGAGTGCGGGGATCTGGTCGATGAAGCGTTGCGCCAAGTGGAGAACACCGAGAGCGTGGGCGAATCGGGTGTGCGTTGCTGCTGGGTAGACCAGGTCGCAAAGGCTAATCTGTTGAATGCCACGCAAGCGCTGAAGTGCGCGCGTGTCAATGCAACTCACCTCTGTTTGAGTGAGCACAATGTCACCCCAAACGGCGTCCCTGAACAGCCTCGCAGCCCGTGGCGGCCCTTTCGTAATTCTGGGCATTGTCTCAAGATCGGCAGGCGTCACATTCCCGACGTGACTGGCCAGCAGATGAGGGATGGATTGTTTCCGAGAGGGGTCGGCCTCCGCAAGCTGGCTAAGGCGGACC
>Ga0209341_10005671_pt1 | contig 11240 bp, 8 predicted proteins | sample RifCSP13_2_FD_184020 | JGI IMG/M metagenome (GOLD analysis project Ga0209341, IMG submission 184020) | Soil microbial communities from Rifle, Colorado - Rifle CSP2_sed 13_2 (SPAdes) (version 2) | ecosystem: Environmental > Terrestrial > Deep subsurface > Rock core/Sediment | place: Rifle...
CCGGAGAAGTCCCTGTTCGACGTACTCGTCGGGCTCGGGCGGCCCTCCCTTGTCGCTTTGAACAAGATGGACGCCGTCGGCGCGGCGCGGCCGAAGGTACACGCCCGGGCGGCCCAGGTTCTTGGCCTGCCGACGGAGGAAGTCCTCCCGATCAGCGCCCGGACCGGGGCCGGACTCGAGCGGATGCTGCTCGAGATCGCCCGCCGGGAGCCGGAGATCGTCGCCGCCCTGGGCCAGGCGCTGCCGGCCTATCGCGGGACGTTGGCGCGAGCCACGATCAACCGGGCCGCCTCGACCGCCGCCGCCATCGCCCTGACGCCCTTACCGATGATCTCTTTCATTCCGCTCGTGGGCGTGCAGACCGCCCTCGTGCTCTCGCTGGCGCGCATTTACGGCTACCAGATCACCCTGGCGCGGGCGCGCGAGTTGATCGTGACATTCGGGATCGGACTTCTGGCGCGGTCGCTATTCTATGAGCTGATCAAGTTCGGCGGTCCGCCCGGCTGGCTGATCTCGGCCGGAGTGGCCGCTGGAGCAACGACGGCATTGGGCTACGGCGCCGCCGCCTGGTTCGACCGCGGGGAGCGACTGTCGCGGCAGCGGCTGCAGGGGATCTCCAGCTCCGTGGGAACGTCGGTTGTCGGAAGGATGCGGGGGAGGCGGCGGCCGAGGCGAGCCGAGTTGGAGCGGGAAATCAGCCTGGCACTGGAGCAGTCCCCTGCGGGACACGAAGCGCAGTCCCCTGCGGGACACGAAGCGCAGTCCCCTGCGGGACACGAAGCGCAGTCGCCGCCGGAACACGAAGCGCAGTCGCCGCCGGAACACGAAGCGCAGTCGCCCCCAGAAGAGGCCGTCTCAGCTGAGTAAGCCTCGAGTGTGATAGACGGCGGCAGCGACGACCAGCGCCGCCACAGTCAGGGCCGCGCGAGTCGAAATCGGCATACGGGGGGGCTGGCGTCCAGCCGGGGGAAGCGAGGCCTCCTCCTCCCGCCGGCGATGAGCTTGGTCTGACGCACCCAACGCCAGCGTCGCCGGAACCGCAGCACACAATAGACACATCGCCAACCTCCGCCCCGAGAACCCGCTCGGCGTCGCCGAGTCACACAGTCGCCCCCGCCCGAGATTCCGGAGCGAGTCAGTCCACTTATCATAATCGTGGACCGACGCCCTGGTCAATCGCGGCCGCGCGGAACGATCCACGGACGCGGCCGGACGTCCGGGGGTGGGCGCGGGATACAATAATCGACGTGACCACCCCTTCGCTCACCCTTTCGTCCGAGGTCGCCGACCTGAAGCGCTCCGTCATGCGCGAACTGCTGGCGCTGGCCGTCGATCCGCAGATCATCTCGCTGGCGGGCGGCCTGCCGGCGAGCAGCCTGCTGCCGCTGGACGACGTCCGCCGCTGCCTGGACGACGTGCTGGTGCAGGACGGGGCGCGGGCGCTGCAGTACAGCCCGCCCTACGAACCGCTGCGGCAGTGGATCGCCGAGTGGATGCAGCGGCGCGGCGTATCGTGCACCCCGGACGAGGTCTTCATCACCGGCGGCGCGCAGCAGGGGCTGGCGATCCTGTCGCGGCTCTTCCTCGATCGCGGCGATGCGGCCGTGGTGGAGGCGGTCACCTTCACCGGCATTCAGCAGGTTACTGCCGGCCGCGGCGCCGATGTGCGCGCCATCCCGACCGACCTGACCACCGGCGCCGACATGGATGCGCTGGAAGAGGCCTTGCGGAGCGCGCCGCGGCCACGCCTGATCATCCTGATCCCGGACTTCCATAACCCGCTGGGTGTGTCGCTGACCGTCGAGAAGCGGCGTCGGGCCGCCGCCCTGGCGGCTGCCTACGGGGTGCCGCTGATCGAGGACGACCCGTACTCGGCGCTGCGTTTCGATGGGGCCCCGGCCTCGCCGATCAAAGCCCACGACGAGACCGGCCTGGTGTGTTATCTCGGATCGTTCTCCAAGATCATCGCCCCGGCGCTGCGCCTGGGTTGGATCGTCGCCCCCCCGACGCTCTCGGAGCGGATCACGGTTCTGCGCGAATCGCTCGACCTCGAGTCGTCGGGCCTGATCCAGCGCGCCGTCTACCGCTTCGTCTCGCAGGGGTTGCTCGAGCCTCACCTGGAGCAGCTCAACGCGGCCAATCGGGAGCGGCGCGACGTGCTCCTGGCCGAGCTCGAGACGCACTTCGGCGAGGACGCCCACTGGACGCGACCGGAAGGCGGGCTGTTCGTGTGGGTGACGCTGGGAGCGAATGTCGACACCTGGCAGCGCTTTCGGCGCGCGCTGGAGCGGAAGGTCGCCTACATCCCCGGCTCGGCCTTCGCCGTCGACGGCAGTGCGCGCAACGCCCTCCGCCTGAACTTCAGCAACGTCCCTCCGGAACGCATCCCGGTGGCGGTGGGGCGGCTGGCGGAGGCGTTGCGCGTGCAGTAGACGAGACCCCAGACCGGGGAGCGCGCTCTCGAGGCGGGCCCATGGCAGCGCCAGCGTTGGCACATCCAATGCTTCTGCCCAGCCTGCCGTAGGCGGTCTCACCTGCGGGACACTAAGCGGGTTCCCCTCCGGGACGCCAGGCGCGGCCCCAAGTATGATTTAATGGACCAACTAGGTGAGGAATGGATCTCGGTCTGATTCGCGACGTCCTCTCGTCGCTGGCTGCCCTGGCCGTTATCGGAGGAGTCCTGGTGGCCGTCACCCAGCTCCGGGATCTGCGCCGCCTACGGCAGGTGGACGTCGTCATGCAGCTGATCGACCGGTTTGACGACGAAAGCTTCCAGCGGCTTTTCCAACGCCTTGGCCGCTGGACGTATCGCGACCTGGAGAGCTTCGAGAGGAAGGCCAAGGACGAGGATTGGGTCACGTTGTTTTCCATCTCGGCGTACTTCGAGAACATGGGCCTGCTGTGTAAGCGGAAGCTGGCGCCGATCGATCTCCTGGACGACATCATGTCCGGCCCGATCACGACGAGCTGGCAGAAGGTGGGCGCGATCTGGCTGGAGTTCCGGCGCAAGTACAAGCGGCCGATGATGGCCGAATGGTTCGAGCTGATGGCGACGGATATCGAAGCGAGGATGGCCCGCCTCGAGGGACGGCGGCCGCGCATCGTCACTATCGCCGAGACGAAGACTCCGGCGAAGGCAGCCGCGCGGCTGCGGCGACCCCGACAGACGAAGCGGCAGGCGGGACGGAGGAAGGGATGACAGAGCGCACGGCAGAGGCTCGCCCGATCACGGAGGAAGGCGATTTCCTCCGGCTGAAGGGCATCGACTACCTCCACTTCTGGGTCGGCAACGCCAAGCACGCGCTCTACTACTGGTGGAAGGCGTTTGGTTTCCGCCCGGTGGCGTATTCCGGGCTGGAGACCGGCAACCGCCAATTCGCCTCCTACGTCCTCGAGTCGGGCAAGATCCGCTTCGTCGTCTCGGCGCCCTATGGCCCGTCACACGAGATGGCGGCGCATCATCTACTGCACGGCGACGGGGTCAAGGCGATCGCCCTGACGGTGGATGACGTCGAGGCGGCGCACCGCGAGACGACGGCGCGCGGCGCCCAAAGCGCCTGGGGCCCGCGCGAAGAAAGCGACGACGGCGGCGTCCTGCGTACCGCCGCCATCCACGCCTATGGGGAGGTGCTGCACGTCTTCGTCGACCGCGCCGATTACGGCGGCGTCTTCGCCCCGGGGTACAAGCCGATCGAACACACAGCCGAGGGGACCGGCTTGGTGGCCATCGACCACGTCGTGGGCAATGTGCAGCTGGGCAAGATGAACGAGTGGGTGCGCTACTACCACGAGGTCATGGGTTTCCGCCAACTGATCCACTTCAACGACCAGGACATCGGCACCGAGTATTCGGCGCTGATGTCCAAGGTCATGGAGGGCGGCGAGGGGCGGATCAAGTTCCCCATCAACGAACCCGCCGAAGGAAAGCGCAAGAGCCAGATCGAGGAGTTCCTCGACTACTACCTGACGCCCGGGGTGCAGCATATCGCCATGGCCAGCGGCGACATCCTGGCCACAGTCCGGGCGCTGCGCCAGCGCGGCATCGAGTTTCTGCGCGTGCCGGAGGCTTACTACGAGATCGCTCCGGCGCGCGTAGGGAAGATCGATCAACCGTTCGAGGCGCTGCGCGAGCTGGGGATCCTCGTCGACCGCGACGACGAGGGGTACCTGCTGCAGGTTTTTTCGCGGCCAATCCAGGACCGGCCGACGTCGTTCATCGAGGTCATCGAGCGCCACGGCAGCCGCGGCTTCGGCAAAGGCAACTTCAAGGCGCTTTTCGAAGCGCTCGAATCCGAGCAGGCGAAGCGCGGGAACTTGTAGAGTTGTCCTCGAGGGAGCGCTCGCCGGCCTCACCCCCTGGCCCCTCGCGAAACAGCCCTGTGGGCCTCTCGGCCGAGAGCCCATCCAGGCGGAGCTCCTGCGGGGTGCTTGGCGAGGCGCAGGGGTGGAGGGTCGGGGGGATTGCCAGTGACAGGGAGAGGCTTTCGGGCGCGTGCGCTATGTGACGTTCGCTCCGCTGGCAAGCCCCCGCGAGCCGCGCCTGGGTGCCTGGTTGGACGCCGAAGTCGTCGAGCTAGCCGGGGTGGCCGGCTTACCGACGACCCTCCTGGCTTTCCTCGAGGCCGGGCGAGCGGCCTGGGCGACGGCGCGGGAGATCGTGAAGCAGCCAGGCTGCCGCCGGTGGGCCGGGACGGAAGTGCGCCTGTACGCCCCGCTGCCACGGCCCCCCAGTCTGCGCGACTTCTACTCCTTCGAGAAGCACGTGGCGAGGGCCTTCGCCAACCGCGGGCAGTCGATACCGCAGGCATGGTATGAGTTCCCGGTCTTCTACTTCTCCAACCCCGCATCGTTGTGCGGACCCGAGGACCCCATCGCCGCGCCGCCCGGCTCCGAAGCCCTGGACTATGAGCTGGAAATTGCCTGCGTCATCGGGCGCGGCGGCCGCGACATCGACGCCGCCGAAGCCGCCGCCCACATCTTCGGCTACACCATCCTGAACGACTGGTCGGCCAGGGACCTGCAGCGCGCCGAAATGACCGTCGGCTTGGGGCCGGCCAAGGGCAAGGACTTCGCCACATCTCTCGGGCCGTGGCTGGTGACGGCCGACGAGCTGGAGGATGCGGCCGAGGGGCGGCCGGGGGTCTATCGCTTGGCGATGGCGGCCCGGCTCAACGGCGTCGAACGATCGCGCGGCAATCTGGCCGAGCTGCACTACTCCTTCGGCGAGATGATCGCCCGCGCCTCCGCCGGGGCGGAGATCTTCCCCGGGGACATCGTCGCCTCGGGAACGGTCGGCACGGGCTGCCTGCTGGAACTGACCGGCGGCCAGGGTCCGTGGCTGAAACCCGGAGACATGGTCGAGCTGGAAGTCGAGAGACTGGGAGTCCTGAGAAATACGGTAATCAGTAACCAGTAATCAGTAATCAGTGACCAGTAATCACTGCTCGGTCATGAGGGATCACTGATTACTGATCACTTGCACCAGAGGAGGTTTCCATGCCCTTCTACCATCGCCTGGGTGAGCTGCCGGAAAAGCGACACGTCCAGTTCCGCCGGCCGGACGGCGGCCTGTACCGCGAAGAGGTCATGGGACTGGAGGGGTTCTCGGGGATCCAGTCGATCCTTTACCATCATTTCCTGCCGCCGCGCCTCGTCCGCTCGGAGGAGCTCGGTTCGACGCGGGTCGAGTACGCCCCGTTCGGCGCGCTGCGGCATCGGGCCTACGCCACCGCCGACGTGCCGGCCGGCGGCGACGCCGTCGCCGCGCGGCGCGTCCTGCTCGGCAATGCCGACGTGACGCTGGGCGTCAGCCGGCCGACGGAGAGCATGAACACCTTCTACCGCAACGCGCAGGCCTATGAAGTCTGGTTCACCCATGAAGGGCGCGGCGTGATGCACACCCAGTTCGGCCGCCTGTCGTTCGGGCCGGGGGACTATGTCGTGCTGCCGTACGGGACGACCTGGCGCATGGACCTCGACGGGCCGGCGCGTTTCTACGTCATCGAGTCGGCGTCGCAGGTCCAGCCGCCGCGCCGCTACCGCAACGAGTTTGGCCAGCTGTTGGAGCACGCCCCGTATTGCGAGCGCGACCTGCGGCCGCCGCAGACGCTGGAGGCGCACACGGAGCGCGGCGAGTTCGAGGTGCGCGTCAAGGCGCGCGAAACCATGACCCGCCACGTGCTCGATCATCATCCGCTCGACGTCGTCGGCTGGGACGGCTACCTCTACCCGTGGGCCTTCAATATCCACGACTATATGCCGGTCACCGGCAAGATCCACCAGCCGCCGCCGGCGCACCAGACCTTTCAAGGCGGCAACTTCGTCGTGTGTTCGTTCGTGCCGCGGCTTTTCGACTATCATCCGCAGGCGATTCCGGTCCCCTACAACCACTCGAATGTCAACTCGGACGAAGTGATGTACTACTGCGACGGGGAATTCATGTCGCGCAAGGGCATCCAGCAGTACGACATCACGCTGCACCCGAGCGGCCTGCCGCACGGGCCGCAGCCGGGCGTGACGGAGGCCAAGATCGGCGTCCGCGAGACGAACGAGCTGGTGGTGATGGTCGATACCTTTCATCCGCTCCAGGTGGCACTGGCGGCGTTGGAATTCGAGAAGACGGACTACCAGGCGTCGTGGATGGAGGGGGACGGGGCATGAGGTTGGTGCCCCAACCCCCTCCCCTTTCCCCTCCCCCTGCAGTAGCATGCCTTACTTGGCTGACGAATCTGGCAGGGGGAGGGGAAGGAAATCAAAGGACGGGGGGTGGCAAAGCCACCCCCCGTCCTTTGAGAAAGACCTGACCCCCTCTCCGCCATGGATGCACCGAAAACGGACCCGTGGAGGGCGGAGAGGGGGAAAGGGGGTGAGGTCGAGAGGCCCCCAGTAAATCGGATGCCGAGGAGCGCTGGATGGAAGCCGATCCCGCAACCCTGCCGTGGAAGTCCGTCTACAAGCTGATGATCGGCTCGATCCTGCCGCGTCCCATCGGCTGGATCTCCACGGCCGACGCCGCCGGGCGGACGAACCTGGCCCCGTTCTCGTTCTTCAACGCCGTCGCCTCGCGTCCGCCGACGGTCGTGTTCTGCCCGACGATTCGCGAATTCGACGTCGGTCCGAAGGACACGCTGCGCAATGTGCGCACGACCGGCGAATTCGTCGTCAACATCGTCACGGAGTCGCTGGCGGAAGCGATGAACATCTCCTCGACGGAGTTCCCTCCCGAGGTGGATGAATTCCAGGCGGCCGGCCTGACGCCGGCGCCATCGGTGGTGGTGGCGCCACCACGCGTCGCCGAGAGCCCGATCCACTTCGAATGCCGAGTTCACCAGATCGTCGACCTGGGAGCCGAACCCGGCGCCGGGGCGGTGGTGCTTGGACGGATCGTCCACCTGCACGTCGATCCGTCGGTGCTGGTGGGGGAGGACAAGATCGACCTGGCGGCGCTTCGCCCGATTGGACGGCTGTCCGGCGCCGGATACTGCCGCGTGACGGATGTCTTCCAGATGCCGCGGCCGCAGTCGCAGTTGGGTGATGATCTTCCGCGCTGAGCGGAGGCCGCGCCTGCGGCGCGGCCAAAGTCGAAGCGCGCTTTCGCCAGCGCCCTTCGACTACGGCCGCAGAAGGGGCGCCGCGATTGGCGTGGCCAGGCGGCCTCCGCTCAGGGAGGACACTGAGTCTTGATTGGGGAACGATCTGCCCCCATCATCACCCTCCTCACCGACTTCGGCCTCGATGACGGCACCGTCGGTGTGATGAAGGGCGTCATCCTGGGCCTGGCGCCGCAGGCGCGTCTGGTGGATGTCTCGCACGGGATCAGGCCGCAGGACATCCGGGCGGCAGCTTTCGTTCTCGGCCGGACCGCCCCGTACTTTCCCGTAGGGACGGTGCACCTGGTCGTCGTCGACCCCGGCGTTGGTACGGTGCGTCGGCCGATGGCGGCGCGTTTGGGACTGCATTTCTTCGTCGGCCCGGACAACGGGGCCGCCACGAGGTTGATCGAGCGCGCCGAACGCCTCGGCCAGCCGACGTCGTTCTTTCAGCTCGATCGGCCGGAGAGCTGGCTGCCCAAGGTGAGCGACGTTTTCCACGGCCGCGACCTCTTTGCCCCGGTGGCGGCCCAGCTGGCCAACGGGGTTGCGCCGGAGGACCTCGGCACCCCGTTCCAAGACCCCGTACGGCTTTCGCTCTCTAGTCCGGTTCCGATGCCGGGGGGACTGCTGGGCGAGGTCGAATACGTCGACCGCTTTGGGAATCTGCGGACGAACATCCAGCGCGCGGACTGCGGCGATCGGACGCCGGGCGGAGTGCGTCTCGGCTGGGTCGAGATCGAAGGCCTGGTGCGCACGTTCGGGGAGCGACCGGCCGGCGAGCTGATCGCTTTCTGGGGAAGCGGTGACGAGCTGTGCGTCGCCGTGGTCAACGGCAGCGCCGCAGCCCGCCTGGCACTCTCAGCCGGTAGCGCGGTCGAGCTTCGGCTGAGCTAGCGGGAGGGGAACTCGATCGTATCCCGGAGCGCGACCTGGGTCGCCTCGTCCGGGGCGACGATCCACAGAGTCTGGTCATAGGCACGCTCGAGCAGGACGGCGCCGCGATGCCAGGTCCAGCGGCGTTCAGTCTGCTCCGTTCGACGCTCGCCGAAGCGCCAGCCGCCGTACGCGTGGAAAGCCTTGACGAATTCGAAGGCGTCGCGCGGCGAGTCCCAGCGCGTCACCAGGACCAGCGCCGACCGATCCCCGGCGTCGTCGGCGTAGGCGCGGTAGGCGTCGCCGCCCCAGCCGGCGGCGGCGTCCGCCGCCTCCCAGCCGGGGATCTCTTCGTCTAACACCAGGTGGGTGAACCACTCGCCCAGGACGCCGGCCTCGATTTCGTGCCAGCCCTCCCCGAGCGCCTCGAGCATCCCGGGGACCTCGACCGGCAGCGTCGCCTCCTTCCGATACAGCTCGGGATGCAGGATCTGCTCGGTCGTCGTCGGTGGATCGAGGTAGGCGGCGTCGACGGCCGCCCAGCCGCCCTGGCGGAAGAGCGCTCGGACAAACTGGAGACCCTGGTCGTAGGGAAAGAGGAAGTCCTGGCGGATATAGGCCGGCGCAGCGTTGAAGACGTCGCCGCGGTAGGACTCGATCGACGCCAGCAGGTCCTCGTAGTCCTGCTGCGTGGAATAGGCCTGCCACCACTGCTCTTCGGCGAGCGTGGCGTCGCCCTCGATAAGGGCCGAGAGGGCGGCGCAGCGCTCCGGGTCTTGCTGGCAGGCCTCGTCGTTGTAGCCGAGGGCGCCCTCCAGATCGTAAGTCTGGTCCTGCAGGGCGTGGACGTATTCGTGAGCGTAGGTCAGCCGTTCGGCGCCGCCCCACTGCGAGCCCACGACGTACATCCTCTCGATCTCGGTGTCGTAGTACCCCGCCACCTGTTCTTCGTAGAAGGCGAGGTGGAAATCGCGCAGATCGAACCCCGGCTCGACCAGGCCGAACAGCGCCAGCACCCGCACATCGTCGGCCGCTTCCTCGTCCGTGTATTCGGCCAGGAAGTCTTCTTCGACCCGCCGACCGAGCGCCTCGGGAGCGAGCAACTCGCGATCGAGCGGACCGGTCGGGTAGAGCCCGCGCACGGTCGAGACCTGACCTTGGATCTCTTCCAGGTCCGGCGGCGAGTCGGGCAGCCCCTGGGTCGGGGCGTCGGATGGGTCGAGGGGCTGCAAGGGTGTGGCGGACGGAGTGGTGCGTGGAACCGGCAGCAGCGGTGTGGCGACACTGCAACTGAGAAGCGCCCCCAGCAGGGCGAGGCCCACGAACCACGCTCGACCGTCGGCCCTGGCGAAAGCCATTCGGCGATTGTAATCTGCCGGGGATCATCGCTGATCCCCGCTTGTCATGGCCGGTAGAGGCTCCGGACTGAGCGTGCGTTGCCACAAGGAGGCGTAGCGTTCGACTTCAGCGGCCCAGCGGGGGTCGTCCCAGCCGAGCTCCGTCTGGACGGTCGAGCGGATTCGCTCTATCTGGGGCATCCCGCCCTGGGGCAGTAACAAGCCGAGGCGGACGCGTCGCAGCAGCAAGTCCTCCAGATGGACCACGCCTTCGGCGCGGGCCGCCCACCGCAGTTCGCCCCACAAGGAGAGACTGCCGTCGATCGGCGTCATCTCGCCGACCTCCGCCGCGGCCGCCAGCCTGGGGGCATCCGTCCCGTAGCGCCCGACCAAACGAAGGCAAGCCGCCGGCGACAGACCGGCCTCCAGGCAGGATTCTGGAGGCGGGGGATCGAGAACGCGCTCGCGCAGGCGATAGTCGCGGCGGGGCAAACGTCGGCGACCGAAGCGCAGCGCTCGGACGGCGACGCGGCGAAACGTCGTCAGCTTGCCCCCGGTCACGGTCATCAGACCGTTCTCCATCCACAGCAAGGCCTCGCGCGACTCCTTCGATGGGTTGGCCTTGCCCGTGTCCAGGACGCCGCGAATGCCTGCGAATGTGGCCTGGACATCCGCCCGGGAGAGGTCGGCGGATGGAAAGGCGAAGCGGAGCGCCTCGAGAAGATAGCCTGTCTCATCCGGGCTGATTACCGGCTCCAACGGCGCCGACCCCGTCAGCCCGACGTCCGTCGTCCCGATGATGGTGACGCCTTCCCAGGGGAACACGAAGACAGGCCGCCCATCGGCGGGGTGCAGGATGGCCACGGCGCGAGGCAGCGCCAGGCGGCGGAAGGGGAAGACCAGGTGGCTGCCGCGCAGCAGGCGCAAGCGGTCGCGGCCGCCGGCTTGTCGCCGTACCTCATCCGCCCAGGCGCCGGCGGCGTTGACGACGAGGGTCGCCCGCGCTTCGACCGTGCGCCCTCGCCCTTCAGGCGTCTCGTCGCGCAGCGCCGCTCCGCAAATTTGGCCCGCCCGGTCGCGCAGCAGCGAGACGGCGCGGGCGTAGCTGAGGGCCAGGCCGCCGGCACCGACCGCCTCGCGTATCACCCGCAGCACCAGCCGGGCATCGTCGGTCTGGGCGTCGAAATAGCGGTACCCCCCGCGCAGGCCGCTGAGCCGCAGTGGCGGACAGAGTCCGACCAAGACGGCCGGTCGATAGTGCGCATGCTGCCATTTTGCGGCCAGGATGTCGTAGAGCGCCAGCCCGACGCCAAAGACCCATCCCGGCAAACGGTCCCCCTCGAAGCTCGGCATCAGGAACGGCAACGGGTTGACCAACCCGCGGCCTTCGCGCAGAAGCAACTCCCGCTCGCGCACCGAGTCGATCGTCGTTCCGATC
>Ga0209341_10005674_pt1 | contig 11231 bp, 12 predicted proteins | sample RifCSP13_2_FD_184020 | JGI IMG/M metagenome (GOLD analysis project Ga0209341, IMG submission 184020) | Soil microbial communities from Rifle, Colorado - Rifle CSP2_sed 13_2 (SPAdes) (version 2) | ecosystem: Environmental > Terrestrial > Deep subsurface > Rock core/Sediment | place: Rifle...
CGTTCGGCCGGGCGACTACGTGATCGCCGACGCGAGCGCGGTGGTGTTCATCCCGGCGGCCGATGCGTCGCGAGTGATCGAAGCGGCCGAGCAGATCGCCGCGCGCGAGCGCGCGATGACGAAGGCGATCCGGAGTGGAAAACCGCTGCCCGAGGTGCTCGGCGCGGCCTACGAGCACATGCTGAAAAAATGAGCGCCACGCCCCCCTTTCGCGCCGACCAGGTCGGCAGTCTGCTGAGACCCAAGGAGCTCCTCGACGCCAACGAGAAGGCGATCGCCGAGCACCATGCACTCGACGGGCTGCGCGAGCTGCAGGACCGTTGCATCCGCCAAGCGATCCACTTCCAGGAATCGCTCGGCCTGCACGCGATCACCGACGGCGAGTACCGCAGGCAATCGTTCGCGAGCGACTTCATCGAGAAGCTGGAGGGCGCCGGAACTCCCGGGCACCTCGCGATCAATGGAACCTCGGGCGAAGGAATCCAGGGAAAACCGCTCAGCGGCAAGCCGTTCGCGCCGCGCGCCTACCAGGTCACCGGCAAACTGCGGCGCGCGCGGCCGATCGAGGTCGAAAACTTCAAGTTCGTGAAGGCGAACACGACGCGAACGCCGAAGCAGACCATCCCCTCGCCCACGATGCTCCTGCGCGGAGGGCGCGCGGCGGTGAGCGCGAAGGCGTATCCGGATCTGCAGGAGTTCTACGCCGACATCGCCAAGGTCTATCGCGAGGAATTGAACGAGCTGGGCGCGGCCGGCTGCGGCTACGTCCAGCTCGACGACACCAACTACGCCTACCTGTGCGACGACAAGCTGCGCGGCGTATTCCGCGAGTGGGGCTACGACCCGGAGGAAGTGCCGGAACGCTTCGCCAGGCTGATCAACTCGGTAATCGCCGGGAGGCCGGCGGACATGGTGGCCGGAATCCACCTGTGCCGCGGGAATTCCGGCGGCCAGTGGGCCGCGCAGGGCGCCTACGAGCCGGTCGCCGAGGTGCTGCTCAATCGGCTCGAGGTGGACGCCTATTTCCTCGAGTACGACGACGCGCGCTCGGGCGGCTTCGAGCCGCTGCGCTTCTATCCGAAGGGCTCGCGCAAGAAGATCGTGCTCGGGCTCGTTTCCACGAAGAAGCCGGAGATCGAGTCGAAGGAGGTCCTCAAGCGGCGCATCGAGGAGGCGGCGAAGTACGTGCCGCTCGAGAACCTGTGCCTATCCCCTCAGTGCGGATTCGCCAGCACCTTCCGCGGCAACCCGGTCACCGAGGAGGTCGAGCGGCGCAAGCTCGCGCTGGTGGTCGAGACCGCGGCCGAGGTCTGGGGCTCGGCCGAGTAGCGCGCGCTAGTCGAGGTAGAAGCCGCGCCGCACCGTCTTCAGGCGCCATAGCCGCCACGGCAGCGCCGAGTTCGCGTAGAGCGAATTCGCGTCCGCGCCGCGCCCGAACCCGACTTTCGTCGAAAGCGCGTTGTTCGGCAACGGGATCCGCGCCAGCACTTCCCCTGGAGGACTCAGCACCACGATGTCCGAATTCGGCTGCTTCGGATTGCCGTTGTGCATCGCGACGTAGATGTTGCCGTCGGTATCGATCGCCATCCCGTCCGCCACGAGATTCTCGCTGCCGGTCTGGAAAAGCACCTTGCCGTTCGAGATGTTCCCCTTCTCGTCCAGGTCGAACGCCACCACGCCACCGCCGACGATGCCGAACGCGTCCGGCTTCATCGCGGGATGGCGCGGATAGCGCTTCGCATTCGACGTGGTCACATAGAGCCGCCTGCCGTCGGGCGACACTTCGATCCCGTTCGGCCGTTCGAGCCCGGTCTTCAGCTCGGTGACGCTCCCGTTCGGGTCCACCCGATAGACGCTGTTGGGCAGCTCCATGGGCTCGCTGCCGAAAAAGCGCGGGTCGGTGAAGTAGACGCGGCCCTGCGCGTCGCTCGTCACGCCATTGGGCGCGTTGTAGCGCTTGCCCTGGAATGCGCCGGTCACCATGCTGACCGTGCCGGTTCTCATGTTGCGCCGGACGATCGCCTGCCCCCCGCCGTCCGCCATCTGCGCGATGAGGAGATCGCCGTTCTTGTCGAAGTGCAGGCCGTTGGACTGGCCGCTCGGCTCCATGAACTTCTCGGTCCTGCCGGTCGCCGGGTCGTAGCGCCAGATCGTGCCCCCGGGGTTGTTCTGCTTGATCGCGAAAGTGGGTGTGATGTCGCTCGCGTAGACCTTTCCGTCCTTTGCCGCGACCACACCCTCGCCGAATACGCGCCCGGTCTTCGATACCTCCTCCCACTTGGCGCCCTCGACGATCACACCCTTGGTGACGCAACCGGCGAGCGCAATGGACGCCAAGGCGGCAAGAACGGCACGAAGTGCGCGCTGATTCGCTGCTTTGTTCATAATTGATCTCCTCCCGGATGCGAACCGTACTGCAATCGCCGCCCTGAGCGCAATGCTGCAAGAGCACACCCCGGTGATGCAGCGGCCTCGGAAACCGTTGGGATGCCTGGCCGCTGGGGCGCCTCCGAAGAAGGCGGAGTGGGCGATTGCCGGTACGGGGCAATGTGGCTACAATATGTTCCTACATTAAGAGGGAACAGCATGAAGACCGTCAACGTCCGCCAGCTCAAGAACAACCCCTCGGATGCGCTGCGCATGGCGCGCAAGCAGCCGGTGGTGGTGATGAACCGCGACCAGCCCGAGGCAGTGCTCTTTCACCTCGACGACGAGGGCCTGCTCGGCGAGCCGGGGGTGCGGCTCGCCCTCGCGACGGCGCTTTACAAGAGCGAAAGCCTCTCGATCGGGCGGGCCGCCAAGGTCGCCGGCATGCCGCTCGAAGCATTCATGGTGGAGATGGGCCGGGCGGGCATCCCCGTGATCCGGGGTAACGCCAGGACGCTCCGGGAAGACCTCAAGAACATCAAGGCGTGGCGCGCGAGGTAGTCCTGGCGGACGCGAGCCCGCTTATCGCGCTGGCACGCGTCGGCGGCCTTCCGTGGCTGCGCAAGCTCTACAAGTCGATCTCGATCACCGAGGAAGTCCGGGGCGAGGCAACCCGCGCGCGCGAGCTGCCCGGAGCGGCAGCGATTGCCGCAGCGATCAAGCAAGGCTGGATCCGCGTGCTGCGGCAGGAGTGGAGCGAGCCGCCTTTGCCGCTGCTCGACACCGGCGAAGCGAGCAGCCTGCGCGCCGCCATTGCGCTAGGACCGGGGACCCTGGTGCTGCTCGACGATCTTCAGGCCCGCCGCGAGGCACAGCGGCTCGGAATCGCGATGACCGGTACTGCGGGAATCATCGTGGAGGCCCGGCGAGCCGGATTGATTCCAGCCGCGGGGCCGGTTTTCGCGCGGCTCGCGGAAGAGGGATTTCACCTCGGCGACGATCTGCTCCAGGCGATTCTCGCCGAATTGGGCGAGAAGTAAGTTTGTGACAGGATGACGTGCGGACCGTCTGAGTGGGCGACGATACAGCGCAAAACGGCATGCGGGACAAGGGGTCGGATTCGCCCGAAATTTCTCGTCACACCCCCGTGATGCAGCAGTACCTGCGCATCAAGTCGCAGCACCCCGACATCCTGCTGTTCTACCGGATGGGAGACTTCTACGAGCTGTTCTACGACGACGCCGAGCGCGGCTCGCGCCTGCTCGACATCGCGCTCACCTCGCGCGGCCAGTCGGCCGGCGCGCCGGTGAAGATGGCCGGCGTGCCGGTCCACTCGGTCGAGCAGTACCTGGCGAAGCTGGTCAAGCTCGGCGAGTCGGTCGCGATCTGCGAGCAGATCGGCGACCCGGACACGGCCAAGGGCCCGGTCGAGCGCGAGGTGACGCGCATCGTCACCCCGGGAACGCTCACCGAGTCGGCGCTGCTCGACGAGAAATCGGACAACATCCTGCTCGCGCTCTCTCAGGACCGCTCGACGGTGGGCCTCGCGTGGCTCTCGCTCGCGAGCGGCACTCTGCGCGTCGCGGAGGTCGCCCCGCAGGCGCTCGCGAACGAGCTCAAGCGCATCGGCCCGGCCGAAATCCTCGCCGCCGACGGTGTCGAGCTGGACGGCTGGCGCACGACGCGCCTCCCCGTCTGGCATTTCGACCAGGAATCGGGAAAGCGCAAGCTCCTCGAGCAGCTCGGCGCCGCCACGCTCGCCGGCTTCGGCTGCGAGGACCTGACGCTCGCGCTCGCCGCCTGCGGCGCGCTGCTGGAATACGCCAGGCGCACGCAGGGACAGGCGCTCGCGCACGTGATCGGCGTCAGCGCCGAGCGGGCCGGCGAGTACGTGCGCATGGACCCCGCCACGCGGCGCAATCTCGAGCTTACCGAGACCTTGCGCGGCGAGCCCGCGCCGACGCTTTTTTCTCTCGTCGACGAGTGCGCGACCGGAATGGGGAGCCGGCTTCTTCGCCACTGGCTGCACCATCCGCTGCGCGACCGCGATGCAGTGGCGAAGCGCCACGAGGCCGTCGCTGCGCTTCAAGAGCGATTCGACGACATCCACTCCGTGCTGCGGCGGATCGCGGACGTGGAGCGCATCACCGCGCGCGTCGCGCTGAAGAACGTCCGCCCGCGCGAGCTCTCCGGCCTGCGCGACAGTCTCGGCCTGCTCGACGAGCTCAGAAAGCCGATTCCCGACTCCGGGTCGCTGTTGAGCGACCTTCTCAAGGATCTGGCGACGCCCGGCGAATGCCTCGAGCTGTTGACCGGATCCATCCAGCCCGAGCCCGCGGCGCGGGCGGTGGACGGCGGAGTGATCGCCGAGGGCTATTCGGCAGAGCTGGACGAGCTGCGCCGGCTGCAGACGAACGCGGGCGAATTCCTCATGGCGCTGGAAGCACGCGAGCGCGAGCGCACCGGGATTCCCAATCTCCGGGTCGGCTTCAACCAGGTGCACGGCTACTACATCGAGGTGACCAGCTCGCACACGGAGAAGGTGCCGGCCGAGTACCGCCGCCGCCAGACGCTGAAGAGCGCCGAGCGCTACATCACTCCCGAGCTGAAAACCTTCGAGGACAAGGCGCTCTCGGCGCGCGACCGGGCGCTGGCGCTGGAAAAATCGCTCTACGACGAGCTGCTCGCGCTGCTCGCGCCGCACGTGCCGCTTCTTCAGCGCATCGCGCGGGCGCTCGCGCAGTTCGACGTGCTTTGCAGCTACGCATCGACGGCTTCGAAACGTGGCTACGCGCGCCCTCAGTTCGTCGAGGACAACCTGATCGAGATCGAGGCGGGGCGCCACCCGGTGGTCGAGGCGCAGATCGACAACTTCATCGCCAACGACTGCCGCCTGTCCCCTGCGCGGCGCCTGCTGCTCGTCACGGGCCCCAACATGGGCGGCAAATCGACCTACATGCGCCAAGTGGCGCTCATCGCCCTCATGGCGCACGCCGGGTCCTTCGTCCCGGCTCGAGCGGCCCGCCTGGGGCCGGTCGACCAGATCTTCACGCGCATCGGCGCGGCCGACGATCTCGCCGGCGGGCGCTCGACCTTCATGGTCGAGATGACCGAGAGCGCGAACATCCTGCACAACGCGACCGAGAGAAGCCTGGTCCTCATGGACGAGGTCGGGCGCGGCACCTCGACCTTCGACGGCCTTGCGCTCGCCTGGGCGATCGCGCGGCACCTGGTCGAGAAGAACCGCTCGCTCGCTCTGTTCGCGACGCACTATTTCGAGATGACCCGGCTCGCGCTTGAGTACCGCGAGGTCGCCAACGTCCACCTCGACGCGGTCGAGCACAAGGACACCGTCGTCTTCCTGCACGCGGTCGAGGAAGGCCCGGCGAACCAGAGCTACGGGCTGCAGGTGGCGGCGCTCGCGGGCGTGCCGAAGCCGGTGATCCGCCGCGCGCAGCGCTACCTGGAGATGCTGGAGGATTCGAGCCTGATGCGGGCCGGCCAGGAGGATCTGTTCGTCGCCGCGAAGCGTGCGGCACCGGAGCCCGAGCCGGCGCCCGACGCGCTGCGCGAGGAGCTGGCGAAGGTGAACCCCGACGAGCTGTCGCCGCGCGAGGCGCTGGAATTATTGTACCGTCTGAAGAAGCTCTAGATCCGCACCATGGAGCGAACGCGATGCGATTGGATCGTATTGGTGTGCTATCATCGATTCCGCACAATTTCAGGATAACTGCACCGATGCCGCGGACGACACTGACTCTGGATCGAGATGCATATGCGCTCGCCCGGCGCTATGCGTCGGCACGCCGCCTGCGCCTGTCCCAGGCCGTGTCGGAGCTGGTGCGCCGGGGCCTCGAATCGCGGCGCCCGGTTCGAGAAGAGAACGGCCTGGTGGTATTCGACCTGCCCTCCGACTCCCCGCCCGTAACGCCCGAAGACGTCCGTCGAGCGGACGAGGACTAGTGGCCTACCTCCTGGACGTGAACGCGCTGGTGGCGCTGTTCTGGCCGGCGCATATCCACCATGGCGTCGCGCGAACCTGGTTTGCGCGCCGCGCGGCGGACGGCTGGGCGACCACGCCTCCGACCCAGGCGGGCTTCGTGCGCATCGTTTCCAATCCGGCCTTCTCGCGCGACGCCGTGTCGCCTGCCGAGGCCAGCCGGTTGCTGGCGGCGAATCTCAAGCACAAGCAGCATCGCTTCAAATCCGCGGATCTGAGCGTTCCTCAGGCCCTGGCTCAGTTCGGGGCGCGTATCGTCGGCCATCGCCAGGTCGCGGACGCGTACCTGCTCGCCCTGGCGCTGCGCCATCGTTGCAGGCTGGCAACGTTCGACTCCGGGGTGCTCGCGCTCCTCGTCGACGAAGATTCCGGGCGAAAAGCGGTCGAGCTACTCGGCACCGCCGGCCAAGGCTAGGCGGCGATGGTTGCGCCGATGCCGCTCGTCGACATCGGCGCGAACCTCACGCACCCGGCCTTCCGCATCGATCTCGACGAGGTGCTGGCGCGCGCGCGCCGAGCAGGCGTGGCGACGATCGTCGTCACCGGCACCAGCGTCGAGGAGAGCCGCGCCGCCGCGCATCTCACAGCTGCGCATCCGGACATGCTCTTTGCGACTGCCGGGGTCCACCCTCATCACGCACGAGACTGCGGGCCGGGGACGATCGAAGATCTGCGATCCATCCTTTCGGACCCTCGCGTCGTTGCCGTCGGCGAGTGCGGGTTGGACTTCAACCGCAACTACTCGCCGCATCCCGACCAGGAGAGGTGGTTCGTCGCGCAGATCGAGCTTGGCATCGAGCTGGGCAAGCCGCTATTCCTGCATTCGCGCGACGCGCACCCCCGCTTCTCCGAAATCCTGAAATCGCATCGACCGCCAAAGGCGGTCGCGCACTGCTTCACCGGCTCCCGCGAGGAGCTGCGCGCCGCGCTCGACCTCGGGCTCTACGTCGGCATCACCGGCTGGATCTGCGACGAGCGGCGCGGCCGGCAGCTCCAGGACCTGGTGCGCGAGATCCCGCGCGAGCGGCTGCTCCTCGAGACCGACGCGCCCTATCTCACGCCGCGCGACCTGCGCCCGCAGCCCAAGGCGCGGCGCAACGAGCCGGCGTTCCTGCCGCACATCGTCGCGGCCGTGGCGCGCGCGCTCGGCCGACCGGCGGAAGAAATCGCCGGCGAAACCGCGCGCAACGCGCGGGCGCTGTTCGGCCTTCCGGTCACTTAGCGATCGCCGCGTTCACGCGCGGCATCACCTGCTCGGCCATCAATTCCATGGAGCGCCTCGCAAGCTTCTCGTCCACCCAGTCCATGGCCGCGTACACCAGCTCGCCGAAGTCTCCCACCTGCTCGCGCAGCCGCAGGATCTGGTCCACGACCTTGTTCACGGTGCCGTGGATGCACAGGCGCTCGAGCACGAACTCCGGCGTGATCTCGTGGTCGGGTTGATCCAGTCGCTCCTTGAACACGGCATGGCGCTTCGAGCGCGTGAGCTTGGTCTGGATCTGGTGGTAGTAGAAGCGGTACGGGCTGTCTGCGGCATGCCGGCCGTACGAGGCGGCGACCTTGTCGTCGTCGGCGACGAAGAGGGTGCGCGCGACGCGCCAGTCCGCGGTATCGGCACGCGCCCCGGCCTTCGCCCTGCCCTCGGCGTAGTTAGTCCAGTGCGTCTTGAGCCAGTGTGGCAGGAGGAAATTCGCCGACAGCGGATGGAAATCGCGCTCGCCCATCGCCACCACGCCCCTGGAAAAAGGCGCCACCACCGTCCCCACGATCTCCGGGCGCGGCTTCTGGTAGGGCTTCGGCATGATGCCGGGGCCGATTTCCGGCATCAGCGTGCGGCGCGTGCTCACCTTGTAGCGGTTGCCCGGAAGATCGATGTCGTAGGGCGGATCGCGCTCCCAGATCGCGAGGATGACGTCGATCGCCTCGGCGAAGATGCGGTTGCGGTCCTCGCGCAGGGTGTGCGCCGGATCGCGGTGCAGCGGATGCACCGGCATCATGAAGATTCCGAGCCGCATGTCCGGATTGTATGATCTTCGCAGTGAACCTCGTCCACCTGCTCCTGCGCAGCGCCCGCCTGAGGCCCGAGGGGCACGCGCTCGCCGTCGGCAAGCGCGCGGTCATGAGCTATCGCGATCTCGCCTCCCGCGTGCAAAGGCTGGGCGCGGGATTGAAAGGCAGGCTCGGCCTGAAGCCCGGGGACCGCGTCGCTCTGGCGATGAAGAACTGCCCCGAGTACTACGAGCTGCTGTTCGCGTGCTGGCACGCGGGCCTCACCGCGGTGCCGATGAACGCCAAGCTGCACGCCAAGGAGTTCGCCTACATTCTCGAGAATTCCCGTGCCAGGATCTGCTTCGTCACGCCCGAGCTGCAATCCGCGATTCCAGCGGGAATTGCCCTCGAAGACGATCTTTTCGGTGAGGAGGCCGACCCGGCCGACGTCGGCCCCGACGATCCCGCGTGGCTCTTCTACACCAGCGGAACGACCGGCGTGCCGAAAGGCGCCATGCTCACGCACCGCAACCTGCTGTTCCAGGCCCAGGCGTATTTCGCCGACATCGACCGGCTCGGGCCGCAGGACGCGATCCTGCACGCCGCGCCGCTCTCGCACGGCTCGGGCCTGTACGGGCTGCCGCACTTCGCCGCCGGGGCGGTGAACGTCATCCCCGAGAGCGGGCATTTCGAGCCCGAGGAGATCTTCGCTCTGCTCGATCACTGGCCGAACGCGTCGTTCTTCGCGGCGCCGACGATGATCGTGCGCCTGCTCGCCAGCCCGGCCGCGCGCACACCCGCGGCGCTGAAGACCATCGCCTACGGCGGCGCGCCGATGTACGTGGCCGATGCGCTGCGCGCGATCGAGCTGTTCGGCCCGCGCCTGTACCAGCTCTACGGCCAGGGCGAGAGCCCGATGACCATCACCGGCCTGCCGCAGTCGGCGCATGCCGCGCGCGAGCACCTGGAGACCTGCGGCTTCGAGCGCACCGGCGTGGAGGTGAAGATCTTCGACGAGAACGACGGGGAGCTCCCGCCCGGCGAGGTCGGAGAGATCGTCACCCGCTCGGACTGCGTGATGGCCGGCTACTGGACGAACCCGGAGGCGACCGCGAAGACCTTGCGCGGCGGCTGGCTGCACACCGGGGACCTCGGCAGCCTGGACGCGCAGGGTTTCCTCACCATCAAGGACCGCTCCAGGGACATGATCATCTCGGGCGGCGCCAACATCTATCCGCGCGAGATCGAGGAGGTGCTGCTGCGGCACCCCGCGGTCGCCGAATGCTCGGTGGTCGGCCGGCCGCACCCCGAATGGGGAGAGGAAGTGATTGCGTTCGTCGTGAAACGCGCCGACGTTTCTCCACGGGACCTCGAGAACCTGTGCCTCGAGAACATCGCGCGCTTCAAGCGCCCGCGCGAGTACCGCTTCGTCGCGGAGCTGCCGAAGAACAACTACGGCAAGGTGCTCAAGACCGAGCTGCGCAGGCTGCTCGGCTCAAAAACCTAGGCCCACGCCGAGCCCGCGCCTGAGCCAGTCCTCGGATTCGTCCTGGTAAAGGACCTCGCGCACCACGCCGTCCGGCGAAAGCTGGACGTACAGGGCCGCGGGCTGCCCCGGGTCGCCGAACCTGCGCATGTGGTACTGCCAGACGTCGCGATCCAGGCGCGGGAACCTGGTCACGCCGTACGGCGGCCCGAGCAGAGCGCGCACTTCCTCGGCGCGCGTGCCGCCGAGAACCAGCTTGCCCACGTTCTCGTCGGTGAGCCGCTGCTCGATGGCGACCAGCCTGCCGTCGGCGCCGACGCGCGCCACGTACATCGCGCGCCCGAACGGCTGGCGCGGGTAGTACAGCCAGGTCTCGCCGTTCGCCGCCGCACGCTTGTCCGCTGCCGGGCCCATCAGCGCGTCCACCTCTGCCGCGGTGGATTTCCCCGGCGCCAGCCCGCGCCCTTCGAAGCTGGCGCAGCCCGCGAGCGCCAGCACCGCGATCATCGCCGCCATCGTCCTCATTGCTCGCCTCCCTCGCATCACGCCCGCCTGAGAACCTCGATCTGCCTGCGCCCGGGATCCACGCGCACCCAGTCGCCGGTCTTCACCAGGCCCTGCGGGTCGGGCGACCAGCCCTCGGTGATCGGGATCCCGGCGAAGATCGCGCCCTGCACCATCACCGGGTTGGTCACGCCGAAGACGAACGCCCTGGGGGCGATTTTCTTCCACTTGATGTCGTAGAACGCCCAGCCGGCCGCGATCCCGCCCTTGGCGACCGGAAAGAAGCACACCTTGTCCACGATGCTCGCGCCCTCGAGCCGGTGGCCGGGCCGGGTGATGACGCCCGACCAGCGATCGAGATCGTAGCGCGGCGAGAAGCCTTCCTCGGACACCAGCGCCTCGCCTTCCACCACCGGCCCGCAGGCCCGCTCGACCCGGATTACGCTCATCGCAGCACGCCCGAGCAGGCGATCTCGACGCAGTCCGCGGTGCGGCGCAGGATGGGATTGAAGCGGTGCGCGCCGATGATGTTCACGATCTTCGCCGAGTTCGACACCATGTTGGTCCAGCGGTTCGCGACGCGCATCGGCGAGAGGTTCTGCAGGATGTAGAAGCACACGCCTTCGAGGATCGTGACGCCCGCCTGCTCCAGCGCCCCGGCGTACCCGAGCGCGCGCGACTGCGCGAGCACCGCGCCGTTGGTGGTGACGAAGCAGCTCGATCCTTCGGCCACCCTGCGTCCCGAGAAGAGCGCGGCGAGGCGCTGCATCTCGAACAGCGACTGCTGCGGCCCCGAGAACACCACCAGCCGCGCGTCGCCGTCGCCGAGGCGGTAGCTCGAATAGACTTTCGCAAGGTCCCGATCGGTCACCGCCAGGCGCTCGG
>Ga0209341_10005675_pt1 | contig 11231 bp, 8 predicted proteins | sample RifCSP13_2_FD_184020 | JGI IMG/M metagenome (GOLD analysis project Ga0209341, IMG submission 184020) | Soil microbial communities from Rifle, Colorado - Rifle CSP2_sed 13_2 (SPAdes) (version 2) | ecosystem: Environmental > Terrestrial > Deep subsurface > Rock core/Sediment | place: Rifle...
CAACTGGGCAGGCAATCCAGAAGGCGATCGCCCCACGTTTCGGAAATACGACCCTTTAGGCTGACCTGCCAGATGTGGTGCGCCTCGGGATTGGTGCCCGTGACCAACGTTGGGAAAAGTTCCGTCGTAGGCTGGGTACGCAGGCCCACCGAAGGGTAATCGGTGAGCAGCCGATGCACGAATGGCGTGAGGCCGGCGGTGACGCGTCGGCGATCCAACGCGGGGAGGTAGCAGATAAACAGGCGTCGTTGGGGATGCGTCATCGAGTGGTCCCTTGGGCGACCGCCAAGGAAGATCCAATGGGGTGGTGGCCAAGCGCCAGAACGTGTGGCGCCAGCACCCAGTCTGGGCGTACGGCGGCCCGGTCATTCGGGGTTGGGCGGCTCACCACGCCAGTGGGCAGTACTAGGCCCTTGACACCCAGCGCGACTTGGGCGATACTTTGGCTCTCCGCACGTGAATCAAGCCGATCCCAACGGGACGGCTTTCCCGGCCCATGGCAGCCCGGGGCCGCGGATCGGGCTATGCGAATTAGACGAGTAAAGCGGGAAAGGCGTCGGTAATTCCCGGTGGGTGGTCGGTGGCCGACTCGGAGCGCGGATTGGTCGGATCCATGACGCGTCCCTCATCGATATTAGCGCTGGCGGGGCTCGAGTTCCTGGGTCACGTCGGGCGCATCCGCGCATATGGAGCAGACGATTCCCCTGAGCACCTCCACACGCTGCCCTGAGCCCCGCTGTCCAGCGAGGCAGTCCTCTCAGTCCGGGTAAGAGGCTCTCTGTCATCTCCTGTTTCGGCGGTCCGCCGCCAAGCCTGAACCATGACCTGAAGGAAAAACGGATGGGCGTGCCACCGAGCACCGATAGAACTGGGAGAGAGTGGCCCCTCATATTCCGGCAGAGCATGAGGATTGTTGAGTTCGCCCTCGCCGCCTACGGCTTCCTATTGTTGGTCATCTTCCATTCCCCCGTCGCAGACTATCTGGTGCGCCCGCTACAGGTCCCAGCGGATCCCAGACCAGCCGCCGCCATGGTGGTCCTGACGGCATACGTGGCGCCGGACGGGACCTTGAATGAATCGGCCATGCGCCGCGTTCATGCTGCCGCCAGGCTGTACCACCGGAAACTCTCACCCCTGGTGATTATCACTGGAGGAGACTCCGATACCCCCGAAGCCCGACAACTCGCCGACTCCATGGCCGGATTTGCGGGCGAACTTGGCATCCCCCCGACAGCTATCATCGTGGAGAAGGAATCGCAAAACACCCACTTCAGCGCGGTCAACGTGGCCGCGCTCTGTCGTCAAAGACACATTCAGCACGTGCTGCTGGTGACCGACGCAGTTCACATGCGTAGGGCCGCCGCCGCCTTTCGCGCGCAAGGACTGTCGGTTTCTCCCGTTCCAGCCGATCCTTGGTCGCTTTGGTGGGAAACACCGGACATCCAACTGAAGAAATTCTGGGCTGCCCTGCACGAGTTTGGCGCGCTGCTGTACTACCGGTGGCAAGGATGGATTTGATAGCGGCAGTTACTCTGGGCTGTCCGTGATCACCTCCCAAATGATCCATTGCCCCCGGTCACGAGGTTCTGATTCAAAACAAGACTATGCCAAGGACTCCGGTCGGTGACCCACACAATCTGCCATACTGACAAAAGGCAAAAGGTTATTGCCTTTTTGACACGTTGCCCGGAGACACGTTCTGCGCCCCTTCCTTTCCTCCGCCTTTTCCATTCGCCAGGCGCTCGCGAATCCTCCGCGATCTTTCATATATCCTTGCAGCAGTCTCGAAGTCCCCGAGAGTCTCAAACGCCCTCCCGACGGAGACCGTCACACAGACACGCACTGGGATACTTACTAGAATCCTGTAACGACGATGCTCGGGCTCGTCGCCAACAGCCGGCTGCCATCGTTCTCGCAAAGGCGAAAGTGATAAGTGCCGTTTCCTGTAGGCATCCTGAAGGTGAATGTGGTCCCGCCGTGGATGTATGCCCATTTAAGCAGGTTGGCCCACCGACCATCCTCATCAGGGGACGATGTTGAGTACAGCCCCACCCAATCCAGATCGTTCTGGGCTCCCTCTACTGTCACGGTCACTAGTGTCCCCGTCTGGGCCGCAGTCGTCGAAACCGACACGCTGTGAGTCGTTGCTGGCGCTGTGGGAATGGTGATGCCAACCTCTTTGGAGAGGCTGCTTTCATTGCCGAAGATGTCATAGGCCGAAACTGCAAAGGTGTAGGTTTCCCCAGGGGACAAATCAGAAACCGTATAGGTCGTCACATGACCGACGTTAATGGGTTGCGTGTACGTTGCAGCCGAGGTCCCAATGTGGATCTTGTACCCGGCGAGATCTGCCTCGGGGTTCGGATCCCAGACGAGTATCACCGAAGCCGCTGAAACCGGCGTCGAGAGACCGAAGAACGCCCATATCCCGAGCAGAACCCACAGGCTCCTTGCTGGACGACCTGCCGCTGGTCCCATGGTAATCACCTCCCTGATGCGATCTTACTTCCGGTTGGGGATATTCTCTAAAACGCAACACCTGTGCCAATAGACCCGGTTGCTCACCGCAAGGCAACCTCGCGAATTCCCTGAGATGTAATCCTTGTCCTGCCTGGCAAATTCAAGGAGATGGCAGGGATTCATTGCGGGAAGGGACCGGCTTAGAAGTAACCGCCACCTGCGGCGGCTCGAGGGATCGAAAGGAAATAGAGGGAGATTTTTAGCGTGCGGGAAACTCTGCTCAACCCTACTGACTCATCAGCCGAAGTCCCTTGGGTACGTCCGGCGCGGTCTTGTCCCCCGTATCTGGAAGGCAGCCAATTCGTTGCGTCGAAACCGCCACGTCGTCGATCCACCGAGTCTGAAGCTGCGGTACACCACATGGAACCTGCCCGTTGCATGAGCGGCCCTCGGCATCGTTGTAGTAGCCGCTCACAGTAAGATGTCTAGCCCCGCCGGGGGCCGTGCCCAGGTTCGAACGATCAATTCTGAGCACACCGTCGATCCACATTTGAAAGACGCCCTGCTGCGTCCACCGGAGCTCAAGGCAGTACCATTTCCCGTTCTGGATGTTGACACCAGACTTGAACGGAAAGGGCTCCAAATTCACATGACCGGCATAGTTGCTCTCACTAAAATTTGTGCCCGTGACGACACCCCAACTGGGGTTTTCGGTGAGGACAAATATACCCTTGGTCGCCACGCGGCTCCACACCCAGTTGTCCGAGTATTTCTCGTACCAGCGGACGTAGACTTCCGGGACAGGCGAAAAGAAGCGGTTCATGAACCCCGGTCCGTTCCAGCCAGGGGTATAGACCAGCTCGTTGACGCGACTGCCTGAATGGGCCTTGGCCGGGTCCGTTACGATGTTCAGGATACCGTCGCTGCTCTGGTCCCAGAGCTTTTCGCTGGACGCCGGATCTTCGAAGTCGTCGACCACAAGAATTCCGGCCCTTGCCTGGCCCAGGCCAAGCAAGAAGAACACGAAGATGCCTAGATACAGGATACGCAGAGCACATGATGCGAGCCCTTTGACCATCTGGTCTCGAGTGCGCATGTTCATCTTCGGGTACCTCCCTAGCCCTTACGGCCTAAGTGGTTTGGATCATGGAAAGCCATGGAGCCTAAAAGCAAAAAAGATGCCAACACGAGGCCCCTCCGGCCCTCGTTCGTTTCTCAGACGCATTACAAAGCGGGCCTTTCCATTTCGGGCATCTTGCCTTGTAGGCGGCTGTGCTGACGAGACCACGGTGGAAGACCCGGTATTTTCCGACCGCCGCAGGCCCATCATCCTACCCCTTATCTGGAGACCGAGTCTCCAGCCACTTCGTTTGCTTGATTGCGAACGTAGAGGTCATGCCACAACATGAAAGTCAGGAGTGCCCATATCCTCGACTCGTGATTCCTAAGGCCTTCCTCGTGTTCCCTCACGATTCTGGCAACTGCCTGCGAATCAAAGAAACCGATCTCTCGCAACACTGGCTCTGCCAGGCACGTGTGGACAAGGTCGCGGAGCGGACCACGGAGCCAGGCGTTTAACGGGACCGAAAATCCCTGCTTGCGACGATTGAGAATCTCCTTTGGCAGAATTCCGTCGAGAGCCTGGATGAGGATATGTTTCCTTTGCCACCTCTTGAGTTTGTAAACTGCAGGTATCGTGGCCACAAACTCAACTAGCTCGTGATCGAGAAAAGGAACACGGACCTCCAGCGAGTGCCACATGCTTAACCGGTCCGTCATTCTCAAGAGATCATCCGGCAGATAGGTCTGGATGTCTGTGAAGAGCATCCGGTCTAAAGGGTCAAGCCAGCGGTGGGTCTCCTTCATGGCGGGGGGAATGGGACGTAGCCCACGCCTCTCCAGCTCGCGGGTCAGATCGCCGCTGAACAACTCGCCCTTTTCCGTCTCATCGTAGGCGGCAATGTACCGCTGATACCGATCGGCCAGATCAAAGTCTGCCCCCTGGATAAATCGCTTCAGTCGATCGCCCCAGAGTCCGCCGTTGCGAGACTCCGGGACCGATCGGATCACCGGCTCGATAAGTCCGTGGCGAAGCACCCGCGGGAGTTTCCGATAGTAATCCGCCAGCAGCGCTCCTCTGTACCGCTCATAACCGGCAAACAGTTCGTCCCCGCCGAGGCCGGACAGGGCGACCGTCACCCACTGACGGGCCGCCTGACATATCAGGAAATTCGGAATCATGGACGAATCCGCGAACGGCTCGTCAAACGCTCGGATGATCGACGGAAGGATCTGTTCGACCTGAGGACTCAGCACGCATTCGGCATGGTCCGTCCCCATCGTCTCCGCCACTTTTCGGGCGAACGGACGCTCATCAAAGTCGGGGTGCCCGGTGTCGAAACCGATCGTGAAAGTCTTCACTCGCTGTTCCGAACCTTCAGCCATCATCGCAACGACGGCGCTCGAATCGATTCCGCCGCTCAGGAACGCGCCCAGGGGAACCTCACTCACGAGGTGAAGCTTGACCGCCTCCCTGAGATGGTGTCGCAGGCCTTCAACGAAAAACTCTATTGGTTTCCCAAAATCAGGCTCGGGCTTTATGTCCCAGTATCTCCTTAGCGAAAAATTACCGTTGGTCCACACACAGATGTGGGCCGGCGGCACTTCATAGATTCCTTCGTAGATCGTCATCGGCCCAGGTACGTACATGAAGGTAAAAAATGCTGAGAGCGCCTCAAGGTTAATCCTCCGTTCACATCCCTCCATAGCCAGCAGGGATTTGATCTCCGAGGCAAAGACGAGCTTCCTTTGATCCTGATAATAGTAGAGCGGCTTGATCCCCAATCGGTCCCTGGCAAGGAGCAACCTTTTGCGGCAATCATCCCAAATCGCAAAGGCGAACATCCCCCGAAGCTGGGAAACACACTCATCACCAAATTCCTCATAGAGATGGACGAGACACTCAGTGTCCGAAGCGGTAGAGAACCGATGGTTGCGCTTCTCGAGGTCTATGCGAAGCTCCCGATAGTTATAGATCTCCCCATTGAACACCACCCAGATCGACCCGTCCTCGTTGGGGACCGGCTGATGACCCCCTCTTACATCGATGATCGCCAGCCGACGCATGCCCAACGCCACGTTCTCTCCACAGTAATATCCTTCACCATCCGGACCCCGGTGAAACAGTAATCTGCAGATCCTTCGCACACAATTCCCTTCCCCGACGCCGGCTTCGCGACGCACTATACCGACGATTCCGCACATGGGAGTTATTTCCCTCTTAGTAAGTTACCCCGAACCCAGTGCAAAACTCTTTCGAAAAGACTCTCCTACTCGCTCGCCTGCTCTGTCATCGCAGGATACACCTATTTCTGGAGCTCTATGGCTTCAAGATCTGAAATCCGACCCAGTCCACGTAGCGAGTTTCTCCCGCTTCTCAACGGTTAGCAAGACCAGAAACCTACCGGGTATTCTGCAGACCTGTCCATCCCGGATCTGGGACGGCGTCCGGCTTACCGAACACAGCCTATCGCAGTAAACCAAACAACCGAACGGCTTATGCTGCCGATGCTCTTTCTTTCCACAGCCTCCATATTGCTCCTTCCGTGACATTCCCGAAAGGTGGATTCTTCCATGATGTCCGAGCTTCTCCGTTATGCCAGATTTCCAACCACCCATCGTTCGCTATACGTCTTCTCCCCATCGTGGGCAACACATGGTTTTTCACAGGCTCATACATTCCAACCGGATCCAAGAAATAACTCTTCATGGCTGCCAGTTCTCTCTCACTGTTATGTATGGGCGCGCCACCTCGCTTGAGTTTAATCAGTTCCTCTATCACATCGACTACATTCGCGAGGGTCTGCTCATCTCTGGGCCATAGATTACTCCGCGTGAACCAATTCACATCCTTCTCTTCCTCAATCGTTTGTTCCACGGGCTGGAATTTTATCTCGTCAAACCCATTCTTCATCACCCATTCCACAATGCCTAAGATCTCGTCACTGTTGAACCCCATGATGATCGTTTTGATAACAATTCTCAGATGAGATCCTGCGCTTCTCCGCAACTTGTTCAACCAATCGACTCCGGCAACGGCTTTTGCAAAACTTCCCTTGGGTGGGCTCACATAATCATGCATCTCCGGCTTCAGGGCCTCTATGGAAACATGGTACTCATCCAATCCAGAATCGATGATTTGACGAGCAGTGTGCTCATCATAAACACCAACACCCCGCGTTATTACTCGGGCCGACAGACCGATTTTCGCGCAATGTGAGAATAGCTCTACAACATCCTTCCTTGCGAAGGCTTCGCCCCCCGTAAACCAAACGTCGTAAGGACCTAGCCATGCTCGCAGATCGTTTAGCACAGCCTTCCATTGCTCCGTTGATAGCTCCTCAGACGGCCGGCTTGGCGTTTTCCAGATGTTACACATAACGCACTGTGTCTTGCACCTGTGGGTCACCTTCAGCCACACTTCACTCGGTTTTCCCATCGCCACGCCAACGATATTTCCCACCTCCTGCCAGAATCGGTTGTGTTTGTACGACAATTGAGATCTCAGAGTATTTACCGTCGCACTCATTTCCTCCTCCTGCGCTCCGCGCCACCACCCTCCCAAGCTGAATCGTTCTCGAACAGGATAACCTAACTGATAAAGATTCTTACCTGCTCGACTTCATACCGTTTATGCGACTTCAGGCCTTGCTCGCACAGAATCTACAAAACCTTCCATATGAGCCGTCACGAATAAATCGCGGGGTTGGTCCTTCCACCAATTGATCAGCTCGTCAAGTTTGTCGTCAAGAGTCCATTTCGGTCGAAAATTCAAGACATCAGTCGCACGCGAGATATCGGCAACGCTGTCAGTCGGCTCACCGGGTTGTTTGGGGCCGTAATCAGGTCTCATCGCCGGATTTATCCTCTCGAGCACCATTCTCGCCACTTCCGCGATCGCAGTACCCTTCCCGGACCCAATGTTGAATATCCCCCTCCCGACCTCACTCTTCATAGCGAGAATGTTCGCGTCAGCCACATCCTCGACATGAACAAAGTCCCGCGTCTGCTTTCCGTTTCCAAAGATTACCGGAGGCCTGTTCTCCAAAGCCAAATTAATAAAAATAGTTATCACCCCCACGTACGGAGTAAGGGTCTGTCTTGGCCCGAATGTGTTAAAATAGCGCAATATCAGCACATCGAACCCGTGTTGTTGAGCAACCTGAAGACAGTACTTTTCACTCGCCAACTTCGCGATCCCATAGGGTGATACCGGCTCCGTCGGATGATCCTCCCTTATTGGAAGGTATCTCGCCTCGCTATACACTGCCATCGAAGAAGCATAAATGAGCTTCTTGACCTTCCTTGATTCAGAAATGGCCTTTAAAACATTCAGCGTACCCAACACATTCACTATCGCATCCTCATAGAATTCCCCGATCGACTTGCGTATGCTGACCCTCGCAGCTTGGTGAAATACCACGTCCACATCAAGAGCCAGTTTTTTGACTAAAGCCAGGTCACAGACATCGCCTTCCACTAGCATCGCCGAAGGATGCACGTTCCTGCGGCTTCCGGTGGATAAGTTATCCAGAACAACGACCTCAATTCTCTCCCCCACCAGCTTATCCACTACATGCGACCCAATAAAACCCGCACCCCCAGTCACTAAGGCCTTGTCAATTCTCATACGTTCACTCCCAGGAGGTGGATTTAAGAGTATATGGCTTCCGGTGTAACGATTGCATTTCGAATTGGCTCACTAGATACGAGGATACTGTTCGGCAAAATCAACGAATTGTCAATACTGACCGGAGAATCGATCCTCACATCGCTTCCCACCACGGAATTTGAGATCGTAGCGTCAGGATTTATGTAAACACGCTCACCCATGATGTTCTTCTTCCCGGACACCTCCAGCTGCCGGAGGTTACAGAGGAGGAGATCATGCGGAACGGTCACATTCATGTCCCATTCGACGACCTCTGCAGCGTAGACTTTGTACCCATCGTCAATGAGAATTTGTATAGCCGATGTAATCTCGTACTCATCCCGCATCGCAGTCCGCGGGGTCCGCCGAACAGAATCGAAGATGGGAAGATCAAAAAAGTAGATGCCGCACCCTTTTAGATCATTGGTTACGTAGCGCGGTTTTTCTATCACTCTTTTCACCAGGCCGTCCTCGTTCAGCAGGACGGCGTAATTTCGCTTAATGTAGTCGGGATTCGTTTCCCGTTTGACGGCCAAAAACCCTGATCCACCCGTTTCGCTGTAGAGTTTCAACAGGCTTCCAAGGTTACGCGGTACAAGGAAAATATCGCCAAGAAACAGCAAAAATGGAGCATCGATGTGCGGCTCCAGAAGTGCAACAGCATGGGCGATGCCAAGCGGGCTTTTTTGTTCTATGTATCTTATTTGAACGCCTAACGAGGATCCGTCGCCAAAATAGTCCATGAGCTTCTCTTTCAAGTGATGCACGACAATGCGGATCTGACAGATGCCGAGTTCCCTGAGATATTCGATCTGGTACTGGATGATCGGCTTATTGCACACAGGCAGCAGGGGCTTCGGAATATTGAAACTAAGAGGGTGGATTCGACTTCCGAGTCCGGCCGCCAGAATTACTCCGTAGTACTGTTCTGACTGCTTTGCCATGATTTTTCTCCTCAATACCTACCTGCACATGCTTTCGTAGATGTCGACCGTCTTCTTGGCCATGACGCGGAGATCATAAAATTTCTCGCATTTCTCGCGCGCCGCTTTCCCCATAGTCGCTAACAGATTTCTGTCACGTAACAGTTTAATAATAGCCTCTGCAGTCGCACCGTAGTTACCCGCCGGTACAAGGAACCCTGTTCTACCATCGTCTACGGCCTCCGGTATTGCTCCCTTGTCACTCGCTACCAGCGCCTTGCCACTTGCCATGGCCTCCAGCATCGCGAAGGAAAAGGCCTCCCCCCATGTCGACAGGAGAACAGCTACATCTGTGGCGGCTAAAATAGCCTCCGTATCGTTCCGAAGCCCCGTAAACACGACCCGAGTCGCTATCCCCAGCTCACTTGATAGCTGTTTGAGTGAATCCAGTAGCGGACCATCACCGACCACAAAAAAGACAGTGTTTCTAACCTCCTTCAATACCTCTCTCGCTGCCCTCAAATATGTATCTAGCCCCTTTTCAGGTATAGCAAAAGCCACGGTTGTAACGACCGCAGTATCAGGTCTGATATTGAATTCCCTTCTGATGCTTTCCCCATCTTGACTTGGTCTGAATCTACTCAGATTCACTCCGTTATATAGCGTGATCACTTTGGTAGGATTTACGTAATTCTCCAACACGAGCTTGTCTCTGATGAATTTGGCATCTGCGATGATCAAATCCACACAGCTTGCCAGGATTTTGTTCTTCACGTAGCGCATAAGGCTTTTGTACGGCCCAATGTTCTCTGCATATCGAGATGTCTGATCAGAAAGGATGATTCCTCTTGCGCATGAAAAATGCATGAACATATTTAGCAGAGAGAATAGTGGGATGAACGTGCCGTGGATGATATCCACCTTATACCGCCGCGCCGTTTTCAATAGAGCAAGTCCTGTAGCCAAGATATTATTAAGTTCTATACTGATCACGTCTGCCCCCACGGAGTAGAAGCGCTCGTTTAGCCACTTGGGCGGAGGATGCGAGAATGCCAATAAACTCGAATGTCCTCTTAAGGTTAACTCCTCGCTTAGGGCCAGACAATATTCTTCTAATGTGCCCAGCTTCCGCGGATTCAAATTGATCCACGTCATGACTCTTAGGGATTGCATTGGTATCCCCGGATGCACACTAGGCCGAGAGGTTTCAGGTGGCTAAGTCAAGTCGGCGGTCTTTGGCGAGATGGGGGGAGACGGGGTGTGCGGTGCCATTGCTTGCGACCGTACCCAAGGAGGCCCATGACTTCTATAGTCATTCGCCACGGAACGAAAAGCGGAATAAGAGCGATTCCCGCAAGCGCTCTCAGTGGTGATTGTGTGAGAGCTACACCAAGGAGAAAATAGGCAGCAAGCGATGTCATGACGAGCGCAGCCCAAGGGAGGGGAAAGCGCCATGCCGGGTATCCCGACAGAAACCACGAGATAATAAGGGCGAAAACAGCCAATGCCGCCTGGGAGGAATAGTTGGGAGCGAGCAGCGTTAACGCAGCATCTACTAAGTATACGCGGCGCTGTCGCAGTCCTGTGAGAAGTAGCTCCCAAGCGCCGCTGGCGGCGACAGCATGGCGGCCGCTGGCCCAGCGCAGGCGTTGTGTCCATGCATCTTTAAAACCACTAGACTCCGTCGCAAGGACTCGTGCCATCGGATTGAAGTAGATCATCTCCCCGGCCAGAAGTAACAAAACAGAAAACTCCCAATCTTCGCCAACAGAGAATGCCGTCCATCCGTATCGTTCGATCACTTGACGTCCAAGACACATCCCCGTCCCCATTAGCATTCCTGCAAGTCCGAGCTGCGATTTTCCGGTATAGAACAATCCATTCCTCATAATGCTCGTAACAGCAATAATACGGGTAAACGGCGTGTCCCATGGATTGGATATATAGTTGTAAGCTTGCTGAATCTGGCGGCCTGATCTGAGTCCCTCGTTGAATGCTTCAAGAAGACCAGCATCAACTACGGTATCGGCATCAATCATGACCAAGGCGTCAAAAGGAACGGACTCTTTTCGTAATTCGTTAATAGACCAAGCAATGGCTGCACCTTTACCGGGCGGACCGTTAGAGCGTTCGAGGCA
>Ga0209341_10005676_pt1 | contig 11230 bp, 15 predicted proteins | sample RifCSP13_2_FD_184020 | JGI IMG/M metagenome (GOLD analysis project Ga0209341, IMG submission 184020) | Soil microbial communities from Rifle, Colorado - Rifle CSP2_sed 13_2 (SPAdes) (version 2) | ecosystem: Environmental > Terrestrial > Deep subsurface > Rock core/Sediment | place: Rifle...
AACTTACTAGAAGTCATCTCATAAACACCTCCTGAGCAAGATCATCATGCATCCAAGCTGGACAAACCCCAGAAAGTTCTCTGCATAATAGTCATGGCGCACCAAGATGTGTCGGAAATTCTGTAGCCATGTAGCCACGCAAACAATCTTTCTACCTTCCACCTGTGTTTGTAGCGACGTAATGGCCGGCCATCCTGCGTACTGGATGCCTGCCTATTGCATCTGTGTGGTGCTATCAATTCTACTTCATAGTCGATAGCCAGTCTGGCGTCAAGTGGGTCGCTGTTGCGTGTCGTACGCCCTGTCTCCAATCAGGCGCTCCGGCTTTTCATCAGCGACAAGACACTTGGCGACAGTCTGTTCAGCAAGGGTGACTTCATGCGGCGAAGCAGACGCAATGTTAATGGCGACAGGAAGGCCAGCACTGTCTGATATTGCCATGACCTTCGTACCTTTGCCCCGCTTGGTCGCTTCGCCTCCAACTTCGTCCCCCCTTTTTTAGCCACTATGAAAGTACCGTCTATGAAACACTCAGACAGGTCAATCCCTCCACGCTCATGCAGGTCGGTGGCAAGCGCCTGGAGAATGTGTTCAAACACACCAGAGCGAACCCACTGCTGGAACCTGCGATGGCACGTCTGGTACGGCGGATACCTGTCTGGCATGTCATGCCAGGGTGCTCCGGTACGGAGAATCCACAGAATGCCGCTCATGACCTCCCTGGAATCACGCCATGGCCTGCCCTTACCATCAGGACGCCTGGGAAGGTCTGGGATGAGTGGCGAGATGACTGACTGTCCATTGCTCGTCTGTCAAATCCATGATGGTGGTATTCTACATTCATTATCGGAAAGCTCCTTCCAATGAAATATCTAAACCCGTGAGTGAATAGTGGCTGATCTAAATCGTGGTCGTACCATTTATGAGATGGCTTCTAGTCTCTTTTCAGCCTTTCCTGTAGGTCGGCTATTTTCTTTTCGTTCTTTGAAAACCCTAGCAGGTGCCCTCTCAAAAGCTGGATGCCAAGGGCAGGATCCACGCCCTTGGGGCACACCGAACTGCACGAGCCGGCAAAGTGACAGCGCCATATGCCGTGCCTCTCGTCCACGATGTTCATCCTCTCCTTGCCTGCTGCATCGCGGTTGTCGATAAAGTAGCGGTACGCCTGCGAAAGCGCCTGCGGCCCGGGGAACTTTGTGTCAGTCGCGACAGTGGGGCACGCGGAATAACAGAGGCCGCACTTTATGCAGTACGAAAACTGCAGGAACCTGTCTAGGTCTTCGGGGCTCTGCATGAACTCTGACAATTTCTCCCTGTCTTTGATGTCAGCATGTTCGTTCTGTACATACGGTTGCATGTCGCGGTGGTGGTCAAAGAACTGGGAAAAGTCAGTCACCAGGTCGCGCATGTGTGGGAAATTGGCAAGCGGCTCGACCGTTATTGTAGAGCCTTCCAGCTCCGATACCTTGGTGTAGCAGGCAAGGCGCGGAATCCCGTTTATCTCCATGCCGCACGACCCGCAGGACGCCATCCTACACGAATAGCGGATGGCGATGCTCGGGTCCTTGTACGCCTTGGCGTGCAGCAGAGCGTCAAGCACCGTGGTCCAGCGCTGCACCGGAACTTCGATTCTCTCATAGCGTCCAGGTTCGCCGGCGAGCCTGTTAGCCCTGTATACCTTGAGCACGACCGAGCTCCTGATGGTCTCTTTCTTGTGATGCTTTTTCTCAATTTTCTCAATTTTCTCAATTATTTGTTCAGTCATTCTTACTCAAACCCCAATCCGTTTGCGACAATTATGGTGCGCGTCCCGTACGCTATAACGCCCATCATCGCAGCTATCGTCAGAATCGTTACGCCGTCCTCCCACGCCTTGCTCTGGCGCAACTCAAGCAGAATGATGCGCAGCCCGTTGAAGCCGTGGATGGCAATGAGCACCAGTATCGACTCGAGCAGCACAACGTACGGGATGTTGTGGTAGTTTGCAATGACGTTCTCGTACCCAAGGCTCATGCTGTACGGCATTATCAGGCGCATCATGATGTGCACGGCAACAACTAGAAGAGCGGCGATGCCGGTAATATAGTGTATTTTCATTATCTGGCTTTCGCGGAGCATCGTCATCTTACTCGCCTCCAAAGAGCACAGACGCGCCGTACAGCATCGCAGCGGCTGCCAGTATCAGCGCAATCCAGATGCCAGATTTCTGCCGATAATTGAGCGACACTGCGTCGTACGGATAATCGGGCCTCCCCGGCTTGCCAAGTCCCTTGCCCCCGTGGGTGAATATCAACCGTATGCCGTTTACAGAGTGGTAGGTACTCATGCCAATTACGAGTATTAGTATCAGGTGCCCCATCGGGGTCTGCGTCAGCTCCAGCATCGCGGCCCACGCGTCAGGGCCCTGTGTGAGCGAGCTGGTCTCGTAGATGTGACCGACGAAATATGCGAGCAGGCCCACGCCTGTCAGCCTCTGCAGCCAGTAGGACACGCGCTCCCAGCCGTAGCGGCCCGGATTGAGCCAGCCCTTCAACCCTTCGCGGTTGTTGCGATCTATTTCCATCAGTACTTCCTCTCCACCGGGGCATAGCGCGTAAATGTCACCGAGTGCCAGGTCATCTTGGGTCCGCCGTTGTCCGTAAAGTAAGCAAGAGTATGCTTCAAAAAGTTGGCGTCGTCGCGGTAGGGGTAGTCGATCCTTGAGTGCGCGCCCCTCGACTCGCGCCTGTCGAGTGCGCCAACCAGCACCACTTCGGCAGTCCTCAACATCGAGTCTATCTCCATCACATTGACGAAATTCGTGTTGTACTCCTTGGCCTTGTCGTCAACGTGCTTCCACATCGCGGCCTTTAGCTCCCTCGTCTTCTTCAGCGCTTCGGTTAGGCTCTGCTCGCTCCTAAAGACGTAGGCTTTGTCGTCCATCGTGTCTGTCAATTGCTTCCTTACCTCGTAGGGATTCACGTCGCCCCTTCCGCGGAACAAACCATCGTAGATGCGCTTTTCCTCTTCAAGCACCTGCTGCTCGGGAATGGGGTTGACCTTCCGCCCAGCTGCATATTTTGAGGCCAGCTCTCCGGTTATCCTTCCCCATACTATACACTCTGACGTCGAGTTGGCGCCAAGCCTGTTTGCCCCGTGGGTGCTGTTACACGCCGCTTCTCCGGCTGCCCACAGGCCGGCCATCTCTGTCGCGCCTTCAACGTTGGCGTGGATGCCGCCCATCATATAGTGGCACGCCGGCCTCACTTCTATAGGCTCGTCAATAATGTCAACGCCGGAGAACTTTATACCGATTTCGCGGATGCCTGACAGCACTTCCTTTATGCGCTCAGCTCCAAGGTGTGTAAGGTCAAGCTTCAGGCAGTCGACGCCCGTCTCATGCTTGAACCCTTTGCCTTCCTGGATCTCCTTTATCATAGAGCGCGACACCACGTCCCTTGGCGCAAGCTCGAGTTTGCCGGGTGCGTATTTTTGCATAAAGCGCTCGCCCTTGCTGTTTATCAGGTAACCGCCCTCGCCCCTGGCTCCCTCTGTTATGAGTATGCCGGAAGGCAGTATGCCCGTCGGATGGAACTGCACGAATTCCATGTCCTTGAGCGCAAGGCCCGCACGGTATGCCATGTCGAGCCCGTCCGGAGTGGAGGAAAACGCATAGGTGGAGAAACTGTAGATCCTGCCGGCTCCGCCGGTGCATATTATTCCTGCAGGTGCCTTGATTATTGTAAAGTTGCCCGTCTTTAGCTCGATTGCAGTGATGCCTTGGAACGCGTTGTTCTCGTGCAGTATCGAGGTACAGAACCACTCGTTGTAAAAGTGGATATTGTCGTATTTCTGGCACGTGTCGTAGAGTGTCTGCATAAGGTAGAACCCGACCTTGTCCTGGGCAAAGGTCGCGCGGGGGAACGAGTATCCGCCGAACTTGCGCTGGGCTATCCTACCGTCCTTGCGCCTTGACCATGGCATCCCCCAGTGATCCATCTGGTAGATCTCGTAGGGCATGTTCTGAACAAGACGCTCTGCCACGTCCTGATCTGCAAGAAAGTCGCTCCCCTTGATGGTGTCGTAGATGTGCGATTCTTGGTTGTCGCCATCTTCTTCGTAGAGGACTGCGGCCGTCCCGCCTTCTGCCGACACGGAATGGGAGCGCATGACCTGCACCTTGGAAATGACTGCGATGCTAAGCTTTTTGTCGGCCGCAGCCGCGGAAATGGCAGCGCGGAGGCCGGCAAGGCCGGAGCCGATAATGAGGACGTCGTGGGCGATCGTCTCAGCCAACTGTGCGCATGCCTCTTTTCCCTTCAGGAGGGCTATTCATTCTCATAAATATCTTTCATGTAATATTTGCAGCGCAGACGCATAACTTTTCATAACTTCGCGTGGTGATTTTACACAAACATGCTGAGCTGGAACACCTGTCTTGAACAGGACACCAAAAGGCTTATCTTGGTTGCAATCCAATATAATCTGTAGATGTTGCTAGAGAGTATAGTGGCCATATTTACTCAGTCGTTTGGACTGACCTATTCGTGGCTGAACGCGAACGTGATCAGCCCTATCATCGCATTTACTAGAGGCTTTGAGTTCGCCGTGATACTCATGGCGGCGGCGCTCTTTTTCACAATAAGCGTCTTCCTTCTACTTAGGCAGGCCAAAAAGCTCCCCAAGTCGTACGCCGTCGAGATAGTCGACCTGTACGGGGAGCAGGTCTCAATAGACGGCGTAAGGCAGGCCTTTGCGACGCACGACGCGGCGGAAAGTTACGCCAGGATGTACCGAAGCAACTTTGGACACCAGTACCGGTTCCGGGTAATCGGAGTCGCAGGCCCGGGCAAAAGTTAATAGCCGTTTGGCTTTGCGAAATCCCTAATGGTGGACCTGTCGCTACATGCCGCAAGCGCAGCTAAGATCTTTCTTGCCCCCAACACTTCCGACCAGGAGCTCGTGGACAAAGCAAGAAAGAGGCTTGCAGAAAACGGCATACAAGAAGACAAAATAGAGATCAACTATGACATGCAGCTGCTTGGGACCGGAGACCTGTATATCAGCTACGACCCGCCAGACCTTGTAGTCAGGGTGGTGTACGAGAAAAAGCCAAGCGGCATAGTCAAGATGAAAAGCACGGCAATGATCAGGCTCTAAGCATTTTGGCCAGCGCCTGTGCAAGACTCCCTATCTGGTGCTTGCTTTCTGTCCCGTCGTTCATCGACCTGACGATCACCTGTCCGGCTGCAATTTCATTTGTCGCGACAATCACTGCAAGCGCCGCGCCTTTCATCGACGCGTCGTCCAGCTGCTTTCTAAGAGACCTGCCTAATATGTCGTAGTCGGCGGTTATGCCTGCAGCACGCAGGGCAGAAACGGCCTCGACGGCCCTGCCTCTGACGTCGTCTGAAGCGTACGTCACGTAAACAAGCGCCTTTGCAGCCGGCTTCAGAATGCCGTTCTTCTGGAGCGCCATCACTATCCGCTCGACTCCACCCGCGACGCCGGTAGCGCCGATGTCCTTTCTTCCAAACGCTTCAGTCAGCCTGTCGTACCTTCCGCCTCCTACGAGCGCGCCAGAGTCAGACGACGGGTCAAACGCTTCAAAGACGACGCCGGAATAATAGTCGAGGCCGCGCACGATACCGAGGTTGACGCGCGCTCCTTCAACCTTCCTTGACCTAAGCGAGTCCATCAGGCCGGCAAATTTCTGCCAGCTATCAAGCCCCTTCACGTCTGCCTTACCAGCTACTTCCTCGACAGTTCCTTTTACTGTTGACAGCTCTATGAGAGCCTGCAACTTTGAAGGTTCTATCCTGCCCTCGTACTCCGTAAGCACTGCATGTGAGCCCTTTTTTGGCACCTTGTCTACCGCGCGAAACATTTCAAGCATCCGCTCTTCGCCTGAGATGCCAAGTTTTGTCTTGATGTACTGCTCTATCAGCTGCCTGTCGTTCACTTCTATCGTGACTTTCAGGCCCAGCTTTTTGAAAAACGCGGAAACAAATTCGATCACTTCGGCGTCCGATTCCTGCCTGAACGGGCCATACACTTCAACGTCCCACTGGTGGAAGTATCGATACCTGCCGGCCTGCGGCTCGTCGTAGCGCCAAACGCCGGCGAACGTCGCCAGCTTTGCCGGCATCTTCAGGTCGCGCCTTGACGCAACATAGCGGGTCAGGCCGATCGTAAGGTCAAAACGCAGCGCAACGTCCCTTCCACCCTTGTCCTTGAAAGCGTAAATTTCATTTGAAATCGCGGGGCCGCCTTTCGCTTCCAGAGTAGAAAGCATTTCAAGCGGCGACGGCTCTGTCAGCTGGAAGTTGAACAGCCGCGCTGTTTCGAGGAACCTGTCGCGGATATAACTTATGTTGGCAAACTCGTCTGCTTCAAGGTCCCTCATGCCACGTGGAAGCTCTAACTTCACCACACCAGTAGCCAGCAGTGGGTTAGCATTTAGATTTTGCGTCGAACGTATAATAACAGTCTGCTGCTTATGGCAAGTATTGGCAGGCGGCTACCGGTACCTCGATCACATGACGGATGCCGTCATTGAAGCATACGGCTGCACTCTGGAGGAAGCCTTTGAAAACGCCGCCAAGGGCCTGAACGACACAATGATCGACCTAAAGACCGTCAGGCCCGACAGGGAAATCAAGATTTCTGCCAGTGGCCACGATCTGTATTCCCTGCTTTTTGACTGGCTGGACAAGGTCATGCTTTTGCTGGTAGCCGACGGCATTGTGATGTCCGAGTTTTCAGTCAAGATCAGCGGCTTTTCACTTGAGGGGATCGCAAGGGGCGAGCGGCTGAATCTGGAGCGGCACCATTACAAAGTAGAGATAAAGGCGGTGACGTACCACGAAATGCAGATTACACAGGAAAAGGGGCAGGCCACAGTAAGGTTCCTCCTTGACCTATGAAAAAACTTTATAGTAAAGCGCGAGACGCATAGAACATTATGGTTGAAGAAAAGATAAACGTGGTAGGAGTAAACGTCCTGAAGCAGAACGGCGCCAATGTTGATGAAATACTAAAACAGTTGATATACAACGCCTCAGTAGAGTTCACCGCATACTATTATTTCACAAACCTGCGCACGCACTGCACCGGCCTTGACGGCGAAGGCGTTAAGGGCGTAATCGAAGACGCGCGCCTTGAAGATCTGAGCCACTTTGAGTCCTGCATTGCAAGGATCCACGAGCTTGGCGGCAGCTTGCCAAACGATGCAATTGAGTTTGTCAGGATGTCTGGCTGCGAGTTCCTGCAGCTACCAACGCCAACGACCAACCTGAACGAAATCCTGAAGAAATGCCTGACTGCAGAGCAGGGCGCGATATTGAACTGGAACAAGATGTGCAACCTGACTTTTGGCAAGGACCCGGCTACCTACGACATTGCAAAGGACATCCTCAAAGAAGAGATCGAGCACGAGTCGTGGTTCCTGGAGCTGATCTACGGCAGGCCCTCAGGACACATGAGAAGAAAGTTCTCCGGCGAGCGCCCGCACACACGAAACCACTCACGGTCGCTCGGCTAATCGCCTTAGGGCGTCTCTTCTATTTCTTTTCTGTTTTTACGTTTTCTGCTACTTTCAGGTCCTTCTTGATGTAGACGTACTGCATTATCAGGCCAGCTATCACCGCGCCCACTATTGGACCGACCCAGTATATCCAGTGAAAGTCCCAGTAGCCTGAAACAATCGCCGGGCCAAGGGTTCTAGCCGGGTTCATGCTGGCTCCGGTCAGGGGCACGCCGACAAGGTGAAGCAGGAATATCATGCCGCCGATGGCGATGCCCGCCATACCTGCGGCCGCCTTTCTGTGGACCGCCGCCATGAATATCGTGGTGACGAGGAAGAATGTGAGGATTATCTCGACTCCAAGGCCGGATATCGCGCTGTTGTTGATAAATGCGCTTGGGCCGCCCTGCGTGCCAAAGTGCACCTGCTTGCCGGCTTCGGGCAAAATCACCATATGCGCAATGGCTGCGGCAATCGCGCCTATTATCTGCGAGCCGATGTAAGCGGCGCCGTCCTTGACGTTGATGTTCTTTGTGACCATCATCGCTATCGTCACTGCTGGGTTGATGTGGGCGCCAGAGATATGGCCGAATGCGTAGATCATGATGCCTATGGAGGCGCCATGACCTAGAGAAATCATGAGGATTCCTTCAATCGACAATCCAGTGCCAAACAATACTGCCGCTATCGTGACTGAAAGCGGGCCAAAGAATACAAGTGCAAAAGTAGCGATTGCTTCAGCTAGCCAAGCTCGCGGGTTTACCAATACATGCCATTAGCCCTCGGATTTCTATATAAAAGCATCGAAAGGCGGATTTGCTTTACAAGATCAGCCAAACCACTGCTCAAGGGACTGGCTCCGGTTTGCCGCGGATTTCTGCAGCTTGTCCAGCGTGCCGCTCACCCTGTCGGCAGAGAAGCTCTTGTCGACGCAGAGAAAGTCCAGCACTTTTTCGCGGTTCACTTCTCCAAATTCTATTTTGTCGACCTTCGGGACTTCAGGATCTAGAAAGATCTTGCGTATCTCCTGATACGGCACTTCTGGCAGCAGATGCTTGACTTTCTCGACGTTCTCCAGCTTGCCATTTTCCTTTATAAGTTTGAGCGCCGTCTTGGGCCCGATGCCGGCAAAGCCGCCAGGGTTGAAATCCGTGCCAATCAAAATCCCTACGTCCACCAGCTGCTCGTGCGTCAAGCCAACTTCCTGTAACACTTTGTCGTGCTCGAATAATTCCGGCTCGACGTCGACGTAGACGTTGCGATTTGGCACCTTGCGCTTGCCGCTGATCGCCAGATTGCGCACCAGCTTTATTGCTCCAAACAATATCGAATCATAGTCCTGGCTTGCTGCGGCAAACACAAGATCGCGCTTTGTCAAGTAAGCTGCAGCCGCCTCACCATCAGAAGGCGCCTGGATGTACGGGATGCCAAGGTGGGAGAGCAACTTCTTCGACTCTTCGACCATCCTGTCGGTCAGGACCGATGTGCGCGTGCCGTACTTGCGCGCTTCCTCAATCCTGCCTTCCTCGATCGCCAGCTGGTACTTTTCAGTCGCCTCTTTCTTTATCTTGCTCCTGCGCTCTATTTCCGCCATTTTCAGCTCATTTGCCTTGCCATCAAAAACATACACTGGCTTGATGTTCTCCATCAGGAGGTTGGTGTTCCTGTAAAATAGGCCGCTCAGGTGGCTGGTTATTTCGCCCCTGCTGTTTGCGAGCGGCTCGCCTGTCGGTCCCCTTATGATGCTGAGGAACTGGTAGATGGTGTTATACGCGTCGATTGCAACCAACTTGCCAGCCAGCTCTGGCAGCTTTAGCGGCGCTGATGTGATGAGTGGCTTGAGGTCTAGGCCCACGCTTTAGGTGGCACCACAAAAACTTTTAACTCTTCCTTATTGCCTGTAGGTCCTGAGCGTCTGTGCTATCCACTCAACGTCTTCCTTTGTCTTTGCCAGCCGCCCCAGCTTGATGCAGTCGCGTATGTCCTTTGACTTTAACTTCGTCCACACTGCCTCTGCTATGGCTGCCGCAACGTCTGCCGGCACTCCTTCGCGGCCAAGGATGTGGGTGCACACTTCCTGAAACGAGCCAAAGGAGTACTGCTTGAAATGCAGGACGACGAACCTCGACAAAAGCGGCGTTAACATCCTGTCGGTGCCGTTGCTGGTCGCAAACACCCATGTCTTCAGCTGCGTGTTGCGCGTCTTTTGGAATTTCGTTTCCGACACGATTCCGGTTTCCATGAGGCTCAAGAGCGCCGTCTGGTCCTTCATCGGCATGTGCTCTATCTCGTCAACAAGAAGGTAGCGCGGCCGCTTTTCAAACAAATAGTCTATCATGCCTGATTTCGTACTGTGGCTACCAAGGGTGAAATAAGAACGCTCGAGCTTCATGGATTCCAGCATGAACAGGGTCTTGGCGGACGCCGGCGGCCCGACAAGCAGGATGTGGACCGGCTTGTCAGAGGACAGCGTCATCTCGAACAGCTTTTTCACATCGCTATAGCCAACTATGCTATCAAAGAGCGGCTCGCTTTTGCCCAGCTTCTCGACTACTGGTTCATTCACGCGCTCTTCGTGGACGCCCACTGGCAGCTCGTCTTCTGTCACTATGCTGTGACTGCCGCAATTGGTTTTAGATGTTCCTGCTAAATTGTAATGCCTACGAGCTGAAATTTTCTAGACTTTAGTTGGAAAACGATCGAATGGCAGCAATCACGTCGCCGCTCATTTTGATCGTGTAGGCCGCGGCGTCGTCCGACGGTATCTTCGAGAGCTGATCGAGGAACTGCGTCTTGTCCTTGCCACGCTCGTACATGCCCCCTGATTCTTTAATGCATAATGGGAATTTTTGCATCTTGATCCCCTTTGAGCTGAGGTGGCTGATAAAGCGCCTGTATGCGTCAATGCCGTACCAGTCCCATCCACGCTCCTCGCAGTAGGCTATCCAGATGTCTATTGTGTTCTGGAAAAATGCTTTTTGGCGTAACTCTTCAAGAGTCATTGTGCTAAAAGTCTGCTTTTTTCATCTTGGAGCCGCATCTGGGACAGGAGCCGCCCTTGAACCTGTGGCCGCAGGAGATGCAGATGTAATTGACGCCACCGCCGCCTCCGCCTCCAAGCATGCCGCCAAATCCACCGCCGCCCATTCCCATGCGGGCCATTGCGCGCTTGCGCATATAGTAGGAAATCCCTATGAAAATTCCGATCGCCGGGATAATGCCGTACCAGCCGAGCCACCAAGTGAGAGCAAGGCTTATCGCAAGAGACACCATTATCCATGCCATCTGCTGACCTATCCAGTTCAAACAATGATCATTGGAATTGTTCTTTTATTAAGTTTTCCAACCGCAACACTGTAAAATGTAATTAACTACCTGCTGGCATAACTAGCCGTTGCCCAAGCCCGCCGGCACGCCCTCAATCTTTATGCTGTGCGAGACCTGCTACTGGTGCGCGACGTACCTCGACAAGACCAAGGTTGTTGAAAAGTGCCCGGCATGCTCGTCAGCCGTTCTGTCCAGTTTTCCGATAATGCCGGACGAGTCGTTCGTCTTCAGCCACGACGCCAAGCGCGGGGTCGAGCTGGACTTTGGCCGCCGGAAATGATCACAAAGACTCGACTATCTTGATTTCCAGTCTGTTGCCGTTCCTGTCGTATGCCCCCATTGTTTCATCCTCATAGGGGTGGCTGATAATGATCGACACAAAGCCGGAAAAGTAGTTGA
>Ga0209341_10005678_pt1 | contig 11227 bp, 9 predicted proteins | sample RifCSP13_2_FD_184020 | JGI IMG/M metagenome (GOLD analysis project Ga0209341, IMG submission 184020) | Soil microbial communities from Rifle, Colorado - Rifle CSP2_sed 13_2 (SPAdes) (version 2) | ecosystem: Environmental > Terrestrial > Deep subsurface > Rock core/Sediment | place: Rifle...
TCCTGGCGGATTGCCGATCCCTTCGGCAGCGGGGGCGGCGGGGGCGGCGGGGGGTCGTAGAGCAGCGCTCGGATGTAGTCCTGATGATCGGGCAGCTCGGGCGGGGTGAAGATCGGAACGAAGATCAGGAGCACGAGCGCGACCGCGTGCAGCACGAGCGACACGCGCGTCCCGACCCGCTCCCACCGCGTCCGCTTGTGCCGCTCCGAGGCAAACAGCGCGTTCGCAAAGAGCTCCTCGCCTCGCGGCCCCGGCGACTCCACCGAAGCGGCGGTGAGGGAGAGCCCGCGGGCACGGCCGTCGCCCATCAAAGCCATCTTACCCCGCTTCTCCCCGAAGACGGGGACGTGCCGGACGGCGCCGGGGTTCCTTCCCCGACGTCAAATCACGTCACAAAGCGCCCGCCCTCAGAGCGCCGCCTTCGCCGCGGGGGCAGCGGCGCCGTGGCCCCGGGAGTACCACCAGTTCACGAGTGGGACCGCGATGAAGATGGTGGAATAGGTGCCGACCACGATCCCGACCACCATCGTGAAGCCGAAGCCCCGGAGCACCTCGCCGCCGAAGAGGTAGAGGCCGAGCACGGCGAGGAAGGTGGTGCCGTTGGAGATGAGGGTCCGGGTCAGGGTCTGGTTGAGCGAGTCGTTGAGGAGCTTCGCCATCGACTCCCGCCGGCGCAGGCGCAGGTTCTCGCGCGCACGGTCGAAGATCACGATCGTGTCGTTGACGCTGTAGCCGACGAGCGTGAGGAGCGCCGCGATCACGTTGAGCGTGATCTCGTAGGAGATGAACGAGAGGGCGCCGAGACAGACGAGCACGTCGTGGAGGGCGGCGACGGTGGCGGCGACGCCCCAGACCCCTCCCTTGAAGCGGGCGGCGATGTAGATGAGCTGGAAGAGCAGCCCGAGCACGGTCAGGATGATGGCCTTCCTCCGCAGCTCCGCTCCCACCATCGGACCCACGATCTCCGAGGAGGACTCGGTCACCGCGTTCTGCGAATAGCCCTCGCCGAGCGCCCGCATGATCGCCCGGGCGGGGGCGTCGAGGTCCGACTCCGAGGCCTCGCCCGCGATGCGGACGAGCACCTGGTTGTCCCGGGTCTCACCGAAGACCTGGATCACGGCGCCCGGGGAGACCTTCGCCACCGCGTCGCGCACGCGGTCGATCTCGGGGGGAGCCTTGAAGCGCAGGATGAGCTGCGTCCCCCCCGAGAACTCGACGCCGTAGCGCAGGTTCCCGCGGGCGATCCAAAGGATCCCGGCCGCGATGACGAGGATGCTCAGGACGACGAAGTACCTCGCCTTGGCGAGAAACTCGAAGTTCGGGTTCCGGATGATCTCCATGTCGCGCTCCTAGATGCTCAGGCTCTCGACGTGGCGCCGCCCGAGGATCCACTCGAAGAGGAACCTGCTCACGAAGTAGGAGGCGAAGACGTTGGCGACGAGACCGATCACCAGCGTCACCGCGAAGCCCTTGATGGGCCCGGTCCCGAACTGGAAGAGGAAGGCGGCGGCGATCAGCGCCGTCGCGTGGGTGTCGAGGATCGTGATCCAGACCCGGTCGAAGCCGTTCTGCACCGCCGAGCGGACGGTCTTGCCGTTGCGCAGCTCCTCGCGGATGCGCTCGAAGACGAGCACGTTGGTGTCGACCCCCACGCCCACGGTGAGGATGATCCCCGCGATGCCGGGCAGGGTGAGGGTGGCGCCGCTGTAGGCCATGGCGGCGAGGAGGATGAGCAGGTTCGCGGCGAGGGCCACCACCGCGTTGAGGCCGGAGAGGCGGTAGTAGACGAGCATGAAGACGCCGATGAAGGCCATGCCCGCGATCGAGGCCCGCACCCCGTCGCGGATGGAGTCGCGCCCGAGCGAGGCGCCCACCGTGAGCTCCTGGAGATACCGCAGCGTGGCCGGCAGCGCGCCCGCGCGCAGGATCTTGGCGAGCTCGTCCGCCTCCTGGGTCGTGAAGCGGCCGGTGATCCGGTTCTCCGCCCCCAGCCGGCTCTGGATGACGGGGGCGGAGTAGACGGTGCCGTCGAGCACGATCGCGAGCTGGCGGTTGATGTTCCGCCCGGTCTCGCGCGAGAACTTGTCGGTGGCGGTGGCGTTCAGAGTGAAGTTGATCTGCGGGCGGTTGTTCTCGTCGACCCCGACACGTGCGCTCTTGAGATCGCGGCCCGTGATGAGGGCCTCGCGGCGCAGCAGGTAGTAGACGGGCTCCCCCGGTGTCGTCCCGGGACCGCTCACGACCTCCATGTGGTCGGGGGCCTTGCCCCCGAGGCTCTGCAGCAGCGCTTCCGAGCTCGGGCCCGAGTCCTCGACGAGCTTCAGCGAGAGCTGGGCGGTCGTCTTGATGATGCGCTTGGCCTGGTCGACGTCGGTCACGCCCGGCAGCTGCACGAGGATCTGGTCGCCGCGGTTGCCGTGGGCAGCGATCACCGGCTCCGCCACCCCGAGCTGGTTGACCCGACGCTCCAGCGTGCGGATGGCCTCGCGCACCGTCTGCTCCTTGACCTGTCGCTGGTAGAGCTCGGTCATCTGCACCGAGAACCCTGCCTCCCCCGCCTCGCGCACCTCCCAGCTCGGGCGGAAGAAGTCGCGGAGGAGATCGCGCATGTCCTTCACCCGGGCCGGCTCGACGCCCTCGACGCCGAAGGACGTCGGGCTCGTGCGCTGGGCGGAGCCGAACTGGATCCCCTTGCGCGAGGCCTGGTCGCGGGCGGTGTTGACGGCGTCGTCGACGGTGGCGTTGAGCGCGTCCTCGACCACCACCTGGAGCACGAGGTGGATCCCGCCTCGCAGGTCCAGGCCGAGCTTGATCCGGCCGGGCTGGCCGTCCCTCTCGTAGGGGGGCCAGACGAGGACGGCGCAGGCGACGAGGAACGCCCCGTAAGTCACGGCGCGGACGCGCAGCTCCTTGCGCACGAAGGCGTAGGCGAGACCGGCGAGGCCGGCGCTGAGGAGGAGCCAGAGGGTGAGGGGGTTCTGCAGGGCGGGAGGCATCACTTCTCCGTCTTCTCGGCCGGGGCCGACTGCAGGCCGGCCACCGCGCTCTTGAGTATCGTGATCCGGGTCTTGTCGTCGACGCGCAGGAGGAAGGTGTCGCTATCGACCCCGACGATGGTGCCGAGGATTCCCGCGTTCAGCACCACGCGGTCGCCGGTCTTCAGCCTCTTGACCAGATCCTCGAGCTTCTTCTGACGGCGCCGCGTGGGGAGGATCAGCACGAAGTAGAAGATCGCGAAGATGAGCCCCATCATGATGAGGCTCGCCATCGGGTTGGGCTCTCCCTCCCGCGGCGCGCCGGCGAGGGCGAGCAGGAGTCGTGGATCGGCCATCGGTGCTCCGGGCGTCATCATTACTGAAGTTGCGGCTCGCGGGCCTTGGGGGCCTCGGGGACGGCTTCGAACGGGGCGGGGACGGGACCTGGCTGCTCTCGCGCTACGACCCGTCCTGCTCCGCGGCCGCGAGGCGCCGGAGGGTCTCCCCCCGAAACTCCTCGAAGCGACACAAACGAATATGCTGCCCGAGCCGCCGCATGGTGTCAAGGTAGAAGAAGAGGTTGTGGACAGTCATCAGGGTGGCCGCCGTCATCTCTTTCGCCAGGTGCAGGTGGCGCAGGTAGGCGCGGCTCGTGGTGCGGCAGGTGGGGCAGGCGCAGTCGGGGTCGGGGGGGCGGGGGTCGTCGCGGTAGCGGGCGTTGCGGATCACGAGGCGCCCGCGGCTCGTGAAGAGCTGACCGTTGCGGGCGTTACGGGTGGGCAGCACGCAGTCGAACAGATCCACCCCCCGCGCCACGCACTCGATCAGGTCCTCGGGGGTTCCGACGCCCATGAGGTAGCGGGGGCAGTCGGCGGGGAGGACCGGAGAGAGGTGCTCGAGGACACGGTCCCGAGCCTCCTTCGGCTCCCCCACCGAGAGCCCTCCCACCGCGTAGCCGGGGAAGCCGATCCCGATGACCTCCCGCGCGCTCGTCTCGCGCAGGTCGAGGTGGACGCCGCCCTGCACGATCCCGAAGAGCCACTGGTCCTCCCGGCGGTGGGCCTCGCGGCTGCGGCGCGCCCAGCGGGCGGTGCGGGCGGTCGCCTCCTCGACCGCCGGGCGCGGGGCGTCGCCGGGCGGGCACTCGTCGAAGGCCATGGCGATGTCCGCCCCGAGGTTCATCTGGATCTGCATGGAGCGCTCCGGGCTCAGCAGATGCTCCGACCCGTCGAGATGGCTCCGGAAGCGGACGCCCTCCTCGTCGAGGCGGCGCCGTGCGGAGAGGGAGAACACCTGGTAGCCGCCGCTGTCGGTGAGGAAGGGCCCCTCCCACCCCGTGAAGCCATGGAGCCCGCCCAGCGAGGCGACGAGCTCGTCCCCCGGCCGCAGCATGAGGTGGTAGGTGTTGGCGAGGATGATCTGCGCCCCGACCGCGCGCAGATCGGGGAAGGTCACCGCCTTCACCGCTCCCGCGGTGCCGACGGGAATGAAGGCGGGGGTCGCCACGTCGCCGTGGGGCGTGCGCAGCACGCCGGCGCGCGCGCCCCCGTCGCGGGCCTCCACCTCGAAGGAGAACCGGGGCATCGCGCGCGGAGTATAGCCGGGAGGACTTTGGGCGTAGACTCGACGCCGCCATGACCGCGCGACGGCGGGTCGCGGTCCTCTTCGGAGGGCGATCGGGCGAGCACGAGGTCAGCCTGCGCTCGGCCGCCTCCGTCGCGGAGGGACTCGCCGCCCGCCACGAGGTCCTCTGTGTCCTCATCGACAGGGCAGGGCGCTGGCGGCTGCAGGAGGGAGCGCGGCCCGCGCCCGCGGGCGGGCAGGAGGTCTTCCTCGCCCCGAGCCCCGAGGACGGCGGCCGCCTGCGGCGCCTGTCCGACGCGGCCGAGCTCGCGCGGCCGGAGGTGTTCTTCCCGGTGCTCCACGGAACCCACGGCGAGGACGGCACGGTGCAGGGCCTGTTCGAGCTGGCGGCGGTGCCCTACGTGGGGGCGGGGGTGCTCGCCTCGGCCGCGGCCATGGACAAGGCGATCATGAAGGCCCTCTTCGCCCGCGCCGGGCTCCCCCAGGTCGACTACCGCGTCCTGCTCCGCCCCGACCCCGCGGAGTCCGCGCGCATCCTGGACGAGCTCGGCCTGCCCGTCTTCGTCAAGCCCGCCAACCTCGGTTCGAGCGTCGGCATCACCAAGGTGAAGACGCGGGGAGATCTCGGCCCCGCGCTCGAGAGGGCGTTCGCCTACGACCGCAAGGTCCTCCTCGAGCGGGGCGTCGACGCGCGCGAGCTCGAGGTCTCGGTGCTCGGCAACGAGGCGGTCGAGGCCTCGGTTCCGGGCGAGATCGTGCCCGACCGCGAGTTTTACGACTACGACTCGAAGTACTCGGCGGAGAGCGGGACCGAGCTAAGGATCCCGGCCCCGGTCGACGAGACGACGGCGGCGGAGATCCGGCGGCTCGGTGTGGCCGCCTTCCGGGCCGTCGACGCCAGCGGCTATGCGCGCGTGGACGTGTTCCTGGAGAAGAAGACGGGACGGCTGCTCGTCAACGAGATCAACACGATCCCCGGCTTCACCTCGATCAGCATGTTCCCCAAGCTGTGGGCGGCCTCGGGGATCCCCTACGAGGAACTCCTCGAACACCTGGTCGCTCTCGCCTTCGAGCGCCACGCGAGCCGCGCACGGCTCCGCACCAACTACGGCGCGTGAGGGGTCCCACCCCCGCCCCGATCCTCCTCGCCCTCGCCTTGGGGGCGATCGGCGCCGCGGGAGGGGAGGTCTCCCTTCTCGCCGACGGCGCCTACGGCGAGGCCCTCGGGCTCGTCTACGACGGGGCCTTCCACGCCGCCGAAGAGCGCCTCGCCACGCTCGCGGCGCAGAACCCGGACGACCCGGTCGCCCCCTACCTCCAGGGTCTCGCCCTCGAGTGGCGGCTGGAGCAGAACCCGGCCCGCCACGCGCTCGACGCCGGGCTTCTCGCCCTCGCCGACCGCGCGATCGCGCTCGCGGAGACGCGGCGGGGGGGCGAGAGCGCGCGGGCGCTCATGGCACGCGGGGCCGCGCACGGGCTCAAGAGCCGCTTCTACCTCTTCCGCGGCGAAAGGAGGGCGGCGGCAAGGGAGGCGGTCCGCATGCGGGCCGACCTTCTCGCCGTGCACGCAGCGGGGCCAGGGGTGGGCGACCTGGACTTCGGCCTCGGCCTCTACGACTACTACGCGGAGACGCTGCCCCGCTTCTACCGGCTGCTGCGCCCGATCGTCGGCGTCCCCGGCGGCAACCGCGAGCGCGGTCTCGAGGCGATCGCGCGCGCCGCGCGGGGGCCATGCCTCTTCCACGAGTCGGAGGCGACGGTGCAGATGTTTGAGATCCAGTCCTACTTCGAGCGGCGGCCCGATCGCGCGCTCCCCTGGATCCGGAAGATGTGGGGCCGTTACCCGGGCTGGCCGCTCTGGGGCCTCAAGCTCGCCGAGCTTCTCCGGGATCCTCTCGGCCTCTTCGTCGAGAGCGCCGCCGTCGCCCGCGAGATCCTGACGACGGCCGAGCTGCGCCGGCACGTCAACTACCAGCCGGTGGTGGCGTCGATGGCGCGAGTGGCGCTGGGGGAGGCGCTACTCCTCGACCTGCGCTTCGCAGAGGCGCGCGAGGTCCTCACGCCCGCCCTCGCCGGCGATCCGCAGGCGGCCTGGGTCGGACCGAAGGCGGAGCTGCTCACCGCACGCAGCCAGGAGGCGGAGGGGGACCGCGAGGCCGCTCTCGAGCACTACCGGCGCGCGGCCGGCGGCGCCGATCCTGCGATCGCGACGCGCGCACGGGACGCCCTCGAGCACTCCCTCCCCGAGGGCGAGGTGCGGGCGGCGCCCTTCCTCGCGCGAGCGCGACGCCTCCGCGAGGCGGGTCGAGACGACGACGCGGAGGAGGAGTGCGGGCGTGCCTTCGCGGCCCACCCGCCGGGGGCGGAGGGACGGCTGTGCGCGGCCCGGGCGAGCCTTCACGCCGGACGCCCCGTCGCCGCGCGCGCGCTCGCGGCCGAGATCGCGGATCGTGGCCGCCCGCCATGGCTACAGCCCGCGGCGCGTCTCGTCATCGCCGAGGCGTACGCCCGCGAGGGGAAGCGCGCCGCCGCCGTCCGCGCATACAAGGAAGTATGGGAACACCCTCTCGGTCGCCCCGCCCTCCGTAAGGAGGCGGCGGAGGCGATACGAAGGCTGGACCCGTCGGCACCGCCGCTCCCGGAGCCGCGATTCGAGCGCTGAGTATGGAAGATAGTATTCTAGTAACGGGGCCGATGGCTGACGGTGGCTGAAAGGCGCTCTTCTCGCGGCGAAGACCTTGAGACACAGCACCTTCGCGGAATGGAATGGCGGAAAGCCGCATCGGGCGCGGCTCGCAGCGATTTCCACACGTCCATGCACAGCCTAAGCCGCGCGGGTGCTGGAGCATGGACGAGCGCGGTGCGAGAAAAACGCTTGACAAGGGGAAATGCGCTCCCTACCCTACCGCTAGTATGCGAGGAGGATTGAGACCCGAGATGTTGGCGACGATCCTCGCGTGCCCAGATCTGGACTGAAAGGGGGGATCTCCTCGAATGCCGGCGAAGAAGAAGGCCGCCAAGAAGAAGGCGACCAAGAAGAAGTAAGAGCCCCGGGGAACGAAGAGGGGGGCGGGGCGTTTCCCGCCCCCCAGTTTTTCCTGGACAGAAGAAACTGGACAGAAGAAAGAGGAACGAGGGAGTTCTACGATGGCGAAGAAGAAGGCCGCAAAGAAAAAGAAGAAGTAGTCGCTTTCGGCAGTTGTCGTCGGCGCGGAGGGGGTGCGTTCGCTCACCCCCTCTTTTCGTTGGCGCCGAAGACGTACCGCTCGAGCGCGACCGCGACGCCGTCCTCGTCATTGGTGGGCAGGATGGGCAAACCGAGCTGCTGCAGGTCGGGGTCGGCGTTGCCCATGACGAACCCGCGCCCGGCGCGTGAGAGCATCTCGTGGTCGTTCCAGTTGTCGCCGATGGCGAGGGTCTCCTCGGGCGCGATACCCCAGATCACCTGGAGGAACGCGACCGCCTCCGCCTTGCCCACCGTCGGCTCCAGCACGTCGAGGAGCACGACCCCCGTCGCGGGATAGACGGTGCGCTCGATGCGGGCCGACCCGCCCAGTCCCGCCGCCAGGGGCGGAAGCAGCACGTCCATCTCCTCGCGAGTCCCCCCGAACATGACCTGGATCGGCTCCTCCCCTTCGAGGGCGGCGAGGAGATCCTCGACGACGACGACGTGCGGGCGCGCCCGCTCGAGGTAGTAGGCGACGAGCCCGGCCGGGCGGGAGGAGGCGGCGACGAGGAGCCGACCCTCGCCCCGGGCACCACAGTGGAGCACGCCCTCCACCCCCGCTTCCCGGCCGAGAAGGATCGCGCGCCCGGCCGCCTCCGCCGGAAGCGGCCGGCAGCGCACAACCCGCCCCCCGAGCACCACCAGCGCCCCGTTGTGCAGCACCAGCGGCACGTCCCCTCCCAGCTCTTCCGCCACCGGCCGCGCGGAGGGGTAGCGACGACCGGTCACGAGCACGACGCGAACCCCGGCCGCGCGAGCGGAGTCGATCGCGGCCCGCGTGCGGGGTGAGACCGTCTTGTCGCTGCGGAGCAGCGTCCCGTCGATGTCCACGGCGAGGAGGCGCACGCGGGGGGGCAAGGCCGGCTTCACTCCCCCGTCCAGACCGAGGCGTGTTCGATCGTGTCCCCGGGGCGGATGGAGTCGACGACGTCCATCCCAGACACGACGATCCCAAACCGCGTGTAGACGCCGTCGAGCTGGGGCTGCGGTTGCAGGGTGATGAAGAACTGGCTACCGCCGGTGTCGCGCCCGGCGAGGGCCAGGCCCACCGCGCCGCGTCCGAAGGGCCGGTGCGTGATCTCGTCGCGCAGCACGTAGCCGGGGCCGCCGTAGCCATCGCCGCGGGGCGAGCCGCCCTGCACGAGGAAGCCGGGCTCGACGAGGTGGAAGATGAGCCCGTCGAAGAAGCCACGCTGCACGAGCTGGACGAAGGAGGCGGCGGCGAGCGGCGACTCGATCACGTCGAGATGGATCTCGATCGTACCGCGGCTCGTTCGCAGGAAGGCGCGGGGCGTGTAGAGGGCCACCCCGGGCACGGGATCGTAGGGGGCCATCGCGTTGCGGTAGTCGAGAGGGGGGCGGATCACCGCCTCTTCTCCCGGGTCGGGGCTCGGGACGACGCCGCGCTCGCGCAGGGCGGCCGACGCGCGCGCACGCACGGCGCGCGAGGGGTCGACGACGGCGACGGTCAGGAGCGCCTCCCGGGAGACCTCGTCCGCCTGCGCCGCGAGCGCGTCGACGACGGCGAGCCGCGGTTCGAGGTCACCCGGGCCGAGATCCCGCCGCCACGACGACAGCAGCTCCGGGGCGAGACCGACCGCGCCCATATCGGCGATCCCCTCCGCGGCGGCGACGCGCACGCCGGCGTCCTCGTGCTCGAGGTGCCGGCGCAGGGTGTCGAGCGCGTCGCGCCCGCGCGCCCGACGCAGCGCCTCGAGCACGGCGGGGAGGACGCGGGGGTCCTCGTCCGCGAGCATCGAGTGCAGGATCGCGACGCTCGCGGGATCACCGAGGCCCCCCAGCGTCCGGGCGAGGGCGGCGCGCACCGACCAGACGGGGTCGGGATCGAGCCCGGAGAGCACGAGGGCGAAGTCCTCCCGGTCCGTGTGCGCGAGCGCGCCGAGGGCGGCGGCCCGGATCCAGGGATCGCGGTCGCCGACGAGGTCGGCGAGGCGGGCCCGCAACCGCCTCTCCGGAGGCAACGCGGCCAGGGCGAGGAGCGCCTCGTGCCGCACGACGTCATGAGCGGCGTCGAGCTGCCGGGCGGCGACGGCGGTGCCGCCCGCATCGCCGAGGGCGCCGAGGGCCCCCAGCGCCGCCACCACGACCGTCTCGTCACGGTCCCGGGCGAGCCTCGCCAGTATCTCCCCCGCGGCGGGGTCTTTGAGCGTGCCGAGGCCGCGCGCCGCCAGCGCCCGCGACCAGGCATCGTCCGACGCCGCGGCGGCGACGAGCACGGGCTGGAGCAGCGCGCTCTCGAGCCGCATCGCCACCCACGTCGCCGCCCACCAGTCGAAGCGCGGCTCACCGCGGGCGAGCAGCGCCGCCGCCGCCGCCCCCGGGTCCTTCAGCCGGGCGAGGGCGAAGAGACCGAGGCGCAGCTCGGCCCAGGGGTCGCTCGGATTGCCGGGATCGTCACCACGCACGGTGACGCGACCCGTGGCGGGTGGCGTCGCCCCGCGGACGAAGCGCGCGATCTCCGCCGCCGCGCGCGGATCGCCGATGCGCCCGAGAGCCTCCGCCGCGCGGCCGCGGACGAGGGGCTCGGGGTCACCGAGCGAGGCGACGAGGCGCTCCACCGCCGCGCGGTCCCCGATCAGGCCGAGGGCGAAGGCCGCCATCTGCCGGACCTCGGCCTCCGGGTCGTTCATCAGCTCGACGAGGGCGGGGACGAGTGCCCTGTCCGCGATACGACCCGCGGCGAGGGCGGAGCGTCGGCGGATCCCGCGATCGGGGCGGAGGAGGAGACGCTCGAGCTCGCCCGCGCCCTCCGAGCGCGTGTCCTCGAGCTCGAGGACGCGGCCGAGCCTCTCGATCCGCGACGGGGCGCGGGGCGGGGCGGGTTTCTTCGCCCCTTCGAGCGGACGCGCGGCGAAGCCCAGGAGCACGCCGAGCGCGACCGCGACCTCGATGCCGGGCACGCGGTGCGACATCGCCGGCATTATAGCGGCGACCCCGCGCGCGGTCGGCGGCGCGACCGACGTCAGGCGACGGCGACGAGGTCGACGCCGTCCACGAGGCCGAGCCGAGCCGCCTCTTTCCGAATGCGCTCGCGCGCTCCTCTCTGACCGACGGCAGCCAGGTGCAGCGGGCCCCGAAGCCCACGCGCCGCGTCCACGCTCAGCACCCTCGCCCCGTGGATTCGCTGCCCCACCTTGCGCGGGTCCACCTCCACGAACGCCGCCAGCGGGTGAGCTCCTGCGAGCAGGGCGCGCGCCCAGGCCTTTCCGATCCGACCCGCACCCCACACCACCACCGCCCGGCCCCCCGCAAGGGGCCCCCTCCGGAGAGCCTCGAGCTTGAGGGCCAGGAAGCGCTCGGGCGCGTAGCGGGGTCCCACTCGACGTAGGCCCGCATGCCGGGGGCGGGGGGCATCTCCGGCCCCACCCGCAGCTCCACCCGCGAGCCCAGCACGTCGACGCCGGGGTCGGCCTCGAGCCGC
>Ga0209341_10005679_pt1 | contig 11226 bp, 10 predicted proteins | sample RifCSP13_2_FD_184020 | JGI IMG/M metagenome (GOLD analysis project Ga0209341, IMG submission 184020) | Soil microbial communities from Rifle, Colorado - Rifle CSP2_sed 13_2 (SPAdes) (version 2) | ecosystem: Environmental > Terrestrial > Deep subsurface > Rock core/Sediment | place: Rifle...
AAGAAACGGCTTGTTTTTTCAACAAGTGTGAAGGATAACCTTGCCGATACCGAGGCCGTATTTATAGCTGTTGGCACTCCTCCGGGAGAGGACGGAAGCGCTGACCTGAAATATGTGGTAAGTGCAGCAAGAGAAATTGGCATGCACATGAACTCATACCTGGTGATCGTTACAAAAAGCACGGTACCTATAGGAACGTCGGGAAAAGTAAAAGAAGTTGTGCAGCAGGAACTGGATAAACGCGGTGTGAATATCGGGTTTGATGTGGCTTCAAATCCTGAATTCCTTAAAGAGGGAGCAGCCGTGGAAGATTTTCTGAAACCGGACAGGATCATTCTTGGAATTGAATCGGAACAGGCAAGGAAAATACTGAACAGGCTTTACCATCCCTTTCTGCTGAATGGCCATCCCATTATTTACATGGACATACACTCAGCAGAAATGACCAAATATGCAGCCAACTGTATGCTGGCAACCAAGATCAGTTTCATGAACGACCTGGCCAACCTATGTGAACTTGTTGGTGCAGATATAAATGCCGTAAGAAAGGGAATCGGAAGTGATCCGCGTATCGGTAACAAATTCATTTATGCCGGTATCGGTTTTGGCGGTTCGTGTTTTCCGAAGGATGTCAAAGCACTTATCAGAACGGCAGGCGATATCGGTTATTCACTCGATGTGGTAAAGGCAGTTGAGGAAGTCAACAACAGGCAGAAAGAAGTTCTTTTCCACAAAATACACTCCCATTTCAAAGGTGAACTGAAAAACAAAGTGTTCGGCATCTGGGGACTTTCTTTCAAGCCCAATACCGATGATATGCGGGAAGCTCCTTCTTTGAGGATCATTGAAATGCTGATCGATGCCGGAGCTGTTGTCAGGGCATATGATCCGGTAGCCATGCCCGAAAGTAAAAAGATCCTGGGCGACAAGATCATATTTGGACGTGATATGTATGATGTTATGATTGATGCCAACGCCCTGATTCTGGCAACGGAATGGTCGGAGTTCAGAGTCCCCAATTTTAAACTCCTGGGCAGAATCATGAAAGACCATATTGTATTCGACGGGCGTAACATATACGATCCCGCCGAAGTTAAGGAAAATGGTTTTGTTTATTACGGTATTGGACGTAAAGACCGGAACACAAAATGAAACGGATACTGGTTACCGGCGGAGCTGGGTTTATTGGCTCGCACCTTTGTGAACGGCTTTTGCAGGAAGGTCATGAAGTCATATGCCTGGACAATTACTTTACCGGCACCAAGAGTAATATCGTACACCTCTTTAAACATCCCTATTTTGAACTGGTGCGGCATGACGTAACCATGCCGTATTATATCGAGGTAGATGAGGTTTATAATCTGGCCTGTCCCGGTTCTCCCATTCATTACCAGTGCAATCCCATTAAAACGGTCAAAACATCGGTAATGGGTGCCATCAACATGCTTGGTCTGGCCAAAAGAGTCAGGGCCAGAATTCTGCAGGCTTCGACCAGTGAAGTTTATGGCGATCCCCAGGTACATCCCCAGCCTGAAACATATTGGGGTAATGTAAATCCCATAGGACGCAGGGCCAATTACAACGAAGGAAAACGCTGTGCTGAAACCCTGTTTATGGATTATCATTTTCAAAACCACGTAGACATAAAAATTGCCCGAATATTCAATACCTACGGCCCCCATATGCAACCCGGCGACGGCCGCGTGATCTCAAATTTCATTGTTCAGGCTATGAATAACCGGGATATTACGGTAAATGGTGATGGAAGCCAGTCCAGAAGTTTCCAGTACATCACCGACCTGATAGAGGGATTGGTGCGCCTTATGGCCACTCCGGCCGGATTTACCGGACCTGTTAACCTGGGCAATACCGAAGAAATTTCCATCCTTCAGCTGGCGGAGAAAATAATCAGGCTTACAAAATCAGGTTCGCGCATCGTTTTTCAACAAAAACCCGATGATGATCCTGTGAAAAGGAAGCCTGATATCACCCTTGCCAGGGAACACCTGAATAACTGGCAACCCAGGATATCACTTGATGAAGGCTTACTGCTGACCATCAATTTTTTCAAACAATTTACTGATTTATAGCTTTATACTATTAGCATATACTATGAAAGGAATAATCTTGGCCGGTGGATCGGGAACCCGTCTTTACCCGATTACCAAAAGTATTTCCAAGCAGATCATCCCCATTTATGACAAACCGATGATCTATTATCCGTTATCGGTGCTGATGCTTGCCGGCATCAGGGAGATCCTGATCATTTCAACGCCAAGGGACCTGCATTTATACCAGGACCTGTTGGGTGACGGCAATCAGCTTGGCATCACGATCTCCTTTGCTTCGCAACCTTCACCCGACGGATTGGCACAAGCCTTTATAATCGGTGAAGAATTTATCGGCAACAGTTCTGTTTGTATGATCCTTGGCGATAACATCTTTTATGGCCATGGTTTTGGGAAGGTGCTGGCCAATACTGCCCGGCTAACCGAAGGTGCCGTTGTATTCGGGTATTATGTAAACGATCCGGAACGGTACGGTGTTGTTGAATTTGATGCCCGGGGCAGAGCAATTTCACTGGAGGAAAAACCTGCGGTGCCCAAATCGAATTATGCGGTCACCGGCTTGTATTTTTACGGTAATGATGTTGTTGAAAAGGCTAAAAATCTTAAACCTTCGTCCAGGGGGGAGCTCGAGATCACCGATCTGAACAGGCTTTATCTTCTTGAAAAATGCCTGACCGTTAAAATTATGGGCAGGGGAATGGCCTGGCTTGATACCGGTACCCATGAGACGTTGCTGCAGGCTTCGGTGTATATTCAAACCATTGAGGAACGCCAGGGATTAAAAATATCCTGTATCGAAGAAATAGCCTATAAACAGGGTTTTATTACGCGCGAACAGCTCATTGAACTGGCCAGTCCTTATAGTAAAAACCAATACGGAAGGTATTTAATGAAAATTGCTGAAGAAAAATTTTATAATTTTGACGTTTTGGACAATTAATGGAAATAATAACAACCGGATTTGAAGGGCTGATCATTATCAAACCCACCCTGTTTGAAGATTCAAGAGGCTATTTTTACGAAAGCTATAATTTTAAAGTTTTTAATCACCACGGTATTAATCAGGATTTTGTTCAGGATAACCAATCGAAATCCATGCAGGACGTTATCCGGGGACTTCATTACCAGTTGGCACCGTACGCGCAGACCAAGCTTGTGCGGGTGCTTCATGGCGAAATTTATGACGTGGCAGTTGATCTGCGCAAAAGTTCACCCACTTTCGGCAAATGGTACGGAATTGAACTTTCGGGCAATAATAATATCCAGTTGCTTATCCCCCGGGGATTTGCCCACGGTTTTTCCGTGCTCTCCCCGGAAGCCGTGGTAATGTATAAAACCGATGATTACTATTGCAAAGAGGCTGAACGTGGTATAGTTTACAATGACCCGATGTTGGATATCAACTGGAAAACCGGGAATGCTGATGCAATTGTATCCGAACGCGACAGGCAGTTGCCATTGTTTAAAAATGCAGAAATGAATTTCATCGTCTGAGGAACATGAAGCGTATTCTGGTAACCGGAGGTAATGGACAGCTCGGATCGGCATTTAAAAAAATCGCCGGGGAGCATGATCAATTTGCCTGGACATTTATCGATTACCCCGACCTTGATCTTACCGACAGGCAGGCGGTTATTTATTATTTTACCAGTCACAAAACTGATTATATCATTAACTGTGCTGCCTTTACCGCGGTTGATGATGCTGAAAAACGCCCCGATGATGCTTTTAAGGTGAATGCCCGCGTTCCGGAAACCCTGGGTATCCTTTGTCAGGAAAAGGCGATGCGGATGATCCATATATCCACGGACTATATTTACAACGGGAACATTTTCATACCTCACAAAGAAGATGAAATCCCTGCACCGGAATCAGTGTATGGCCAGAGCAAACTTGCCGGAGAAATGGCTTTACGGGATAATTCCCAGGCACTTATTATCCGTACATCCTGGTTATACAGTGAATACGGTCAAAACTTTCTTAAAACAATGCTCAGGCTCGGAAGAGAACGGAAAGAAATCGGTGTGGTATATGATCAGACGGGAACGCCCACCTATGCCGGTGATCTGGCCACAGCAACAGTTTCTGTCATTCGGTTTTCCGAAGCCCGGACTTTTCTGCCAGGAATTTACAATTATTCAAACGAAGGCGTATGCAGCTGGTATGACTTTGCCTGGGAGATCATGAAAGTTACAGATACGGTATGCAACGTTCGGCCGATTCTTACGGATGAGTATCCGCTTCCGGCAAAAAGACCCGCATACAGTGTATTGGATAAGGCCAGGATAAAAAATACTTTCGGGATCGTTATACCTCATTGGAAAGAAAGTTTATATTTTGTAGCCGGAATTCTTAAAAAATGAGGAAATTTGAGTATTCAACTTTAACCTGGAACTATGGAAAACAAAGAATTGCTGACAAAAGTAAGGGAACGGGCCAGCCAATGGTTAAGTGATGCGTATGATCCCGAAACCCGGAAAAAAGTTAAAGAACTGCTGGCGGGTGATGAAAGGGAACTGATCGAGTGTTTTTACCGGGATCTGGAATTCGGGACCGGTGGATTGCGCGGCATAATGGGAGTCGGTACCAACAGGGTGAACGTATACACCATTGCCATGGCCACACAGGGACTTAGCAATTACCTGAAGAAGGAATTCGCCAAAATCCCTCAGATCAAGGTTGCTATAGCTCATGATTCAAGAAACAACAGCCGGCTTTTTGCCGAGACCACTGCCAACATTTTTTCGGCAAATGGATTCAAGGTTTATCTTTTTGACGACCTGAGACCTGCGCCCGAATTATCCTTTGCCATCCGGTATTTTAAATGCCAGAGTGGCGTTGTGATCACCGCTTCGCATAACCCCAAAGAATACAACGGGTATAAAGCATACTGGGATGATGGCGGACAGATAATTTTTCCCCACGACAAGCTTATTATCCAGGAAGTGCAGTCGATTCAGTCAATTGAAAAGGTAATGTTCAATTCCAGATCCGAAAACATTGAACTGATCGGCAGGGAAATCGATGACATTTACACCAACCAGATTACGGGACTTTCCTTGTCACACGATGTGATCAAAAGGCAGAACCAGATGAAGATAGTGTACACACCCCTGCACGGGTCAGGTGTTACCCTGGTTCCCCAGGTGCTGAAAAAATTCGGGTTCAACAATGTTTCCATGGTAGCCGGCCAGGATATCCCCGACGGAAATTTTCCAACTGTCCATTCTCCGAACCCCGAAGAAAGTGCTGCCCTGGCGCTGGCTATCAGGAAAGCTGAAGAAACCGGAGCCGATCTGGCCATGGCAACCGATCCCGATGCTGACCGGGTTGGGATAGTAGTGAAAAACAGCAGCGGAAAGTATATAATTCTTAACGGTAACCAGACAGCAGCCTTACTGATCAGTTACCTGCTGTCGAAATGGTCCGAAAAAGGTAAACTGAAGGGAAAGGAATACATCGTTAAAACAATTGTGACAACGGAATTGCTTGCTGAAATAGCCCGGAGATACAAGGTGAAATGTTACGATGTGTTAACCGGATTCAAGTACATTGCAGATGTCATAAGAAATTTCGAAGGACAGCAAACCTTTATTGCCGGTGGTGAAGAAAGTTACGGCTATCTTGCCGGGGAATTTGTCCGGGATAAGGATGCAGTCATAGCCTGTGCTCTGATCGCTGAGGCTGCCGCCTGTGCCAGGGACGAGGGAAAAACCCTGTATGAGCAGCTGCTCGATATTTACAGGGAATACGGTTTATTCAGGGAAAAACTGATCTCGGTGGAAAAACAAGGAAAATCAGGCCAGGAAGAGATCAGGCAAATGATGGAAGCTTTGCGGAAAAATCCTCCTGCTACCATAAATGGTTCACCCCTGGTTGAAGTGATGGATTATCTTGATGAAAAATGCCTGGAAAGAGCAAACCGGAAAAATGGCGGCATTGTAATTCCCAAATCCGATGTCCTTCAGTTTTTTACAAAAGACAATACTAAAATTTCAATAAGGCCTTCGGGAACCGAGCCCAAGATCAAATTTTACTTTGGGGTAAAGGAAGCCCTGCCATCCGTAAAAGATTATGAAGCCGTAATTGCCAGGCTCGATAAGCGGATTGAAAGTATAATCGGGGATCTTAAATTAAAGTAGTCATTATGAAATCATACCGTAAAGAGCTCTGGTTTGAACTGCCTTCACGCCGGGGTTTTGTAAATATCACAGGCCAGGTAGATAAATGCCTTTCGGAAAGCGGCATCAAGGAAGGTATGATACTCGTTAATGCCATGCACATAAGCGCAAGCGTATTTATCAATGACGATGAATCGGGCCTGCATCATGATTTTGAAGTATGGCTTGAAAAACTGGCGCCTGAAAAGCCCTATTCACAATACCATCATAATGGATTTGAAGACAATGCGGATGCCCATTTAAAACGTACCATCATGGGTCGCGAAGTAGTTGTTGCCATTACAGGCGGAAAAATGGATTTCGGGCCCTGGGAGCAAATATTCTATGGTGAGTTTGACGGTAAACGCCGGAAGCGGGTCCTGGTTAAAATTATAGGGGAATAACGTTCGCCCGCACCCTGTTTATTCAAGATATGTGTATCCGTAAAGACCCGACCGGTAGTTGGACAAAAATTCCTTTCCTTCCTCAGTGGTGATAATACCCGATTTAACCGCTGACGTAACCCAGGTTTCAACAGTCCGTACCAGCTTTTTGGCATTGTACTGGACGTAATCGAGCACTTCAGCAACGGTCTCACCATCGATAACCTGATCGATCTCATATCCTTTGTCATTTACCGAAACATGAACCGCATTGGTATCCCCGAACAGGTTGTGCAAATCACCGAGGATTTCCTGATAGGCTCCTACCAGGAAGACACCCAGGTAGTATGTTTCGCGGGGCTTTAACGCATGTACGGGCAGATAATAGGAGAAGTTGCGGGTAGAAATAAAGTTGTCGATTTTGCCATCGGAATCACAGGTAATATCCTGAATAGTAGCTGCCCGTGCCGGTTTTTCATCCAGCCGCTGGATGGGCACAATCGGGAATATCTGGTCAATAGCCCAGGAATCAGGCATCGACTGGAATAAGGAAAAGTTGCAGAAATATTTATCCGATAATAGTTTGGGAAGCTGACGGAGTTCTTCCGAGGCGTGCTTGGTTTCATTGGTCATCTGGTTAAGCTCACGCGCAATGGACCAAAACAGCCTTTCGATCTGGGCACGGGTTTTCAGGTCTAGCAGGCCCAAACTGAACCTGTCAAGGGCTTCTTCCCGTATTTGCTGGGCATCATGCCAGGTTTCAAGCATACCCGACTGGTTAAGCCGGTCCCACAATGAATACAATTCAAGAACCAGTTCATGGTCATTATCATTCAATGTGTCCTCATCGTTCCATTGTGGCAGTGTGGTAGCTTCCAGCACTTCAAAAATCAGTACCGAATGATGCGCTGTAAGTGAACGGCCTGATTCGGTGATAATATTCGGATGCGGGATGTTGTTCTTATCACTGGCATCTACCATGGTGTAAATTGAATCATTTACATATTCCTGCAGGCTGTAATTCACACTGCTTTCGCTGTTGGGTGACCGGGTACCGTCATAATCCACACCCAGTCCGCCGCCAATATCCACAAATTCAATATTATACCCGTTTTTATGTAACTGTACATAAAACTGAGAGGCCTCATTGAGGGCAACCTTAATCCGGCGGATCTTGGTAACCTGGCTGCCGATGTGAAAATGAACCAGCCTCAGACAATCCTTCATCTTATTTTTCTCCAGGAAATCCATTGCTTCCAGCACTTCGCTTGAAGTCAGGCCGAACTTACTGACATCACCGCCGGAATCTTCCCATTTCCCGCTTCCTGTGCTAGCAAGCTTTATGCGTATGCCCAAATTGGGTTTTATTTTAAGCCGGCGCGATATGGTAGCGATCAGCTTCAGCTCATTGAGCTTTTCCACCACCAGAAAAATGCGCTTGCCCATTTTCTGTGCCAGTAAGGCAAGCTCAACATAATTCTCGTCCTTATAACCGTTACAAATGATCAGAGAATCACTGTCGGCATTAATGGCAATTACAGCATGCAATTCGGGTTTTGAGCCGGCTTCGAGGCCAATATTGAACTTTTTGCCATGACTGACTATTTCCTCCACCACGGGACGCATCTGGTTGACCTTAATGGGGTAAATGATGAAGTTTTGTCCCTTGTATTCATATTCCTTAGCAGCAACTTCAAAACATTTCGCCATTTTCTCAATGCGGTTATCGAGAATATCCGGGAACCGGATTAACATGGGTGCCGAAACATCACGCAGGATCAATTCATCAACGAGTTCGCGAAGATCAATCTCCACCCCGTTCTTCTTGGGAGAAACTACAACATTGCCTTTTTCATTTATCGAAAAATAGTTAACCCCCCAGCCTTGTATGTTATACAATTCCGCTGAGTCCTCCGTACGCCATTTTCTCATTTCTATCTCTTATTTACGCCTTATGGTTTTTTTTGCAAAAGTGCATAATTTATGACAGGGTTAATAAACTTTAGCCGGTAATTTTAGCCGGAAGACCTTTCTTCATCACCTTTTTTTCTCCTGAAGGCCGGGGTATAAATATATCTTCCGCAGTAATGCCTGTTTCGCGAACCACTTCGAGGCAATATTCAAGCCTGTTCAGATCAGTATTATCCGCATTATTGGTTCCAAAAGTGAATTTCAATCCCGCTGCTTTCGCCTTTTTTATAAAGTCAATGCCTGGAATTTTAAAACGCGCGTTGATCTCGAGGGCTACATCATTTTCCTTTAAAACCTTAATTACACGATCCATCCGTTCGGCAGTCCACAGCCGGTCATACGATGCGGCAATGTTGGCTGGCAGGTACGTAGGATTTACATAAATATCTACCGGTTCCTGCGAAATTACGGCTTCAATCTTTTCCACCAGCATGTCCATGAACTGCTGTTCGTTATCCACAAAAGTCTCTTCCGGGATCCACAATCTGAGCCGTCTTCCCTTGTGGTCGGTCCAGGTCATTGCATCGGTAAAAATGTAATCATACCGGGCAATGGCATCAGGTGTGAATAGGGTGATCCACTCGCGGCCTTCGCACTGCATTGCCTTAAAAACAGGTTCGTTCTCTATATCAATAAAATAGGCTATCAGCGATGAATCATTCGTGACCGGAAAATTAAGTCCGCAATTGGGTGATATCCCATAATTGTAGCCGTTAGTCATGCCGTGCTGGGAGACCTGTTCCACCGTCAGACCGCCTTTCAGATGCCCGTGGTAGTCTATTACAGGAAATCCCTGCTGGTTCAACATGGATAGCAGTTTTCCCGTTGTATCGGATGTTACCGGATCAGGATTTTCGAATTCAATATTATCAGCCAGCAATTCAATACTGATGTCATCCACCTGAATACTTCCGGCATCGTTGCTCTTTTGCAGAAATACCAGACCCCGTGACAGTAATCTTCTCTCCAGACCCTCTATCCTGTCCGGATTTCCCGGTTGAATATAATCGATGACAATTTTTTTATCAACCGTAACAGTGATGTGATTGCCCCTGACCGCAACAGAAAGGTCAAACCAGATATCATCAGAGGCAGTTCGGACAAAATTGTTTCTTATCAGGGAAAGACTGCCTGTTTTTTGGGGACTTCCCTTACGGTAATCGCTGTTATTAATGATAACGGAGTATCCGGTCGCCTCTTCTGAATTTCCGGACACAACATGAAATAACAGGGCTCCTTCAGCGCCGGATGTTGTCATTAGTTTGGCGGTAAGAATGAAATTGCGGACTTCGAACCTGGAAGTCAGCAAGGAATTCGTTGTTTCTAACGAAATCACACCACCCGAAGTGTTGCAGTCATTGGTGGTCCAATACTTTTTGAGCGACTGACGGCCTACCTGGGTTTGAACTCCTTCTTTGAGGGCCGGACTGCAGGCCGAAAAAAATACCAGCAGCATGGCTATTCCCGCGTAACGAATTTTTCCTTTGTTCATGGATGATAAGTTTTTTTTAACTTCCCGAATATACTATTTATCATTAAAAATATCTGTATATATTCCATATTAATCCAGCATTATAGGCAACTATCCTGTGATAAAGGGCATAAGATCATTGCGGGCAGCCCTGGTCAACAATTGAATAATTTCATTACCTTAGGTCAATATTTTATATGGGATACCGGGCATGAAACCATCGCGGATACTGGTAGTGGATGATTCCAACACAAATACCTTATTGCTGAATGCCATACTTACCGAAAGGGGTTATCAGACAGTCACAGCGCTAAGTGTTAAAGAGGCCAATGCGAGTATCTCAAAGCAAAATCCCGACCTGATCCTGCTCGATCTCCTGATGCCAAAGATCAGCGGTTTCGATTTTCTGCAATTGCTGAAAAGTGATGAAAAAACAAGCAACATCCCGGTAATGGTGGTATCTGCCATTACCGATGAAGAAGTCATTAAAAGGATCATGGAACTGGGCGCCGTTGACTTTCTCAAAAAACCCATTGATATTCAATATCTCGTGGACCGTGTTGGGGATATACTTATCCATTAAAACCGGTCTTTCGTCAACACTTTTTCGGGATTCCCTTAATATTACAAACTTCCTGTAACGATAATACGTTAATTACAATACAATTAATCAGCATTTTATTCTTTCCGGGGAAATTCAAATATTAATCCAGGTTTTATGAAACGAATTCTTGTGGTTGATGATAATTTGATGATGAGAAAGCTCATCATAAACCTTTTTAACGATCAGAATTTTGAATTCCATGAAGCAGAAGACGGTCGCGAGGGTCTTGAAAAAATGAAACAATCCGCCATGGACCTGATCATTACCGACATTATCATGCCCGGCATGGAAGGCATTGAAATGATTATCCAGGCAAAGAAAAATTTCCCGGGAACAAAAATTATCGCCATAAGCGGTGGCAAACCCTACTATCTGTACATGGCCAAAAAACTGGGTATCGAGGGTGTGTTTACAAAGCCGCTTGACCACCATGGATTTTTAAACATGGTGAATAATCTCCTGCAGGTTGTTCCGACCAAGTGCTGAATTTTTAACAGGGATCTCCGCCTTCCATAAAGTACGGAACTTCCATGCAATCGTTGTATTTAACCGTACCCCTGATCTTAAG
>Ga0209341_10005683_pt1 | contig 11223 bp, 11 predicted proteins | sample RifCSP13_2_FD_184020 | JGI IMG/M metagenome (GOLD analysis project Ga0209341, IMG submission 184020) | Soil microbial communities from Rifle, Colorado - Rifle CSP2_sed 13_2 (SPAdes) (version 2) | ecosystem: Environmental > Terrestrial > Deep subsurface > Rock core/Sediment | place: Rifle...
CGCCATCTGGTCCTCGCGCACGTGGAGATGGGTGTGGACCACGACCTCCTCCCCGATCGGGGGCAGTGCTGCGAGGTCACGGGCCGGCATGGCGATCTCGTACCCGACCCCGCCCGTCTCGACGGTGACGCCTTCGGCCGTCCGGGCCACGAGCGTGCCGCGCAGCCTTCCGATCACGACCGCTCACCGATCAGGCCGCGTAGGGCGGTTGCCTGCAGGTGGCACAGAGCGACTGCCAGAGCGTCGGCGGCGTCTGCCGGCACCGGTGCCGCCGGAAGCCCGAGCCGGCGTGCCACCATCGCCTGGACCTGTTCCTTGGCGGCGTCGCCGTAGCCGGTGACCGCGAGTTTCACCGCCGACGGCGTGTACTCGGTCACACGCAGACCGGCGCGGGCCGCGGCGAGCACCGCCACACCCGACGCCCTTCCCACCGACATCACCGTCTGCAGGTTCCGGTTTACGAACACCTCTTCGATCGCCGCCTCCGTCGGCCGGTACTCGCGGATGACCGCGGAGAGGTCGTCGGACAACTCGCAGAGCCGTTCGGCCAGCGGCAGCCGGGGGTCGGTGCGCACCACCCCGGCGGCCACGGCCCGCGGCGATCGGCCGGCTTCGACGATGCCGTAACCGGTGGCGGAGAGCCCGGGGTCGATTCCGAGGACAAACATATGTTCGGTCAGGATAGCCCCCAGAGGTACAGATACCAGGCACCAGGCACCAGGCACCAGATCGGACGCGGTCTGGCTGGCATCTGGCATCCGGGATCCGGCATCCACCATCCGGCATCTTCTTTTGTGTACCTTGCTCGTCGGAATCACCCCAGGGAGCGCTGGTGACCCACGACCGGCCGTCGGCGGCAACGCTGGCCGCGGCGACGCCCGACGATCGGGATCGGTGGATCGACTTCCTCCGGGCCCTCAGCATCGCGGTCGTCGTGATCGGGCATTGGCTCGTCGCCGTCGTCGTGTGGCGCGACGGTCGCGTCGAGGGTTTCAACGCCCTCGAGCGGATCGGCGGATTGTGGATGGTGACCTGGGTGCTCCAGGTGATGCCGCTCTTCTTCTTCGTCGGGGGCTTTTCGAACCTGGTGAGCATCCGGGCTGCACACCGTCGCGGCATCGGGTACGGCGGGTTCCTGCACGGGAGGGTGATTCGTCTCATGCGACCCACCGGCGTATTCCTCGCGATCACGGTCGTGGTCGTGGCCACCCTCGATGCCCTCAACCTCGCCGACGACGTGGTCTTCCCCGTCGCCACCCTCATCACAGCACCTCTCTGGTTCCTCGGCGTGTACATGATCGTGATCGCGCTCGCGCCGATGATGGTCCGCCTCCACGATCGCTTCGGCTGGGGGGTGCTCGCCGCGTTGGTGGCCGCGGCGGTAGCCGTCGACATCGTGCGCTTCGCCGGCGGCGTCTCTGCCGTCGGCTACGCCAACTTCCCGATCGTCTGGCTCCTCGCCCACCAATGGGGCTTCGTCTATGCCGATGGGCGCCTCACGACGGCCCGGGGTCGCCTCCTCGCGGCCGCGGGTCTCGGCTCACTCATTGCCCTTGTGAGTCTCGGCCCCTATCCGCTGTCCATGGTGGGACTGGCCACCGACGAGTTCTCGAACATGGATCCGCCCACCCTCGCCATCGTCGCCCTCACGATGTGGGAGATCGGTTTCGCCCTCGTCACACGGAGCGCGGTGGCACGCTGGCTGCGGCGACCCCGACCGTGGACGGCGGTCGTCGGAGTCAACGCGGTGATCATGACGGCCTTCCTGTGGCACCTCACCGTGCTCGTGATCGCAATCGGAGTCCTCTACCCCATCGGATTCCCCCAACCCGAGGTGGGCACCGCGGCTTGGTGGTCCTGGCGACCGATCTGGTTGCTCTGCCTGGCCATCATCCTCACCGTATTCGTCGCCACCTTCGGCGGCATCGAGCGGCGCGGGCTCCTCCGTCCCCGGCGTGAGGTCTCCGCCATCCCCGGGAGCGCCGCGCTCGCCGCGGTGGCGGCGGTGACCACACTCGTCGGCGTCCTCGGTTTCGCCGTCGGGGGGTTGCATCAGGTCTTCTCCCCCACCGGAACCGACCTGATCGTGATGTCGGTCAACCCGATCCAGAACGTCATGCACATCGGCTGGGGGACTGCCGTCCTGGCGGCCGTCGTCGGAGGTCGGCGTATGGTCACGGCCGGGGCACTCGGATCGATGCTGATCGCCGCCGCCCTCGTTGTCGCCGGGCCGATCTTGCGTGCGACGGGCGACGGGAACGTGCTCGCCCTCGATGGCGCCGGCGACCTCCTCCACGGAGGGATCGCGGTGCTGGCGGCCGCAGCCCTGGTGCGCAGCCTGCGGGCTCGGGACGAGAGCCGACCGGTCGGACGTCAGACGCGATGACCCAAGGGCCGATCTCCGCTTGCTCTCAGCCGGCGACCGCCGCCATGATCTCGTCGCTGATGTCGAAGTTGGCGTAGACCGCCTGCACGTCGTCGAGTTCCTCGAGCGCATCGATCAGCCGCAAGACCGACCGGGCAGCGGACTCGTCCAGGGCGATCGAGGTCATCGGGAGACGGGTCACCTCGGCATCCTCGACCGTGACGCCGCCGGCCTCGAGGGCAGCCACCACCGCGTCGAGATCACCCGGGGCACAGATCACCTCGTGCTGGCCCCGGCCGGGACGAACGTCTTCGGCGCCGGCGTCGAGGGCGGCGAGCATGACCTCGTCCTCGTCACCGGCGGCGAGCACGTACCCCTTTTGCACGAACAGGTAGCCGACGGACCCGGGCTCGCCGAGGTTGCCGCCGTTGCGGGCGAACGTCGACCGGATGTCGGAGGCGGCGCGGTTGCGGTTGTCGGTGAGTGCCTGGACGAACACCGCCACCCCGCCGGGGGCGTATCCCTCGTACCAGATCTCGTCGTAGTGGGCTCCGTCGGTCTCGCCCGTACCGCGCTTGATGGCGCGCTCGATGTTGTCGTTCGGCATCGAGGCCGCCTTGGCCTTGGCGACGGCGTGGCCGAGGGAGGCGTTGGCGGAGACGTCATTTCCGCCGTCGCGGGCGGCGACCTCGATCCCCCGGGCGAGCTTGTTGAACACCTTGGCGCGCTGGATATCCTTGGCACCCTTCTTGTGTTTGATCGTCGACCATTTCGAGTGCCCCGACATCACATCCTCCCGCACATTTCCAGCAGCAGTCTATGGATCCGTGGATCGCCGGTCAGTTCCGGGTGGAACGCCGTGGCCACGATGTTTCCCTCGCGCACCATCACCGGGTGCCCGTCGACCTCGGCGAGAACCTCGACACCAACGCCTACCTTCTCGATCCACGGTGCCCGGATGAAGACGGCGCGCACGGGACCCTCGACTCCGGCTACGTCGAGGTCCGTCTCGAACGACGCCACCTGCGGACCGAAGGCGTTGCGGCGCACCACGACGTCGAGCACCCCGAGTTGCACCTGGGAACGGGCCCCGGTGGTGGCGGTGGCGAGAAAGATCATTCCGGCGCAGGTCCCGAGGGTGGGGAGACCCGCAGCGATGACCTCGCGGAGCGGCTCGACCAGCCCGTAGCGATCCGCCAGCTTGCCGATCGTGGTGCTCTCGCCACCCGGGATCGCCAGCGCGTCGACGCCGTCGAGATCCCCGGGGAGACGGACCATCACCGGCTCCGCCCCGGCGGCGGCAGCGGCGGCGGCGTGCTCGCGGAAGTCACCCTGGAGCGCCAGCACCCCGAATCGCACGGTTCACCAACCCCGTCGGGCCAGCCGGTCCTCGTCGGCGAGGCGATCCATCTCGATACCCACCATCGGCTCGCCGAGACCCCGCGACACCTTTGCCAGAATCTGCGGATCGTTGTGATACGTCGTCGCCTCGACGATCGCCCGCGCCCGGGGGCCGGGATCGGCGCTCTTGAAGATCCCCGATCCGACGAAGACGCCGTCACAGCCGAGCTGCATCATGAGCGCGGCGTCGGCCGGGGTGGCGAGGCCGCCGGCGGCGAAGTTGACCACCGGAAGTCTGCCGGTGGCGGCCACCTCCTCCACCAGATCGAAGGGGGCGCCGAGGTCGCGGGCGGCGGCCATGAGCTGTTCGTGTCCCAGCGACTGCAGCCGTCGGATCCCTTCGGTCACTGCGCGCATGTGGCGAACCGCTTCGACGACGTTGCCGGTGCCGGCCTCACCCTTGGTGCGGATCATCGCGGCTCCCTCACCGATGCGCCGCAGTGCCTCGCCGAGGTCACGCGCCCCGCAGACGAACGGGACCGTGAACTGCCATTTGTCGATGTGATGGGCCTCGTCGGCGGGGGTGAGCACCTCGCTCTCGTCGACGTAGTCGACGCCGAGCGCCTGCAGGATCTGCGCCTCGACGAAGTGCCCGATGCGAACCTTCGCCATGACCGGAATCGACACCGCGGCAACGATCTCCTCGACCCGGGCCGGGTCGGCCATTCGCGCCACGCCACCGTCCCGGCGGATGTCGGCCGGAACGCGCTCGAGCGCCATGACGGCAACGGCTCCCGCCTCCTCGGCGATCTTCGCCTGTTCGGCGGTGGTGACGTCCATGATCACGCCACCTTTGAGCATCTCGGCGAGGCCGCGCTTGACGCGGTCGGTGCCCTGCTCCACTCGGCGACTCCTCGGCTGGGTTCGGACCCCATCCTACCCCCGCCGGCGCTTCAAACCCCGTGCCCGACCGCGTCGCGGTAGGCGATGAGGTACGACCGGGTGACCGCCTCCCCGGAGAACATCTTCGCCCGCTGCCGTGCCGCGGCGCCGAGGCGCGCTCTCGTCTCGGCATCACCCAACAGCGCGGCCACCCCGCGGCCCAGTGCAACCGGTTCCCCGACCGGGACCCACAGCACGGTGTCCGCCGCTACCGCCCGGAATGCGCTCAACTCGGCGGCGACGATCGCCCGACCGGCCGCCATCGCCTCAAGTACCACGATCCCGAAGCTCTCGCCGCCCGTGTTGGGGGCGGCCACCACCGAAGCCTTGCCCAGCTCAGATCGCTTCGTCGCCTCGTCGACCCTCCCCAGGAACGTGACGCCGGCAGGCCCCGACTCGCGGTCGGTGCCGATGATGCGCAGCGATGCCCCCGGCACGTCGCGGAGGATCCGGGGCCATGCCTGAAGCAGGATGTCGAGCCCCTTGCGCGGGTCGTCCCTTCCGATGAACACCACACGGCCCGGCACTGCGCTCCCGATGGCCGCGTAGTCGGCGAGGTCGATCCCATTGGGAATGATCCGCATCTCCCGCACCGCGGGCACCGCCGAGGCAGCCACTCCGCTCACCGCGGTGGCGACTGCGATCCGGGCCGCCACCCGCCGCACCACCGGCTCGGCAAGCCGATAGGCGCTGCGGGCAAAGGTCCCCGGGGCGGCGTGGAACGTGCCGACGATCGGTGGGGTGTCGGCCAGCACGGCCCCCAGCGACACCATCGGCATGAACGGCTCGTGGACGTGCACGACGTCGGCATCGGCGACGGCCTCGGCCACACGGCCGATCACCCGCGGATCGACCGAGATCGGGGCTGAGGATCGATTCGCCCGCACCGATCGCCACGATCCCACCGATCGGGTCCCCGGTGGCCCGGCGTCACCGGGGGCCACGGCCCAGGCATCGTGCCCGGCCCCACCGAGCCAGCGGACCAGCCGGGTCACCTGATCCTGAACCCCACCGTGGGCCTCGAACGCGTAGGGGCAAACGAGGGCGATCCTCACGACGCCGTCTCCCGGTCCGACGGCCAGTTGGGGACGATCAGATGCCACTGCTCGGGCGCCACCCGGATGATGTCTTCGATGACCTCGGCGAGGCGCTGTGTACCCAGGCGCACCCGCTCGTCGGCGTCCTCCCCCTCGGGGATTTCCAGCGGCGACCCGACCACGAAGCGGTATCCCGCGCCGGGTGCAAAATAGGTGCCGGCGGGGAGCAGCACCGCCCCGGTGCGATCGGCGAGCGCCACCGGTCCCGGGGGCAGTGTCGTCTCCTCGCCGAAGAACTTCACCCGGACTCCCCTCCCCGAGAGGTCGCGGTCGCAGAGCAGGGCGATCACCCCTCCCTCCTGCAGGCGTTGGAGGAGGTCGCGCGTCACCCGCGACCCCTTGCGGGCGATCACGACGTCTATGTCCATCATCTTCCGGAGATGGATGAACCATTGCACGATGCGCTCGTTTCCCAGCTCTTCGGCCACGGCCAGCACGCGGGCACCCTCGGCGGCGGCGCGCAGGCCGGCTACCTCCCAGTTGCCGAGGTGCGGGAGCGCCACCACCACCCCCCGGCCGGAGGCAACCGCGTCCAGCAGCCTGTCGACGTTCTCGAGGTGGGACCGGGCCAGCACCCGGCGTCGTCGCCTGGGACGCATCCAGAAGACCTCGGCCCAATACCGCCCGTACCAGCCGAAGGCACGCCGCGCCGCACGCCGCGCACCCATCGCAGTGCCGGCCACTCGGGTCTGGTGGCGCACCGCCATGCGAAAGCGGCGCCGGGCGACGAACGAGCCGAGCCACCCCACCCCGTAACCGAAGCGGCGCATGATCGGCTCGGGAAGCAGTCCCAAGAGACCGGTGAGCACCCGGTAGGCGTAGTACCCAACCGCCCCCTTCACGCCGGGAGCCGGCGCCAGGTCCGCACGAACCGCTGGATCACCGTCAGCCATGTCCCCACCGCCAGGATCCAGATCGCTCCGACGAGCGTGGGAAGCCCCATCCCTTCGAGGCCGACGCCGAACCCGAAGACGAGCAGGCGCTCGGCGCGCCCCAAGAGGCCGCCCTTGCCCTCGACCCCGAGTGCCTCCGCTCTCGCCCGAATGTAGGGGATGAGCAGCGAGCCGCACACCGCCACGATCGACAGGGTGACCAGTGCCGCCTCGGCGCGATCCCCCAGGTAGAAGGCGAGCCCGGTCCACATCGCCACCTCGCCGAGGCGATCGGTGAACGAGTCGAGGAGGGCACCACGGTCGGTCTCGCGCCCGGTGACGCGAGCCAGCACCCCGTCGAGGATGTCGAACAGTGCACCGACACCGAGGATCGAGGCGCCGACGGTGAGTCGCCCGCTCCCGATGAGGACCGAGCCCGCCACCGACAGAGCGAGTCCGGTGAGCGTCACCATCGTTGGACTGACCCCGATCCGGGCGACCAGGCGCGCCACGGGATCCACCGCCCGGGACACGTTCTTGCGCGCTCTGATGTCGAGCATTGCGACCTCGTGCGGGAACCTACCACACGGGTTCGGCCCCGTTCCCGCTCACTACAATTCTGCCCCACTCCAGGAGGTTGGATGGGCTCCGAGAAGATCCGCAACGTGGTACTCGTGGGTCACAGCGGCAGCGGCAAGACCGCCCTCGCCGAAGCCCTCCTCTTTGCCGCCGGGGTCACCACGCGAATGGGCAGGATCGAAGACGGCAACACCGTCACCGACTTCGAGCCCGAAGAACGCGACCGGCGGTCCTCGGTGAGCCTGGCGATGGCGCCGCTCACCTGGGATGACCACAAGGTCAACGTGATCGACACCCCGGGGGTGTCCGACTTCATCGGCGAGGTGCGCGCCGCCCTGCGCGTCGCCGACCTCGCGCTGTTCGTGGTCTCCGCGGTCGACGGCGTCGAGGTCCAGACCGAGCACATCTGGAAGCTGGCCGAGGAGGAGGGCATCGCCCGCGCCGTCTTCATCAACAAGCTCGACCGGGAGCGTGCTTCGTTCTCCCGGACCCTGCAACGTCTCAAGGAGGTGTTCGGGACCCCGATCGCGCCGATCCTCGTGCCGATCGGATCCGAGCACGCCCTCTCCGGGGTCGCCAACCTGGTGGGGGGACGCGCCTACTCGTACCCGGGTGGCGGGACGAAGTCGGTGGAGGGAGACCTCCCCGAGGCGATGCACGGCGAGGTGGCGGCTCTCCATACCGCGCTGGTCGAGGCGGTGGTCGAGACCGATGACGCGATGCTCGAGAAGTACCTGGCGGGCGTCGAGCCCAGTGGCGAGCAGCTGATCGCCGGCATGCATCGCGGCATGGTCCTGGGGACGGCCTTTCCCGTGCTCTGCGGGTCCGCCACCCGCGGCATCGGCATCGACCGTCTCGCCCAGTTCATCGTGGACTTCGGCCCCCGTCCCGACGAGCGCCCCACCCCGCCCCTGGCGGCAGGGACCGGCCTACCCGATTCGGGCGTGGTCGTATACGTGTTCAAGACCATGTCCGACCCCTATGTCGGCCGGATCTCGCTGTTCCGGGTGTTCCGCGGGGTCGTCGATGTCGACGTGGAGCTGGAGAACCCGACCCGCCACGTCGGCGGCCGGATGCACAACGTCTTCATGATGCGAGGCAAGGATCACGAAGACCTCAAGCGCGTGGAGGCGGGCGACATCGCCGCCGTCGCCAAGCTCGAGTCGACCCTGTCCGGTGACACGCTGTGCTCCCCCGGCCTCGCCGTAGTGATCGCGCCCGTCGTTCTCCCCAGTCCCACGATGTCGCTGGCGGTCTTCCCCCGCAGCCAGCACGACGACGAGAAGCTCTCCACATCCCTGGCGCGGGCCGTCGAGGACGATCCCACCGTTCGGGTGGCGCGCAACACCGTCACCAACGAGACGGTCCTCTCGGGGCTGGGCGACGCCCACCTCGAGGTCACGGTCTCTCGCCTGGCGGCGAGGTTCGGCGTCGAGGTCGACACCGCCCTTCCCAAGATCCCCTACCGGGAGACGATCCGCGGCAAGGCCGACGTCGAGGGCAAGCACAAGAAGCAATCAGGTGGCCGCGGGCAGTTCGGAGTCGCCAACGTCCGCTTTGAGCCGGCACCGCCCGGGACGGGCTACGAGTTCGTCAACGAGACCAAGGGCGGCTCGATCCCCAAGCAATACCTCCCCGCGGTGGACAGGGGGGTCAAGGAAGCGCTTGACCGTGGAATCCTCGCCGGCTACCCGGTCGTCGACGTTCGGGCGATCGTCTACGACGGCAAGTATCACGCCGTCGACTCCGACGAGCTGTCGTTCCGCATGGCCGGCATCCTTGCGGTCAGGGAGGCAGCGCCGAAGCTGAAGGCCGCCCTGCTCGAACCGATCATGAAGGTGACGATCCGCATCCCCGAGGAACTCATGGGGGACGTCATCGGCGACCTGAACGCGAAGCGGGGAAGGGTCCTCGGCATGGACTCGGACGGGGGATTCCGGGTCGTGAGCGCCGAGGTCCCTTTGGCGGAGATGCAGCGCTACTCGGTCGATCTCAGGTCGCTCACCAGCGGTCGGGGCTCATTCGAGATGCAGATGGGCCACTATGAGGAGGCGCCTCCCCACGAGGTGCAGAAGGTCATCGCCGCCGCACAGAGCGACGACTGAGAAAGGGAACCATGGGCGATCGGAATGCGGTTCTGAAGTTCGACGGCGGCGAGATGTCGCTGCCGGTCGTTGAGGGCGTGGAAGGCAACTCCGGCGTCGACATCTCGCAATTGCGCGCCAAGACCGGCCTCGTGACCCTCGACTACGGGTTTGCCAACACCGCCGGCACCACCAGCGCGGTGTCGTTCGTCGACGGAATCGCCGGCGAGCTCCGCTACCGGGGCTACCCAATCGAGCAGCTCGCCGCCAAGTCGACCTTCCTCGAGGTCGCCTATCTGCTCTTTCACGGCGAGATGCCGACCCCGGAGCAGCGGCAGACGTATTTCGCCGAGATCACCCGTCACACACTTCTCAACGAGGAGATGAAGCGGCTGTTCGATGCCTTCCCGAGGAACGCACACCCGATGGCGATTCTGGCGTCGGCCACCAACGCAATGGCCACGTTCTACCCCGACTTTCACAACCCGACGGATCCCTACGCCGTCGAACAGTCGGCTCTCCGGCTCATCGCCAAACTGCCGACGGTGGCCGCCTTCGCCTACAAGAAGTCGACCGGCCAGCCGTACGTCTATCCCCGCAACGACCTCGACTACTCGACGAACTTCCTCCACATGATGTTCGCACTGCCGGTCGAGGCCTACGGGGTGGATCCGGTCGTCGCCCGAGCGCTCGACGTGCTGCTCATCCTCCATGCCGATCACAGCCAGAACTGCTCGACCTCGACCGTCCGCCTCGCCGGATCCAGTCAGGCGAACCTGTTCACTTCGGTGGCGGCGGGAATGAGCGCGCTGTGGGGACCGCTGCACGGCGGCGCAAACCAGCAGGTCGTCGAGATGCTGCAGCAAATCCACGACGACGGAGGCGATCACACCAAATGGATCGCCAAGGCCAAGGACCCCAACGACCCGTACCGTCTCTGGGGCTTCGGCCACCGCGTCTACCGCAACTACGACCCGCGCGCCCGCATCCTCAAGTCCTTCGCCCACGAGGTGATCGAGCGGATGGGGGCCAACGATCCCCTGCTCGCGATCGCGCTCAAACTGGAGGAGACCGCACTCGCCGACGATTACTTCGGGGAGCGCCGCCTCTATCCGAACGTCGACTTTTACTCGGGTCTCATGTTCCAGGCCCTCGGATTCCCGCGCCGGATGTTCACGCCCCTCTTCGCCATCGGTCGCCTTCCCGGCTGGATCGCCCAGTGGAAGGAGATGAGCGAGGATCCCGATACACGGATCGGGCGTCCCCGCCAGATCTACGTCGGACACCCCAAGCGCGACCTTCCCTGAGTGACCGATCTCCACGCCCGCGAGACCGAACTGCCCGACTGGGACGGCCCCATCGTCGAACTGGTCGAGGAGGAACGCGTCGTCGGGATCGTCTACAACGACGAGGGCTCGCTCATGGCCGAGTTCTACGCCGACGAGGACGGCGAACCCTGGGTCTTCGAGGCCGCCGACCTCCAGCGAGTCCTCGACACGGCCGCCGCCATGCTCGGCCTGGGCGAGGAGCCCACGACGATTGCGGCGCCGCACGACATCCATCCGGTGGATCGACTCGCCGAGGAGTTCGACGCCGCCGCGGTGCATCGCGGGGAAGAGGACGAGGGGTTCTACCCACCCGCAACGGCGGCGGCGATCACGGCCCGGTGCGAGACGCTCGATCTCGCCGTCGTCTCCCTCGAGGGGTTTTCCCGCGACGGCGGCGACGTCGTCCCGGTCCCGGGACACCGGCTCGATCTCGCCGAGGCCCACGGCGGGGAAGTCTGGCTCACCTTCCAGGCCGGGTGCAACGTGCAGGCGCAGGCCCAGCTGGAACGATGGTCCACTCGCCCCGGTCTCGTCGTGGCGATCGAGGTCGGCGACCGCTCCGGTGAGCGGTACGTGCTGTAAGAGGCGCCAGGCACCAGGCACCAGGCGCCAGCC
>Ga0209341_10005685_pt1 | contig 11223 bp, 9 predicted proteins | sample RifCSP13_2_FD_184020 | JGI IMG/M metagenome (GOLD analysis project Ga0209341, IMG submission 184020) | Soil microbial communities from Rifle, Colorado - Rifle CSP2_sed 13_2 (SPAdes) (version 2) | ecosystem: Environmental > Terrestrial > Deep subsurface > Rock core/Sediment | place: Rifle...
GTATTTGAACGTGAGATCCACGAAAACCTGGGCATTAAATATTCCGATCATCCCTGGCTCAAACCGTTGCGGTTTGCTGCCGGCCGGGCCAACCAGCTTTCAGGTATCGAAAACTATCCCTTTTACAAGATCGAAAGTGAAGAACTGCACGAAGTGGGTGTAGGTCCAATTCATGCCGGAATTATTGAACCCGGTCATTTCAGGTTCATCTGCAATGGTGAACAGATATTGCATCTCGAAATTCAGCTTGGTTTTCAGCACAGGGGGATTGAGAAACTGATGCTTGGGCCTAAAACGCTACTGCAGCGGACTATCCTGGCTGAGAACATTGCAGGTGACACGGTGATCGGTCATACTACGGCCTTTGCCGGTGCATGGGAAAGCCTGTGCGATTTTAAACCCGGCTATGATATCCTGTATGCCCGCACCATTGCATCAGAGCTTGAGCGGATAGCAATACATACCGGCGACCTGAGCGCCATCTGCACAGATATTGCCTATCAGCTGGGGAGCTCGGTTTTTGGCCGTCTCCGGACGCCGGTCATCAATACCTTTCAAACCTGGTGCGGGAACCGGCTGGCAAAAAGCCTGATCAGGGCCGGGAAAAACCAGTATCCCGTAACGCCCGCCCTTGCCGGTGCACTCACCACCCTGTTCAAAAACTATGAACCCGATCTGAACGAGATGTACCAGCGGATGAAGACCCTGCCCAGCGTGCTGGCACGGCTCGAAAGAACCGGCACCGTTACCCGCGATCAGGCAGAACGTATCGGGGCAGTGGGGCCTTCGGCCAGAACCACCGGCCTGATCCGTGATATTCGCTGGACACACCCGTATCTCCTGTACGGACAGATCCCTCATCAGCCCATTGTTAAACACCATGGGGATGTATACTCAAGAATTCAGATCCGCAAACAGGAAATTACCCAGTCGATCAGGTATATCCTGAATTTTATAAAGGAAATACCGGAAGTAACGGCCGTTGAGGCGGTTCCCCTGGCACCCGTTGCCAATTCCTTTGTTATATCCCTTACGGAAGGCTGGCGGGGTGAGATTTGTCACTGTGCAATCACCGATGATGCGGGTAATCTGGCTTTGTATAAGATCAAGGACCCCTCGCTGCACAACTGGCTTGCGCTGGCATTGGCCGTGAGGAACAATGATATTTCGGATTTCCCGGTTTGTAACAAGAGCTTTAATCTCAGTTATTGCGGACACGACCTGTAAATCAGGTATTGGTTGGTTTTGTTTGTCTTAAAAAACGGCACTATGATCTCAGAAATTAAGATAGTATTTCATCAGGGAAAACAATATATTCCCGATGTAACCACTGTGGAGGTCCCCGGGATTTTCCGCGGCCGGCCGGTTATTTCAGTTGGTAATGCAGCTGGCGATAAACTTGCCGGGTTATGTCCTACGGGTGCAATATCAGTTTCCCCGGTAAGGATCGACCTGGGCAAATGTGTCTTTTGCGGGGAATGCGAAAGAGCATACCCTTCAACAATAAGGTTCACCAAAGATTATAAGATCTCATCCAATCTGCGTGAGGGACTAATTATTCAGGAAGACAGGGACGAACCTGTACGGATATATCCCGAAAAGATCAGGAAAGAGATCAGGAAGTATTTCGGGGGATCCCTGAAGTTGCGCCAGGTATCAGCCGGAGGCGACAACAGCTGTGAGTGGGAACTGAATGCTGCCGGAAACGTGAATTTCGACATCGGCCGGTTTGGAATCGAATTTGTTGCATCTCCCCGGCATGCCGACGGTATTGTAATAACGGGACCCATTACCAGGAATATGGCTGAACCCCTGCAGATATGTTATGATGCGGTTCCGCTGCCTAAAATAATAATTCTCGCCGGTACCGATGCCATAAGCGGCGGGATCTTTTCCGGCAGTGAGGCCCTTGACAGGTCGTTTCTCAGTAAATATCCGGTTGATCTTTACATACCCGGAAATCCGGTGCACCCCCTGACGTTCATCAATGGGGTACTGGATCTGATCAGATCCAAAAAAAGCAAATGAATTACCAGCAGTTCCCCAGCAGTTTTTTTAATTCGGGAAATCCAGCTGCATAACTGGTTTCAAGGACCAGCCTGGGAAGATCGATCACCGGCATCCCGGCCTTTTCAATTATTGCCGTATCGGAGGTGGATAATGTTCCCTGTTTAACCTGTTTCAGTGCCCAGTCAGCCGAGCGGATGACCGTACAACCGCCTTGTAAATCAAGTTCCTGCATCCTGTCCCTTATCAATTGCGCATGTTTCTCGCTGTGCGACACGGGTGAATCCAGGTAAACATCGATCCTGCAGTTTGATCCGGCCGCCAAATATTCCAGAAGCAGGTTAATACAACCTGAAAAAGTCATCTCGTCCCGCAATTTGCCATGCAGCGAACCGGCATCGCGCAGGATGTTGTCCGTGCTGATAAACAGGTTCCGGCCAAGACGGTAATTTAACAGGGTAAACAGTACATTGTACCCGTCGATGACCAAGAATTCGTTCTTTATCTCGTTGACCAGCAATGAATTCCTGTATTCCGACCGTTCCCGCGAAGATATTCCCCTGTACAACACCGTACGCTGATCTCCGCTCAACCTGTAACGATCCCCCACCAGCTTCAGGGAACCCCGTTCGGGGAAGTTACGGTTGATCAGGTAATAATAGTCGCAACAGGCAGCCGTAAAACTATCGCCTGCCATGTTATGCCAATTGCCTGCGCTGCTTTCGCTCTTATTCATCATCGAAAAAAGTTACTGCTTATTGCGGATATTTGCGTATTTTCGAAAAGATTTCTTTAGATTTGATGTCTATAAACCAATAATCATGTTTCAAAAAGAAAATAAAATCAATTACACGAACGTTCAGACATTTATTCTGGTAACCTTACGGGTGCTCATGGGGTGGTATTTTTTGTATGAAGGCATTGTGAAAATTGCAAATCCCGATTGGTCTTCCTTTGGTTATCTGATGGATTCAAAGGGCCCTGTTGCCGGAATGTTTCATGCCATGGCGGCTAACGCCAACGTTGTTGTTGCAGCCGACTGGCTCAACATGTGGGGCCTTGCGCTGATTGGCATTGGTCTGATGCTGGGGATATTTTCCCGGCTGGCGGCTTTCTTTGGGATATTGCTTCTGGTGTTCTATTACCTTTCACACCCTCCGCTGGCTTCATTGACCTATGTCATGCCACAGGAAGGAACTTATCTCATAGTAAACAAAACCCTGATTGAGATATTCGCCATGGCTGTCCTGCTGGTTTTTCCCACGGGTCATATTGCCGGCCTGGACAGGTATTTTTCAAAAATGATCAAAAAAAAGTGAAATACTATTATGAAGAACGATAATTCAAAAAACGATATTCCTGCCTCTTCCAACACCAATCCCCATACCATCGGCCGTCGTGATATTATTAAAGGCCTGGCAACAGTTCCCGTACTGGGAGCCTTTTCTTATGCCTGGCTGAAAAAAAACAAAATTGATGAATCCATAAGAAGTCAGATGCGGGAAGTGGTAAGTCTCACTTCCCAGCCTGTGGAGCTTGCTCCTGCTGCCTCCGGGGATCCGATCCGGGTTGGCATCATTGGTTTTGGCATTCGTGGAAAACAACTGATGCGGGCTGCCGGTTTCCCGGAACCTTCCTGGATTGATGAACAGATAAAGGCGCATGCCGAAAACAAGCAAAATACCAACTATGAGAGCTACATGGAACAGGAGCAGCTGAACATAGTTGTAAATGGTGTGTGCGATATTTTCTCCGTTTATTCCAGGGAAGCTGCACTCACTGCTTCCAATGTGAACCGTGAAGGAACAAGTGGAAAAATGGGCAAAGAGCCAAAACAATATAAGACCTATACCGAACTGCTCGATGCTCCTGATATCGATGCCGTTATTATTGCAGCCCCCGACCACTGGCATGCCACCATGGCCATCGAAGCCGCTAAAAGAGGCAAGCATGTGTATTGTGAAAAACCGGTAAGCTGGATGGTGCCTGAAACCTTTGAACTGGTGAAAACTGTCAAGGAAAAAGGAATCGTTTTCCAGCTGGGACACCAGGGGAGACAAACCGAAAGCTATACAAAGGCCAGGGAGGCAATCCAGAAGAATGTGCTTGGAAAGATCAATCTCATTGAAGTCTGCACAAACCGAAATGATCCCAATGGCGCCTGGGTTTATGACATACATCCCGAAGCTAACCCCAGCACCATTGACTGGGCACAGTTCATAGGACCGGCCCCTTTCCATGAGTTTTCCCTTGAACGGTTCTTCCGCTGGCGTTGCTGGTGGGATTACAGTACAGGGCTGAACGGTGATCTGCTTACTCATGAATACGATGCCATCAACCAGATATTGGAACTGGGCATACCCGGTTCCGTTGCTTCCTCCGGTGGAATTTATTTCTTCAAGGACGGACGCACTGTACCTGATGTTCTGCAGGTGGTTATGGAGTTCCCGAAACAAGAGCTTTCGTTCCTTTACAGCGCCACACTGGCCAGCAACCGGTCACGCGGCAAAGTTATCATGGGGCATGATGCCAATATGGAAATCAGCGACAGACTTGTAATTAAAGCTGATCCCGAATCGACACAGTATAAAACGAAAATCGAGGAAGGGCTTATAGATCCAAATACCCCGATTTATTCTTTCACTCCGGGCAAAAAAGGAGCCGACGGTTTTGCCACTGCTACCGAACAATATTTTGCCAGCCGCGGTTTGCTTTACACCTATCGCAATGGCAAACGCGTTGATACCACACATCTTCACATCAAGGAATGGCTCAATTGCATACGTGCAGGAATTCAGCCCAGCTGCAATATCGACAAAGCCTTTGAAGAAGGTATCAGCGCCCATATGTCCACAAAGGCCCTTCTCGAAAACAGAAAGGTTTTCTGGGATCCGGATAAACTGGAAATTGTCTGAGAGGTTTTTAGTACTTACATGTTCAATGACAATCTGATAAGAAAGCTTTAATTATTATATATACTCTCTTTAACCTTAAAAACTTCATTATATGAACGACGAAAAAAAATCAGGAATCAGCCGCAGGGAATTTCTTGGAAATACGGCCAAAGCTGCTGCCGTATTTACCATTGTTCCCAGCCAGGTGGTCAGCGGACTGGGCTACAAAGCACCCAGCGACAAGCTTAACATTGCTTGTGTCGGGATCGGCGGTATGGGTAATTCCAACCTCAACGCAGTAAAAGCAACCGAGAATGTCGTTGCCTTGTGCGATGTTGACTGGAAATATTCTGCCAATGTATTTAAGGCCTACCCCGATGCAAAAAAATATTGGGACTGGCGTGTGATGCTCGATGAAATGAAGGATTCCATCGATGCTGTTATCGTGGCCACTGCTGACCATACCCATGCCATCATTGCTGCCACTGCCATGACCCTTGGAAAACATGTGTACGTTCAGAAACCGCTTACCCACTCGGTTTATGAATCCCGCCTCCTGACCAGACTGGCTGCAAAACACAAGGTTGCAACCCAAATGGGCAACCAGGGAAGTTCAGGAGAGGGTGTTCGCCAGACCTGCGAATGGATATGGGCAGGTGAAATCGGCGAAGTTAAAAAAGTAGAATCATTTACTGACCGTCCGATCTGGCCGCAGGGACTCAACCGTCCAGCGGTGGGCCACTGGGTTCCGGAAACCCTTAACTGGGATCTTTTTATTGGTCCCGCACCCATGAGACCGTTTAACGAAATTTATCACCCCTGGAACTGGCGTGGCTGGTGGGATTTTGGCACCGGCGCACTGGGCGATATGGCTTGCCATATCCTCCATCCCGTATTCAAGGGCTTGCGTTTGGAATACCCCATCAAGGCACAGGCCAACTCAACATTGCTGTTGACCGATTGCGCTCCCAATGCCGAGTATGTTAAATTCATTTACCCCGAACGCAAGGGTCTGAAATCCGACAAGATCAAATTCCCCGAAGTGGAAGTAACCTGGTCCGACGGTGGCGTTAAACCTATGTTCCCAAAAGGCTGGCCTGCCGGTAAAGACATGAATGATGGCGGTGGCGGTGTAATTTTCCATGGCACCAAGGACACCCTGATTTGTGGTTGTTACGGTAAAGATCCATGGCTGCTCTCCGGAAGAGTACCCACCACTCCGAAGACCCTTCGCCGTGTTGAAGTAAGTCATGAAATGGACTGGGTAACTGCCTGCAAGCAAACTCCCGAATCCCGGATCGAGCTTTCATCCGATTTCAAGGAAGCAGGACCATTCAACGAAATGGTTGTAATGGGTGTACTGGCAGTACGTTTACAGGGCCTGAACAAGGAACTCAACTGGGACGGACCAAACATGCAGTTCACCAACCTTAACGATGAAGAAAAGGTTAGGATCTGCATCGAGGACGCCTTTGCCATCAAAGACGGTCACCCCACCTTCAACAAGAAGTGGACCGACCCGATGCCGGCCAAGGCCTTTGCAAAAGAACTGATCCAGCATACTTACAGGAACGGCTGGTCATTACCTGCTATGCCTGCATAATTGACGCAAGCAATATTATTTACTTAATTTGATAAATATTCTGTATGAAACGATTAGTAATTTCCCTTTTCCTGATTACGCTGTTTGTAGCAGGAAGTCAGGTATTTTATTCATGCAAACCAGGCGGCAAAGGAGCCGACTCCACATCCATGGTAGTAGTTGATTCAAACAATATGCTTACTGCACAGGAACAGGCAGAAGGCTGGATTCTCATGTTCGACGGCAAAACCTTCACGGGATGGCGTGGTTATAGTTTACCTGCTTTCCCCGATTCAGGTTGGGCTGTTGACAGTGGTGCCATACGTTGCATCGGTTCCGGTATGGGCGAGGCCGGTGGTAAAGGTGGCGACATCATTTATGACCGGAAATTCAAGGATTTCAGGCTGAAACTCGAATGGAAGATCTCATCGGGTGGTAACAGCGGTATTTTCTACCTCGGTCAGGAAATCCCCGAAGAACCTGTATGGAAATCTGCTCCCGAAATGCAGGTGCTTGATAATGTCAACCATCCCGATGCACTCCTGGGAAAAGACGGTAACCGCATGGCAGGGTCATTGTATGACCTGATCCCGGCAGGCCCCCAGAATGCAAAACCTGTTGGCGAATGGAACCAGGTTGAGATCCTGATCTACCAGGGAACCGTTGTTCATTTCCAGAATGGTGAAAAAGTGCTGGAATACCACATTGGCACACCCGACTGGGATAAGATGATCAAGGAAAGTAAATTCAAGGATTTTCCCGAATTCGGAAAATACCTTGAAGGTTACATTGCCCTGCAGGATCATGGCAACGATGTCTGGTACCGTAACATTAAAATTAAAGGTATGTAATCTTTAATGGTTAAACTTTGAGAAAGGTTGTCTGTTTATCTGACAACCTTTTTCATTTGGGATTTTAATGTACCTTTATTAAAAATTATATTGTTATGAAAAGAACCAGGCGAGAATTTTTACAGACAGCCGCCCTTGCAGCAGCAGGTATTCCCCTGTTATCCAACGCCTCCTTCGGGAGGGAATACCTGGCGAAATCACCTTTCGAAATTTCGCTGGCCGAGTGGTCACTTCATAAAGCGCTGTGGGAAAAGAAAATGACTAACCTCGACTTTCCGGTTAAGGCTGTGAAAGATTTTGGAATCAGCGGCGTGGAATATGTCAGCACTTTCTTCAAGGACACCGGTACGGAATATCTGAACGAACTGCTGAAGATCACCAGGGACAACGGCGTCACCAATGTGCTTATCATGGTGGACGGCCAGGGCTCTTTGGGCGATGGTGACCCGGCAAACAGGAACAAGGCCGTTGAGAACCATCATCGCTGGGTTGAAGCAGCCAAATTCCTGGGATGTCATTCCATCCGGGTAAATGCAGCCGGCAAAGGTACCGAAACCGAAGTTGCAGATGCAGTTGTTGAATCACTTGGCAAACTCGCCACATTCGCAGCTACCATGAAAATTAATGTGATTGTTGAAAATCACGGCGGCTTTTCCTCAAATGGCAAATGGCTTTCCGGCGTGATGAAACGAGTGAATATGAAAAATTGTGGTACCCTGCCCGATTTTGGCAATTTCAGGGTAAATGCCAACGAAGAATACGACCGATATCTGGGTATACAGGAATTGATGCCTTTTGCCAAAGGAGTAAGCGCAAAATCACACGAATTCGATGCAGATGGAAACGAAACAAAGTCGGACTACATGCGCATCATGAAGATCGTGAAGGATGCAGGCTACAAAGGCTGGGTCGGTATTGAATATGAAGGAACAAAACTGAGCGAACCCGAAGGGATTTTGGCCACCAAACGATTGCTGGAGAAAGTTTTTGCCTCTCTTGCATAAAACCGTACACACAATTTCCTGTTCATGACCCGGGTAAAATTTATTGATCTTGGTCTCCGTGACTATAAAGAAGCCTGGGATCTTCAGCAGGACATTCAGGACAGGCTCATCAGGGCAAAGACTTCCGGAAACGTTCCGGACCCTTTGCCCTGTCTGCTTTTTGTTGAACATCCCCATGTTTATACCCTGGGTAAAAGCGGTAAAGAAAACAACCTGCTCATCAACCCGCAATTTTTGGCATCCATAAATGCCACCTATTATAAAACCGACCGCGGCGGCGACATCACCTACCACGGGCCCGGTCAGATAGTGGGTTATCCCATCTTTGACCTTGACATGTTCGGGATTGGCGTCAAAAAGTATATTTGGAATCTTGAGGAATCCATTATCCTGACCCTTGCAGCATTTGGAATAACCGCGGAGCGGTTTGAAGGCGCCACGGGTGTCTGGATCGACACCAGGATCCCGGCCCGCTCCAGGAAAATCTGCGCCATTGGGGTGAAAGTAAGCCGCGGAATTACCATGCATGGCTTTGCCCTGAATGTAAATACCACCCTGGAATATTTCCGCCATATAAATCCGTGCGGATTTACCGATAAAGGAGTGACTTCGATGGAAAAGGAACTGGGCACCCTGCAATCCATGCAGGAGGTCAAACAAACTCTTCTTAAAAAACTTTCCAGTCAGTTCGGATTCCAATTGGCCTGATCCCTTCGATCAGGAACCTGGGCATTTTATTCCGGGGAACTGCCGGTATCATCACCTGCACCGCACCGGGTATTACCCTGACTTTCAGCTTATTCTTCATAGTAACAGGTTCCCCGTCAAGGTGGATCGTAATTTTTCTTTTGCCCCTGCGTTTTAAGGTTGCTTTTTTAACACGCATGAGTTCCAGATAAGGACTCTGGTCAATATTCTTAAAAAAAAGCCGGAGGCCGATTTCAAGTGTTGAGGTCTTTGGAAACGGTCTCAGTACGCATAAGTCCAGCATGCCGTCATCGATTATTGCATTGGGTGCTATATAGGCATTATTGCCATATTGGCCCGAATTGGCAAAGGTCACTAGGAAAGCTTTAAGCTTTACCTTTTTATGACTTGTTTTTAAAACGTATGTCTTTGGCGAGTAAGAAATATACTGATGGATGGTAGCTCTTACATAACTGGCCATGCCGCGCCTGGCATTATCGGCAAATTTTTTGCCTACTGTTGCATCAAAACCGGTTCCGCAGGTGCAAAAAAAGTACCTGCCGTTTACCTTACCGGCGTCAATAACCTGTATCTTATGTTGCTTTATTACTGCCAGTGCCGCTGAAACCTGCACCGGGATACGCAAATGCCTGGCCAGTCCGTTTCCCGAACCTGCCGGGATAATGCCCACCTTACAGGGTTCACCAACCAGGGCGGAAGCCACTTCATTTACGGTTCCGTCACCACCTACAGCCACAATGTTGGTAAATCCTTCCTTTAACTTTTGCCTGGTCAATTCAAAAGCATGGCCGGGATATTCCGTGAACAGGATTTCATATTCCCCTTCGGAAAAAACCTGCTTTATACTATCAACTATCACCTCCTTCTGTCGTGTTCCGGCAATAGGATTAATAATGAAGACTGTTTTCGTATTACCGGTGGCAATATCCATGAATTCAAAATATTTGCGAATATACACAAATCCAATCGCATTCATTTCGCAACAAGATTCACTGATCAGATCATTTAAGCGATTCGCAAATTTTCCGGTTTACCTGTCTAATGCGTTCTTCATCCAGCTTAATCACTTTCCGGTCATACGTTAATAATCCGTTCACCTCAATTTCCACATCAGTGGTCTGTGTATATACGGCAGCTGAGTAACAGACCGGGATCAGGGTTAAAAGCTTTTCGGCATATTTTACGTATTCATCCGTTGCCTCCTGAGAGGTTTTGTATTGTACATATCCCCAGTTTCTTCCTTGTTCCCATAAATGACCTTCGAGGGCAAGCCCGATGCCTCCGAATTCGCCCAGGACACATGCACGTGCAGCGTCAAAAAGAATAATTTGGGGATCGGGATAGTTATGAATATCAAGCATATCACCAGTATGGTAATGATTACCGCCGCTTGCTGGATTTACCAGGCGTGACGGATCATAACTTTTGGTCCATTCCGTTATTTCTTTCGTCTTAAATTGTCCCCATGCTTCGTTAAAAGGAACCCAGGTAACTATGCTTGGGTTGGAATAACACAGATCCATGATCTCCTTCCATTCTTTCCTGTAGTTTTGTTCTGATTGCGGAATACGTTCAAGCTCTTTTCCGTCGAAGTAATTGCGCATTTGCCATTGTGGTGAACGATCACCGCTAGGCATATCCTGCCATACGAGTATTCCTTCTTTGTCACAATGATAATACCATCGAGCAGGCTCAACCTTAACATGCTTACGGATCATATTAAAACCAAAATCTTTTGTTTTCTTAATATCATATAGCAGCGCCTCATCGGTAGGAGCAGTATACAGTCCGTCAGGCCACCATCCCTGGTCGAGCGGGCCAAACTGGAAATAATCCTTATTGTTAAGCTGCAAACGTACAATGCCTAAAGCATCTTTTTTTGTTGAAATCTTCCTCATGCCGAAATAACTTTTCACCTTATCGGTTGCCTTGCCGGCACGGATAACGGAGACCTCCATGTCGTAAAGGAAGGGGGATTCGGGGCTCCACAATACTGCATTTGGTATGCCTATTATAACTTCCTGCCCTGCAGATGCCTTACCTGCTCCTTTCAAAACACCTTTTTCAAAAACTTTAACCTCAATGATGTCGCCGGGCAAAGAATTCTGAACGCAGGCTTTCACTACAACAGAACCTCCGTCAATATCGGGAGTTGTTTTCAGGTTGCTGACATATAC
>Ga0209341_10005687_pt1 | contig 11220 bp, 10 predicted proteins | sample RifCSP13_2_FD_184020 | JGI IMG/M metagenome (GOLD analysis project Ga0209341, IMG submission 184020) | Soil microbial communities from Rifle, Colorado - Rifle CSP2_sed 13_2 (SPAdes) (version 2) | ecosystem: Environmental > Terrestrial > Deep subsurface > Rock core/Sediment | place: Rifle...
GGATACCGCGCCCGCCAGGTCTGGGAGTGGACGGCGCACGGCGCCGCGTCCTACGAGGAGATGACGACGCTACCGAAGGTGCTCCGCTCCGCCCTCGCCGAGGAGGTCCCGTTCTCGACGCTCGAGGTGGTCACCCAGCGCGAGGCCCGCGACAGGACGGTCAAGGCGCTCTTCCGTACGCACGACGGCCACCCGGTCGAGGCCGTGCTCATGCGCTACCGCGACGGCCGCCGCTCGGTCTGCCTCTCCGCCCAGTCGGGCTGCCCTCTCACGTGCACGTTCTGTGCGACAGGACAGATGCGCTTCGGGCGCAACCTCACGGCGTCGGAGATGCTCGACCAGGTTCTCCACTTCCGCCGCTCGGAGCCGGTGAACCACGCGGTCTACATGGGTATGGGAGAACCGTTCCTGAACTACGAGAGCGTGATCGCGTCCGTACGCCGCCTGCCCGACCTCGGGATTACGTACCGGCGGACGACCCTCTCGACCGTCGGGTGGATGCCGGGCCTGCGCCGCTTCGTGGACGAGGTCGGCGAGCCGATCCGGCTGGCATTCTCGCTCCACGCGGCAGATCCGGGCTTGCGCTCCGAGCTCATGCCGGTGAACGACCGCTACCCGCTCGAGGACGTGCTCGCGGAGTGCCGTCGCTACGTCGCGCTTCGCCGCCGCAAGGTGTTCGTCGAGTACGTGCTGCTGGCCGGTGTCAACGACTCGCCGGCGCGGGCACGCGAGCTCGCGGCCGTCCTCGACCCGAGGGCCTTCAAGGTCAACCTCATCCCGTACAACCCGACGGGGGTGTTCGAAGCGTCCTCGCGTGAGGCGATCGCCCGTTTCAAGGCCGTGCTCGACCGGGCGCGGATCCCGGCCACCGTTCGGCTCACGCGAGGCCGCGACATCGAGGCCGCCTGCGGGCAGCTCGCAGCGACGTTGTGATGGAGCGCGTGACCGGGATCGGCGGTGTGTTCTTCCGCGCCCGCGACCCGGAGGCACTCGTCGCCTGGTACCGAGAGCACCTCGGCGTCCCGATTACCGAGGGCTACGTCATCTTCCCGGAGAGCCGCGACACGCACTGGGTGCCGTTCGCGGAGGACACCGGCTACTGGCCGGCGGAGAAGCAGTCGATGGTCAATTTCACCGTGGGCGACCTGGACGCAATGCTCTCCCAGCTACGGTCGTCGGGGATACAAGTCGACGAGGAGGTCGAGGAGCACGAGTACGGGCGGTTCGGCTGGTGCGTCGATCCCGAAGGAAACCGGATCGAGCTCTGGGAGCCGCAGTCGCGCTAATCCTCCGACGTTGCGTGCCGGCGGACGATCTGCCAGCGGCCTTCCCGCCGGATCCACACGTCGGTGATCCGGAGCTCCCCGCTCGCGTCGCGGTCGCCCAGGCGCGCCCTCTGCCGGTAGCGCGAGACGATTACGGCCGTGTTGCCGTAGACCTGCGGGTCGATCTCCTCGTACGCGAAGTCGTCGATCGCGTACGGGCCTGCGGCCGCATCGAGGAGCTCCGAGCGGTCGAGTGTTCCGGCCGCCCCGTCCAGCGTGAACTCGTCCGCCAAGAGCTCCTCCAGCCGCCCGCGATCGTGCGCCTGGACCGCGCGGACGAGGTCGTGCGAGAGCTCGACGAGCTCCTCGGCCGCGATCGCCGCAGCCGCCGTCACTCCGCCTCCACGAGCGCAGGGTGCTCGTCGAAGAGGTAGCGCACCACGAGGTGCTTGGCGGCGCGGACCTCGTCGAGCCGCCGGACCGGCCGCCGGTGGGGCGCTTCGCGCAGGAGCTCGGGCGACTCGGCAGCCTCCTCGGCGATCCGCCGCATCGCCTCGACGAAGTCGTCGAGCCGCTCCTTCGGCTCCGTCTCGGTCGGCTCGATCATCAGCGCCTCGGGGACGACGAGCGGGAAGTAGATCGTCGGCGGGTGGATCCCGTAGTCCATCAGGCGCTTCGCCACGTCGAGCGCCGTGATCCCGTGCTCGCGCTTGAGGTTCCGCGCGGAGAGCACGAACTCGTGCATGCAGAGGCGGTCGTAGGGGAGCTCGTAGACGTCCCTGAGCTTCGCGAGCACGTAGTTCGCGTTGAGCACGGCGGCATCGGACATCTCGCGCAGCGCCGGGCCGTACGCCCGGATGAACGCGTAGGAGCGGACGAAGACGCCGAACGGACCCGAGAAGCCGCGCACGCGGCCGATCGACTTGGGCCGCTCGTGGTCGAGCCGGAAGCGATCGCCCTCCCGCACGACCTGCGGAGAGGGGAGGAACGGCTCGATGTCGGCGCGGACCGCCACCGGACCCGCGCCGGGCCCGCCGCCCCCGTGCGGTTGCGAAAACGTCTTGTGCAGGTTGAAGTGGACGATGTCGAACCCCATGTCGCCGGGCCGCGACCGGCCGACGACCGCGTTCAGGTTCGCTCCGTCGTAGTAGAGAAGAGCGCCCGCGTCGTGGAAGATCCGCGCCACCTCCTCGATGCCCTCGTCGAAGAGGCCGAGGGTCGACGGGTTGGTGAGCATGAGCGCGGCGGTGCGCTCGTCCACCTTCGCACGCAAGTCCGCCAGGTCGAGGTTGCCGCGAGCGTCGGTCTCGACCTTCTCCAGCCTGTAGCCCGCCATCGTCACCGAGGCCGGGTTCGTCCCGTGCGCCGTGTCGGCGGTGACGACCGTGTCCCGCCGGTCGCCCTCGCCGCGTTCGTCGAAGTAGGCGCGGACGAGCATCAGACCGGTGAGCTCACCCTGGGAACCGGCGGCCGGCTGCATCGTCACGGCCGGAAGGCCTGCGACCTCGGCGAGGATCTGCTGCAGCCGCCACTCGAGCTCGAGCGCGCCCTGTGCCCCGTCGTCCTCCTGCAGCGGGTGCAGGTCGCGGAAGCCCGCCAGCCGCCCGACGCGCTCGTTGACGCGGGGGTTGTGCTTCATCGTGCAGCTGCCGAGCGGATAGAAGCCGGTGTCGACGCCGAAGGTGCGATCCGCGAGCGCGGTGACGTGGCGGACGATCTCGGACTCGGCTACCTCGGGGAGACGCGGCGGCGTCGCGCGGCGGAGCTCCTCCGGCACCTCCGGCACGGGCAGTCCGTATTCGGGAACGCGTCCGGCACGGCGCCCCGGACGGCTCTTCTCGAAGATGAGGTCCATCAGCCGCAGACCTCGCGCAGGACCTCCGCCAGCCGATCGACGTCGGCCGGGGTTCGCTTCTCGGTGAGGGCGACGAGCAGGACGTCGTCCATCCCGGGGTAGTCGCGGCCGACGGGGTAGCCGGGATGGACGCCGCGCGCGCGCGCCTCGCGAACCACGTCGCGCGCGGGGAGCGGCAGTCGCACGGCGAACTCCTTGAACGTCGGCCGGTCGAAGGCGAGCGGCAGGCCGAGCCGCTCCTTCGCGTAGCCGGCGAGCGCTGTGCAGGTCTCCCCGACCTCGCGCAGTCCCTGGGGGCCGAGCCAGGCGAGCGTGACGAGGCCGGCGAGCGCGAGCAGGGTCTGGTTGGTGGTGATGTTGGAGGTGGCTTTCTCGCGGCGGATGTGCTGCTCCCGTGTCTGCAGCGTGAGCACGAACCCCCGCTCGCCGCCCGTGTCCACCGTCTCGCCGACGATCCGCCCCGGCATGCGCCGGACGAACTCGTCCTTCGCGGCGAAGAACCCGTAGTGCGGGCCGCCGTACAAGGGAGGGCACCCGACGCTCTGGCCCTCCCCGATCGCCATGGCGCAGCCATATTGGCCCGGCGCCTCGAGGAGCCCGAGAGAGACGAGGTCGACATGCGCGATCGGGTGCGCGCCGGCCTCCGCGGCGGCCCTCGCCAGCTCGGGAGCGGGTTCGAGGCACCCCAGGAAGTTCGGCTGCTGGAAGATCACTGCCGCGGCGTCTTTCGACGCCGCGGCTAGAAGATCAGGATCGGTCGTCCCCCCGTCGTGCGGAACCTCCACGACCTCCAGGCCGAACCCGCGCGCATACGTCTTCACGACCTGGCGCACTTGCGGATTCAGCGTCTCTGCGAGCACGACCTTCGACCGGTCGCTCGCGTGCTTCGCCACGAAGCAGGCGTCCGCCGCGACGGTGCAGCCGTCGTACCCCGAGGCGTTCGACACGTCCATTCCCGTCAGCTCGCAGATCACCGTCTGGTACTCGAAGATCGCCTGCAGCACGCCCTGGCTCATCTCCGGCTGGTACGGCGTATAGGCGGTCAGGAACTCGCCCCTCGAGAGCAGCACGTCGACGACGGCCGGGACGTAGTGGTCGTAGATGCCCGCCCCGAGGAAGGAGAGCTCGACGCCGCTGTGCGCGTTACGGGCCGCGAGCTCCTCGAGGTGCCGGACGAGCGCCACCTCGGGAAGCGCCGGCGGCACGTCGAGCTCGCGCGTGAAGCGGACGCCCTCGGGGACCTGCTCGTAGAGCTCGTCGACCGACGAGACCCCGATCGCCGCCAGCATCTCCTCGCGGTCGGCGTCCGTCAGTGAGAGGTAGCCGGCGCTCACTGCTCCGCGACGTGCTCGCGGTACGCGGCGGCGTCCAGCAGCGAGTCGGCCTCGGCCGGGTTCGACATGCGGATGCGGATCAGCCAGCCCTCGCCGTAGGGGTCCTCGTTGACGGTCTCCGGCTCGTCGACGGTCTTCTCGTTCACCTCGAGCACCTCTCCCGAGAGGGGCGAGACGAGGTCGGAGACCGCCTTGACCGACTCCACCTCGCCGTAGGACTCGTCCTTCGCCACGGCCGCCCCCACCGCGGGCGGCTCGAAGTGGACGAGCTCCCCGAGCGCGTCCTGCGCGAACCAGGTGATCCCGAGCGTCGCCTCGTCGCCCTCGATCCGGGCCCAGTCGTGCTCGGGGTGGTACTTGAGATCGTCGGGGTAGCTCTCGGCCGCTGGCACGGGCTCAGGTCTCCTTTCGGTAGATCGGCTTCTCGACGACGCGCGCCCGCTTCGGCTTGCCGCGGACATCGATCATCAGTTCATAACCGGGAGCGGAGCTCCCGACAGGGACGTAGCCCATCCCGATGCCCCGGTCGAGCATCGGCGAGTGGGTGCCGGACGTCACTTCGCCCCCGCCCTCGATCGGCATCCCTTGGCGCGGAATCGCTTTCTCCTCCATGACGAACGCGACGAGGCGGCGGGCTGGGCCCTCCTCGCGTATGAGGCGAAGCGTGTCGACACCCGTGAACTCCTTCGCGAGCGCGCACGCCCAACCGAGACCGGCAGAGATCGCATCGGTCTCAGGCGTGATGTCGGACCCGTGCAGCGGGTAGCAGACCTCGAGCCGGAGCGTGTCGCGGGCGCCGAGGCCGCAGGGGACGGCGCCGCGTGCGAGCACGGCCTCCCAGAGGTCTGCGGCATCCTCGGCGGGACAGCAGAGCTCGACACCCTTCTCCCCGGTGTAGCCCGTCCGGCCGATCATCACCTCGATCCCGTCGAGCTCCCCCATCGCGTGGGTGAACGCCGGCTGGTCGGGGAGCTCGAGGCGCTCGAGCGAGCGCGGGCCCTGGACCGCGACGAGACCGTAGTCGTCAGACGTGTCACGCACCTCGCAGCCGCGAGGCTCTCGTTCCTTCAGCCAGTCGTAGACCGCGGCCCGGTTCGAGGCGTTGACGACGAGCAGGTACTGGCCGGGCGCGAACCGGTAGACGATCAGATCGTCGACGATCCCGCCCTGCTCGTTCGTGAGCAGCGTGTACTGCGCCTCGCCGTCGCCGATCCGGTCGACGTCGTTCGAGAGCATCTCCTGCAGGAACGTCGGCGCCGTCGGCCCGTCGACGTGGAGCTCGCCCATGTGCGAGACGTCGAAGGCCCCGCAGTCGGTGCGGACCGCACGGTGCTCGGAGATGACCCCCTCGTACTGAACGGGCATCTCCCAGCCCGCGAACGGCACCATCCGCGCCCCGAGCTCGACGTGGCGCGCGTACAGAGGCGTGCGCTTGAGCGTGGCTACCACGCCCGCGACTCTAACCACTCCCTCGCGCCGCTCGGCGGCTCGGGTCTCCCGGCCGGCAGAGGCGGCCTCCGACCCGGCCTGACGCCGCTCGCTGCGCCCGAGCGGCGCGAGGGGGTCAGTCTTCCTTCAGGAAGCTCGGAATGTCGATGTCGACGTCGGTGACGCTCGGGGCGTGGAAGGCCGGCCTCGCCGGCGCACCGACGGCGGCCTCCACGCGCCGGCGGCGCGGCCGGCCGCCGAACCCCGTCGCGATGGCAATGACACGGACGTCCTCGCCCATGGCCTCGTCGATCACGGCGCCGAAGATGACGTTCGCATTCGCGTCGGCCGCGCTCGTCACCACCTGTGCCGCCTCGTCCACCTCGGCCAGCCCGAGGTCGGGCCCACCGGTGATGCTGAGCAGGATCCCCGTGGCGCCGTCGAGTGTCGTCTCGAGGAGCGGGGACGAGATCGCCGCCCGTGCCGCGTCGACCGCGCGGGCCTCCCCATGCCCGACTCCGATCCCCATGAGCGCCGAACCGGCGTCGCTCATGATCGTGCGCACGTCGGCGAAGTCGAGGTTGATCAGCCCGGGGACGGTGATCAGGTCGGTGATCCCCTGCACTCCCTGGCGAAGGATGTCGTCGACCATGCGGAACGCGTCCGTGACCGGAGTCGAGTGCTCGACGACCTGGAGCAGGCGGTCGTTCTCGATCACGATCAGCGTGTCGACGTTCTCCCGGAGCGTCTGGATGCCCTGCTCTGCCTGATCGGCCCGCAGTCGGCCCTCGAACGCGAACGGGCGTGTCACGACGCCGACGGTGAGCGCCTCGAGCTCGCGGCCGATCTCCGCGACGATCGGTGCACCTCCGGTGCCGGTGCCTCCTCCCTCGCCGGCGGTGACGAAGATCATGTCGGCTCCCTTGAGGGCCTCCTTGAGCTCGTCGCGGCTCTCGAGCGCCGCCTCCACCCCGACGCGCGGGTCCGCGCCGGCACCGAGACCGCGGGTCGCTTTCGCACCGATGTGGATCTTCACGTCGGCGTCAGTCATCAGCAGCGCCTGCGCATCCGTGTTGACCGCGACGAACTCGACGCCCGAGACGCCGGCGTCGACCATGCGACTCACTGCATTCGTCCCACCGCCGCCGATGCCGACGACCTTGATGACGGCGAGGTAGCTACCCAGCTGATTGTTCATGTCTCAACCCACCTGAAGCTGAAGCTCGCGTTGAACGTGCGACATCCCGCACGCTTTCGCCTCCGAGGGTAAGGCTCCTTCCCTGCCTTGTCAATACCTCCTCGCTTACCAAACACTCAACCTCTACCTAAGAGTTGAGGTAGATACTCGACACGGGGCGCTCGGGAACGCTTACGTCGACGTACACCGTGCCGTCGTCGAGGAGTGAGAAGATCCGCGCGGCGACCGAGAGTTTCAAGAGAAGATCGGAGGCCCCTCCCAGCCGTATCTCGGGGCCCCGACGAAGGACGAGTGTCAGCTCTCCTCCGGCCCAGCGCACGGCCCTGACTCGCCGTGGAAGACGCACGTCGCGAACCGCGCCGAGCACCCGGGTTCCCGCGGCGGATGAGGAGGGAAGCGTGCCCCCCACTCGCACGGGGACGTCGCGGGTCAGCCAGAGTCGCGGAAATCCGGGCTGGGTCCCGGTCTCGATCTCTCGGATCACCCTGCCAGACGCGGTCACGAGCCACGACGTGTGGCCGCGTCGAGCGACTGCAACGGCTCGCTCGGCCGCAACTTTCACGACGAGCGTGTGCGGAAACGCGCGATCGACCGACACCCGGGCGACGGAGGGAAGCGCCCGGACCGTGTCTTCGATTGCTCCTGCGTCGATCGCGAGCAAGCTCACGCCCACGGTGTCTTCGGTCGCGGCCTCGACCTCGCGCGCAACCTCCGGTGCTCCCTGGACGTCGATGCGCTGAACCGCGAACACGGACGTCGCGCGAGCGCTCCAGTACGCGCCGAAGACCGCGACGACCAGTGCGAAGCTCACGAGCAGCGAGCGGCCGGAGGGGACGACTCGCGCGAGGTCGAGGCGACCGCCGGCCTCGCGACGCGGAAACGGGACGACGACGCTTACCGCGCGCGCCCGCCGGCGCGACTCCCGCTCGATTCGTCCCCCGCCGGCCATGCAGCGAGATTCGCCGCGCGCCGCGCCGCTCCTACGTACCCGCCGGCAGCGCGAGATCGCCCACGAGGACGACTTCGCGCTCGAGCTCGACGCCGAACTGCTCGCGCGCACGGCGGCGGGCTTCGACCATGAGCGCGAGACAGTCCGCGCTCGTCGCGCCGTCGGCATTCTCAATGAAGTTCGCATGCTTGGTGGAGATCACGGCTCCGCCGCTCCGATGACCTTTGAGCCCGCAGAGCTCGAGCATCTGGCCAGCTCCGATATCTCCCGGCGGATTCTTGAAGACGCTCCCGAATGTGCGCTTGTTCGTGGGCTGAGTCGCCTTGCGCCGTGACACGAGCTCCGCGACGGTCGCCTTGACCTGGTTCGGCGAGCTCTGCTCGAGCCGATACTCCACTCGCGCGACGACCGCCTTGGGCCCGAGCTCCGAGTGGCGGTACGAGAGACCGAGCTCCGCCGGTGCGAGCCAGTCGGTTCCGGCCGGTGAGGCGATGAGCGCGCGGGCAAGGATGTCCGACCAGTCACGCCCGTATGCGCCCGCGTTCATGCGCACGCCGCCGCCCGCCGTACCCGGGATCGCGCACGCGAACTCGAGCCCGCCCAACCCTGCGGACCTTGCTCGATGGAGGCACACGGCGTTCGTCGCCCCTCCCCCGGCCGCAAGGAGCCTGCCCCGTATCTCGACGCGGGCGAGGTCGCCCTCGAGCCGAAGGACCAGCGCATCGACCCCCTCGTCGGCGGCGAGCAGGTTCGACCCGAGGCCGACGACGACCACCTCGAGTCCCTCCCTTGTCGCGAACCGAAGCGCCTCCTCGAGCTCGTCGAGGGTGGTGACGCGCGCGAGCGCGCGGGCCGGGCCGCCTGTTCCGATCGTCGTCAGCCGCGCGAGGGCGACGCCGTTCTCGATCCTCATGAGGCCAGCTTCGCGACGATCGCGCGGGCGACCTTCCAGGGCTCTCCCACACCCAGCGTCACGACCACGTCGCCGGGCCGCAGCCAGGAGAGCGTCACGTCGACTGCCGCGTCGAGCGTGGGCGCCCAGCCGCGACGGACCCCAGCGGACACGTTGTCGAGGACGAGCTTGCCGGTGACACCGGGCCGCGGGGCATCGCGCCCACCGATCACGTCCGTCACCACCGCGAGGTCTGCGACGCCGAGCGCCTCGCCGAGCTCGAGCGCGAGGTGTCTCGTCCGCTCGTAGACGTGCGGCTGGTAGACGGCGATCAGGCGTCCGTTCGTTCGTTCGCGAGCAGTCCGCAGCGTCGCCGCGATCTCCGTCGGATTGTGGCCGTAGTCGTCGTAGACGCGCACGCCTCCCCGGTCTCCGACGAGCTCGAATCGCCGCCCGACACCGGTGAAGCTCGTGATCGCGCGCTCGGCCTCTGCCCTCCGGACTCCGGCGAGCTCCAGGGCGGCGAGCGCGGCTGCCGCGTTCCGCCGGTTGTGCTCGCCCGGCACCGAAAGCTCGATCTCGACAGGCTCGAGCTCCCAGCCCCTGACGACGTCCGGCACACCGGCCAGCCACCCCTCGAAGAACCCGGCGAGCTCGGCACCGGAGGCGAAGGTCGCATGGTGGTCGAGCTCGACGTTGGTCACGACGGCGATCTCCGGCCGGAGAAGCGCGATCGAGCGGTCGGACTCGTCGCCCTCGACCACGAGCCAACCCGACCCCGTCCCGGCGTTCCCGCCGAGCTGCGGGACGACGCCCCCGACGATCCAGCCCGGGTCGCGTCCGAGCTCCCGCAGGACGAACGCGATCATGGCGGCGGTCGTCGTCTTCCCATGGGCTCCCCCCACGACGATGGCCGGGCGGAGCCCGACGATCTCGGCGAGGAAGTCGGCGCGTGCGCGTCCGTCGGCTCGCCCGAGGTGCGCCGTCGAGACGACGACCTCGAACCCCGCGGGCGGGGCAGGGTCTTCGCCGACGTCGACCTCGATCCCGGAGAGGGTCTCCATGAAGATCGTCTTCCGCGCGTCCCAACCGCGAACCTCGGCGCCCCAGGCGCGGGCGATGTTCGCGTACGCGGAGAGACCTGCCCCACCGATTCCGACGAAGTAGAACTGCCTGCCAGCGAGGGGTGCCGACGCCTCGCTCATGAGCCTTTCCCCCTGCCAAGTAACAGACTGTTACTTGGTCTCATCGCGCCTCCCTGCCGCCCGCAAGCCGCACGAGCTCGTCCGCGATCTCGTCGGCCGCCGCGGGCCGGGCGAGCGCCCGCATCGAGTCGCTCATCCGCCGCAGCCGGGCCGGATCTGAGAGGAGCTCTTCGGCGAGTGCGGGCACACGTGAGAGATCGTTCTCGCGAACGAGGATCGCTCCGCCGCCCTGTTCGAAGTGGCGGGCGTTGAGGGCCTGGTGGTCCGACGTCGCGAAGGGGTAGGGAACCAGGATCGCGGGTGTTCCGGCGGCGGCGAGCTCCCACACCGTGCCGCCCGCACGGGAGATCGCGAGGTCGGCGACGGCGAGCGCCTCGCCGAAGTGGTCGGTCGTCGCGAGCAGCACGTAGCCGGGCCGCTTCACAAGGGGCCGAAGCGCCTCGAAGTCACGCTCGCCTGCGATATGCAGGACGGCGGGGCCGCGCTCGCCGTACGCGGCGACGGCGAGCTCGTTCAGCGCCTTCGCGCCGACCAGGCCCCCGAACACGGCGAGCACAGGCCTGTCCAGCGGAAGACCGAACCGCGCCCTGCCCGCCTCGCGGCTCGCACCGAGATGCGATCGTGGAATCGGTCGTCCGACGACGCGGTACCTCGACCCGTCCCGGCCGGGGATCTCGTATGCGAGGAAGACCCTGCGCACGAGCGGCGCGGCCAGCCGGTTGGCAAGCCCGAGGTGCGCGTCCGCCTCGGTCAAGGCCGCAGGAATCCCCCGCAGGCGGGCCGCGAGCACCATCGGCCCGGACACGTAGCCTCCCCCGCCCAGGACGACGTCGGGACGCCGCCTCGAGAGGATCCGCGCGCAGGTGAACGGCGCCCGCGCCGCGCGGGCGAGCGCCCACAGCTGCTCGACGCCGAGGCGCCGCGGCAGGCCCGAGACGGCGAACGTGTCGAGCTCGAAGCCCGCCTCAGGAACCAGCTGCGACTCGGCGCGATCGGGCGACCCGGCGAACGTCACCGTCACGCCCCGCTCGCGCAGCGCTTCCGCGACCGCGAGCGCGGGCCGGATGTGACCGGCGGTTCCGCCCGCCGCGATC
>Ga0209341_10005689_pt1 | contig 11217 bp, 16 predicted proteins | sample RifCSP13_2_FD_184020 | JGI IMG/M metagenome (GOLD analysis project Ga0209341, IMG submission 184020) | Soil microbial communities from Rifle, Colorado - Rifle CSP2_sed 13_2 (SPAdes) (version 2) | ecosystem: Environmental > Terrestrial > Deep subsurface > Rock core/Sediment | place: Rifle...
AGGGCCTACTGGAGGGCCCCCAGAAGCAACACGCCATGGCGTTCGCGCGCGCTTAGACTTTGGATTCGTCGATCTCGTTTATGGCGCGCTGGTGGAAAGCACGGAGCAAATTCGCCTCATTGGCACCCTTCCTCAGAAAAAATGGCCTGGACCGAACAAAGGTAGATTTGGTGCGTCCACGCCCTAAGGACGCCGCGGGGTCGGCCACGGCTTGCGCTGAACGTCGCCTAGGTTCTGTGCCCGGTTCCGACTAAGCCCTTCCGAGTTTCAGTTTACTGCCTAGCAACGGATTGCCGTTAGTATCGCGAGCCTATTCGCCCTATCGAAGGCCGTTTGAAGCGGCTACAGGGTGACCCTCCGGGGTCGCTCCCTTGCAAGGCGGAGATTAGGGGGCACACGCGGTGTGGGATGAGGCTGGCCATCAATTCCATCACACTGCTCGTAATCGGCGCGATTATCGGTTCGATTGCCGCAGCAACGTTAAGCTGGCCTTTCTTTGATCTGGCACAAGGCGAGCTGCGTTGTGAAGGCCACGGTGCCGTTGTCATCAAAGTTGCCGGCAAGGACTATGCGGTAAATGGGTTGGCAAGTACACGCTATCCACCCATTCAGCGCCTTTGGAACAATGCCACTTATCCAGAAGCTAACATCGATCGCATTATCGCCCAAGGTCTCACCCTTTGCGATTGGTAGACCTTCAAGAGAATCCCCTGAGTCTCACCTGAGGTTTGAGCGCTGCTTGCGTCTGCTGGTTGATGCAACTTAGGCCGTCTCGCTGCCATTCGTTTCGGCGAAAAAAGAAGAGCTTCCAATACGCTTTCGGTTACCGGGCCCTCCTCGCCCAACGCTGCTTTGTTGAGATGCGTTGCTGTCCTTTGGCCAAACCCTTTTTCCTTCTCTTCCAGCCTGGCGAGAATGTGGAACCAGTTCGCCTTGCGGGCGAACACCAACCTCAATTCGCGAGGCGCGACTTCGTCGTCCGCCGCCTTCGCGTAGAAGGCTGCCCTCATTGAATAGTCTTCGGCCGACAGGACCATGGCACCAGCATCGGCGCGCGCCAGTAAACAAACGCCTAAGTCATCGGCCTTCGCAAAAGATTGGAAGGTGGCCCAAGCCCTTAAACTGGAAGAGGCTTAAAATTAAGCAGAACTTAATCATCCTTGTGCCGTAATTAGAAAATGCCGGATCTCGATCTTACTCAGCCAGCCATCGTCTTTTGGATGACCGGTTCGGGTGGGATAACGCGCTTTGAGCGTTTGAGTGATGCGATCCAAGCAATCATGCAGGCTCCCTCAGCCAAGACGAGTTCGATCGCGTGGATCCATACAAAAGATCGCCATCTCGCCATGGACGACATCAGATCAATCGCTAAGCGTTTCAGCCTAACGTGGCGCCTGTCTCAAATCGTCGAGTGTGTAGGTGAGACAACCGCTGCCATTAAGGCAATGGACCACCCAAAGCGAGGACGACGTCGATGGTCTTTATCGTCTGTGCCGCAGAGTTAGTCTGCAAGCTGCCGCAGCTTCCGCGAAGTTCACGCTAAAAAAATCTAGCTCAATCACCGCTGCTCGCAAGCGGGCCAGTTGAGCACTGCGGGTGATGCATGGATGCCTCTAGGTTCATTGCGGGTTCAACCGGATTACAGGGAACCAGAACCTCTCTAGCGATGTCGATCATGTAGGTCGGGTGAAACGGATCGCCCCCGATGGCCAACCGATTCACACTCACAACACGAACAAAGCCGTCCTCGCCGGCTGTTGCCGTGTTTAAAAGTTCGATCAATTTTCCGACTGAAGCGAACGCGATGTTGGCCATGACGGACTCCTTTCCAATTGAACTAACGTATTGCCCTCTGCTTAAGAAAAAATTGAGGGGGTTCCGGTGTTCATCCGGGCGTTCAAGGGGGTCATCGCAGGTGCGCCCCTATTTGGTTCAAGGCGGAGAAAATACGGGGAGGAGCGCCGCTTAAGCGCTCCTATTTTGGGGTGGCGCGCGGATTCGCCTCGCATTGCGGCGGTTGAACAGCAGTCGGAGTGATAGCCGACTAATGAGCGACGATAGCCGATTCTGGCAAAAGGCACGGTCTCCCGGTTAGTTAGAGGAGGGGGAGACCGCGCCAGTGCACCGCTCGATTGAGCAGCATCGAATCAGCCAACGAAACTTTTAAGAAAGAGCTAATAAGCGCACAACGCTGCGAGATCGTCTGCGACAGGAGTCAACTAGGAGGCTGGAGTGCAGGAAGGACAGCTCCCCCGATTGCTCCGTCCAGGAGGCTTTAGGACCTTGATCGAGAGTTTTCCCTGCCGAACAGAGCGGTGTTGCTGACAAAGGGCGCAACCAAAAAAGCGGCCCCAGGGAGAATCCTGAGGCCGAAAGAAGGGAGTGTCGTCCCGCCTCTCGTCGAGGCGGTTTCTAGAAATGTGTGCGAAATCCCCAGTCTGGCTTGATTACTATTACTCGATTGGTCCGCCGAGAGCGCCCTGCAGCCGGACGGCTTCGAAACAACGCCGTTCATTAAGAATAAAAAGGGAAACCCAATTGTCGCAACGAAACTCTCTACTAAGTTGCCCTGCTGGCATACCCTTTTGCGAGGTGATCGCGGTCGCTGTAGGAGGTGTGTAGTGAGGAGTGAAGTATCATGATCGAGGGTCTGATGAACGCAATGACGCCCAAAGCCATAGCGGCTGATGAGTCTGATGCAAATTTGGAAAAGGTCGCCTTGGCGGGAGCAGAAGCCATCCAACGCATCATTGCTGATCGGGATGAGCTCCGCAACCGCACGAACACTCAGCAACGCGAACTTGTGGCCTTGAGTGCTATCAATGAGGATCTTCGCCGCCGCATTGCGTTGATCCGCCACCACTACGTCGAGCTTGGCACGAGGATCCTGGGGCAGCTCGAGCAATTTGATGACGCGTTTCGCGACGCGATGCGCGACAATCAGGAGAATGCCGGCGCTCCTAACGAATATGCCAATCTGGTAGCGCTTGCCCAACGCCTCAGGCCGAATACTGGCACGCCAAAGCCTGGAGAGCGCCGCGATTAGTCAAAGCGGTCCAAAACAACAATTTGCGGATAGGGAAAATGCCATCGGTGTCGGTGGCATATTATCGTCAGGCCCGCAGGTCGGATGATTCCGTTTGGGTTTGCTCCATCTGCTGCATGGCCTGACCAACACATTGCAGCTGAGTGACGCAAGACGACGCAAACCGCATGTAGCTTTCACCGATAACGGCGATTTGCCGCCGCAGATCCTCATTTGCAGTGCGGAGGCGTATCAGCTCGAGGTCTTGGGACTCTAATCGGACACGCAATTGATTGCGTTCCGCCGTAAGGCAATGAATTGCGGCAGCCCCATCGAGGAGAGCGCTTTCGAGTTCCATATAGGAAGGCCGATCGCCAGATCGGGCGTAGACATCGCTTAGCGGATTGCTCATGGGCTGAATAGTCTCAGCTACCGCTTAACGTTCGGTTAGCCGTTACCAACTCGCAGCATCTAGAGCGAGGACAATTCTGCAGGCGCTTCAGCATAACAGGGAGCGACCGCCGCAGCTCGAGACTTTTTTCCCAAAATGAATGCTCCAGCAAGAAGCATCGCCATCAAAAGGATGATGAGGAGAACCCAAGTCTTCGCCCCAATCAATCCGGTCGGTTGGTCGTCTCCACTAAGCCGAGATTTCATCGTCAGCTTTGTTTGGGGACGGTGTCGGAACCGCTCGGCCATCACCTGAGGCGCAACATAACTTGGCCGACTATCGAGTCCTGCCTGTGCCAGGGCTTCCTTGAGCGAAGCGATTCCGTCACTGCGCATTGGCGGTAGCCATCAGATTTGTTGTATCTGTTACGACTTTCGCTGGATCATGGTTAAAAATCCGTTAGCCAAGGCCGCAAATGAGTATTTTAAGCTTCAGCTTTGAGTCGTGGCCCTACGTACCAAAACGAAATGATCTATCGGTCCCACTCTCGACCCACACAGAGTCCGTGCCTCCGCAGCAGCGGTTCCATCTGTTCCAGATAGACAAAACGTTGCTTCCAGGACAGTGAACGAAAGCCCTGGCGAACGACCTGGTGTGCGATCCCGAACGCGGGACTGCTTGGTTCGAGTTGGTTTTTTTGCAGTAAGGTCTGAATGCTCTTTTGTAGCTGGGTGTCAAAATCGTTGTGGTCCATCGGAAACTCCCTGGCCCCCGACCACTTCCACCCTGCCAGACCACCCCTAATTTTTGCCGAATCATTGTGGTAAATCAAATGACTGCGCCATCTAACTTTTTCGGGCTCGGCCCCAACAGCGCCGTCCGCTCACAAAGCCGGCAGCCGCGCAATGAGGAACTGCAGCATTGTTAAGCTGCGCATCCGACAAGCGGGAAGCTGAATGGGACGACCCAGCCAGGATTGTCGGAAAAAACTCGCAGAGAACAGAGAATATGTAGCAGCAGCTTCCTTGGTACTCACCACGTCGCAACGAGATCGATGGCAGCTGGGCAATGAGCGTGTCGGTAAGCGCCGCGAAGGTGACCACACCAAATGGTGCCAGGAAACGCTAGTTTAGGCGACCATGTGTTTGGCCGCTCCCCTCTCAAAAGAACGGCCCCGGACGTTCGGGGGTCCGGGGCCGTGACGGCTAGATAAGGGTTACGCGAAACTAAACTTATGTTCATCCATTGTGGTTAAAAATTAATTACGCCAATCATCCCCAAATAGCTGTGGCTTACAACAAAGCGGCAGCATGATGGTGCGTGCCGAAGTGAGTTTAATCCCAAACAGAGTGGTTGAACGCTTGTTCGGATAGGGGCCGGCAGGATGTCACACTAGCAAGACCCTTGGCGAGTCTCCCAGCTGGCCGCTGGAATTTGCAAAGGCTACCCGGGCATTAGATGGCGCTAAGACGCGCCCCTGTGAGGCCTACGTTGCTTCCGTGGTTTACTCGCCGCTCCTCCCTCGGTGGGTCCATTCTGGATCTTCCGCGGCTTCTTGCCTTTGCCGCCGCGATTGGCCGCACGGGGCGGGGACGGCAGTGCGGTGGCCACTTGTGACGTCAGTCCGCCATTTGCGCCTGAATGCGACGATGGTGCAGTGGCTTTGCCGGTGCCTAGCGCGTTTGGGACGGTTGGAGTGCCCGGGCTATCCTGTTTGATGGCAGATTTTTTCGTGACTGAGGTGTCGTCTAACTTCTCGGACTTATTAGCTGCTCCGATTTGGACGGCGAGGCTGCTGATCTCCTGAAACTGCTGCGACAAAGTATGCGTACGCTCCTCAACGTGTTCGGCGTATAACCTCAGAGCGTCGCTCGCATCCTTGCTAGCAATGAGCCTCAAGGCGAAGGCAAAATGGGCTGCCGCGTTATCTCGAAACGATTTTATGATCTTGTCGCCAAGTGGCCAAACCGCTGGAGCCCAAGCTCTCTCGCTGGTCGCCATGAGTGTCTCAAACGCTCGGCGTGACTGTTCGATATTGAGCTTAAGCACCTCACGAAATGGAACATCAGCAGCCATAATTTGCTCCCCGGGTTATTCCGCCAACATATTTGGAACGAAAGATTTTCCATCTCCGATGCGCTCAAATCGCCGCATGAGTCCGATTGGATGTAACACAGGCCGAGAGCGCGCGTAGCTACGATGCCGCAACGTACCATCCTGTCAATTTCCAGGTAAATCCATAAAAGTGCGAAAACTATAGCTAATCGGTTTTCTCTTTCCGAACCAATGGTAGGCCATGTTCACGTGGGAGGACCTACCAGTGCCGCGTTATTTTTTTACTTTGTGTCAGGCGACCGGGTGATCGGAGACTCAAAGGGTGTCGAGTTGATGGGACTGGAAGCGGCCCATTGGCACGCGGTTAAGTTGGCATATCAGATGCGCTATCACCTACCCGACGACGACTATTGTTGGACGATCGAGATCAAAGACACGCGGGGAGAAACCCTTGAAATTTTTGTACCATCGTTTGCCAATAGGAAGCGGTTAGCCCTGAAATGACGGATGTGTCAGGCCTGAAGGCGGCCCTGGCTAAAGGCGCAGCTTAGGTTTCATCCGTTTTGCTTTCTTCGGCGGGTGCAGCGATATCGTGACGCTCGTTTTGGTCTAGTGATGTCTGAGGCATACGACCCCGCTGCCATAAAGCGCTGGCGACCGCTAAGGGATCGATTTTACGCTCTTGCCACCACCGTCTTTCATTACCTGTGGCATGGTTCTCCGCGTGATGGATAGCGCAAAGAGGAACCACAAATTCGTCGCTGACCTTGAGGCCCAAGCCTCTGGATTGCGCATAGCGGACGTGATGCGCGTGCGACGGCGCCCGGCCGCAGATGAGGCAGGGCTGGCGCGCGACGAACCTCAAATGGGTCCTTGAGCGAATTCGCTTCGGTTCGCCGATTGTGAGCACGCTCTTATCAATCTTAGGACGCTGCTTTATGCGCTGGCTTGCTTGTGCCGCACTCGCGGCGCCGGGCCGGGTATGCTCTTCGATCGGGGTATCGCCGGGCTTCACTAGGGCGACGGCGCAGCTCTTCAGATGGGTAACCAGGCTTGGGGCGAAGCCCGGCGCCAGGCCAAGCTGTTCCCTCGAAGCATTTAACTCGCGAACGGTTGCGACGTTCTGCTCCCAAATTTCAAACAGGCGCTCGATGTCGCGGGCTTCCGTCATCGCCTCTCTGATGGCCTGGATAAAATCAACCGGCTTGTCAAAGCTGCGTTTGATCGCGCCGCCCGCCGAGCGCACCACCCACGGTCCTTTGGCAACCGGTTCTGGTAGGCCAGGCTTTGTCTTGGAATGGTGGCGAACGCCCGCTTGCTCACGGTCATAAAGGGCAAGACCAAACACATTGCCGAAGGTGGCCAGGGCCCGCTTGGTGGCATCGGTCTCGGCGGACTTGAGCGCGATCTCATGCGCCTGCCCCGGAGTCGCCGCCTTGCCTTCGCCTGTCCCAGAACCCTCGCGCACGATGAGGACATCGCCGGCGCGGACGTAAATGCGCACCTTGGCAATATAGGCCGCGAGGTAGTCTCGTTCGCAGGTTCCTGTCCAAATGCAATTGGTGAACAGAGTCCGGCGGTCCCAGCCATCAAACCCAAAAATGCGGTTGGCCTCGGCAATGGCATGCCAGCCTTCGATATAACTAAGGGTCATGCCATTCGCCTTGCGCGTCTTAACGTGCTGGGCGTCGAGCTTCGCTTTAAGTTGGCGAGCTTGCTGATCGGTGAATGCCATCACTTTGTCCTCACGCTGAGCACGGGCTTGGGATTTGAGAGTTGAGCTCCGGGAATTTCGTCCCCTTGCTTCAAGTCGCCGAGAAGAGCTTGGCGATCCAACCTGGGAGGTTGCGGCACCCAGTAGGTTTGCGGAAGCTGATCCTCGGCAAGCACCACCAGGGAGGGAGGGCCGGCGCGCGTCGAGGCGGTAAAGTCGGCTTGCTCGAGTTTGCGGAGGCCCGCTTCACTCATGGCTTCCAGGGCCAATTCCCGCTTTTTGACGGCACGGGCTTCCAGGCGCGAGAGCCGCTCCTTCATGTCCTGCAGGCGCAAGCGGAGGCCTTGTTGGAACGCTTCATCGACCAGGGCTGAGCGGATGATTTCGGCTATCAGGTCATGGAGCGTAGTAATGCCTTCCAGCGTGTCCCGAATCGTATCTTCATCCGCGTCTGGGAATGCCTCGATCAGCTTCTGGCGGAGATAGGTATAGAGATGGAGGTCATGACGAAGGGCTGAGCGATGCATTTGGATCTCACCTAAAATGTAACACTGTATTAGGAAGCTGGAACAGTGTATCAATATAGAGCCCTTCTGTCAAGAGGGCAGGGGAACGAATGATCACGCGATTGCAGGTCCGCATGGCGCGGACAGCACTTGGCTGGGGGGTGCGGGATCTGGCCCGCAAAGCGGGCTTGTCCCCCACTACGGTCACCCGGTTTGAGAATGGGGCTCACACGAGGGTCGACACTCTCGGCCAAATCCAAGATGTTCTTGAGAGAGCGGGGATTATCTTCGTGCCGGGAGACGAAACCGCGGGCCCTGGCGTGCGGCTACGAGAACCCCGAAGGCCAATGCCCCTTGGATCCAAGGATTAATTCGCATTACCCGATCAGCCTGCTTTTCCGGCGCAGCCGGGGCTCAATCTGAGCGCGGGTTCCGGAGAAAGGTCCGGTCGGACATAACGGCCTTACCGAGTTCGTCCGCTTCGTGCCAGAGACAGACGCCCGTGCCTTGGCCGGCGAACCGCGACGCTGCACCCCGAGAGCTCCTCTGCGCGGCACGAGGCAGACCTCAAATCTCCCGGCGACGTGTCAGAGTCGTAAGTCGCATTTCGCCTATGGGGCGAACGAGCTTCCGTTCATGATGCTTAGTCTGACTCCGGCGGCCCGGCTCCATAGCGCCGCATGAGTTCGTCGAGCACTTCTTGGCGGCGGGGATTCCCTTTGAGAGCGATTCGGTTTTCTCGCACCGCCACAGCCTCCATCAAGGCGGCTATTCCCGCATATGCTTGCCTCAGGCATTGGTCCCGGTCTCGAGAAATCGTGGCGTCGGCGAACAAAGACATGATTGCGTTCTGCAGGGCGAGAATCTCGGTACAATACATCGCGTCGATCGAATCGCGCGGCTTCAACCTATCATAGACCGCGACGCTGCCATCGATAACGTCGTTGGCTGGGTGGGCGGCCAGTCGAGGAAGCCTGGAAGTATGTTGCAGATAGAGCTGTATCAAGCGTCCGGCGCGCCGTCCGCTTTCTTCACGCTCACGTCGCTCGACATCGAGGGGTAGTTTATTGGCACCCGTTTGATCTTGGGGCATTTTATGTTTCTCGTTCCTTTAGGAGTTGGCGTGTTATGCGGATCAGCCGACGGAGCTCTGCCCGCCGGGCCAATGCCTCCCTTGTGTAGCCACCGTGCCGGAGGGCGTTCGTATTGCCTGGGCGTGCACCAGATCCCTTCGCACCTCCGTGCATCCTGCAGCGCAATTTGCCGTTGATCGCAGGGGCCCGACACGGGGCGCCGGATCTTGTCCGCGCCCCGCATCGGAGACTGGTCAGCATCGGGAGGGTATTTCGCGCATGCCTGCGTGACATCGCTAATCGTTAGTCCTTGTCGGACCGGCGCCCAGCGATGTTGCCCACGATGGCATTTGCGCCGGAGCTCAGATTCACACTCCCGACGCTTACCGTGTGCGCGCCCAGCCCGCGGTGAGTTTGCAGCGTCTTGATGAGGTTTGTGATCTGCGCGGCGGCACTCTGCGAAAGTTTGAGTTCCATATGCCGGACCTCCGCTTTCAGCCCGGGCCGGGCGGCTCTGTCGAGTCCGTCCATGGTCGCGTTAAAAAGACCGACCGTCAAAGCGGACACGACGATCTCGGCGCCGTCTTGCGCGCCAAACCTCTGGTAGAGGTCGATCGCGTCGTCGACCTGCTGCGGCCTTGTCAGCCACTCCGGCACCGTAGCGGCTAGCTGTGCCACCAGAAGTGCATTCAATGGCGCTTGCTTGCTTGCCAGCTGCGTACTGGCGTCTGAACTCTCCTGGATCGCAGGAAGATGGGCTTCCGCGGCATTTTTGTCATCACCGCTCGTCGATGTGACTCTCAACGAATCCGAGGGAGATTGGAGTCCTCCCGGGGGCTCGGTGCCGCCAGCATCACTCGCGGTCTGGTGCTCGACCCGTTGTGGCGTTGGTGTTGAAGGCTTGGGATCGAGACTCGTGTCGCCCAAGGATTCGTGGTCGGTCGCAGAGATGGATTCTAAGGGATCGGCCGAGGCATCAAGTGATCCTTCGCTCGCCCCTGTGGCACCGGTGAGATCAGCAGGGATTTGCTGCTTGAACCATTCAAGATCCTCAAGCGGCCACTCTTCTGATTGCGGGATTTCGTTCGAATTCGATTCTTCACTCATTACTCAAACTCCTATTTTGTGCGTGCCATCGGCACGCGTGTTAGTGTTGCGACTCGCATTCACGAGTCGTGGTTACCTCGTGGGGGAAACCCCCGCGAGGTGATCAGCGATTTAAGATGGACCGCTGCGCAAAAAAGCCATTTTGCGCAGCAAAAAGCCGGCTTGCTATTTTTGCCGCGGAGATTTGGCGGTAATGCGCGGCTTCCGTCGTCGAACTTTTTTTTCGGCAAATTGATTTCTGGCGCGCCTGACAGTGTCCCGCGAAATCTCCAGTGAGGGGAGTAGCTTTTGCACCAGAGCATGGACCTCTTTGTTGCCCATGCCCGGCTCTAGTCTGCCTTGAGCATCGAGTTGTTCAATCGCTTTGAGACCCTCACTCCTCTTCTCAGGACGTCGTCCCGGTGGAGCGCTCCCTGCCCCGTTATGTGCTCGTGCGCTCTTGCGGACTTCTTGGCGCAGCCATTTGCGAAAGGTGTTTTCATCTAGACAGAGCGGATCACGACTCAGCTTTTTGAGGTCTTGCCAACAGAGGCCGAAGCGGCGCGTTCGGTGACGGACGATGTGGTTAAATGTCAACACTTCCTTCTCGGTAAAAAAGGCCTCCTCAAATAGCGCTGCGTCGAGCAGCCTTATCGGAGGTCCTGGAGAAAGCATTGCATAGAGCTCGAGCTGTTGCCGGAAAATTGCCTCCCGAAGGCGGGACGCTGCTGAGCGCCTTTGATCGGTCGTTACTTTAGAGCCAGGGCTGAAGGCCGACGCCGCTCTCTCATGCCCATCTCGGAGAGAGATAAACCCGGCCGGAAATCTGAATGTCATTGGACTAACCCGATGAGACGTCGACCCGAATCACTCCGACAGTTTCGCGCCTCTGCTTAGGCACGCAAACTCCTTAGTAGGTTGTATGGGCGAATCCTACAGTCTCTGGGTTGGTGGGCTACTTTGCATGGGGTTGTTTTGCCGAACGCCTAAATCCGCGCATGGCTCGCGGCCGGCGGAAGGATACCCTTCAGATCGTAGATCAGTCCGCCGGGGGCGAGCAGGGCCTTGATACCCGCCTCGCCCATCTTGGCGATCGGTTCGTGCTTCACCGCCAGAATGATCGCGTCGAACGGTCCTTGCGGCAGCGTGTTGGTGAGATCGATCCCGTATTCGTGCTTGGCCAGTTCAACATCCGCCATAGGATCGTAGGTCACGACCTCGGCGACGAAATCGTCAAGCGTGCGTACCAGGTCGGCCACCTTGGTGTTGCGCGTGTCGGGCACGTTCTCCTTGAAGGTGAAGCCCATCACGAGCACGCGGGCGCGATCGATGCTCTGTTTGCGTTTCAGCATGGTCTTAATCACGTC
>Ga0209341_10005690_pt1 | contig 11216 bp, 8 predicted proteins | sample RifCSP13_2_FD_184020 | JGI IMG/M metagenome (GOLD analysis project Ga0209341, IMG submission 184020) | Soil microbial communities from Rifle, Colorado - Rifle CSP2_sed 13_2 (SPAdes) (version 2) | ecosystem: Environmental > Terrestrial > Deep subsurface > Rock core/Sediment | place: Rifle...
GTCCTTGACCAGCAGATCCCGAATGACCAGGTTTCCGTCCACCGTCTCGATGATTAACTCCTGCTCGAAGCCATGCAGGACATCAATCCCGATCACTTTTTCGGCGGAAGTATTGGGGAATGTGAGTGTGGCGATCGCACCGGAGTCATCTTCAACTGCTTCGCCATTTGTCCACATTGCTACCAGCTTTTCACCATTTGGCAGAGAGAATGCATATTGCCTCATGTTGGCGGCTTCACCTGCTACGGACAACGTCATGTCGGTAGGCTCCGCTCCAGTCAGCGTGTCGTTAAGATTGTGAATCGGCGCGAGGGCGTGTTGGAAGCCCGTGCTGATTGTAATGTTGACACCAAGTCCACGATGTAGAGCGATCGCTCGTGTATAAAGTTTGGCAGCAACAAGAGGACTCACTGGCGGACCCCCATACCATCCCGGAGCCGATTCCGGCTCCGTACGCCACAATATTTCGTCTGCGAAGTACTCTCCCGTGAATCCCTGGGAAGCCGCCAGCTCCTTGATACCCTTCAGAATCTGGGGATAGTCTTGGTAGTATGGGTCGCTGGGGATATTGTCATAGAATGGGTGCCACGAGATACCGTCTACTAGTGGGGCGACTCCGGACAACAGAAGCTCGTTTAGATAATCAACAGCGAGATGAAAGCGCTGATAGTCCCCATAGCCGGGATAGCCGCCCTCCCAAGATCCAAATACCGCACCAATTATGATCCTTGCTCCGGGGTCCTCCTCCCGAATGATAGGCACCACCCGCCTGACCAGATTGGCGTAATTGGGGACGGTGATATCTCCAGGCTCATTCCAGATTTCATAGTACCCAATGCGACCCTTGAAGTGAGAAACGATAAATCGGACGTAGTCAGAAAAGCGGCTGATTTCCTCCTCACTTTGGAATGTGGTTCCGTAGGGGCGCAGGCCTGCGCCCATCCACAGGTCAAGCACAACATTCACATTGTTGGCGGCGTATTCAGATATAACACTGTCGACCGATGGAGGGATCGACTCCAGGGTAAAGGTCTTGAGGTCTACTCTATTGCTCTCCCAGAACTCCGTCAGGGATTGGATCCGTACCCACTTAAACCCGGTCGTATAGACCAGTCCCGTATTACTGTACTTCTCATAGTCTTCAAAGTGGACGCCGATGCCGATGTGGTTGTCTAGAAGTTCTGGCGAGGGCTTGGGCGACAGTAGGGTTGGAGGTAGATTGTTTTCCTGTTGCAGGGACAATGTTTCGTAGGAACCTGACGTTGGAAACGAGAATTGGCTAGTGTTGCCGTCAGGATCAGTTGCGGTGCTGGTCAGGTGGGGGGCTTTGAATGAGACACCCTTAGTAAAGGTAAAGACACCGCTACTGTCGGCTAGTACCCGCCCCATGTAGATTGCCCCCTCGTCGTCGCTATCCGAGAAGATCTCTACTGTGCAGTTTGAGCAGGCAACGCCGGCCATGGTGCCAGCCTGCAAATCGAAGCTGACAATGAGTGGTGGTTGGAGGGCGCTTTGGCTCTCGAACATTCGAATGCCTTGACCGGCGTTGTCGTGGATGCTGTTCTGCGTAACGGTGTTGTTGGGAGCGTCCTCCCAGAACGATATGCCGTCTCCCAGGTTATGGACAATCGAGTTGCCTGGGCCAACCACATTGTGACTGGTGCGGTCGAGGATCACCCCCGCCAAGCCGTTGCCGAGCGGAACCCCGCCAAACCTGATCCCGATCAGATTTTCGGTAACCACATTCCCGCCGTCCGGCGCGCAGCACAGGTATATGCCTGTACCCTCGTTCCCGCCGATGATGTTGCCGGTGATCAGGTTGTAGGTGGCACCGTTCGAATGGATTCCGTCGCGGGCATGCCCGGCTGCGCTACCATCCCTATCGATGCCGATGATGTTGCCCTGGATCGTGTTATAAGACGTATTTTCATCCCACAAGCCGATGCCGATGCTGCCGTTTCCACTGATCAGATTCGCCTGGCCAAAACGCCTGGCGCCTACGCTCGGGTCTCCGCCGATCAGGTTATTTTGTGCGCCTGCGTAAAGCCCAATTCCCGCATCCGAAAAGCCGGAAATCTGGAGACCGCGCACAACGTTGTTATTGGACGAAATCGAGAGGCCGCGAGTAGGTTCCGGCGGGGCGATCTGGCTGCCATCCAGGATCACTCCGGCATTGCTGGCATCAATCGTCAGGTTACCCTGCGTGATCCACGGCAATTCGTTGGCAATGAAGATGGTTACCGGAGCATCGGGCGGGAAAACGGCGGGATCAAAGGTGATCGTGACGCCATTCTGTGCGTCCAGCAGAGCCTGGCGCAGGGTGCCGGGACCGCTGTCCGCGGGGCTGGTGACGAGCAGAGTCCTGCCTTGGGGCACTGGTGTTGGCGTTGGTAGTGCTGCCGTCGCCGTTGGCAGCGCCCGAGTGGGTGTGGGCGTCTCGGGGGTGGCGATGGGAGTAGGCTCCGGCGTACAGGCCGACAGCGCCAGGACCAGCAAGATAAAAAGGAGAGAGAAACGAATGCCAGACATGTGACACCTCCAAATGGAGTCGCTTGCATGGAAGAACGCCGGACTTCAGCAATAAAGCCACGAAAGCCATCAATCAGCGTCCAGCCGTTGCCAGTTCTCGCACGAACAGATTCTGGTCGCTGAGATCGGCCATACGCTGGCCATTGAGATAGGCCAGCACGGTTTCGTCGGGCGATATGGAATAAATTCCGAAGGGTTGGGGGGGCGGCAGCGGGACCACGCTGCCATCGGTCAAGTCCAGCCGCGTTGGTGTTGGAGCGATCAGGGCCGCGTCCTGGCCGGACTTGGGCTCGAACAACTCCAGCGAGGCCTGCATTAGCTGGGATTTCGCTTCATAGTCGCCGGGAGTATCCTTAAGGATGTCCAGGTTGATGACGCACCACATCTTTCCGAATCATGGTGTGCCTTCCCGCAACTATCGATTAGATTGTGGATTATTTCGGCCACATTACATTATATTCCAGAGTCTTGCGCTGTCAAGCCAGAGGTTTTCTGTATATTGCCAGTATCGTGAGACAACGGTGAAGAATCAAGTCACTCGCCTGCTCTCCAAATTCGACTTGCGCCGGAGGTCCGAACTACGCATCTGCTGTTTAATTGGGACTTCAATGCCTGGCAAATTGGAGGAGATTGGTACATTTTGACTAATTGACTCACACCCGAACCGGTGGTATTCTATAAATGAGATTGCTAATCTCACCTGTAGGTGAGTTGCTCCAGGCAGGGAGCTCTTCGATTTGCAGTGAACAACCTGAGCCTCCAAATGGCTTGCGCTTTTCGCTGATCGACCCTTACCTCATCATCCTTCCATCTCCATCGAACAAGCCATTCATCTTTATAGAAGAGCCTTTTGATTCAGCCTCCTGGTAGGCATCTGCTGCATCAACTTTTTTATCGCTTGGTAGTCGCGAAGGGAGGTGGTGTAAGCTGATCGATTTTTGGGAAGAAAAAGGTTTTCTGGAGTCAGCTAAGATAGTTTGAGAGAAGGAGTCGGTAGAAATGAACAGCAATTGGAAACACATAAGCCTGATAATGTTTTCTGCGATTCTCCTGGCGGGGCTGTTATCCCCCGGTCCATCGCTGACGACGTCCGCCCAGCGAGGGACGCCACCTCCGTTTCCGGAGGATTTGAAAGATCAGGTCAAGTTCTTCAGCGGCAAGCCCATGCTTTTGCGGGCGGCCGTGATGGGGATTACCACGATCGAAGGCAAGGACATCAGTCAAAGCGGTATCCCTCCTGCCAGGGGCAGACATCGCAGGGTGGACGATGTTCCCATTGGCATGAACCCGGTAATTCATGAAAATGAGCCATCCCTCGCAGCCAATCCAGCGAACAAGAAGAAACTTGTTGCTGGGAGCCATTACATAGGGCTTGAGGTCGCCTGCGTCGCCTTTACCAGTGGGAACGGAGGCTCCAGCTGGTCGCTGCCGGTCGTCATGCCGCAACTCACGGAAGTCAGCTCCTGCAGCGATCCGGTTCTGGCCTATGCCCCCGACGGCAGCCGGGTGTACTACGCCTACATGGATATTAAGTCTACCTTTGAGGAGACCGAAACCACCTTTACGTTCATCGACGACTGGGATATCATCGTCAGTTACTCGGACAACAACGGCGCCAGCTGGACGGGTCCTATCTTGGCTCTGGACGGTGATCCGACTATCATCACCTTCGACATCGAAACCGGCGAGATCATCGAATTCGACCCTGGTTTCGAATACGATAAGCCCTGGATCGGCACCCACATCGATCCGGCGCAAAAGGATTGGATCTATGTAACCGCGACCCGGTTCGATACCTTCGAGCCTGGCGACTGCCACATCACCTTTGCCCGTTCTGCTGATCAAGGAGTACTATGGGATGCGCCCGTCTTGTTGGACGAGAGCACGGGCGGGTGCGGCAACCCCGTCGTCGTACAGGGTTCCCGGCCAAGCGGCGGTCTGGGCGGCGAAGTACTGGTCGCCTGGTACAATTCCGGCTCGGATGGTTGGCTGGATGGTAGCTTTGAGATCCATACCCGACGGTCCGCAAACAATGGTGAAGACTGGGACTCACCAATAACTGCAGCCACAGATTCTTATGAAGCGCCTTTCTGGTTAGGTCCGGAAAATTTTTACCAGCGCTGGTGGGCCGTCATGTTCCCAGATGTGGAGATCGACGCCAGGGGTGCGGCACATGTTGCCTACACCCACGACCCGGCTGCCAATCCAGAACCCGGTTTTTCCGACACCCCCGAAGACGGGGATATCCGCTACATCACGAGCTCTGGAAGTCCATACAATTCCTGGTCAGCGCCGCTCACGATCAACGACGATGGGTTGGTGAGGGCTCAGGGCTTTGCAGCACTGGAAACACAGAAGAACACGAGCAGATCTTCGTCCCTATACCTTATATGGGAAGACCACCGATTATCTCCAGAGTTTCCAACAGTTTTCCCAAGTTCACCGAACCTGTACTACGATATCTTCTCCGCCAAGAAGGATCAGGGTGGATCCGGATGGTCGACAAACCTGCGAATTTCCGATTTCTCATCCATCGTCGACTATGTCTTCATCGGCGATTACTTTGACCTGACCACCTCTGGTAATCTGGTCTATGGCATATGGACTGACCGACGGGATAAGAACGATATTTTTGACTTTGAAGATGATGTCTTTGGCACTTCGAAATTCTCGGGAGGTGGCTATCCCTGACGTCTAATCCCACTCATTCAGGATCACTCTGGCCCGGTTGATCACGAGTGGAAGGAAGCGATGGACCGCCAATTCATTCGACGCCAACCCGCCTATCGATCTGCCGGGCCAGGGTGTTTAACGCCATTTTGCCGGTATTCCTCCAGGAGATCCCGCTACAGGTTCAGGTTGGCGTGAAAGTCGCGCGCCGCAAGGTAGCATTAAGAGCGGTTCAACCAGGATAAGACGATGGAACCGATATGCTCGTCTACCTGAGAGCGCGTGAGTTGCAGCAATAGGGCTTCGCTGTTCGAAAAGATGAACATCCCGACAGCCAGGTAGAACAACAGCGGATTGTAGCCGGGAAAGATCAGGGCTGAGAAAATAAAAAGATACTGTACATAGCTGCCGACCTTCCCCGAATAGAGGTGCAGGTTGCCAAACCGCTTGAACTTGATCAGGCCGACGGTCACCGAAGCGGCATATAACCCCACCGCAGCCAGCAGTTCGATCGGATGGTCGGAAAATATTTCTGGTTCAAGGATGAAAAGCCAGGCCACGACCGAAGGTTTGAGCAGGTTATCCGCAAATGAGTCTAGTTTGCTGCCGAACTCGCTCACCTGTCCCAACCGCCGGGCGATGATCCCGTCCAGGCTGTCGGTCAGCGCGGCGACGACCAGACCGACGGCCACCACCACTGGTAGATCCCGCAAAGCGAAGAGCCACAATACGGGGAGCATAAGCAACCGGGCGGCGGACAGAAGGTTTGGAAGAGTCGATATCCTTTTGATCATCACGCGTCTTTCTCTTGCTGCTAATTCTAACCGCGTTTCTGCACCCCGATATAGAGTTCCAATTAATTTCTTCTACCCCTTCAACCTCCCATACAAATACCAATAGGTTTCCTCTGGAAATCCAGCGGCCAGTTCCACCTCCCAAACGAAATCCCCAGGGATAAGGACTATGCGCAATAACCGGTCGATCCCGGCCATTAGCTCCTGCTCCGCCTTTGGGATCTCACCAGCTCCTGATTCCAGCAGGTGCAGCATCGCCCGCCGCCTCACCTCGTAAGCGTAGCGATCGAGATTGGCTTCCGGGTTTTGCCGGTATTCCTCCAGGAAATCCCGCCACAGGTTGAGGCGAGCGTGAAAGTCGCGCCCCGCCTTTCTCCCCCAGGCACTCCGCCAGCGTCCCCGTACGGCGTTGAGTTGCTCGTCTGCAGATGCGATTTGCTCAATTAAGTTTCCAGGTCTTGGATGAGCGTGAGCGCGCGCCTGCGCCAGGAGCACCCCCCCAAGAGTCAGGCTTGGATAGGGAGGCTCTCCCCTGGGGGGGCTGTTCCCGATCGACCAGTACAGGTCATTGGACAGCAGGTAATCGTCCAGCATGCTGAGCGCCGCCCGCAGGTATCCCAGGTCATATTCAAGCGTTGGCATGCTCTTACCCCCGGCTTTCACTCATCGGCAGGCGCAGCCGGAGAGGGCGGGCTGACTTGCCTGCCAGTCCTGTGTACATCCGAGTGCGGGATAGTTTCGCCGGTATTGAGGGCCTTGCGTACGTCTTGTAGGTGCATGGTGTGGTGGCGATAAAGCAGCTTGAGATACCAGGCCAGGTTTTTCTCGCCGAACCAGGGATGATACCCGTTCCGGGCTAGGTCGCTTTCCTCCAGAGTCTCTGTGAGGCTGATCGTGTCGGCGCGCGCCTGGCGTAAGGCTGAGATCAGCTCCGCGATCGGATTCACGCTCAAGGTGGGGGCTTCTGCGTCATTGAAGGCGTCTATGTCCATATCGCGTGGCGCCCCCTGTCCTCCCTGCAGAACATCGCGGATATATCCTTGGTAAGCGCGCTCGGCGGAAATGAAATGCGCCAGCACCTGCCGCACCCGCCACTGTGAGCCTACCGTATAAACCTGCTGCTCCCAGTCTGAAGGGGCCAGCGTTTCGAAAAAAGTGAGGGTCTTCTCCCCTTCCTCTGCCAGGCGTCTGCGGATGTGCCCCAGCTCGCCGACCATATCTTCTTCCTTTTTGCTTGAAACCACAGATGCACACGGATGGGCACAGATGCACACAGATTCTTGATCAGTATTTATCTGTGTTTATCAAGGTTTATCTGTGTTTATCTGTGGTATGGTTGCTTCATCCTTACTTGAAACCACAGATGCACACAGATTCTCGATCAGTTTTTATCAGTGTTTATCTGTGTTCACAGGATTCTAAAGCATCAACCTCAGCGGCTGCTCCAGGTATTTGGCCAAAGCTTGCAAGAACCTGGCCGCCTCGGCGCCGTCGCTGACGCGGTGATCGACTGAGATAGTAGCTTTCATACGTTTGCCAGCTTTGATCTCGCCATTTTCCATCACCGGAACGTCCATCACCGAACCTAATGCCAGGATGGCCGCTTCAGGCGGGTTGATAATGGCGATAAAATGTTCGATGCCGTACATCCCCAGGTTGCTCACCGAAAACGTCGAGCCTTCAATGTCATCCGGGCGCACCTTACCTTCCCTGGCGCGTTTCACCAAGGTTCGCACTTCCACCGATATTTGGTGAACCGTCTTTTGGTCGGTATCACGGCAGACCACGGTCAACAGCCCATTCTCAACCGCCACCGCCACCCCAATATTAATGTGGCCAAACTGCACGACTTCCCCCTTCTGCTCGTCGAGCGCCGCGTTCAGGTTGGGGAACTCGCTCAAAGTCAAGGCAACGGCTTTAATCACGTAATCGTTGACCGAAGTCTTCTCGTCCTCTGGTAGCAGGGCATTGATACTGGCGCGCAGGTCCATCAAAGCCAGCATGTCGTACTCGCGGGTAAGATAGAAGTGCGGTGCCTGTTGCTTGGCCTGGGCCATACGCCGTCCGATCGCGCCGCGCAAGCGGCTCAATGGGATGCGCTGGTCCTGACGAGCTTCACCCACAGTCGACGGGATTGCGGCTGGAGCAACAACCGGCACGCGCTCCTCCACCATTGGCCGGACTTCCTGGTAAGCTTCGATATCCGCCTGGACGATGCGCCCACGCGGCCCAGAGCCTCTTACCTTGCGCAGGTCGATGCCGCGTTCTTCCGCCAGGCGCCGCGCCAGCGGAGAGGCGCGCAACCCCTCCGGTAGTTTGCCCTCCTCGACAGGGGGAATTTCAACCATTGGCTCCTCTCTGCGGATAGGCCTGGTATCAACAGCTGCGGCCTGCGCAGCGACCGCTTTCTCTTTTCCCGCAGCCGCGGCCGGGCTTATGGGTGCCATCTCGCCTACCAGCTGGCCGTAATCGATCTCCTCATCCGCCCCGCCGATCACCGCGATCGGCGTGTTTACCGGCACGATTGTCCCTTCTTCCACCAGGTGGCGTTTCACGACCCCAGAATAACCAGATTCAACCTCGACGGTGGCTTTATCGGTCTCGATCTCGGCCAGGACTGCGCCCTTTTCGAGTGCAGCGCCTTCGGCGACCACCCACCGCACAAGGGTGCCTTCGGCCATATCGAAGCCCAGCTTGGGCATGATCACAACATCCGCCATCACAACACCTCCTTGACCGCCTGGATCACATCCTCCACCTGAGGCAAGGCCATCTGCTCGAGCGCCCGGTTATAGGGCAGGGGGACTTCCTTCTGCGCCACGCGCCGGATCGGGGCATCCACATAGTCAAAAGCCTGCTCGTAGATGCGAGCCGAGACCTCCGCACCGATCCCGAAAGACTGCCAGCCCTCCTCGACGATCACCGCCCGGTTAGTCTTTTTGAAGGATGCCAGTACCGGCTCCATATCCAGGGGACGCAAACAGCGTAAGTCGACGACCTCCGCCTGGACGCCGTTTAGCTCCAATTGATCGGCCGCTTTCATGGAAATTTCGAGCATTTTGCTGTAGGTGACGATGGTTACATCATCCCCTGGACGCTGCACCCTGGCTCGATCCAACGGAGTGGTGTAATCTCCATCCGGGACTTCTCCACGCACCTGGTAAAGGGTGGCATGCTCGATAAACAAGACCGGATCGTCAGAGCGGATGGCGGATTTCAGCATTCCCTTGGCGTCCTCAGGCGTACCCGGAGCCACCACCCTTAGACCGGGAAAATGCGCAAAAATGGCGTCTGGCGTCTGTGAGTGGGTGGCAGCCAGCTGGCGTCCCCCGCCGCCGGGGGCGCGCAGGACCAGCGGGATCGTGAATTGCCCGCCGAACATATAGCGTAACTTGGCCGCCTGGTTGACGATGTGATCCATCGCCGCAAAGGCGAAATTGATCGTCATCAATTCGGCTACCGGGCGCAGGCCGGTCAGCGCCGCGCCGATCGCCGCTCCGACGATCACCGCCTCGGCGATGGGCGTATCTCGCACGCGCTTTTCGCCAAAATGATCGTAAAAGCCTTTGGTGACTGCATAGGTGCCCCCCCACACGCCGACTTCCTCCCCCATGATGAAAACGCGCTCGTCCCGTTCCATCTCTTCCCACAAGGCTTGCGAAATTGCCTCGCGCATCGTGATTTTTGCCATATAAAGTTCCTCTTAACCTGTTCCCTGTTTCCCAGTTCCCTTGTTTCCCTGTTTCCTTGTTCCCTATTTACCTGTCTACCTCTTCATTCCGCATAAATATCGGCAAACAGCTCTTCTGCCGCTGGCTCAGGGCTGGATTCGGCGAACTCGACCGCCTCCTGGACTTCGGCTTCGGCCTTCATCTCCACATCGTCCAGTTCCGCTGCACGGACGAGCTTTTCTTTTAGCAGATAGCTCCGGTAAATACCGATTGGGTCCTCTTCCTGCCATTTTTCTACTTCATCCTTTTGCCGGTATCTCTCCGGATCGCCCATCGAGTGGCCGCGGTAACGGTAGGTGACCGCCTCCAGGAAAAATGGCCCCTTTCCACTCCGGATGGTTTCCAGATGTTTCTCAGCCGCCATACGCACCTCAACGACGTCCATGCCGTTTACCCGCTCGTTGGGGATATTGTAGCCTTCCGCTTTCTGGCGGATCTCGATCACAGCCGAGGCGCGGTCCACCGAGGTGCCCATGCCATACTTGTTGTTCTCGCAGACCCACAGGACCGGCAGGTTCCACACCTTGGATAGGTTGAGGGCTTCATGGAAAAAACCGATGTTCGTGGCTCCATCGCCAAACATGCAGATCGTCACCCCGTCCTTTCCCTGGTACTGGTCGCCCAGCGCCAGTCCGGCCGCGATGGGCAGGTGCGCGCCGACCACCGCATGTCCGCCCCAATAGTTCTTCTCGACATCGGCCATGTGCATCGAGCCGCCCTTGCCTTTCGACGCCCCGCTGGATTTGCCCAACAGTTCAGCCATCACTTCCCGGGCTGGAATGCCGGCATTGATAGCAACGCCATGGTCGCGGTAAGCGGTGATCAGCCGATCTTGGGGCTTGCGCGCCGAGATCAGCCCGGTGCTGACCGCTTCCTGTCCGATATATAAATGGAGAAAGCCTCCGATCTTGCCTTGTTGGTACAGCTCAGCCGCCCGTTCTTCAAGCCGGCGGATGAGCACCATCTGGTAATACAGTTCGAGATTGTCTCTTTTTTCCATGATGTAAGCATGTCCTCCAAGAAAATGGCAACCCACGCAAAATAACACCGGGGCACGCCCGGCGTTACTTAGTCTTCGGTTGGAAATCTGGCATTAACCAGAAATTAACTAAATCTGGTGTATAAATTATACCAAATCACTCAGCTTCCCTTCCCCCAGCCGATCTCCTCAGCCGCGGTGAAGATATCCGTAACCGATATCAGCCCGATCAGCTCGCCTTCTTCGTCTGCCACCGGCATGTGGTGGATGTTATGCGCTTGCATACGCATCGAGCAATCCTTCAGCGTCCAGTCGGCCCTGGCGGTGATCACCGGGGCGGTCATGATCTCCCGCACGCGCACCTCAGCCGGGTTGCGATCGGTAGCGATGATCTTATCGCGGATATCCGTACTGGTGATGATCCCATAGGTCAGATTGTCATCGGTAATGTTAACCACCACGCTGTGCACATGGCGCCGCCGCATCAGGGTCAAGGCGTAAGACACCGTGCTA
>Ga0209341_10005694_pt1 | contig 11208 bp, 10 predicted proteins | sample RifCSP13_2_FD_184020 | JGI IMG/M metagenome (GOLD analysis project Ga0209341, IMG submission 184020) | Soil microbial communities from Rifle, Colorado - Rifle CSP2_sed 13_2 (SPAdes) (version 2) | ecosystem: Environmental > Terrestrial > Deep subsurface > Rock core/Sediment | place: Rifle...
CTGGGACCGGACCTGACCGACGCAGCCCGAGCACGCGCCACGGCCTCGGTGTCCAAGCTGTCGGTGAAAGTCCGATACAACGTCGAATCCGAGCACACTTCACTAAACAGCCGACCCTGAGATCCCAAGAACTCGATGTCATCGCAACACTCACCACCCCTTCATGGCGCTGTTAGCCTTCACCTCGGAGATACCCTTTCGCTCGGGTTGATGCGTGCTTTCGCAACATGAATCATCCCAAGTCGGGAGGGCTTTTCCACGGACCCACCCAGTCAATCCAACCCAACGACGTGAAGGATCGGGGCTAACTAACTAAAGCGGCGGCGAGTGGTTCGAGGTCCTGTTTGCCTCCTGACAGTAGGGTGTACCGACTGGCAGTAGGTACTGGTACCGGCCTGAAAACCGAAGTGTGAGGATCCCGTGACCGCTCGCAGTTATCTGTTCGTACCCGGCGATCAATCAGACAAGCTGGCCAAAGCCGGGGAACGCGGAGCAGACGCCGTGATCGCCGATCTCGAGGATGCGGTCGCCCCGGCCAGGAAGCGGCTGGCGAGGGACACCGTGGGCTCGTGGCTGGCCGGTCTGGTCGATCCGGCCTTCGAGGTGTGGGTGCGGGTCAATCACAGCGCCGCCCTTCTCGAGGATGACCTTGCCGCGGTAGTCGGGCCGCACCTCGAGGGAGTGATGGTTCCCAAGGTTCGAACGGTCGACGAACTCCTCGCAGTGGACGATTTACTGGGTCGCCGGGAGTCATTGGCCGGCCTGCCGCTCGGCGGACTCAAGCTGCTGCCAATCGTGGAGACGGCCCGCGGGTTGCTGGCGGTCAATGATCTCGCCGGGGCGCCGCGCGTGCATCAGCTGATGATCGGCGAATTCGACCTCGGCGCCGAACTGGGGGTCGATCCATCCAATGAAGCCGCCTTCGTCCCTCTCCGCTTGCAGGTGGTGGTAGCTTCCTCCGCCGCCGGGATCGAACCTCCGCTCGGTCCCGTTTCACCCGACTACCAAGACCTCGAGTCGCTTGGCGAGGAAACCCGCCGGTTGGCCCGACTCGGTTTCGGCAGCCGACCGGCCATTCACCCTGCTCAGGTCGCGGTGTTCAACCAAGTGCTGACCCCTGCTCCCGAAGAAGTCGAGCGTGCCGGGCATCTTGTCGAACTGTACGATCGGGCGCTCGCCGAGGGGAAGGGAGCCGTGACGGACGACGACGGCCATATGGTCGACGAAGCCGTCGCCAAGGTTGCCCGCCGGTTGCTCGATAAGGCTCGAGGATCGGCAGGGCGGCCATGACGTCGGTGGCCCGCTCCGCTCATCGGGGACTGGAACCTGGGTCCGGAGGCTCATGAAGGCCGGATCCTCCAGTTCGCGCCGGACAACCGGTTAGCGCCGACCATCACACCGGGTGTGCGCTTGGGTCACGGTCTCCCGACCGCCGGGTAGAAGCGCCCGCGGGCCCACAGCGCTACGTAGACGAGGCCGACCAGGACGGGTACCTCGATCAGTGGCCCGACCACTCCCGCCAGGGCTTCGCCGGAGGTGACCCCGAACACGCCGATGGCAACGGCGATGGCCAGCTCGAAGTTGTTGCTGGCGGCGGTGAAGGCCACGCTGGTGTTCTTTTCGTATGACAGCTCCAGCCGGAGCCCCAGCGCGAACGAAACCACCCACATCAGCGCAAAGTACGCGAACAGAGGTAGGGCGATGCGGACTACGTCGAGCGGCCGGGCGGTGATGGTTTCACCCTGGAGGGCGAAGAGGATTACCACGGTGAACAGAAGCCCGTACAGGGCCCAGGGGGCGAGTTTGGGGAGGAACCGGGTTTCGTACCACTCGACCCCCCGGGTGCGTTCCCCCCAGCGCCTGGTCAGGTAACCGCCGGCGAGCGGGATACCCAGGAAGACCAGCACGATCTTGGCGATTTCCCACATCGACACATCCAACGAAGCCGTGTCCAGGCCCAGCCACCCGGGCAGAAGTTCCAGGTAGAAGTAGCCGAGCAGCGAGTAGGCGACGATCTGAAAGATCGAGTTGAGGGCGACCAGCACGGCGGCAGCTTCCCGGTCACCGCAAGCGAGATCGTTCCAGATCAGCACCATGGCGATGCAGCGCGCCAGCCCGATGATGATCAGCCCGGTGCGGTACTCGGGGAGGTCGGCCAATAGCAGCCAGGCCAGCGCGAACATGAGCGCCGGGCCGATCAGCCAGTTGAGGACCAGCGAGGTGACCATCAGCTTGCGGTCGGTGGCGATCTCACCGATCTGCGAGTAGCGGACTTTGGCCAGCACCGGGTACATCATGGCCAGCAGCCCGAGGGCGATCGGCATCGAGACGGTGCCGATCTTGACCGTGTCCAGCCAGTCGTTCAGGTTAGGGATCAGCCGGCCCAGACCGAGTCCGAGGGCCATGGCAGTAATGATCCAGACCGGAAGGAACCGATCAACCACCGACAAGCGGGCCAGGGCCGGTTCTGCGGACGGAGGCGGAAGGCCGGTCACGGCGAAGCTTCCATCAGCGTGAAGGGCGTACCGCCGAGCAGCGCTTGCAAATCGGCGACCTTGGGGACCCGTCCGGCCAGTACCACCCGTTCATCGATCACCAGCGCCGGCGTAGTCATCACCCCGTAGGCTGCGATCGCTGCGTAGTCGGTGACCTTCTCGATGTGAGCATCGAGCCCGAGCAGTTGTACGGCTTGGGCGGTTCGCTTCTCGAGGGTCTGGCAGTTGACACAGCCCGAACCGAGCACCTTGATGTTCACGTGAGTCTCCTTTACACAATCAGATTGAACAAGAAGCCGACCACGAGGATCCCGACTCCAACCACGCCGACGAACACTCCCAGCAGGCGCGGTTTCAGCACCCGCCGCAACAGGACCAGTTCGGGGACGGACAGGGCGACCACCGACATCATGAAGGCCAGCACGGTGCCCATGGCCAGCCCCTTGGCATGCAGAGCTTCGACCAGGGGCAGGATCCCGGCGGCATTCGAATAGAGAGGAATACCGAGACCTACCGCGACGGGAACCGCCAGGGGGTTGTCCGGTCCGGCGTATCGAACGAAGAACCCCTCCGGAACCCAGCCGTGGATGGCTGCCCCGATACCTATCCCAACCACCAGGTAAGGCCAGATCTTGCGGATGATGGTCCGGACCTCGTCGCGGCCGATGGCGAAACGGTCGGCCCAGCTCAGCGGTCCGGACAGGTCGACCGGTTGGCCCCGCAGGGTGTTTTCGAACACGAACGGTTCCACGAAGCGTTCGAGGTGAAGGCGTCCGATCACCCAACCGGCCAGGATGGCTACCGCCAGCCCGGCGGTCACATAGAGGGCGGCGATCTTCCAACCGAAGAGCCCGTACAGCAACACGATCGCCACCTCGTTGACCATCGGGCTGGCGATCAGAAAGCTCATCGTTATGCCCAACGGCACCCCAGCCGCTACGAACCCGATGAACCCCGGTACCGCACTGCACGAACAGAATGGCGTAACCACTCCCAACCCGGCCGCGGCCACGTTCCCCGCCCCTTCCCGACGGCCGCCCAGCAACGATCGAGTGCGTTCAACACTCATGAAGGAACGCAGGACGGTGACGGCGAAGATGATCCCGCCCAGGAGCAGCAGGATCTTGACGCTGTCATAGGTGAAGAACTCCAGCGCTACCCCCCAACGGCTGTTCGGATCGACACCAACAAGGTCGTCAACCACCCACTGCCACAATGGTCCATTCGCCCGGTAGGCGACCACCCACGCCAGGACGGCGGCGCCGAGACCCCCCCACAGGCGCCATGGCGACTGCCGGAGCGGGGCGGCGTGCAGATCGAGGGTCACGATCCACGTCCGGGCGACAACTCGACGGGGAGAGACTCGTGCACCAGTTCCCCGGCGGCCGGGGCGAGTCGGTAGTCGACCCACCGTCCGCGCTTGGACGCCTCGACCAGCCCGGCCTCTCGCAACACCCTCATGTGATAGGACAGCAGGTTGGGGGCGACATCGATCGTCGCTTGCAGGTCACACACACACTTCTGGCCGGCGGTGAGCTGATCGAGGACCCGCAACCGGATCGGATCCCCCAGCGCCGAGAACACACCGGCCCGCTCTTCAAGAGTTATTGATTCAAACTTTGTTGAATCCATGCCGGTATTCTCCAGCCTGAGGACGTGCCCGACTAGGGCCTTTGGTCCTTCAGACGCGGACGGTCGACTCTCGGTGAGAGTCGACCGGTGTTCGGGAGTCATGGTGAGGCCGGCCATGTGATCTGAAGGAACAGTCGTCCGATGAGACCCGGCGCGGCCGAACTGCACTGATCGTTTGGAGAGATGGCGTCGGTCAGACAGTTCTCCAGAGAGTCCGGTTGACCAGGTTCTCGAGTTCCTCCTGACGTCCCGAGACCGGTGCAGGATCGACGTCTCCGCCGGCCACTTTCTGTTCGAGGTCGGCCAGTGACACATTCCCCTCGAGGATCTGGGTGCCGAGCGTTTTGGACCATCCGGCGTAGCGGGCATGGCGGGCTGCTTCGAGTGCGCCGTCTTCGATGAGCTGGGCCGCCACCAGCAGGGACCGGGCGAGCGTGTCGATAGCACCGACGTGCCCGTGGAAGAGATCGGTGCGGTCGAGGCTCTGGCGGCGGAGCTTCGTGTCGAAATTGAAGCCGCCGGTGGTGAATCCACCCCCACGCAGGATTTCGTACATGCCCAGGCTCATGTCTTCCACCGAGTTTGGGAACTGGTCGGTGTCCCAGCCATTCTGCGGATCGCCCCGGTTCGCATCAATGCTCCCGAAGATGCCATTGTCGACGGCGTAGGCGACTTCGTGGTGGAAGCTGTGGCCGGCCAGTGTCGCGTGGTTCACCTCGATATTGACGAACAGCTCCCCGACCAGATCGTACCGCTCGAGAAATCCGTGCACCGTGGCGCAGTCGTAGTCGTACTGGTGCTTGGTGGGCTCCTGCGGTTTCGGTTCGATCAGCAGAGTCCCCTCGAAACCGATGGAGTGCTTGTACTCGACGACCATGGTGAGGAAACGGGCCAGCTGGTCGGCTTCCTGACGCATCCGGGTGTTGAGGAGCGTCTCGTAGCCCTCACGCCCTCCCCACAGGACATAGTTCTCGCCGCCCAGTCGGTGGGTGGCGTCGACGGCGTTCTTCACCTGGGCGGCCGCGTAGGCGAATACTTCCGGATCCGGATTCGTCGATGCGCCCGCCGCGAAGCGGGGATGGCTGAATGCGTTGCTCGTACCCCACAGGAGTCTGACGCCGGTGCGGGCCATATGCTCCTCGGCGTAGGAGACCATCTGCTCGAGGTTGTGCTTGGTCTCGGCGAAGGTAGCCCCGGCGGGGGAGATATCGATGTCGTGGAAACAGAAGAAGGGTGTCCCGAGCTTGGTGAAGAACTCGAAGGCGGCGTCCATCTTCTGCTTGGCCGCCTCCAGATCGTCCGGACGCGCCAACCAGGGCCGGTCGAAGGTCCCGGAACCGAAGACGTCACTGCCGGGCCAGTTGAAAGAATGCCAGTAGCAGACCGCCATGCGGAGGTGGTCTTCCATGCGCTTCCCGAGCACGGGTCGATCGGGGTCGTAGACCTTGAACGACAGGGGATCGGTCGAATCTGGTCCGCCGTAGGTAATCGGTGCTTCTACTTCAGTGAAGAAATCGTCGCTCACGCTGGAGCCTCCTGCGTTCACCTGATCGGTCGGAATCTCCGGATCAACCGACTGATCCCCAGCGAGGCGAGCCTATCACAGGGCTCTGAGGCCACTGAGGTGCGGTGGAGCGTTTCGATGCTGTCGATTGGTTCAGCGGCTCGAATTCGCTCAACTCCGAGGTTCGGTCGGTCATGACCGGCAAGATGCCGAACCGCCCGGAGGCCGGCTGCGTCGACCGACATTAGGGACCAAAGCCACATGGTCGCCACCGGCGATTCGGCATATGGTTGAACGAGATTGGTCGCTGGTCGCAGACCATCGACGACCGTTGCCCGATGACTCGGCCGGCGGCCACGGAGAACCCGATCGGGGGTGGTCAGATGATGTCGGTATTCGTCAACCCGGAGATGTGTATCGGCTGCCTGCAATGCGAATTTGCCTGTGCAGTCGAACACTCCAAGAGCCGGGATCCGTTCCTAGCGCTGTTCGAGGACCCGCAACCTCACACCCGGATCCACGTCGAGCCCGGCCCGGTCGCCAACACTTCGTTCCCGAACCGCTGCCGGCATTGCAGTCCGGCACCCTGCCAGCAGGTGTGTCCCACCGCCGCCATCACCCGTAACGTCGATCTCGACCTGGTGTTGGTCGATCCCGGCAAGTGCATTGCCTGCGCCATGTGTGCCATGGTCTGCCCGTTCGATGCGGTCACATTTTTCCCGACCGTCAACGGCGCCCCGGCGAGGATCACGGCAACCAAGTGCGACGGGTGTATGCGGAGAGTTCAAGCCGGTGAGATCCCGGCCTGCGTCGAGGCATGCAAAGTCGGGGCGCTGGTCTATGGCGAGGTGAACGAGATAGTCGCTCGAGGCCGCCTGCAGCAAGCAGGCGCCGTGCTGGCGGCGGCTGCCTCGATCGAGGTTCCGTCCGAACCCGACCCCATCGAAGGCTGGCGCACCTTCGGTCGCGAACTCACGAGTGTGACAGGGAGTGTCTGATGTCGAGCCATGCGAAGACCTTGAAACAGATGAGCATCAGTAACGACGCGCAGGAGATGCTCCGTCGCGCCCACGAAGAAGGCATCGACACGGTCTGGGAGCGCCTCGCCGCCCAGCAGCCACAGTGTGGCTACTGCTCGCTCGGGGTGAGCTGTCGGATCTGTTCGATGGGCCCCTGCCGTATTGATCCCTTCGGCGAGGGTCCCCAGGTGGGGGTGTGCGGAGCTAACGCCGACACGATCGTCGCCCGCAACCTGGGCCGCACGATCGCGGCCGGAGCCGCCTCCCACTCGGACCATGGACGGGACATCCTGGAGGTGTTCGCGATGACCGCGGCCGGGGAGACCACCGGCTACGACATCCAGGATGAAGCGAAGTTGGCTGCACTGGCCGCCGAGTGGGGGATCGAAGCTGATGGACGCCCGGTCGGCGAGATCGCCTCGGATCTCGCCGACGCGATGATGGAGGATTACGGAACCCGTAAGGAGCGCCTCGGATTCCTGGGCAGGGTACCGGATGTCCGGATCGCCAAGTGGGACCAGTTGGGCATCACACCGCGCGGCATCGACCGTGAAAACGTCGAGATGTTGCACCGGACGCACATGGGGGTCGACAACGACTACGTCAACATCTTGCTCCACGGGTTGCGGACCAGCCTGTCGGACGGATGGGGCGGATCGATGATTGCCACCGAGCTGTCAGACGTGCTGTTCGGCACCCCGAAGCCGGTGATGTCAGAAGTCAATCTGGGAACCCTCAAAGCCGACCACGTGAACGTGGCGCTGCACGGTCACAATCCGATGCTGTCAGACGTCATCGTGCAGGCCTCCCGGGAGCCCGAGCTGATCCAGCTGGCTACAGCCAAGGGAGCCGCCGGGATCAACCTGGTGGGATTGTGCTGCACCGGCAACGAGCTGCTCATGCGGCGTGGAGTACCCATGGCCGGCAACCACCTCATCCAGGAGCTGGTCATCATGACCGGTGCTCTGGAGGCGATGGTGGTCGACTACCAGTGCATCATGCCGGCGGTCACGGACGTGGCTAAATGTTTCCACACCCAGGTGATCTCGACGGCCGACAAGGCCAAGTTCCCCGGGGCCTTGCACATCTCCTTCGATCCCAAGCAGGGGATGGAGATCGGACGTCAGATCATCCGCACCGCCGTCGATGCCTACGACAACCGCAATCCCGACCGGGTTCGTATCCCCCACGGAACGGTCCCACTGATGGCCGGCTTCTCGGTGGAAGCGATTCTGGGCGCCCTCGGGGGAACTCCCGGGCCGCTGGTTGATGCGATCAAGGAGGGAAAGATCCGCGGCGCGGTCGGGGTGGTGGGCTGCAACAACCCGAAGTTGCCGCAGGACTACGGGCACGTCACCCTGACTCGGCGGTTGATCGAAAACGACATCCTCGTGGTGGTGACCGGCTGCGCGGCGGTGGCCAACGGCAAGGCGGGCCATATGGTGCCCACGGCGGCAGACATGGCCGGCGAAGGGCTGGGGGCCGTGTGCCGGGCGCTGGGTATTCCCCCGGTGCTGCACATGGGATCGTGTGTCGACAACACTCGCATCCTGGTCCTGGCAGCTGCCCTGGCCGACTACCTGGGGGTCGACATCGCCGACTTGCCACTGGCGGGTGCCGCCCCCGAGTGGTACTCGGAGAAGGCGGTGGCGATCGGCACCTATGTGGTGGCCAGCGGCATCTTCACCGTGCTCGGTGTACAGCCTCCCATCTTCGGCAGCCCTCATGTCGTCAACCTGCTGGCCGGTGGACTGGACGACGTGGTCGGCGCCAAGTTCGCGGTCGAGCCCGATCCGGAGCAAGCCGCGGTGCTGATCCGCAAGCACATCGAAACCAAGCGGCAGGGGCTGGGTCTCCCCTTCATCGAACCGGACACGATCAAGGTCCCCGAGTCGGTTCCGGTCCGCGTATGAGCGGCCACGAGCACGGGCCTCCGGCCGAACCACCGGCCGGAGGGTTGCGTGTCGTCGTTACCGGGAAAGGCGGGGTGGGTAAGACGAGCCTGACCGGGCTGTTGGCCCGGCTGTTGGCCCGGCGCGGGATGGGAGTGCTGGCGGTAGATGCAGACCCGCAGATGAACCTGCCTTTCGCGCTGGGGATTCCGGTTGACCGAGGCCGTGAGCTGGTCCCGCTCAGTCGCAACGTCGACTACGTGGAGGAGAAAACCGGGGCACGCCCCGGGGAGGGATGGGGTCTGTTGTTTCGCCTCAACCCGGTGGTAGACGACGTCGTCGCCAGATTCGGAGTGATTGGGCCGGACGGGGTCCGTTTGCTGGTGATGGGCACGGTGGTCGTACCGGCGGCCGGTTGTCTGTGTCCCGAGAACACGGTGCTCAACGCAGTGGTCGGTCACATCGGCCTTCGCGATGATGAGATCATCCTGATGGATACCCAGGCGGGGGTTGAGCACTTCGGACGAGCGCTGGCGCGCGGCTTCCAGCACGCGGTCGTACTCACCGACCCAACCTTCAGCGGCATGCAGGTGGCGGTCCACACCGCCCGATTGGCCCGGGATTTGGGCATCCCGGGCATTCACCTGGTCGTCAACCGGGTGGCCACTCCGTCGGATGTCGATCGGGCATTGGCGCTTCTCGAAGGCGAGGGAGGCTTCGCGTTCACGTCGCGGTCGTTCCTGCCGTATGACCCGCGCCTGATGGAAGAAGAGCCATCGGTTGGCCCATTGCTCGACGGTCGCTCGTCACCGCTCGTGGAAGCCGTGACGGACCTGGCAGGTCGGGTGCTTCGCACGAAGGTGGTGGTTGGCTCATGAAGACGCTGATTATCGGGTCCGGCCCGGCCGGGTTGATCGTCGCCGAAGAGCTGCGAGCGCTGGCGCCGGAATCCGACATCGTGATGGTTTCTACCGAACCGTTCGCCCCGTACGCGCCTCCGGCTATGGCGGACTACTTCCTGACCGGGCGGGAGGAAACCCTCTTCTGGAAAGGTCGCGACATCTGCGACCGTCTGGAGATCGACTTCCGGCCTTCGACCCCGGTCGAGGGACTGCGGCCGGGTTCCAACGAGGTCTTACTCGGTGCCCGACAGACCATCGGGTATGACAATCTGGTGCTTGCATCGGGCAGCAGACTTCACTCCCCCATCGGGGGTAGCGATCTAGCGGGCGTCTTCGATTTCAAATCGTTGAGTGCGGCCACCGCCCTGGTAGACGCGGTACGCAAGGGAACCGTCACCAGGGCTGTGATCGTCGGAGCCGGGTTCATCGGGGTCGAAGTAGCTCTGCTGTTGCGAGATCTGGGAGTGGAGGTCACCCAGGTCGAGATGAGCGATCGGGTGATGCCTCGAATGCTGGACCCGGAGACGGCTGAGATCGTGCTGGCTGAGATGCACCGCCGAGGCGTTGAGGTCCTGCTGGAGACCAAGGCCGTCGCTTTCCAGGGTGCCCGGCCTGTCGAGGCAGTCGAACTCGAGTCCGGCCGTTTACTGGCCGGAGATGCCTTCATCGCAGCTACCGGCGTGAAACCCAACGTCGAGTTCATGGACGGATCGGGTGTCGACATGGAGTGGGGGATCCGGGTCGACGACCATCTTCGCACCAACCTGCCGGGTGTCTACGCCGCCGGCGATGTGGCCCAAACGATGGATCGGATGACCGGCGAGTCCTACGTGCACGCCATATTCCCGAACGCCGTAGCCCAGGCCCGGGTGGTGGCGCGCAATCTTGCCGGTATCGAAGAGACCTACGCCGGCTCGGAGAACATGAACAGCCTCAAGCACCTGGGTGTGCAGGTCATGGCGGTCGGCGCGCCGAGCGGTGACCGGGAACTGCGGATGCGGCGTAACGGCATCTTGCGCAAGGTCTTCCTGACGGACGATCGTATCGTTGGATTCCGGCTGGCCGGCGACATCAGCGGTGCGGGGGTGCTCCGGTCACTCATGCTCAAGGGCGTGGGCGTCGGCCCCTACGAGGATCGGCTGGTCACGCCGGGGTTCGGCATCGGCGACCTGGTGCTGACCGTCCCATCGGTCGTTCGCTGAGGCCGCACCGTCGAGCCTGCCGCCTGACAGGGTGCCAGTTCCCGCCGGGAAGGGGCGATGATGGCGGTCCGTTGAACCCGCTCATCCGGTAGAGTCCGCACGTACCTAACGTCCCGAGTCGCAAGTCGTGTACAGAATATCGGCCGGCCCTCGACCATCCCGGCTGCGTCCTTGTCCTCGACGCACTTGTCCAGTGCGCCTTCGTCTTGGGTCTTTGCGGGGAGGGCAGGCCGGGCCCGATAGCGCCGCATAGTTCGTCGAAATCAGCACGGATCAAACGACACAGGAAACAAGGAAGGCAATCATGTCACGAACCATCCTGGTATCCGGTGCCTCGGGCCTCATCGGTTCGGCACTCGTAGCCTATCTGCGCGCTCGAGGCGATCGAGTCGTTGCCCTGGTCCGTGGAGTTGCCCGCTCTGAGGACGAGGTCCGCTGGGATCCGGCCGCCGGGAGCCTGCCAGAAGGATTGGTGGACGGCTGCGACGTCGTCGTGAACCTGAGCGGAGCCGGTATCGGCGACAAGCGCTGGTCGGAACAACGTAAGAAGGAGATTCTGGAC
>Ga0209341_10005699_pt1 | contig 11204 bp, 12 predicted proteins | sample RifCSP13_2_FD_184020 | JGI IMG/M metagenome (GOLD analysis project Ga0209341, IMG submission 184020) | Soil microbial communities from Rifle, Colorado - Rifle CSP2_sed 13_2 (SPAdes) (version 2) | ecosystem: Environmental > Terrestrial > Deep subsurface > Rock core/Sediment | place: Rifle...
TAGCGAGGCGCACCGAGAGCCTGGGTACAGGCGATGAACGCCGGCATCGGAGACTCGACGACGTCGTAGCCGGTCGCGCTGAGGCGATGGACGCGTACCGTCCGGGCGATGGGGTCCGGGTCGATCCGCGCCGCGTAGGAGAGGTACGGCAGGCGAAGGTGGGCGGCCACGGCCGGTGGGACGATCCCGCCTCCGCCATCGGACGTGTCGGCGCCGGCCAACACGAGGTCGTACTCCAGCGTGCCGAGAGCGGTCGCGAGGACGCGGGCGGTCGAGATCGCGTCAGATCCGGGCAGCGCCGGGTCGGTCACGATCGTGCCTCGATGGGCACCCATGGCGAGGGCCTTGCGGAGTATCTCCACACCGCCGGCTGGCGCCATCGCCAGCAACTCGACCTCGCCGCCGTGGGTCTCGACGAGTTTGAGGGCGGCCTCCAACGCGTACTCGTCGTTGGCGTTGACGACGTTGGCCGCCTCGCGATCGACCCGCAGGTCGGGCCCGAGCCGTTCCTGGCCGGTCGTGTCGGGGACCGGCTTCGTGAGCACGACGATACGCAAGAGGACAACTCCCTCCACGACACGATGGGACCGCCGCGGCGCATCGTAGCACCGGGGAACCGGCCGCCGAACCCGTCAGACGACCGGGAGGCTTCGCACCGGGGCGGCCGCAATGCGGGCGGCGAGCAGCTCCGACACGTCAAGGGCAACGACGTCGGATCTGGCGTCGGCGAGACCGTCCTTCATCATGACCATGCAGAATGGGCAGGCGGTGGCCACGATGTCCGCGCCCGTGGCGAGCGCCTGGCGGGTCCGCTCGGCGTTGATCCGGGTACCGCGCTGCTCCTCCATCCACATCCGACCGCCGCCGGCGCCGCAGCAGAACGTCTGGCGGCCATGGCGCTCCATCTCGACGAGCTCGCCGCCGGCCGCGGCAAGGATGTCACGCGGTGCGCCGGTGATCCCGTTGTAACGGGCGAGATAACACGGATCGTGGAGGGTGACCGTCGGGCCACTCCCCTCCTCCATCGGCGGAGCCGCCAACCGACCCTCCGCCACGAGCCCGGCCAGGTACGTCGAGTGGTGCTGCACACGGAACGAGCCGCCGAGCTGGGCGTACTCGGTGCCGATCGAGGTGAAGCAGTGGGGGCAGGCGGTCACGATCGTCCGGTCCCCCGCTCGATAGCGCTGGAGTGTCTCGATGTTGCCCATCGCAAGCATCTGGTAGACGTAGTCGTTGCCCATCCGGCGCGCCGGGTCGCCCGTGCACGACTCCTCCTGGCCGAGGACGGCAAAGCGAACGCCGGCCGCGTCGAGGCACGTCGCGACCGCCCGGGCGACCTTCTTGTTGCGCTCGTCGAAGGCCGCCGCGCAACCCACCCAGTAGATCACCTCGAGCTCGTCGAGGCCACCGACGGCAGCGACATCGGCGACAGTCCGGACCTCGAACGACAACCCGCGGGTCCAGTCGAGGCGGGTCGACCGAGGCTGACCCCACGGGTTGCCCGGGCCCTCCATATTGCGGAAGGCCGGCGCCAGCTCGGGCGGGAAGTTCGCGTCCTCGAGGACGAGATTGCGCCGCAGTCCGACGATCTTGTCGACGTGCTCGATGAGAACCGGGCAGGCCTCGACACAGGCGCCGCAGGTCACGCAGTCCCAGACCGCATCGAACGGGATGGCCGTGTCCACGATCGGCTCGGCGACGGCGACCGACGAGAGGTGGGTGTCGTCGAGGCCGTAGGTTTCCCGGACAATCGGGCTGTTGGGGATGAGCGAGATGCCGGCCTCGGCGTCGACCGCCATGTCGCGCAGGCCCATGACGAACGTCTTGGGGTTGAGCGGCTTGCCGGTGTTCCAGGCCGGGCAGGCGTCCTGGCAGCGTCCGCACTCGGTGCAGGTGAAGCCGTCGAGGAGGTCCTTCCACGAGAGATCCACGATCGTCCGGACGCCGAACGTGGCGTCCCCGTTCTCGAGGTCCATCGCCGGCAGCAGCCCGCGCGGTTCGAGCTTGCGGAAGAAGGCGTTGAAGACGGCCGTCACGATGTGGAGGTGCTTGCTGAATGGGAGATAGACGAGGAACGCAGCGACCAGGACCATGTGAGCCCACCACAGGATCGTGAACCCCGCCTCGAGCGCCGGCCCGGGAAACGAGCCGAGCGGGACGGCGATCGCGTTGGCCACGACCGCTCCGGGGACATCGCCGTAGGCGGCGGCCTCGAAGGCCTGGGCGAGGAGCTCCGTCGCCACGACCCCGCCGATCATGGCCAGGATGACGAGGGCGTCGGTCGTGTACGTGAGGCGGGCCGGCCGTGAGACAAGACGCCGGTAGAAGGCCCAGCCGATCGCCCCCAGGACGACGATGGCGACGACGTTCTGGAGGACCGTGACGACGACCCACAGCAGGCCGTCGAGCGGGATGCGCACGATCGCCCGGATGAGGCCGCCGGTCACGATGTCTGCCGTCCCGATCGTCAGGAAGACAAAACCCCAGAAGATCCCGGCGTGCATGAGGCCGGCACTCCGATCGCGGAACATCCGGGTCTGGATCAGCGCATACCGGACGACCATCCAGAGTCGCTGTGGCAGGCGGTCCAACGGCGACGGTCCGGCGACGCGGGCCGCGGCGAAGACGCGCAGGTGGCGGGCGATGACGAGACCGAAGACGACGGCGGCACCCCAGAAGAGGGGGAAGACGAGCGGATAGAGCGGGACAAGGGCGTAGGCGTCGGTCATCGTCCCGTCTCGTGGTCGACGGGACCGGCGAGCATCTCGACGGCGTGGGGCAGGGTCTCCACGATCGCCTCGAGCGATTCCCGGGCGCCGCGCGGCGAGCCCGGAAGGTTGACGATGAGGGTCCGACCCCGTACGCCGACGACCCCCCGCGAGAGGGCGGCCATCGGCGTCGTCCTGAGGCCCGCCGCACGCATCGCCTCGGCCAGACCCGGCACCTCGTGATCGATGACGGCTAGTGTCGCCTGCGGCGTCACGTCACGTGGCGTGAGGCCGGTGCCGCCGGTCGTGACGATGAGCTGGTGGGTCGCCGACCCATCGACGAGGGCTGCCGAGATGACGTCCAGATCGTCGGGCAGGATCGAGCGATCGACATCGAAGCCGGCGTCTTCCAGTAGCTCCTCGACGACGGCGCCCGACGCGTCCTCACGTTCCCCGGCAGCGCTCCGGTCGCTGGCCGTGATGACGAGGGCGCGCGGGCGGACGCCGGATCCGCTCATCAGGGGCGCTTGGACTTCACCCGCCCGGCCGCTCTGCCGCCGCCGCGTCGCGGCGCTCGCGGCTGGTCGTCCGCCCGGTGCCACTCGCCGCTCGCCCCACCGCTCTTGTCGAGGAGCCGAACGGAGCGGATCTCGACCCCGCGTTCGACGCCCTTGACCATGTCGTACACCGTCAGGGCGGCGATGGAGGCGGCAGTCAGGGCCTCCATCTCGACGCCGGTTCGATCGTTGGTCGCCGTCTCGGCCCGTATTCGCAGGCCGCCGGCGGCACGGTCGGGCGTCACCGTCACGACGATATCGGTCAGCGGCAGCGGGTGACAAAGAGGGATGAGCTCCGATGTCCGCTTGGCGGCCATGACGCCGGCCAGCTCGGCCACGGTGAGGACATCGCCCTTCGACCCACCGCCGTCGATGACGAGGCTGAGCGTCTCGGGCGCCAGGGCGACGAACGCCTCGGCGGTCGCCCGGCGGGCGGTCACGGCCTTGGCCGACACGTCGACCATCCGCGGCCGGCCCGACCGATCGACGTGGGTCAGGCGTCGTCGTGAGGTCCTGTCGGGCCGCCCGTCCATCAGTCTCCCCGTGCTTCCCTCAACGGTCCGGTCGTCCCGGTCACCGGTCCAGCCACCATAGCGGATACTCGGTCCCGGGTTCGGCCGCCTGCGCCTCTTCCGGGACGACGGCGAGCCCGTCGGCCGCGGCCAGGGCCGAGAGGACGTGGCTCCCCTGCCCGCCCGCCAGGCGTGCCCGGACGCGACCGGCCTGATCGCGGACGGGCGAACCCGATCCGTCACGCTCCGCGATCACGCGCAGGAACGCCCGCCGGCCGTGGCTTTTGGCGACGCCCTCCGTCAGGGTGCAGCGATCGATGGGCCGGAAGAGGTCCGTCCGGCCGGCCAGGCGGCGGATCGCCGGCCGGACGAAGAGCTCGAACGTCACGAAGGACGAGACGGGGTTCCCCGGCAGGCCGAACAGCGCCACCGGGCGGCGCCCATCGGTCCGCCGGGCGAGACCGAAGGCGAAGGGCTTGCCGGGCTGCACCGCGACCCGCCAGAGATCGACGCTGCCGATGGCCGCGAAAGCCGATCGAACGACGTCGTAGGGTCCGACGGACACCCCGCCCGAGACGATGACGACATCGGCTACCGCGACGGCCGCCAGCAGCCTCGATGTCACCTCGGCCAGATCGTCGCGGGCGATTCCGAGACGGAGAGCTTCGGCGCCGGCGTCCTCGACGAGGGCCGCCAGCCCCGGACCGTTCGCATCGGGGATGCCGGCCGGACCGAGCGGCTCGCCGGCTGCCCGGATCTCGTCGCCGGTCGCCAGGACGGCGACCCGGACGCGACGGTGGACCGCGATCGAACCGACCCCAGCGCCCGCCATCACGGCGATCGAGGCAGGCGTCAGCTCGCTGCCCGCGGGGACCAGGACGGACCCGGCGGTGAGGTCGTCGCCGCGGCGGCGGATCGAGGCCCCGCGACCTGCCGGGGCGTGAACGAGACAGCCTGCGGGCAGCGGACCGGTCGCGTCTCGCCCGCGTGGACCACTGGGCCGGCCGGCATCGTCGAGGGGCGTCGTCAGCTCGACCGGCACGACGGCATCGGCCCCCGTCGGGACGGGCGCGCCGGTAGCGATCCGCACCGCCCTACCGGCTTCCACCCTCATCGTCGGCGCCTCGCCGGCGGCGACCTCGCCGACGACACGGAGCCGAGCCGGTGCGTCCTCGCTGGCGGCGGCGACGTCGGCGGCGCGGACCGCGTAGCCATCCATCGCGCTGTTATCCCACGGTGGGAGGTCGGTCGCGGCGTGGACCGGCCTCGCCAGCACCCGCCGAAGGCCGGCGGTGGTCTCGATGAGCTCGACCTCGAGGGGGCCCTCGACCGAGCCCAGGACGGCCGCCCGCGCCTCCTCGACCGTCAGGAGGCGGGCCGTCATCGTTTCGCGGGTTGCGGTCACGTCCCCGCGGGCGCGGCGTCGGCCGGCGGGACTGGTCCAGCCGGCGGCGTGGCGATCGGCGCAGCAGCCTTCGCCTCGTCCGACACAACGCCGGCAGCCCGCAACGCGGCGAGGCGTCGGCCCGCCTGACTCCGCACGACGAGCCCGATGACGATCAACAGGATCGCGAGGACGATCGCGGTGTCGAACCAGAACTGCTCCGGGAAGAGCTGGACGAGTCGATCGGTCCGTGGGTCGAAGATATAGGTGCCCGGCGGGAACAAGAGAGTGTGGAAGAGCTGGAAGAGAAGGCCGAAGGCCACCAGGGCGAAACCGGCGAGGGCCGCCACCGATACGGCCAGGATCGCCGAGCCGCTGCGGACGCCACGCCAGAAGAGGATCGAGCCGTGGCTCCTCCAGCGGGCGATGGCAAGCACGATGACGCTGATCCCGACGACGGCGAACAAGGCGAGAAAGGTCGTCCGGACGTCGCGCATGTGGCCCCGTTCGGTCTCGTTGAGGACGGGCTGATCCCGGATCGTCACGTCGAAATCGGGCGGCCCGGTCACCAGATCGGCGAGGATCGCGCCCGTCGCGGTGCGGACCTCGGCCGCCGTGTAGCCGGTCAGCGACGCCGATCCGACCCGGTCCTGCTCACCGAAGACCCACAAGGGTGACAGCAGGACGAGGACGACCACCCCAACGATGACCCCGATCGTCGCGATGGCGACGATCGTCCCGACGATGAAGCGAGCCAGCCGGCGCATGGGCGGCATGGTAACGGCCGGCCGGCGTTCGGCCCCAGGAGACGGAGGTCCGTCGGGTGGGTCAGGCGTCCTCGAGCGTCTTGGCCTGCTCCCACCAGCCCTCGATCGTCAGATCGGTCGGCGGCTCGAAAGCCAGCTCACCGGCGGCCTTGACGAGACGAGCCGTGAAATCATCGAGGGCTAGGGCCAGGACACCCCCGACTCCGGCGATCCCGGCCTGGGACATCAGCCGGTGCTCCGCCGGCCCGAAGCCGGCCAGGTTCAGGAGGAGGGCCTCGTCGCGCCACGTCAGGACGTCGTTGGGCGACGCGTCCACCTGGTCCGCGAGAGACTGGCGTCGGGTCGTCGTCTCGGACACGTCGAGGAGGATGCCGGTCGTGAACACGCCCTGGCGCTCGAGGCGGGCGAGATGGACCGGCTCGATCCGGGTCAGCTCGGTGATCGGCGGCACGGCGTCGCGGTCCTCCTGCTCGGGTGGTGATCGGCCAATTCTACGGGCCGCCCCGCGCCATGGCACCATCGCGGGCGATGGAGCCGGTCACGATCCTCAAGATCGTCCACGTGCTCTCCGCGATCACAGCAGTCGGGGCGAACCTGACCTACGCCTTCTGGATCGGGCGGGCCGGCCGAGACCGCGAACGGCTCCCCTGGACGATCGAGGCCATCCGCCGCCTCGATAGCCGGATCGCGAACCCCGCCTACATCGTCGTCCTCATCACCGGGATCGCGATGGTCCTTCTTGGCGCCTACAGCTTCGAGACGGGCTGGATCGCCGTGTCGATCGCGCTCTACGTCGCGACCGCACTGATGGGCATCCTGGCCTTCGCTCCGGCGATCCGCCGCCAGCTCGCCGAGGCGGAGGTCGATCCCACCTCCGAGGCCTACACGGCCGCGGCACGCCGGTCGACCATCCTCGGACTGGCGACAACGGCCCTCGCGGTCGTCATCGTCATCCTCATGGTCGGCAAGCCCTCCTAGGCGTGCGCGGCCGCGCCGTCCTCGCCATCGCGTCCCTCGTGGCCGTGGCCGGCTGCTCGTCGACGACGTCGTTGCCACCGGAGACGGCTCTCTCGGCGGATCCATCGATCACCGCCGGCCCAAGCCACGCGGCTAGCGCGATCGCCTCCCCTTCGCCGAGCGTGTTGTCTTCGCCGTCGGCGCGGCCTTCTCCGTCACCGTCGCCCGCCCCGTCGCCATCGGCCGAGGCCTCGCCGTCGTCGGTCGCGCCACCGGCCCTGTCGATCTTCTGGACGGGCGTCCAGTCGGCGGTGTCCGACGCCGGCAAGGTGAGCGTGACGATCGACGGCCCGGCGCCCGGCGAGCTGCGCTACGAGCCGACTTCGTCAGCGACCGCGATCGACGGTGCGGTGAAGTTCGTCTGCGTGGGAGGCCAGGCCCTCGACGGTCAGTCCGGCTGGCTGGCCGTGCCGGGCGACTGGACGTGCGGTCCGGGCGCGCTCGTACGGGGGTTCCGGACGATCGGCCAGCCGCTCGACGCCTGGAGCGCCGCCCTGCCGAAAGACAGTGGGATCAGTGAGTCGATCGACGTCACGAGCGGCGGGCAGTGGCGCTGGACGTATCGGGCCAAGTCACCGTTCGCCGGCAGCGTGACGACCAGGATCATCGTCCACCCGACAACGGGACGGATCGCTTCTGCGACTCGACTCGACGGGGCCGGGACGACCGACTACACATTCGACTACGAGGCTGGCTTCCCGACGATCGCGCCCCCGTAGCCGCCAGCGAGCAGCCGCCAGCGAGCAGCCGTCAGCCAGCAGCCCTGAACGCCAGGCGAGCACTATGCCCGGCCACGCCTTCGCTGGCACCGATGCTGTACGCAGGGAGAGCGGATAACACGGGAATACCTCCCGCGACGTCAAGCGTGAACGCCTCGCGAGCAGCGTCGACGGGGTCCCGGGTCACATCGGGTACACCGAACCCTGACCGTTCAGCGACGAACCCTAACCGTTCCGCGACCGCGTCAGGGCTGATCGAAGTCGATCGTCTGGTCGGCGGCGGCCGCTCGGAGGAGCTCCCAGGCGAGGTCCACGTGGCGTTGCTCGCCGCGGATATGGCCGAGGGCCAGCCGGATCGTGAAACGGCCGTCGAGGCGGGTGTGTGACAGCAAGACCTCGCCGGTCCGATTGACCGCCTCCATGATGGCCTGGTTGGCGGCGTCGAGCCGCTCGGCGACGACCGGATCGTCGACGAGCCGGGGGGCGCCAAGGACGGCCGGATACCAGCGCACGCACACCGTCGAGAACGGCGCAGGAGCGACGACCACCCAATCCGGGTCGGCATCGATCCGCGCGGCGAGCTCCCTCGCCATCTCGACGTGCCAGGCGATGCGGCGGCGCATCCCGGCCAGACCGAAGGCGCGGAGCATGACCCACAACTTGAGTGCCCGGAAGCGGCGCCCGAGCTGGGGCGTGTATTCGCTGACGTCCCGGACGGGTCCAGTTTGATCGAGCGAGCGGAGGTACTCCGGGACGTGGCTGAAGGCCGCTCGCAGAGCTTCCATGCGAGTCGTCAGGAGGAGCGACGCATCGAATGGGACCGACATCCACTTGTGCGGGTTGACGACGATCGACTGGGCGCGCTCCCAGCCTGCCAGCAGCGGCCGCAGCGTGGGCACGAGAGCGGCGGTCCCGCCGTACGCCGCGTCGACGTGGAGCCAGAGTCCCTCGCGCTCTGCGATGTCGGCGATGGCCGAGACCGGATCGATCGCGGTCGTATTCGTCGTGCCGAGCGTCGCCACGATGGCGATGGGACGGTGGCCAGCCGATCGGTCGTGCTCGATCGCGGCCATCAACGCATCCGCGCGCATCCGGAAGGACTCATCGACGGGGATATGGACCACGTTGGCCCGCCCGATCCCGAGCGTCATCGCCGCCTTGTCGATCGACGAGTGGGCCTCGACGGACGCGTAGACCCGCGGCGACGCGACATCAGCGCGGGCAGCCAGACCGCGCGACGCGGCCTCGAGGCCGGCCGCCTCGCGGGCCGCGCCAAGGGCGATGAGGCTCGACGTGGACGCCGTATCGGTCAGGAAGCCGTCGAAGGTGCTCGGCAGCCCGAGCGCCTCGCGTAGCCATCCGACGACGACCGTCTCGAGCTCGGTCCCGACCGGGCTCGTCCGCCACAGGAACGTGTTCTGGCCGATCCCGGCGGTCAGGAACTCCCCGAGGACGCCGGGCGCGGCGTTGGCGGACGGGAACCAGGCCATGAAGCCCGGATGCGACCAGTGATTGGCGTTCGGCTCGATGAGCGCCCGGTAGTCGGCCAGGATCGCCTCTATGGACTCGGGTTCCTCGGGCGCAGCCTGCGTGAACTGCGGGGCGATGGAACCCGGCTCCAGCTGTGGCAGCACCGCGAACTCCTCGATCGAGCCGAGGTAGTCGGCGAGGATGTCGACGATCCGATGCCCGGCCGCCCGAAAGCTCTCCGGATCCATGTCGCCGTTGCCGGCCGTCCAGTCCTCCGGGGCGGCGCCCGGCTCGCGTGGTCCCATCGCCGGCAGTCTACCAATGGACCATTCGCCGGCCGGCAGGCATGACCTAGCATCGGCCCCGTGCGACGCGGCCCACGACCGGCCCGCCATGGACGTCACGAGCGCCTGATCCCCCCACGACCCGCCGTGAGCGTCACGAGCGGTTGATTCCGCCGCGGCCCGCCATCGACGCCCCCCTACCGCGCATCCGGGGCACGCAAGGCCCGATACTCGTCGGGCGGATGGCTCTGTCGTGCACCGGCGGCGCGTTACGGGTGGCTCCCCGCCCGGCTCACACCTGGACCTCGGGCGGTGGCCACGATCCCACCGCACAGGACCGGATGTTGCGTGCCAGGCAGGCGCGTTGGAGCAGGATCGCCGTCGGGGGCGGCGATCCTGCTAGATGGACGTGCCCAAGTCGGACAGCAGCGTCGCCACCTGGCCGCCCAGGACGATCAGGGCGATGATGGCCACGAACGGGATGATGGCGAAGATGACAACCAGGATGAGGCAGGCGACGGCGACCGCGTTGCTCGCGCCCGCCGGTCGGACGATGGCGCTGCCGGCGAATCGATCGTGGATGCCCCGCTTCATCGGGCTCGACGCGACGCTGATCGTGAGGATGACCAGCCAGATGAAATAGACGGTGTTGGCGACACCGGCGAGGGCGGGGACGACACCCAGCAGGGCCAGCGGAAACCCGAGCGCGACCCAGCGTCGAACGGCCTGACCCGGCGTGAGTGTCCGTCCGTCGGCAGCGTTGCCGACCTGGAGTTTCAGCGCTCGCATGCCGAGCGTCGCGCGGGACGATGACGTCCACAGACCGACGAAGTAGACGAGCTCGATCGCCGCGGCCAGGATCGTGCTGGCGATGGTCACCGCCGCCAGATCCGATGCCAGGATCACGACAAGCACGCCGACGATGAGGCCGACGATCACGCCCACGATGATCCCGTCGATCAGATAGGCGACGATCCTCGCGAGGGTTCCCGCGTAGACCAGACCGGGCGCGACTTCCGGGACCGGCTCCGGCACGTCCCACCTGACCGGCGGCGCCGGTGGCGCCTGGGCCGTTTGGGACTCGGTGCCGCCGGCCGGCCGACCGGTCAGCGGATCGGTCGGTGTCCCATCCGGCGGCGGCTTCCAAGACATGGCCCGGAGTCTGGCACACGGTGGTGCCGCTCGTACGCCGCTGTTGACGCCTCGAGCCGTGCCATACTGCCGGGCCATCCATGGTCACCAGCCGAGCGTCTCCCGTCGCCGTCCTTGCGCTGGTCGTAGCCGCCTGCGGGGGAGCCGTGACCCCGCCATACGCACCCACCTCTTCGCCGAGCGCCCCCTTTCCATCGGTCGGCCCGCCCAGCACAAGCCCCGCCGGCAGTGCGACGTCCGATCCCGCAGCAGCCGCCGCATCCTCGTACTACTCGGCCCTGTCGATCTACATCGGCGCCGTCGAGCGAGCCGGCCCGGACTGCGGCACCCTCACGATCGATGCCCAGAGGCGTTGCTTCGAGACCTCGGCGACGGCCCTGGGCCGGTTCAAGGCGCGGGTCCAATCGATCGACTTGCCGGCCGGGGTGTCCGCCAACGCGGAGGCACTCCTCGCCGCGATCTCGACGCTCGATGACCTGCTCGCCGGCGCCCGCGACGAGGGATCGCTGGATCGGTTGACCAGTCATTGGTGGCCGCGGCTCGATCCGGCCGACGTCGGTGTCCTCGAGGCGGCCGGCGCGTTGCGCGTCGCCCTGGGCCTGCCACCCGTCTCGTCGGACTGACGAACCTGCCG
>Ga0209341_10005700_pt1 | contig 11204 bp, 12 predicted proteins | sample RifCSP13_2_FD_184020 | JGI IMG/M metagenome (GOLD analysis project Ga0209341, IMG submission 184020) | Soil microbial communities from Rifle, Colorado - Rifle CSP2_sed 13_2 (SPAdes) (version 2) | ecosystem: Environmental > Terrestrial > Deep subsurface > Rock core/Sediment | place: Rifle...
GCCTCCTCGATGACGTCTCGGATCTGCCGGCCACTGCCGGCGGCACGGATCTTGATCGCGCGGTAGAGCGATGCATCGCGGAACGCAACGGTGACCTTCATGCCGCGCACCCTACCATCTGGATGGCTAGCAGTCCAGATGGCCGAGGGTGGTGGTTCAGCCCTGCTCCGCGAGTGCCTCCAGCACGGGAAGGTGCTCCGTCCGCCCCTCCGGGGAGAGTGGGATGACCGCAACGTGGTCGGCGCCCGCCGCGTGCAGGGCCGCAACCCGAGCACGCAGAGCCGCGGCGTCGCCCCAGGCCACCATCCGATCCGCCAGGGCGTCGCTGCCCGGCTTTTCCCAGTCCGCCTCGCTGAACCCCTGCAGCGCCCAGCCAGCCTGGTACGCGGGCGTGCGCAGGTAGGGCGCCAGGTATCCGCGCGCGGCGACACGGGCGGTGGCGGGGTCGGGGTCAAGCACGGCCGGCATGCTCACGGCCAGGATCGGTCGCGGTCGACCGGCCCCCGTTGCGGCCGCGTCCAGCACGCCCCGCATCCAGGCCAGCCGTTCCGGCCCGACGAGGTATGGGAAGGCCCCGTCCGCCTCGGTGGCGGCCAGGGTCAGCATCTTCTCGCGCAGGGCCGCCAGCAGGATCGGCGGTTCGCCCGCGCCCTCCGCCACCGGTCCGAGGTAGCGTGCTGCGCGGTACGCGGCCAGGAACTCGCGCAGCTGGGTCAGCGGCCGATCGTAGACGTGGCCGCGCAGCTTTTCGGCGAGGTGGGGATGGCTCACCCCCAGCCCCAGCACGAAGCGCCCGCCGGTGGCCTCGGAGAGTGTCATCGCCGCCATCCGGGTGGTCTGCGCGTCGTGGCCCCAGATCGACACGATGCTGGTCCCGATCCACATCCTGCGCGTCTCTCCGGCGAGCAGGCCGAGCAGGGTGAACGGCTCACGACCCACCGTCTCGGGCACCCACAGCGTGCCGTACCGGAGCTCGTCCGCGCGTCGGACGTAGGCCCGGGCGGCATCGATCGGCAGTGAATCGAGGTGGCTCCACACGCCCATCCGGCCAAGGCTCAAGGCAGCGTTCATGCCGGCCCATCCTGGCTGAACCGATAGCGCAGGTACAGCTCGTCCCCGAACCGATGGACGCTCACCAGGTGGCCCGGACGCGCGTTGAGCAGACCAGGCGCGACCATCTGTGCGCCATCCCCGCCGAGCATCAGGGCACCAACCGTCCAGTACAGCTCATCGATCAGGCCGGCAGCGTGGAAGACGGCGTTCACGGTCGGCCCACCTTCGAGCAGCACGGCACCGATCTTCCGCTGCGCCAGCGCCGCCAGGATCCAGCCCGGCTCGGGGCGCGGCGTGGGCGCCACGATCACCTCGGCGCCCGCCACCTCGCGCGGCCCGTCGCGGCCGACCAGGATCAGGCGCGGTTGATCGGTGGCGAACCAGCGCCGGTCGGTGGGGATCGGGTCCGACCCGCCGATCAGCACGGCCAGCGGTTGGGGCGGGCGACCAGCGGCCACGCGCAACGCAACCAGGTCCTTCGGCACGGTGGTCCACAGGTCGACCTTGCGCAGCGTCCCCGCGCCATACGCCACCGCGTCGTAGCCCGCGCGCAGCAGACGCATCAGGCGCCGATCGGCCCGCGTGCTCAGCCCTTCGGCGGTCCCCTCGCGCTGGGCGCGGCCATCGAGGCTGGTGACCATGTTCAGCCCTACCCAGGGTCGGCCCGGCGATGGCGCCGGCAGCGCCAGGTCGGCGAAGGCAGCGTCAAGGTCAAGGTCGAGGGCCGGATCGGGCCACAGCCGGTCGACGGCGTAGGATCCCGCTCGTGGTGATGAAGTCACGGCGCCAGATTAGCCCCAGATGGGTCGGGTTCGCGTTGGCGGTGGCGCTCCTTGGACCGATCGCATCCGTCAACGCGTTGGCTCGCGACGCCGAAGCGCCGACCGAGGTTGCCCCGCTGCTGGACGCGGCGAAGGGCGTCCTTCGAGCGCAGCTCGAACTCATCCCGGCGGTGACCCACTTGCGGTTTGCGGGGATCGAACGGCGGGACGCCGATGACCTGGTAATCCTGTACTTTGAGATCCGCACCTACCCGTACCTGGCGAGCGAATTGGCGTACATGGGCTCGCGCTGCACGCCGCTCGCGACATTCACCGGGGACACGTTCTGGATGATGGGTGGGGGGCGTGGGCTTATCGGACCGGACGATCCCGAATTGGTGTTCCTGCGCGGTCCGGACCAGGGAACCTGCCGCTGAGTCAGTCGAAGATGCGCTCCAGGTGCCAGGTCCCGGCCAGCTCGTCGAGGTAGACGGTGCACAGCAGCCCGTCACGGGTGACCAGCTTGAAGTAGGCCCGCGCGGCGGGGGTGCGCCACCAGTCGTCATCGACCCGCCAGCGGTTGCAGATCCCCACCTCGGCGTGGGTCACCCCGTCCAGGCGCAGGCCGATGGGAGTGCCGGACGCATCGGTCTCGACCTGGACCAGCGGGTGGTGGGCGTACAGCCGGGTCATCCGCCGGCCTCCGGACCGATCCCGGTCAGCCGCGCCCGGCGCTCGGGCAGGGCCGCCGCGGGACGCTCGTGCACAGCGCGCCACAGTCGCCCGGGGCCGAAGCGCGACCCGAGCCGTTCCAGCGCCCAGCGCAGCTCCTCCCAGCGCCCGGCGGCCGCCTCGAAGGCGGGCAGCTGACGCGCGGCGGGATTGGCCAGGCGATCGAAGGTGAGCCCGATGGAGACGATCCGCGGCTCGACCTCGCCGGTCAGCCGGCGCGTCCGGGCCTCCTGCTCCAGCCGGCCGATCAGCAGCCGGGCGATCCAGTCCGGCTCCAGCGCCGGCTCGGGGAAGGCCAGCTCCACCCGCAGCGCGGGGGCATCCTCCAGCTCCAGGCGCACCACGGCGCGCCCGGGGGCCAGCCGGCGCAGGCGCAGCGCGTCGCACAGCTCGGCGCAGCGACGGCGCAGGGCAAGCGCGATCTCGGTGATGCCGCCGGCCGGCGGCTCGAAGCCGATCCCCGCGCTGACCTGCTCGGGGCGGCGGCGCGGAGTGAGCGGCCGGCGGTCCTCGCCGCGGGCCAGGGCCTGGAGCCGCTCGCCTAGCGGCCCGAACTGGGCACCCACCGCCGAACGCGGCAGCTCGGCCAGCTGGCCCATGCTCGTCAGCCCGAACAGCGCGAAGCGAGCGCGGGTGGCCGGATCGGCGGGGAGCAGGTCCAGGGAGAGCGGGGCCAGCGCGGCGCGGACCGCCTCCGCTCCACTGGGCAGGGCCAGGAATGCGGCCGGGGCGCCGGGCTGCGACGGTCGGGCCAGGCGGGCGGCGAGCACCGCCAGCCAGCGGTTGTCCCCGACCCCGGCCCGCACCGCGGGCGGGACCAGGCCGCGCGCGGTTGCCTCGCCCCGGGCCAGCGCCACCGCCCGGGCCGCGATCCGTCGCTCGCTGCCGAGCAGCGCCTCGAGGCCGGTCACCTCGAGCAGCACCACCCCCCGGTCGACCGCCTCCACCCGCGGGGAGAGGTCGTCGAGGCGGTCGCAGATCGGCTCGGCCAGGGCGAGCAGGGCCGGGTCGACCTCCGCGCTGCGCAGCGCGGGCCAGAGCAGGGCCAGCAGCCGGGTCACGACACGACGCGCAGGGCAGACGGCTCCCCGGACTCTCCGGGCTGAACGGTCGCAGGCAGGACCGGCTGCGGCTTAGCCAGCGACGGGAGGAGCGGATCGATCCGGCGCCCCTCGGCGAACCACAGGTCCAGCTCGGCGCGACCCCCGCTGAGCGCCCAGCGGTGGCGCGTCACCTCGGCGCTGACCCGCTGTCCGACCAGGTCCCGCCCGACGCTCAGCCACGCGGTGCGCGACAGGCTGAGCCGCACCCCGGCGCTCCGGGCCGCGACCTCGCGCGCCGCGCGGCCGTTGGCCAGCAGCAGGGCCAGCCCACCGGCGCGCGCCAGCAACTGGGCCAGATGGTCGAAGGCACGGGCGCTCACCCCGCCGCCCTCCCCCAGGTCGATCACCAACAGGTCGAGCAGGCGGCTGCGGGCCAGCCAGCCGGCCAGTTCCAGCCCCTCGGCGGGGTCGCGCGGACGGGCGACCAGCAGCCACTCCAGCTGTACGCCGCGTCCCGCCGCGCCGGCGGGGTCGAAGCTGGCGGCGGCATCGATCCAGGCCGCCAGGCCACTCCCCGCCTGGACCGCGGCCACGCTGCCCAGCGCCAGGCTGGTGGCGCCGCTCCCCGGTGGGGCGTCGAGCAGCACCGCTGCGCCGCGTGGCCAGCCACCGGTGCGCAGCGCGGCATCCAGCGTGGGATGGCCGGTGGGAAGGGCACCCGGCGTCATCGGGCCGGGGTTCACCCCCCGTCGCAGGCCGCGTTCACGCAGCGCTTCGAGGACCTCGGGGAGGGGGCGAACGGGAGGGACGGGCCGGGGCATATCGGTCTGCATGGCCCGACCGATGATAGAACAGATGTTCTAGTTTGGGAAGCCCCGGCGAGGCCCCTGCTATACTCCGGCGCGCTCCGTGGGGATGTAGCTCAGCTGGGAGAGCACCGCGTTCGCATCGCGGGGGTCAGGGGTTCGAGTCCCCTCATCTCCACCACTCCATCCGGTATGCGAACCTGGAGCGGAAACCTTGCCACGACGCCCATCGCCGCGGGATGCGGAGATGACCTCCAAGGCAGCAGCCAGCCCTTCGACGGTGATCGTGTTGGCAATGCACGGCCTGCCGCCGCGGGACTTTCCGCCGGCCGAGTTGGCCGAGCTGATGACCCTCGGCGCCCGCCTGGGTCACGGGCCGACCGCGGCTCCGCCCGAACTGGCGCGACGCCACGCTGAGCTCGACGCGCGGATCCGCTCATGGCCACGCACCGCCGCCAACGACCCGTTCTGGGCCGGCGCGCAGATGCTCGCCTTGCGCCTGCGCCGCGAAACGCACTGGCCGGTGGTCGTGGGGTTCAACGACTTCTGCGGGCCGAGCCTTGACGAGGCGCTCGATCTCGATCCCGACGGCAACACCTGGATGGTGCAGGAGGTCCGGAGAAGATAGCCGGGCCGATCCGCCCGATGTAGCATGGCCGCGCTCTCCGCCACCGATGGCGGCGAGCGCCAAACGACCGCCAGATCGGACCATGCCATGACCGCCCACGCAGCCAGGCCGATGGCGTACCTCATCGCCGTCCTGGTCCTGGCGTCGTGCACCGCGGCGCCATCGCCTACCCCGGCCCCCACGCCATCTCCGACACCCTTACCGACCCCATCGCCAACCCCGGTGCCGACGCCATCTCCGACGCCGCTCGGCGTAGGAGTTTCGGCGCTGGCTCAGGCGTATCTCGTCCCAATCGCCGGGTTTGGCTACGTGGCGCTTCCGCCGGAGGTCGAGCAAGAGGCTGTCTCTGGATTCCAGACCGGTGAGGTCCAACAGGCGCTTCGCGGCTACGCTCTATCGTCGGTAACGCAGGACGACGTCGGACAGGCCATCGTCATGGTGTTGGACATGGAACCGTCCTACATGGCGCTCCCAGGAACCATGGACGGATTCATCACCGGCGTGGTCGGGACAAGCGACACGACGGTGACGAATGTCACCCTGGCCGGTCACCCCACCTATCAGATGGAGATGGCATCCCTGCATTGGGTGATCTGGCAGGGCGGCCCGCTGATCGTGGCAGTCTTTGGGGTCGACGCGGCGGCGACCACCGGGGTGGCAACCGCGCTCATCGAGGCTCATTCGTAGCGAGGTCCACGCGCAACGTCGCGCTGACCGCCCTCAGCGCTGGGACCTGCCCTCGCGGACCGGCGACACTCACTCCATCGGGAATTCGAAGCCGCTCTCCTCGACCTGGTCGGCGGGCGGCGGGCTGATGGTCACCGGCTCGCCGAACGCGCTCAGGGTCAGGGTCAGGCTGAACGTGCCGCTGTCGGGGTCGTCGACGCTGGTCGACAGCTGGGTCAGGTACAGGTCCTCGCGGTCGAAGAGCAGGGTCAGCACCAGCGCCTCACCGATCATGTCCGCGGGATCCTCGCCGGGCGAGGCCAGCGGATCGGGGCTCGGCTCCAAGTCGCGCAGCACCTCGGCCGGGATGGTCAGCTGCACCTGGTAGCACTGCCGATCGCCGCAGGCCACGTCATCGAGCTTGGTCGCCTCGACCCCGTCCTTGTCGAGCAGCTCGCGCAGTTGGTCCATGGGATCGGCCGATGGAGATGGCAACGGCTCGGCCGAGGTCTCATCCATGCGGTACCACTTCTCCCCCAGCAGGCTCAACCGCACGAAGCCCCCATCGGTGAGCATGATCAGCTCGCCGGTCAGGCCAAGGAAGGCGGGCACGCCGAAGCTCAGGTGGGCCTGCTCATCGGTGACGTTGATGTCACCCTCGAAGGTGGTGCCGGCCAGGCTGATGGTCCCCTCGCTGCCGGGCATGCTGAACTCGCCGTCGACCGTCGCGGCGGCATGGAAGCTGGCAAGTTCAGAGGTGGCCTCGAAGCCGCGCAGGATGATCTCCTTCGGATCGGAGAGCGCGCCGCTGCAGGCGGCCAGCAGGCCAACGACGGTGAGCAGGACGGGCGTGAGTCGGCGGGACATGGTTCGCGGCCTCAGCGACGGGAATGGTCGCGGCCAGCATACGCCGCGCGTGGGTGGGACTCATCGGCTAGGGTTGGGCCAGATGCAGCGCCTGGAACGTGCCACCCAGCTTGCCGCCGAACCGGCGCAGGTCTTCGCGTTCCTGGTGGACCCGGACAACCTGCCCCGCTGGCAGCCGGGGATCCGCGTCGTCGAGCGGCTCAGTCCCCCGCCGACGGTGCTGGGGTCGAGCGCCAACGTGATCCGCGACGTGATGGGCCAGGCGGTGGCAGTCACCCTGACCGTCACCGACCTGGTCCCCGACCGGCGGCTGTCGCTCAGCACCTCGGCCAGCGGCTTCGGGGTGACGGTGACCGCGGACCTCGAGCCGGCCCCCGACGCCGGCACGCGGCTGACGGTATCGGCGACGGTGAAGGCCGAGAACCCGATCCTGATGGCGCTGGAGGGGATGATCGCCTCGGCCGGCGTCGCGGAGCTGGACGTCGGGCTGCAGCGGCTGCGGGAGGTCTTCGCAGCCGTGCCCGAGCCGGGGGCCTGAGCTCGGCGCCCAAAGGCGCCTGTGCTATCCTCCCGCCCGAACGCGATGACGCGGGAGCAGTAGGCGCGAGCCTCGTTCCACAGCGAGCCGGGAGTGGTGCGAGCCGGCGGAACGGATCGGCCGAACTCACCCGCCGAGCAGCCCGGTGAACGACGGCTCCGCAGCCCGCGGAGCCCTCCTCAGCCGGAGCCGGGATGGCGTCCGATAGCAGCGCCGATGAGCGGACCGAGCGTGGGGCTGTAGCTCAGCTGGGAGAGCACCTGCATGGCATGCAGGGGGTCGGGGGTTCGAGTCCCCCTAGCTCCACCACACCTCCTCGGTCAAGTTCAGGTGGTACCACGTGGGAGCCCCCCTCGTCCTGACGAGCGGGGGCTTGTTGTTGGAAGGACCGATGGGAACCGGAACCCCGATCCGCGGCGAAGCCCAGGTCAGCCCCGAGCAGCGCACCGCTGACGATGGGCGGCGCTGGACGCTGCGCGCGGCGCGCCCGACCGATGCGCAGGCGCTGGCCGAGCTGTTCGCCGCGGTCCGGGCCGAGGGTCGCTGGCTGCTCACGCCGGCGAGTGCGCTGAGCCATGCCTCGGAGGCCTTCTTCATCGGTGAGCTGATCCGGGAGCCGGGTGGGCTGGCGCTGGTCGCCGAGGCGGACGGCGAGGTGGTCGGCAACGTGCTGGTCAGCGTCGAGCGCAGCACGGTCAGCGACCATGTCGGCACGTTGTCGATCTGCATCGACGCGGACTGGCGCGACGTGGGCATCGGCGGCGCGCTGACCCGCGCCTCCACGGTCTGGGCTCAGTCCGTCGGGCTGGCCAAGGTCGCCCTGTCGGTCTTCACCGACAACGAGCGCGCGATCGCGGTCTACGAGCGCTCCGGCTTCGTGCGGGAGGGCGTGCGCCGGCGCCAGTACCGGGTCGACGGGGCGTTCCGCGACGAGCTGCTGATGGCCTGGTTCCCCGAGGCGATTGACCGATGAGCGAGCGCTGGAACCCCACCTCCTATGAGCGCGCCTGGCAGGAGCGCTGGGAGGCGGCCGGGGCGAATCGGACGCCGGATGACGACCCGCGCCCCAAGTTCTACCTGCTGACGATGTATCCGTATCCATCGGGCGACCTGCACATCGGGCACTGGTACGCGGAGACCGGGCCCGATGTGGTGGCCCGCATGCGCCGGATGCAGGGCCACAACGTGATGCTGCCGATGGGCTTCGACTCGTTCGGGCTGCCAGCTGAGAACGCGGCCATCGATCGGGGCATTCACCCCGCGGTCTGGACCGCGGCCAGCATCGAGCGGATGCGGACCCAGTTCCGCTCGATGGGCACCATGTTCGACTGGGAGCGGGAGCTGGTCACCTCCGAGCCGGAGTACTACCGCTGGACCCAGTGGCTCTTTGTGCAGCTCTTCAAGGCCGGCCTCGCCTACAAGCAGATGGCGCCCGTCGACTGGTGCCCAAAGGACCAGGTGGTGCTGGCCCGCGAGCAGGTGGAGGGCGCCGATCGCCACTGCTGGCGCTGCGGCACGCCGGTCGTCAAGCGCGACCTGGAGCAGTGGTTCTTCCGGATCACGCGCTACGCGGACGAGCTGCTCGACTTCTCCGGGATCGACTGGCCGGAGCCGATCCGACTGATGCAGACCAACTGGATCGGCCGTTCCGAGGGCGCCGAGATCGACTTCGGGGTCGAACTGGCGGGCGCCGCCCCGATCCGGGTCTTCACCACCCGCCCGGACACGCTCTTCGGGGCGACCTTCATGGTCCTGGCGCCCGAGCACCCCGCGGTCGCGGGGCTGACCACCGCGGAGCATCGCGCCGAGGTGGACGCCTACGCTGCCAGCGCCCGACGCGAGACCGAGATCGAGCGGATGAGCACTGAGCGCGACCGCAGCGGCGTGTTCACCGGGGCGCATGCCGTCCACCCGATGAACGCCGAGCGGATCCCGATCTGGATCGCCGACTACGTGCTGCCCGGCTACGGGACCGGCGCGGTGATGGGCGTGCCCGCGCACGACGAGCGCGACCACGCGTTCGCGAAGCGCTACGACCTGCCGATCCGGTACGTGGTCGTGCCGCGCGGCGGTTCTGCGCCCGAGGGCGAGCCGTTCCTGCCGCACACCGAGGACGAGGTGCTGGTCAACTCCGGTGAGTTCGACGCGATGAGCGCCGAGGACGCCATTCGCGCCATCACCGCTCGGCTGGCGGAGCGCGGGCAGGGCGGGCCATCGGTCAGCTACAAGATCCGCGACTGGCTGGTCAGCCGACAACGCTACTGGGGCGCGCCGATCCCGATCGTGTACTGCCCCGATCACGGGGCCCAGGCCGTGCCCGAGGACCAGCTCCCCGTGGTCCTGCCGCCCGACGTGGACTTCGCACCCACGGGGGTGAGCCCGCTCCAATCCCACGCCGCGTTCCTGGCATCGATCTGCCCGGTCTGCGGCAAGCCCGCCCGGCGCGAGACCGACACGATGGACACCTTCGTCGACTCGGCCTGGTATTTCCTGCGCTACTGCTCGCCGCGCGATGCCACGCGGGCCTGGGACCCGGCACGTGTGGCGGAGTGGCTGCCGGTGGACCTGTACACCGGCGGTGCCGAGCACGCTGTGCTGCACCTGCTCTATTCGCGCTTCTTCGTGAAGGCGCTGCGCGACCTGGGGCTGCTCACCATCGACGAGCCGTTCACCGCGCTGCGCAACCAGGGCCAGATCCTGGGCGCGGATCACCACCGCATGAGCAAGTCGCGCGGCAACGTGGTCAATCCCGACGACCTGGTGGCGCGCTACGGCTCAGACACGGTGCGCTGCTTCCTGATGTTCATCGGTCCGTGGGACCAGGGGGGTCCCTGGAACCCGACCGGGATGGAGGGCATCTCGCGCTTCCTGGCGCGGGTCTGGAGCGTGGCCCAGGCCTCCGGGGGCGGTGACGGCGCGGTGCGGCAAGTGCCTGGGATGCCTGCCCAGAGCCTGGCCGGGGAGATCCCGGGCAGCGGCGGGATGCCCGCGTACCAGGTCATGGCTTCGGTGCAGGGCGGCAGCCAGGCGCTGCGCCGGATGGCGCATCGGACCGTGCGCGACGTGGGCGACGACTACGCCGACTTCCACTTCAACACCGCGGTCTCCAAGCTGATGGAGCTGACCAGTGCCCTGGCCCACGCCCGCGACGACGGGCTGGCCGGGACCGATGCCTACGCCGAATCCGTCGACACCCTGCTCCTGCTGCTGGCACCGATCGCGCCGCACATCGCCGAGGAGCTATGGTCACGCCGCGGCCGCCCGGGGAGCGTGCATGTCCAGGCGTGGCCGGCGTTCGATCCGGCGCTGGCCGCCGCGGAGATGATCGAGCTGCCGGTCCAGGTCGACGGCAAGCTGCGCGACCGGCTGACCGTGGCTCCGGACACCTCGCCGGCCGAGGTCGAGCGCCTGGCGCTGGCCAGCGAGCGGGTGCAGGCCTTCCTGGGCGGGAAGCCGCCCGCCCGGGTGATCCAGGTGCCGGGACGGCTCGTGAACGTGGTCACCGCGCGGTAAGTCCCCGGTAAGAGGGCGCCGGCTAGGCTGTCCATCCTGCCTCCGGGGTCCGGCGTCGAGTGCCCGGACGCCGGCTCCCGGACCGGCAGGGTCTCTCGTCCGCGCTCGCCTCCCGCAGCGAGGCGTTCGAAACGTGATTGCGCGCGACCAGATCGGCCTGGCTGCCCTCGGGCTGGCCGGCGCGAGCCTGCTGCTCGGCGGTGGGTTGCTGGTCGGTCCACTGCTGCTCGAACCGGGTGGAGCCGAGCCGTCGGATGCGCTGGTCGATCCGTTCGCCTCCGCCGACAGCACGCCGATCGCCACCGGCTGGCTGGTTGTGGACGTAGAGGGCGCCGTGGCTCGGCCGGGCCTCGCCCGGTTACCCGCCGGGGCCCGGGTCGCGGACGCGATCGCCGCCGCGGGTGGCTACACCGCTGCCGCGGACCTGCTGACCGCGATCGCCACGATCAACCTCGCCGAGCCGCTCCGCGATGGGCAGCAGGTCGTGGTCCCGATCCTCGGCAGTGGATCGGGCAGCGGGTCGGGCGGGGGCGGCAACCCGGGCGGTGGGTTGGTGGACCTCAACACCGCGTCGCCCGAGGAGCTGGACGCGTTGCC